>OBIY01000102.1_pt1 | contig 35206 bp, 31 predicted proteins | sample 1519841 | NCBI WGS metagenome assembly OBIY01 (sample SAMN03019774, study PRJEB22545) | beach sand metagenome | biome: beach; feature: sea beach; material: beach sand | place: USA: Municipal Pensacola Beach, FL | collected 2010-07-30 | depth 30-40 cm m
ACATCAAATTGTTGTGATTATGCCTTGTCGCTGTGGGCCAAGCTCATGCGTAAGCTCGTACTCACAGGCAAATGCTATTCGGCAGTCTGCAAGCCGGGGGACCTCAAATCCTTCAAACGGCGCGGTTTTGAGGCTCTCTTTTTCTAATTCAGATTCTCCTGCCGGTAAGCTGGCGGATGTTGCTGTGACTTGGGGAGCGAGTTCGCGATGCGGAATGTGTACGACAAATTTTTTGCGTGCTTCAATATTGACACGCGAGTCTTTAATGCTGCCATCAGGCTTTTTTCCGATTGAGAGCATGATCATTGGCGGGTTGCTGCAGACTGCATTGAAGTATGAGAAAGGCGCCAGGTTGTAGGAATTATTTTCATTTTGGCTCAACACCCAGGCAACGGGTCTGGGGATGAGTGATTGGATCATTGCAAAGTAGACTTGGTTAGGCGAAAGGTCGGCTAGATCAATATACATGTTGTGCTCGCTGTGTCGTTATTGTGTCTGCTGACGGGTGAAGGCCCATTCAGTAGGTGTCGATAGGGCATCATTATAGCGGTAGCCAGCCGCATCAAAATCTTTTAGCGCTTCCGGGCTGTCAATTTTCTTTTGGATGATATAGCGGCTCATGATGCCCCGCGCTTTTTTTGCGAAGAAGCTGATGATTTTATATTGTCCGTTTCTCTCGTCTTTAAATACCGGGGTGATCACCTGACCTTTGAGGCTTTTAGTGAGCACGGCTTTAAAATACTCGTTGGATGCCAGGTTGATAAGCGTGTCTGTTCCCTGTTCGGCCATATCGTCATTGAGGCACGTTGTGAGTTTTTCTCCCCAAAAGCTATAGAGATTTTTCCCGCGTTCATTTTCAAAAGCTATGCCCATTTCCAGGCGGTACGGTTGGATTAAGTCCAAGGGGCGCAGTAAGCCATAGAGGCCTGAAAGGATTCGCAAATCACGTTGGGCCCGATCAAAGTCTTCTGGTAAAAAACTGTTTGCATCCAGCCCATGGTAAACATCACCAGTAAAGGCAAGTACCGCCTGTTTGGCGTTTTCAGGTGTGAAGGGTAACGCCCAGTCCGCGTAGCGCTGGTAGTTGAGTGTGGCCAGCTTGTCACTGATCTTCATCAAGGATGCGATTTGTTGAGGTTCCAGTTCCCGGGCCTCTTGGATGAGCGCCATGGAATCATCCAAAAAACGGGGTTGAGTGTAATGATTTGTAATAGGAGGCGTCTCGAAGTCGAGACTCTTAGCCGGTGATATGACAATGAGCATGCGAAGTGTCGGTGTTGTGTTTTAGAGCCACTATCCTAGGGCGCACGATAGGGATTTGCAACTTGGTTGAGTCAGCCTATGGCGGGTTTTTCTCAGTTTGGAGAGATATGTTGTGTGCTGGTGGCTCCAATACACGTCAAGTAAGCCTGTTCGAGCGTGTTGGCTTGATACCTTTGTTTACATTCATCAGGCGTTGCGATGATCTCGAACTGGCCGGCATGCAAAATACCCATGTGATGGCAGAGTGATTCGACATCATTCAGTAAGTGGGTACTCATTAAGATGGTTGTGCCTTGCATATTGAGCGATTGCATATACTTTGAAACCAAAATTCTGGCTTTGGGGTCCAGACCGCTCAGTGGCTCATCAAGTAAGAGTAAGGGTTTTTTGCTCGTAAACAGGCTGATGAGCCCGAGTTTCTGGCGCATTCCCTTGGAGTACTTGCGAATGGGCTGATCGAGGACGGCTTCGTCAAAGTCGAGCTGCTGCGTGATCGTGGTTCTGTTTGTCGGTGTAAGCGGGGGTGCTCTATAAAATTGTGCCATCATTTGCAGGAACTGAGTCCCCGTTAGAAATGAAGGTGGTGTGAATTGTTCTGGAAGAAAAGCGAGGTCTTGCCGGGCTAACGTTAAAACGTGGGGAGTCCCAAAAAGAGTAATTTGCCCGCTTGTTAATGGAATGAAGTCAAGGATACTTTTTAAGAGCGTTGTTTTACCGGCTCCATTGACGCCGACTAAGCCAAAAATTTCACCGGGTTGGATGCAACAACTGGCACCCTGAAGGACATGTTTTTTACCATAATTGACATTGATGTTTTGAACGTCTAAGACTGGCATTCTTGCACTCGCGCGCCGGGTGGTATTGGTATCGGCGCGCTTTTATTCAGTGAGCTATGTGTTTTTAAAACCCGCGGAGTACGGCGGCACAGTTCTGGCTTTCCCCGGCGATGTTCCAGCTTTCCTCTGAGCGACAATTGACGTCAGTCACAGAATGAGAACGCAGCTCACCATCGCTCGCGAGCCCATCGTCCAACTTCAAGTCTAACTGTAACAGGATGTTAACGGGAATCTGCCCGCCTGTGAAAAACTCGTTGGCGTCGCCGGAGTTATCAGCGCCTTCATTGCTATAAACGATTTTATAGACTCCGTTAAATGGGTTTGCCGGGCAGGAGGAAACGCCGTTTTCGCAGTCGAGTGTGTCGACAGCGGCTGTGCCGCCTGTGAAGTTCCCTGAAATAAAGCCGGCAACGGATAAGTGCTGCCAAATCAGTGTCGTTTCACTGCCTTCGGCCTCAATACGGCCATCTGCATCACCGTTAGACAAGGATGAATCAATTTGGGTGCTTGCATTAACAAAGTCGCCCGGTAAAGCGTTGTAGCGATCTTGGAAGGCGTACCAAGCTGTTCGTATGCCACTCATCTCGTTGGAAAGAGAACGTACTCTTGCGCTGTCAATAAGTTCTTGACCTTTTAAAATACCGCCCAGTATCAAGCCAATAATGACTAGAACAATCGCGATTTCCACCAATGTGAAGCCTGATTGGCGCCGCATAGGGCTTACCTCCTTTTTAAACACTGAAAATTTCTTAGAGCAAAAATTGTGCCGCAGTATATTCATTGAATACCTTGAGGTTTTTCTCAATTTCTATGGAAAAGTGTCGGCCATACGACTTAATGTGACGATTTTTCATCAATTTGTGCCTGCATGCGTCTCAGTCTGTCTTGTAAAAAGCGGATCTCTTCTTCTTTTGAGATGGAGCCACTGCTTAAGAGGGCCCCCAGCAAGAGTGCTGCCGCTTCCACTTCTCCTATTTCCTCAAGGAGGAAAATATGCATTTGTTGAGCCCAATTCGGTACGTTCAAATCATAGGTGGCTTCTGCCAAGGTAACCGCCAACTCGTACGCAAATTCTGTATCTTTTAATTGGTATTTGGCTTTGATCACTGCTTCAGCCATCCACCGCCAGTAAGCTTCTGGTTTTTCAGTAAAATTTTGTTCGACGAAGACAATCATTTTCCGGAGTTTTTGTGGGTTTCTCACATTACCGTAATAATGCAAGGCCGCCATAAAAGGATAGTGGTTGTTTTTGTCAAGTTTAAGTTGTACCTCCAGCCAGGCTCTGATGGTGTCATAGTCGAGTTCATTCAATGAGAGGGTTTTCCCAGGTTGAACATCTTGGCTTTGCAGCCAAAGTGCTAATGCTCGTGAGAGCCAGGCTGGGCTCCCTAGGCTGAGAGCCTGCAGGAGTTCATATTTTGGGGGCATGGGTATGGTCCGCCCGGTTAGCGACACGGGTGTATCCATTTGGCTCACAATCATCTGGAATGAGAGTGCTAAAACAAAACTTACTTTAAGAGAGAGAGAAATACGCTTGATTGGGTTTGCGGACTTTATCATGTGCACTATAAGCGCTTTCTGGAGAGGTCGATCAAGCCCATTAAACAGGTGAGGAGCACATAGGCGAGGGCTGTGAGCGCATTGTGCAGTATTTTCCCAATATCCATTGGCGATGAAAGGACGCTGTCAATTTGTGCAAATTGGTTGAGTTTGGGGAGCAGCCAGGAGATACCTGTGAGGCAGAGCGTTATCATTTGATTCGCGAGGGTGTATTCAAATTCTAATGTACTGTTTGCGATTAAAAGTAATGCTTCGATACTCCGTGCGAGTAAATAAAAACCCAATACAACACTTGCCGCACCAATCACGCTGTTGACAACAACGGAAACCATCAAAGAGAAGCTGACCATAATCAGCAGCTCGAAATAAAGTGATATGATCCATAAGCCTGTTGATGCTGTTGGGCGATAGAGTAAAACTGTCAAACTCAGCGCTGAGCCGATCAATAGTCCGATTGATCCATAAGCTGCAAACTTGCTGAGGTAAAAAGTACTCCGGTTGATAGACAGGGAAAACAAAAGTTCATTGAGCTTATTATCCCGCTCGCGGGCAATGCTCGTTATCGTGAACAGGCAAGCAATGAATAGCGCGGCCCAGCGTGTCAGCCCTGCTGAAAAGCCAGCTTTGATGGCTGTTTTTTCAGTTAAGGCCATTGTGCCTAATAATTCTGCCAACCCCAGGGTTAAGGGTACAAGCAGTAGAAGCACCCAAAGTAACTGGCTGCTGAATGCCTCTCTGTAGGCGAGCAAAATGATGGGCCAGACTTTATTACGGATCATAAACATTTCTAAGAGCTATACTGTATCTGCAAATGGACTGTAAATTGAGTGAAACTGAATAACATCTTGACTCTATTGGCTGGGATAACCAGCCCCTTTCACCGGCACCGATTCCTGGCTCTATCGCTGATTGCACTTCACTTTAGTGTGTTTTACGGGTTGCATAGTACTTCGAGTGCTTCCTTTTTTCTCGTGCACTTTGGTTTGTTCTTAATATGGCAACCATTATGGCAACAGGCAACGGATATTCGTTTCCGGGGTCTGGTTACCTTGTTGATAGGGGGTGTGGCCTTACTGATATTACCCAGCCAGCTTGTTCTCACTGTCTGGTTATTAGTTTTGATTGGCCTCGTGGGCGGCCAAGAGTCAGGAACGAGAAAAAATCGCCGGATCAATTTGATTTCCATCGGTGTTCTGTTTCTCATCTTACTGTTGGAAGCAATGCCAGCATTGTTGGCTACCAAACTGGGCAACCCCATTCTTACCCAGTTTACTCACTATACAATTTTAGCGTTATGTCTTCTTGTTTTCACATTGCCGGTTAGTGAGCCTCAGGAAAAAGAAGAGCATATCGATTACTTGCGCAGTGTTTCTGCCACATTGATTGCCTCCTTACTGGCTGTAGGCAGCGCGTTGTGGATGTACCGCAGCGGAGTGAACTATCCGGTTGCGCTGTTTCAGAGCTTATTTTTTATTGCCGGTCTTATTATCTTGATGAACTGGTTGTGGTCCAGCCAGTCAGGCGCAAGCATTTTTCAGCAGCTTTGGAATCGTTACCTGTTAAATTTGGGTACACCGTTTGAAGCTTTTTTATTAAGCCTTTCTGATAAAGCGATGGAGCGAGGTCCTGCATCCGACTTTTTGGAGTTTGCGCTGAATAAACTCCTCGAACTTGAATGGCTGGCAGGTGTTTCTTGGGAAAGTGAAAAAGAGACCATCCAACTGGGGATAAAGCAAGCGTGTGCGACACACTTTGCGGAGGAGGATCTGCATGTCGTTGTCTACACCAGTCAAAAAATTGGGCCGGCTTTTGAGCTGCATATCAAACTGCTTGTTTATCTTGTTTATCATTTTTATGAGGCCCAGTTGTACAGTGAGCAGCTTGAGCAGCATGCCCGGATTGAAGCGATTCATCAAACCGGCGCACGCCTGACACACGACATGAAAAATCTGTTACAGGCCGTGCAATATTTATCAGAAATAGTCAGTACCAGTACTGCTGATCAGTCAGATGAATTACTGATGTTATTGAAACGCCAGTTGCCAGAGTTGAGCAACCGCATGCAGTTGACTATAGAAAAGTTAAAAGCACCGGGCCACCGGGATAAAACAGAAACTCAAGCCCGGGTATGGTGGCAAGTGTTGCAGGATCGCTACAGTCACCGGGGCATTTCATTTGAACCGGTAGGTACCGAGCTGGATGGCGTCAGTGTGCCTAAAGAACTGTTTGATAGTGTTGCAGAAAACCTGCTCGAAAACGCTGTTTACAAACGTAAGCTGGACCGGGACGTGGCGATTAAAGTCACTTTGTGTGTGGAGCAGGGACAGGCCATCCTGCGTGTCTGGGACAGCGGCATCCCCATTCCACCCGAAACAGAAAAAAATCTCTTTCACCACTCTGTGCGGTCAAGCTCTGGATTGGGTGTGGGGCTCTACCAATCTCAGCGACTGGCGGAGCAGAATGCTTACACATTACACATCGTTTTCAACCGGCCTGGTAATGTGCTGATCGAATTACGGCCCCGGTCGTAAATTCATTAAGGCAGTGTACCTGCGTTAATTAATCGTGAATAAAGCACATAGGTCGACAGCCAGAGCACAATATCGTCAAACTCTCGGTCTCCTGCCACACTATGAATGCCTTTTGAAACAAAAATACGGTCGCCGGCAATGGGATAAGACAAGCCCGCGTCATTCGTCATCGTGGAGTCATCTTCCCCAGCATTCTCCAACTCATCTTCTGAGCTGTAATTGGCCCAGTTGCGCCCCATGGAGTAGATAATGACGGGTACGCCATCGTCTGTCAGCCGGTCTGCATTAGGTGTGCACTGGGTGGTGCTACTGCTTGCAATGGGGCATGCTTCGAGTCTTGGCGCCAGGTTCTCTGCGCCAACCGCGGCAATATCGCCCTGCGTGGTAAAGTCAGCGGTGCCGGCGCCCCCGTTATCGCTTTGGTCGACACTGTAGCGGTATGGGTTTCCCCAGGGGTCTAAGAGCAGTCCATCCTGATTCCTGGGGCCCTGTAAAGCCAGTGTTAAGGCTGGAACAAAGCCGTGCTGTTTGTCACAATCGCCGCCGCCTTCGGGGCTCTCTGCGCCGCTATTGGCGCTGTCATTGGGGTCCACGCTGGCTGGGCAGGGCAGACGACCGTGCGCAATGCTAAAGCCGATCAAGGCTTCTCGGATGGTCTCCAGATCACTTTTGGCTCGCCGTACTTTTTCCTGCTGAAAGACAGAGCCCAAGGGTTGGACCAGTGTGCCTAAAAGTAACCCGAGGATGGCCAGTGCAATGGCCACTTCCAAGAGGGAAAAACCATTTTCAGGGCTGTCTGTTTTTTTGATAGCAGGCATATTGATCAAGTGCTGGGGCAAAGTGTCACATCCATGTCGGGCTCAATACAGTAAAGAATATCATTAATGGGGCCACTTGCTGTGCCTTGCTGGTAGGCGTGGTTCCCGTCGGGGTCACCATTGGGGGCATTGTTGGCGGCTTCCAGATAGTTGTCCAGAATGTGCTTGGATCCCGGGTTTTCCCCAGAGAGTGGGTCATTACGCGGGGCGGTGAGCGCTTGACCGGCAAAGAAGACGATAGCGGCATATTCCGTTGCTGAGTTGAGCAGCGTGACGCAATTTGTGCCGTCACACAGGCCGCTCCCACCGGGTTGAAAGGCATCGGATGTGACGAGAAAGAAGTGATCTTTCCAGTTCTGCCAGAGCTTGTTGTCTCCTGCGGGGTTATCGAGTTGGCAGTAGGCATCTTCATCTTCGTCCAGAGCAAAGAGCTGATTCTTTGCCCGTCCGGCCTCTGTGGCGGAGTCGTCAACTATCAATGGGAGCCTGCCCAGAGAAAAGCTGGGGTTATTGGCATCATCATACTGGTTGTCCAGTCGGTACTCAGGGTTGAGGTTGACCGGGGCTGGCCAGGGTAAGGTGTTTTCACTGGTACCCGCCAGTCCATAGCTTGCTACACACTCGGCCAGCGTTTGAGTGAGCAGCTGAAGCTTCTCTGTAACGCTGTTTCGCGCCAGAATGGTTGACCATAATTCACTCTGGGTGATGGTGAGCAAGCGGTCATTATAAGTGGTCTCACTATTTGGGTTATGAGGCTGGCCGCGAATAAACTGATCCAATACATCAGTACCGCCCTGAAGCGTGGCATTGTCAATATCTCCGTCACCTTCCAGATAGTTAGAAGCGGTATAGTTCCCTCCACACTCTTCGACCTTATCGTCCGTTTGTCCCCGATCTTGCTCGCCCAGGGGGTGGCCCGGCGCGAAAATCACAGCGATGATGCGGTCTTCTGCATTGCCACTGTGGGCGAGGGTGCCGTCTGTATTGAAGACCTCAAAAAAACCGTTGGTATCGGCATTTACGAGCTTAGAAGTGGCTCGGCCTTTATAGGAGCTTGAAACGGCATACCACAGGCATTCGCCATCGCCGCCTTTTATCGGAGGGATGGCCAATGAGCGCCAGGGTAGGCGCCCTATTTTGTTCTCACCTGTTGCACCACAGCCGGCATCCTCTCGGCCTTCCGGGTTACTGTCTGATGAGCTGTCCGGACAAGGTAGAAACCCCAGTCTGCCAGGGTGTGTAAAATCATAAGTTGTGGCGTGTGCCAGCAGAACATCTTTTGCCCTTGCCAATGCCATGCTTGTTTTTAAATGAGTGTTCAGGTGGTGGCGATTATGGTCACCTTGAGCGAGGAGAATGCCGGCCCCGGCAGTGATCAACAACAGCAGCATCAGAAGAATTGCTGCGCCATATTGCCGTGTGGGTGATGGGCTTTGCATGTGACGGAAGGTGTCAATAAACTTGTTTTATTCGGCCGGTTTTGGGGTCATACGTTTGGCCCGGTTTGAGTGTGACGGTTTTGCCATTGGGTAATTTGACCCTGACACGGCCGCTTGCATCAGGGGATTTGCCAACATTCAGCGTTTTGTCAACAGTGTGGCTTTCGAGGGTATTTTTGTCATTGAGCCATGTGGTTGTTTTGCCATCGCTACGTTGGATAAAGCCCTGAACTTTCACCGGGGGAACGGGTACGGTTTTTTTTACAACTGTTTTTTTAGGGGGTGATTTTTGTTCCTTGGCGAAGTTTTTTGCTCGCACCTGGTCCAGCTTCTCCCGTTCTCCCGGCTTCATGAAGAGCCGATTCTGTTCCAGAAAGTCATTGCGGGCGGTATCAGCAAAGCTTGCGCCAAATGCCACGGTCAATGATAGGCAGACAGCTAAGGCGGTACGGTAAAGTTGCTGGGCTTTAACGGCGTTTCGCGGCATATTCAGACTCCAGTTTGATGGTGTACCAGGAGATAAAACAGTCTGCGTTCAGGTTAGGTGTATTCCCGCCATAGCGTATATCATCTTCGTGCGTATTGCGCTTGATTGAGCAGGCCCGGATCTCGAATATTCCAATATCCGCGTCCTTGAGCCGTCTGAAGATTTCAAACAAATCGCCTTCATGCAGCAGGCCAAGGGTCAGGCGCATGACTGATTCGTAGGGAATCAACCGGTTGTCCCGGCTTTCGACAAGATTATCCAGAGAGAATGTCTGCCGGGGTTTGATGTCATATTTCAAGACAGGTAGACGTAAGTCAGCATTGATTTTTTGCAGGGTCTCAATCCACTGCAGGCGGTTCTCATCGCCGAGCACTTGCCGGTCCTGGTATTGCTGGAAGTCTGTAACGTATTGTTTATAAAGTGCTTCATCGGTTAAGGCTGCTTTGTATTTTGTCATAACCTGCCGCAACTGTCGGCGTTCTTGCGCGTATTTTTTGCCGTACTGACTGGTGTAATCGTAAGTGATGTAAAGTAAAGCGGCCGAGGCAAGAATGGCCATGAGCGCGAGCAACAATTGCCGCTGCAATAAGTCCCACTCAATATTCCGAATGCGATGAATCACTGTCCAGACTCCTGCAGTAGCGTGATGGTGAATGTGGATTCTGCGTTCAAGGCATTATTTGACGTTGAGCTGTTGTCGCCTGAGATGCCGGCTTCCGGGTCAATATCAAAAGGTGTTTTACCGACATTAACTGTTTTAAAGTGACTTGTTTGCCTTAAATCTGCAATAAACTCCCCAAAGGCTTCAACGGATTGGCGATAACTGTTATCCGTTTGTTTGACTTTGCCGACGATGTAAGTCAATTCATGCACAGGTATGGGTTTTGTCTGTTTTTTTATTTCACTGCGTGCAAGCTGACTGTCAGATAAAGCGTTCAGCTCGGGGTTGGTAGCGGTTCGCCAACGAACATTCATTAAAACGATTTCCGGGTGTTTCTGCATAATGCTGGCGAGTTGAGTCAGCGTCGTGAAGGGGGTGCGCTCTCCTTCTGACTCTAGCTTGGACAGAACACCCACGGCAGACTTCACAACATCGGGTGGGACACTGAAGGTATCAAATTGTTGGATACGCGCTTGGTAATGATCCAGGTAAAGGTTTTTTTCAGTGCGTAATTTGGCCGTGTGTTCTTGTAGGAGGTTGGCTTTTAATAAATTGTGGGCGCCGATGGCTATGCCAAGCGCCAGTGTGACAAAGGCAATAGTCCGAAGACTAAAGCGGGCCAGATGGTAACGGTAATAATGCCGCATTGGCCGGGAGGCATAATGGTTAGATGGCCCGAAACCTTTGCAGGCGAGGTGAGCAAAGATGCCATCGGAGAACTGTGTTGGCAGGTCGCCACGAACGCCAATTGTACTTTTTAGTTGGCTCAGCGGAATAAAGAAACACTCAATGAGCTCTTCACCAGACAGGTTATGCTCAATGGTTTTTTTATCAGGTTCCGGTGTGATGATGCATACGTGGACGGTCTCATTCCGTTTGAGCAAGCGCTTGCTGCGCAAATATCGAATGGTGTTAATAATATCCCGGCTGATTAAGGCCGCATCATCTACCCCTGTTAATTTGTGATGAGCCAAACGGCTCATTTTTATGTGCCCATTATCATAAAAAGACTGCCTCAGAGTGCTGGGCGCTTGCTGTGAGATCATGAGCACACGGTTTTTATGCTGTTTGATGGCAGGCAGGAGTTTCTCACCCAGAATGGGGAGGGACAGTACACCTTTGACCGGTGTGCGGGCACTTTCGATAATGGCCAGCCACTTTTTTAAGATGGTCGTATTCGCAAGCCCTGAAGCGAGCACTTTGAAGTCTTTGCGGCCAAATTTTTCACGGCCTTGTGGGGCGATGCGACAAAGTTCACTGGTTCGAAAGTAACGTTTCAGTGTTCGGTCGAGAATGGCGCGTAAATCTTTACCCCGTGCATGCGGCACGGTTTCGAGGTTGAACTCTTCTTCGATTAAATCAATGAGTAAGTTTACAGGCTGCTGTGGTGAACGCTTTAAATAGCGCTCGAAGTGACGAAATCCTTCTTCGGTGGGCTCAAATGCAATCGCCTGGCTGAAACGCCCAGAGGACCAGTCATAGGCGATCATGCGGTATCCGGGGCAAAAGAGTATTCTTTGCATTAGCTTCCAACCACTCCAATCAGTGCGTCGTACATCGGCCCAATGACCGACAGGATGACCCAGGACATCACGGCAGCAATCAATATAATGAGTGTCGGTGCAAGAAACTGTTCCAGACGGGCAATGGACTCATTGGATTCACGATTATAAAAATAACTGATTTGTAACAGGGCCTTGTCCAGTGCGCCGCTGACTTCTCCCACGCGGAGCATTCTCACAACAAGGTTAGGGAAAAAGCCAACATTGGAAAAACTGTTGCTAATCGTTTCGCCATCAGAAATTTGTTGTCTGACGGTTTTCAGTGACGCTTCCAGTACGGCGTTGTCAACCAGTTGCCGGCCCAGATCGATCGATTCCAGTACACTGATACCAGAGCTGAACAGCATGGCCATGTAGTTTGCAAAACGGGCCAGCTTGATACGCAGCAGGATGGGGCCAATCAGCCAGGCATTTAACATTTTTTTGTCCAGCCAGTATCGGAAGCGAGTGCTGTGCTGAGGCAGGAATTTTGCCGTGAGTAATAGAGCGATGGGGATCAGAATAAGTAGTAACCAGAATTCACTGAAAAGACTGGAAACGAACAGGAGGGTTGCCGTGTGCCAGGGGAGTTCGTACTGCGTGGCCTCAAGAAAGCTGAGCAGTTGAGGCACAAGGTAGGTCATGACGAATAGCAACACGATAGACAGCACACCAAAGACAAATAAGGGGTATATCAGTACGCGTTTGAGGCGGGCTGCAAGTTCGTCTTGCCAGCGTGTCATTTCGGCCAGGTCCTGGAGTACATCTTCAAGCTTGCCACTGTGTTCACCAACTTTGACCATGCTGCAATAAATGTTGTCGAATACAGAAGGGAATTTCTCTAGCGACTGGGAAAAGGTTTTCCCGCTTTCAATGTCTTCAATCAGTTGTGAAACAATCGCCTGTAGCGAAGGGTGTGTATTGCTGTCGCGCAGATCCTTGAGTGCTTCGGTGAGGGGCACGCCGGAGCGAATCAACTGCTCCAAATGAAAGCTGAAGGTGATCAGATCAACCCGGGAGGTTTGTGTGCGCCGGAACAATACCGTTGAGTTTGAGCGGGTTTTGAAATTAATTAAATCCAGCCCCATGCGTTTGAGGCGAAGTTCCAGGTCTGTTTCGTTTGCAGCCTCCATTCTGCCGGACCGGGGAGTACCGGCTTTCGTGATTGCCTTGTAGTGGTAAGTTGCCATTGTCAGATACGCCCCGTTAAATCAATAACACGGGTCACTTCTTCTAAGGTGGTCGTGCCTTCTTTAACTCGTCGAAGCCCGTCGTCTGACAGCGAAATAAACCCCTCAGAAGAGGCCTTTTTCAGTAGCTCACCGGTTGGCACTTCTTTGGCAATTAAATCACGCAGCGGGCGGGTGATGCGCAGCACTTCAACCAGTGCAATCCGTCCGTGGTAACCGTGTTGTTCGCACCGAGTGCAACCCACACCTTTGTACAGAGACAGAGGCTGATCCGAGTCTACCCCCAGAAGTTTGCGCTCCAAGTCACTGGCTTCGTAAGAAGTTTTGCAAAATTGACAAAGCTTCCGCACCAGCCGCTGGGCGGCAATACCAATGATGTTGTCTGCCATCGTGCCGGGGAGCACACCAAGGTCAATCAGCCTGGGTATGGCGCCGATGGCAGAGTTGGTGTGCAGCGTAGAATAAACCTGGTGCCCTGTCATTGCTGCTTCAAGCGCCATAGCGGCGGTTTCCCTGTCCCGAATTTCGCCGACCAGGATGATGTCTGGGTCCTGGCGCATCATGTTGCGTACACCATTGGCAAAACCGAGGTTGACGCTCTCATTGACCGAGGTTTGGCGAATCATGGGCAGCGGATACTCGACCGGATCTTCCATGGTCATGATGTTGACAGCCTCTGAATTCAGGTGGCTCAGTATTGAGTACAAAGTGGTCGTTTTACCGCTCCCGGTTGGGCCTGTAACCAGAATGACACCTTCAGGGCGGGCCATCATTAACTGTAGCGATTGGAGCGCCTGATCCGAGATACCCAGCTGGTTAATTTTTAGGATGGCTTTGTCCCGATCCAAAATACGCAGGACAATATTTTCCCCATGGGTAGTGATCAGGCAGGACACTCGAAAATCAACCTGGCGGCCCGAGATCGTGAGTGAAAAGCGGCCATCTTGCGGTGCTCTGTTTTCAGCGATGTTCATGCCTGACATGACTTTCAGGCGAACCGCAATTGCAGACCAGTAATTTTTGTGCAAGCTACGAATTTGCCTCATAACACCATCAATGCGGTAGCGAATGCGGATAAAGCCTTCTTCGGGCTCAAAATGAATATCCGATGAGCGGCGCTTCACGGCATCGGAAAGAATGGAATTGACCAGCCGGACCAAGGGCTGGCTGTATTCTGCCTCATCGCTTTGCAGGCTTTCGTAATCGATCTGGCCCGTTTCTATTTCGTGCAGAATGCCATCAACGGAGAGTTCATAGCCATAAAATTGATCGATGGCATCGTTGATTTCAGTTTCACCAGCCAGCACTTGTTTGATCTCGATCCCGCTGCCGAGTTGAGCGTGCAAGCGATCTAGCACAATCAAATTGTAGATGTCTGACATGGCGACCGTCAGTGTTTGGCTTTCTTCGTTAAAAGAGATCGGTACTACGTTAAATCGCCGGGCGAGATCCCTGGGAATTTTTTTCAGGGTATCCGGGTCTGGAACAAGGCTGGTTAAATCAATACTTTCTCTGCCAAACGCCTGACCCAGCGCGTCTCGCATGACAGCCTCGCTCAGGAAACCGAGTTCGACCAGAATCCGTCCCAGTTGTTTGCCGGATTTCCGTTGTTCCGTGAGTGCAATGCGGAGCTGATCTTTTGTGATCAGGCCTTGCCGGATCAGTTGTTCGCCGAAAAGAGGAGCTTTGGGAGTTGCCATGATGCTGTTTTCCGATTAGTCACCTGATTTCAGCGAGACGTTGATAAACAAGGTTCAGATCAAAATTGGATGGGTGGAGCGCGGCTTTTTCAAGGGCTTCCTGATAGTAGGTTTTAGCGGCCTCAGCCTTACCCATATTGTCCAGGCTGATGGCCAGATTGTATGCGTAATCGGGATTATTGCTCTCGGATGCATAGGCTTTGAAATAGGCTGCTTGCGCATCCGCCCAACGTTGCTGCTGGCTGTATAAGTTACCGAGCGCAAAGTTCAGGGGCGCTGAATCGAGGCTTTTATTCAGTAACAGTTTGAGCTCAGATTCGACCTCGTTGCCTTCAAGGCTGCTGGCATACTGGGTCAAATTGGCCAGTGCGGCGGGGTCATCAGGGTAATATTGCAAGATCGTCCGGTAGGTGGAAAAGGCGGTGTTGGTATCTCCCTGGAGTGTTGCAACAGCGGCTTTTCCCCGCAAGGCGTCATAATGGCTCTGTTCTGTGGACAGCGCTTGCTCATAAAGCTGCCTGGCGGTTGTGAAGTCTCTCTGTTGGTACGCCTCGTAAGCTTGAGAGACTAGTTGGTCAGCGGGCAGCACCGTCGCTTTTTTGACCATTGTGATGGCGGGCGAAGTGGCACTCGAGCCATTTTTTTCAGACGCAGGAGGTTTTTTTACGGGCACTCGTGGGGTGTTTTCCGGAGCTGCAGTTACAGGTGTTTGGGCGGGCGGGCTCGGGCTGATTTTGGGCTGGGGCGCAGGTTCTCTTTCTTGGGGGTTAACAGGCGGCGTTGTCACTGATTCGAACTTCTCGCCAGAGCTGTTATCCGTGCTTGTGGGGGTTGGCTGTATTTGGCTTTCAGGGGCTTGCTGGGGTTGAACCGCTGATTCATTACCCGCTTCAATCGGGACCGGCCGTTTTTCAATCGGGACGATAGGGGTACTTTGCCGGGTTTGGCGTAAATGAGTCTTGAGTTCGTTGTCTTTTTGAATGTAGTAAAGGTAGACAATTCCGCCTAAGAGGCCGATGAAAAGGACAAGAAACAGGACCAGCCACAGGCTAGGCCGATGAGGTAGGGCCTCACCGGTCCCTTTACTGGTGAAAATGGCCTCCGCTTTCGCGGGAGACGCCTCTGCGTATACAGCGCTTGGGTTTGAGGTGGCCGGACTCAGTTCAGTATGGCCTATTTCATCCCTTGGGTCAGTGGTGGGCGCAGGATCATCAGTGATGATGACAGCGGTTGATTCGTCATCCTCGTTGGGTGTGTGTGGAGAGAATGCGTTTCCGGGATCTACGGGTTCGAGTAAATCATCCTCTGTCGCTGTGGATGAAGAGTCTACGCCTGATTTCGCGTCGGACGCTTTTTTTAAGGCATCGAGCAATAGACTCACGGTGAGCGTTCTCCAGGCGGTGTGTTTTGAGTGGGGAGAGAAGTCGGTGAGGTCATTTCCCCTGCAGGGAGATATTGTTTAAATTGGCGTAAATCACGTTCAATACTGGCATTTTCGACAATAGTGGGGCGTAAAAATATAAGGAGTTCTGTTTTTACGACCTCTTCTTTCTCATAGGAGAATAGTCGGCCAAACAGTGGCAACTGCCCCAAGAGAGGGACTTCGTACTTCAGCGAGTCTTTTTTGTCCTGCATCAGCCCACCAATAACGGCAACCTGACCACTGCTGACTCGCAGGAGCGATTCCATTTCCCGGACCTGAACCTCGGGTACCTGGCTGATCACGTTGACAGCCGCTAATTCGGGGTTGGGGTCATTCACAAAACCAAGGATGCGGGATATCGTGGGGCGAACGTTGATCAGTACTTCTTTGTTTTCACCAATGTAAGGCGTGACGTTCATGACAAGCCCGATTGGCACCGTATGTACGATAGACTCGGATTTTTCACGCGTTGTTTGCCCGTCCTCATTAAGCGTGACATCGACCCCTAAAGTAAAATAAACGCGATTGTCGACCACTTTTAAAATGGCGGTTTGGTTATTGAGGGCGATGATCTTGGGGCTGGATAAAATCTTCACATCCCCAAATTCTTCTAGGGCTTTAACGGTTGACAGTACGTTGCCTATATCAGAAAGGGGGTTTTTGTAGGTAAGTAGAAAGTTAGGTGCGACCACGTTATCGCTGCTGGCGGTTAGCCCACCAGAGAAGTTTTGAGTCAGGTCAAAACCATCGGCATTTTTGGCGAGAATTTTCCAGTCTACGCCAGCTTGGTAGGTGTCACTTAACACAACTTCGACAATCGTGCCTTCAATAAGCACCTGCCTTCGAGCGCTGGACATCACCTGATCAAGAAAGTGTTGAATCTCTTTGTGACTCGCTTGCGTGGCACGAACGGTAATTGTGCCGGCTTCACGGTTGATCATGACTCGGCCAACGGCATCTTTATCTTGGGTACCGGGTTTTATGTCCAGGTCTAAAATGCTGCCAATATTATTTTCCAACGTGTTCCAAAAGTTATTTTCACTCAGGTTTTCAACTTTTGTGGCGGAATTATTATTTCCTGCAGTCCCGCCTGTGCTGCTGCCTGCTGCTGTCGTGGCGCCGACTTGAGTGGCCAGATCAACAGAGCTGACACTTTTACGTGAGAGGTTTAGGTAATCAATAGCGTAGGTGTTGAGATAGGGCGTATCGGCGGTGATGGTCAGATAGTTCTTCTTGAACTCATAGCGAATCGGGGCCTGTAATGTAATCCGGTCGAGAATTTTATAGAGTGATTCATCAATGGCATTGAGCGTTACCGTGCCCTGTATATCGCCAATAATGTCAATATTGATCTTTGCGTCACGCGCCAGCGCAAACAACAGTTCATCGACCGGCACCTTGTTCACCACAATTGTGTAAGTTTCCAGCTTTTCTTTGGGGCTGGGTGGCGGTAAAAACGGAGTTTGAGTCACCGGCCGTGGGATGCTGGGCTTTTGGGTGGTGTCTCCGCCACTTTTCTCAGGTACCTCTTGATCACTTGTCGTGATGTGTCCTTTAGAAGGCTCCGGTGGCCGAGTTACGCCACACCCGGTCAGGAGTAACGCCAGGAGTAATGCCAAGATTATCCGTTTATCCATCATTTTTATGCTTTATGCCTTCTTGTTCTTCGTGTGTGAGAGCTTGTTTAATGCGTTTTATCGGGCGTACGAAAGGTGTCCATCGGCTTAATTCGTCGGGCAGTGCTTGGAGTGCCTCGAATGCTGCACGGGCACCTTGAAAGTCACGATAAAGTACGCTGAGTACCGTGTTTCCATCCTCTTTCGTTTCGTCCACAAAGTAGAGTTCTTCTTTTTTTAGTACAGCGGGCAGTTTATTCATAAAGGCCGAGAACTGAGCACCTGTGACGTTCTCTAGCGTTTGCAGTTGAATACTGTAGTCACCGATTGAAGCAGACAATAAGCGTATTTTTGAATCACTGAGCCACTCGTCTATTGTATCTGGCATGAGCGGCGTCAGTGGGTTCTTTTCCGAGGCAGGGTCGTGAGCGAGCTGGTTGTTACCTTCTGTTGTTTTTAGTACAAGGTCGTGTGTGACGTGACGATGCTTTTCTTCAAGGTTCTTGTGGCCATTATTTTCTAAAAGCGATGGATTGCTGGCTTCAGTATCAGAAGAGGGAATAAATAACCTGAAAAGTAGCAAGCCAAACAGTACGCCGCTGAGCAGTACCGGAGTAAAAATGAGTAGGGCTTTGCGTTCGCGGATGAATACAGATGGTTTTTTGAACTGGCTGTCCTCTGCCGCCGTATTAACATGTTTTGGGGTAATTGTGCGGGTGCCGTCCGCGTAAGAGGCTAAAAGGGTTTTGTCGGCCAAAATATTAATTCGCCGAATCAATCCTTTAGAGTATTGAGTGATTTTTTTTGCCACGCGCTTGCTAAAGAGTTCAGGGCCTCGAAAGCCTGAAACCCACATGCGAAAGTTGAGATATTCAAAGACTTCGTTGACTTCGAGAGGTTCAAGCACAAAGTTGTGGGTGATCCGTTCGCGAAGCTGTCGAATAGACCGGTCTGCGAGGTTTTGATCCAGTTCGGGCTGGCCAAAAAGCACCAGCTGCATGAGCTTACTCGATTCGGTCTCCAAGTTTGACAGCAGACGGATTTCCTCCAGCGTAGCGAGCGGCATGCCTTGTGCTTCTTCAATAAAAACAACGGTTTGATTGTTTTCACTGTGCTGTTTTAAGAGGTAGTTCTGCAATTTTTGCATCACTTCCAGCTTGTTACTGTCGGGGGCTACCGCGATATTCAACTCATAAGCAATGGCTTGTAGGATGTTGTCAGGCGATAAGCTTGGGTTGGATAAGTAAACAATTTTGACATGGCGTGGCAACCGGGTTTCGAGCATGCGGCAAAGCATGGTTTTTCCACTACCGACTTCACCGACCACTTTGATGATGCCTTCACCGTTCATAACGGCATAGACCAGGGCGTCCAAAATGGCCCCACGCTTGGCGCCGCTATAAAAAAGCTTCGTATCCGGTGTGATGCGGAAAGGTGGCCGGTCAAGAGCGAAAAACTGGGTATACACGTGGGTTAAACCGCCTTACTTTCCAGTCTTTGAATTTTACTATAGAGCGTTGTGCGGTTTACATTCAGCAGCTTGGAGGCATGACTGAGGTTGTTGTCGCACATTTGCAATGCACTTTGAATATATTGCCATTCGATCTTCTGGATGTGTTCGTCGAGATCAAAATTCCCTTCTTTTAAGCGAGTCGCACAGTCCTCAGCCGCGTCATCTGCTGGTAGAGTGGCCAAGGGTTCTGAACTTTCAAGTTCTTCTTGTAAACGGGCTCGTGATACCGTCTGCCCCGGATATTTTGTACCTAGTCGTACAATGATATTACGCAGCTCCCTGACGTTACCGGGAAATATGTATCCCAGCCAGAGTTCTTCTGCTTCATTGTCCAGCTCAAAAGCGGGTACTTTACCGCTGTAAATATTTTGAAAGTAAATCAGCAATGCGATTTTGTCTTGGTAGCGCTCACGGAGTGGGGGTGTCTTAATTGAAAGGACACAAAGGCGATAGTATAAATCTTCTCGGAAACGGCCTGCCCGGACCTCCTCCAGTAAGTTTTTATTACTCGCGGCGATGATTCTGGCCCGTGCAAGTCGGGGGCGCGACTCGCCGATACGATAATACTCACCGTTTTCGATAACGCGCAGCAAGTTGGATTGAAGATTGATGCTCATCTCGCCAATTTCATCCAGGAAGAGCGTGCCGTCTTTGGCTTCTGCAAAGAAGCCACTATGCTCCCGCGTGGCGCCGGTGAATGCGCCTTTAGCGTGGCCAAATAGCTGTGATGCCAGTAATTCGCTGGAGAAGGCCGCACAATTAACAGCAATATAGGGGTGCGCCGCGCGGGCACTGGCATTATGCAGTTGAGTAGCAATCAGCTCTTTGCCCGTCCCTGATTCGCCTGTTACCAGTACGGGAAAGTCTGTATTGGCAAACTGGGTGATTTGGGCGCGTAAGCCCACCATGGCCGGGCTGTCCCCAATCAGTGCGTAACTTTCTCTTTTGGATTGGTCAACATCAATACTCAAAAGCTGTAGCTGGTGCTCCAATCTTGCTTTGAGCAGCTGGGGTTCACAGGGTTTTGGGATGAAGTCAGCGGCACCTATCGTCATTGCATGCTTGAGGTTTTTGTCTTCGTTTTGTCCGGATAACACCAAAATGCGCATGTTGGGGCTGATTGCGAGTAACTCTGGAATTAGAGTAAAACCTTCTGTCGAGTCATGAGGATAAGGGGGGAGGCCTAAGTCAACCAGTGAAAGCTCGGGAGGTTGTGGTAAGTTACTGATAACCGTGATGGCTTCCTTTCGCGTTTCGGCCGTGTGCACGGTGAACGATGAGCGCAATAAAAAAACCAGGTTTTCTCTGATTAACGGGTCATCATCGACAAGCAGAAGTCCGGGTTTATCCATTGGCGTTATAATCCTTTCATAGCCAGAGCTGGTTGCGTTGGATTGAACCGATTTAGATCGGCTATCAAAAAAAACTTGATTGATCTGTGGATTTTTCGACATTTCTGTTCAATATGCAAGCCTGTTAAGGGAGATTCCCTAAATTACTTAAATTTCTCTAACACTTGATGAAAAATGTCCAGTGTGAATCTGGTTTTAAAGTATATATGTCGAAAAATTGACAATTCCTTCTTCCCCTAATGAAAGTTATTTTGTTATGAGTGCCGTGTTAAATATTGTTTTGTACCAGCCTGAAATCCCACCGAATACGGGTAACATTATCCGTTTGTGCGCTAACACCGGAGCCGGCTTGCACCTGATTGAGCCATTGGGATTCGAGTTGGATCACCGCAAACTGCGTCGAGCAGGTTTGGACTACCATGAGAGTGCCCGTGTCAGTACGCATTCCAGCCTCGATCGTTTCCTTCAAACCGTTCAACCCAAGCGATTATTGCCTTGCAGTACGCGCGGACAGAGCCGTTATTCTAATGTTGTGTATGCGCCAGGTGATGCACTGCTGTTTGGCCCGGAAACGCGTGGGTTGCCTACAAGTGTGCTGTCGAGTGTACCGCCTGAACAGCAATTAACCATTCCCATGAATAGGGGATCCCGGAGCCTGAATTTGTCAAATGCGGTGGCGATTATTTTTTATGAGGCTTGGCGACAAATGGATTTTTGTGTACTGGATTAGGGGCGGCTCCCGTCAGCTTTCAGGGCGCTTCCATGACGGGTGCGCGGGCCAGGAGACTGTGTACCGCCGCTAAAGGCGCTTTGCCTTGATATAAGACATCGTACACTTCATTCACAATTGGCATATCAACGGCTTTTTGGTCGGAGAGCCGGTAGGCTTCTGCCGTGGTATAAATGCCTTCAACCGCTTGTCCGATTTCTTGAATGGCTTGTTCGGTATTGAGCCCTCTGGCCAGCGCCAGACCAAACCGGCGATTACGGGATAAATTATCCGTGCAGGTTAGCACTAAGTCGCCCAGCCCTGAGAGCCCCATCAGGGTTTCTCGCTGTCCTCCGAGTTGTTCTCCCAAGCGCATTAATTCCGCCAGCCCGCGGGTAATGAGTGCAGCCCGGGTATTTGCGCCAAAGCCGAGGCCATCGGCAATGCCTGCGGCAATTGCAAGCACATTTTTGAGCGCGCCGCCGATTTCCACGCCAATAATATCGGTGTTGGCATAGGTTCTAAAACTTTCGCCCTGAAACCAGCTGGCCGCCAGACTTGCAAAGTCAGCTTCTTCTGCGGCAATAGTTGCCGCAGAAGGTAGGCCTTGCAGTACTTCTTTTGCAAACGTTGGGCCGGAGATCACCGCAACCCGGTGGAGCGAGGGGAGTTCTTCAAGTGCAATTTCATGCAGTAGCTTGGCCGTACCTTTCTCAAGCCCTTTACAGGCCCAAATGATGGCACGCTCCCCTGACAGCCAGGGATTCAGCTTCTGGATGTAGTCCCGAAAAGTATGGCTGGGTACGGCGAGAACAATAGCGTCTGCTTGTGCGATCGCGTGTGTTAGGTCATGTGTGTAGTGCAGTGTGGGAGGGAGTGGCAACCCTGGTAAATATTTTGAATTTTCCTGGGTGACCTGCATGGCTTGCATCTGTTGAATGTCCCGCCCCCAGAGGGTGGTGGCGTGGCCATTGCGGGCCAGGAGTGCCGCCAGAGCGGTCCCCCACGAACCTGCCCCAAGAACTGTGAATTGCGGATTTGCCATGTGTTCTTACTGTATGGTCTCTTTATTTTCGGATGCTTTTTGTTGTTCCAGATGCTGAGCATACAGTGCGTCGAAATTGATAGGGTCCAGTAAAATTTGGGGAAAGCCACCTTTGACAGCCAACTCTGAGATGGCTTCGCGGGCGAAGGGGAATAAGATATTGGGGCAGAAAGCACCCAGAACGTTACCGAGTGCCGCAGGTTCTACGCCGGTGATGGTAAAAATGCCAGCCTGTTTTAGTTCGATCAGGTAGGCGGTTTTTTCTTCTTGCTTGGCGGTCAGAGTGATTGTTAGAACAACCTCATACACATTGTCGTTGATTTTCCGGCCTTCGCTGTTCAGTTGTAAGTCCATTTGCGGTTTCCAGGCCTGGTTCCCAATAAACAGGCCAGGGGTGCCAGGCGACTCAAAAGAGGCGTCTTTGAGATAGACTTTTTCGATTTTGAATTGCTGTCCATTGTCTTGCTGTGCTGTTTCGGCCATGTATACCTCAGTGTATGTGGATAAGGGTTAATAAAATGAATAGCGTGGCTATCTGTTGTCAGGTGTTAAGCCAGTCTCTGGGCTTGAGGAATGTGTCATAAAGACGGGCTTCTTCGCTGCCGGGTTCGGGTTGCCAGTTATAGCGCCACTTCACGAGCGGAGGGAGTGACATCAGAATCGATTCGGTCCGGCCATTGGATTGTAGCCCAAAGAGTGTGCCACGATCGTGAACGAGGTTGAACTCGACGTAGCGGCCTCTGCGATAGAGCTGAAAGTCGCGATGTTTTTCTGTGTGTGGGTGATGTGTGCGGCGCTCTACGATGGGTTGATAGGCAAGCAGGTAGTGGTCACCCACACTGCGCATGAAGGCAAAGCTTTGTTCAAACCCCAATTCGTTGAAGTCGTCAAAAAACAGCCCGCCAATGCCACGAGGCTCTTGTCGGTGCTTTAGGTAGAAATAATCATCACACCATGCTTTAAATTGCTCGTAATAGTGATTCCCAAAAGGCTGGCAGGCGGCGTAGGCAGTTTGGTGCCAATGTCGGCAGTCTTCTTCAAAGCCGTAATAAGGTGTTAAATCGAAACCGCCACCAAACCACCAAATGGGAGGGTGGTTGGGCTTCTCAGCCATAAAAAAACGCACATTGGCATGTGAAGTCGGTACAAACGGGTTTTGGGGGTGAATCACCAAAGAAACCCCGAGCGCCTGAAAGTGGCAGCCCGCAAGTTGTGGGCGGCTAGCCGTTGCAGACGGAGGCAAGTGTTCACCATAAACATGTGAGAAGTTGACGCCGGCCTGCTCAAATACCGCGCCGTGTTCCAATACCCGGCTTTGTCCGCCTCCCCCGGCGGGCCTTTGCCAGTCATCTTTCTGGAAAGATTGGTGTCCATCCAGTTGGGCGAGTGTTTTGCATAGGGTTTCTTGCAATTCCAGAAGATAACCTTTAACGGCGTGAATATCAGGTTGGTCTGTCATGGGTATTCTGTCTGCTGTCTATAGTGGTTTTTGCAAAAGTTTGATCAAATGGAAAGCCATACGTGCCGTCGCTCCCCAGAGTACTTCACCATCGTAGGGTGCAAAGTATTCCGACTTAACCACTCGCCCATATTTGGGCACCTCAACTTCTGCAGGTGCATTGATGCCAGGCAGGATGTGATTATCAGGGTTGGCCAGCCAATGCAGCGGCATTGTAAATACCCGGGCGACTTCTGTCTCTGAAAGGACCGCGTCAAAGGGGGCTTTGACGATGCCAACGAACGGTGTGACGACAAAATTGGTGATGGTAACGAGGTTTTGCAGACGGCCCACCATATCAACATTGGAAGGGTGAAGGCCGATTTCCTCCCAGGTTTCACGTAAGGCAGCGGACTCAACACTGTGATCTTCCTGCTCAACTTTGCCGCCTGGAAACGCGACTTGGCCGCTGTGGTGGTCACCACTGCGGTGAGCACGACGGATAAAGAGTATGTGCCAGCCATCGTCTTTTCTTTGAAGCGGCACGAGTACCGCGGCGCGCTTAGGTGGCCCGGGAGGGAATCGCACCATCTCTGGCAAGTCCATAGACAATGTATGCCAGTGTTCCAGCTGGCGTGCGATCTGCGTGGCCGATATTACTTCAAGATTGGCGTTTTCCACCTGTGTCATTCGTGTGTCATGGCTTTAACTATTTAGAGCGAATAGCATAACATGTTTAGAACCAACACTTAGTGACGCGCCAGAGAGTAAAATAGACAGCAAATCTGGGCACAGGAGAGAGAAACCATGAATATTGCCATCCACATGAAGCGTGCTGGACGATCCTTTGGAGAAAATCGAGCGATTGCCTTGGGTAAAACGCTGGTCTATACCTATGCGGAGCTGGATGACCGTTGTGCGCGACTTGGGCGGGCCTTGTGCTCAGAGTATGGCCTGGAAACCGGTGACAAAGTTGCGATTGTGATGCAGAACCGACCGGAATATCTGGAGTTACTGTATGGGTGCTGGTATGCCGGGCTGGCAGTTGTCCCTGTCAACGCTAAATTACACGTGAATGAATTTGAATACATCTTGAGTCACTCTGAGGCCAAGCTCTGCTTTTCTGCGGGTTCAATATACGAGGACATTGCCGCAATCGAAGGGCGTATCGAAACCCTGGATGCACTGATTAATGTGGATGATGACGCGTACAGACGGCTTTTTGATGCAGATCGGATCGAACTGGCAGGCGTTGAAAAAGATCATCTTGCCTGGCTTTTTTATACCAGTGGCACAACAGGCAAACCCAAGGGTGCCATGATCAGCCACGGTAATTTATTTGCTATGGTTTCCGGTTATGCCACCGATGTTGACAGGATTTCCCCTCAAGATTGCATTCTGCATTCGGCTCCCTTGAGCCATGGGTCTGGGATTTATGCAGTTGCCCATGTCGTTGCTGCGGCTTGTCATGTACTGCCGCCGAGCCGGGGGTTTGATGTCGACGAAGTTTTCAGCCTTTCTCAACACTGGAAAAATACCACCTTTTTTGCCGCACCCACGATCATTAAACGGTTGGTCGATCAAGGGCAAGGTCTTGATGTCTCTGGAATTAAAACAATCGTTTATGGTGGAGCGCCGATGTATGTCGAAGATCTGCGTCAGGCCCAGGCACTTTTTGGCGAGCGCTTGATACAAATTTATGGTCAAGGAGAAAGCCCGATGACCATCACCTGCTTGCCGCGGACGGTCATTGCGGATCAGGCTACTCCGGACTGGGAAGCAAAGGTTGCATCTGTGGGTATTCCTCACTCGGTTGTTGAGGTGCGCATTGCGGATGCCAACGATACGGAGTTACCCCCTCATGAGGTTGGCGAAATCCTGGTGCGCGGGGATACCGTGATGTTGGGGTACTGGAAAAATCCAAGTGCGACAGAAGTGACTTTAAAAGGGGGGTGGTTGCACACGGGTGATTTAGGCTTTATGGATGAGCAGGGCTTTTTAACGCTTAAAGATCGTAGCAAGGACATGCTGATCAGTGGTGGCATCAATATTTATCCACGTGAAGTTGAAGAAGTGCTGCTTCAGCACCCAGATGTTGCTGAAGTATCCGTTATTGGTGAGCCTGATCCTGAATGGGGTGAGAATGTCGTCGCTTGTGTTGTACTAAGACCGAATAGTCCACTCACAGCCAGTGAGCTGGATCAATTCTGTGTTGAGCACATCGCACGTTTTAAACGGCCTAAAAAATACCATTTCCTAGAGGCGCTGCCTAAAAATAACTACGGCAAGGTGTTAAAAACAGCACTGCGTGACATGCATACATAAAAAGCCGTGAGCCCTAAAATGAACTCTTGAGGTGCGGTGTACTCAAGTAAAGAAAGCCTTTTTTCATTTAAAGGTGTCGCCGATTAGGCCGATTCATTAAATCAACTATAACTTTTGATAGGTCCGTCTCGCTGTAACCTCCTCCGGCTGTTTTTGCACAAGAGAGTGCGAGTAGGTGGTGGCATGAGGCGGCCGATGAATAGGGCTTATCTGGCTGCGGATGTCTGAGAATTTTATAAGCAATATGGGGGCTCGGGGAAAGCTGCTTGTTTTCCTTTGCGGGCCAGTGCTTTTACTCTTTATCATCGTAGCCGGTGAGCTCAGCCGGCAGACCACGGCTTTCAATTCAGCCCGGCAAACTATGGAAGTGAAGGTTTTCTTGCAGGACTTGTCCACATTTGTTCGGTTGTTGCGGCAGGAGAAAATACTCACGATTAAGTATATTGAGTCAGCAGGTAATGCTCAGGCTGGAGCGAAGTTGCAAGCGCAAATCGATCGCGTTCAGGCATTCAGAGAGCAGTTTCGGTCAGACTATACCGATCTCGTTAAACGAGACGCATTTGCCCGAATCCAGTCGTCGGTTTCCCGAGCCATTTCGGCGGCCCGTTCTCTACCCGATTTGCGACAGAGAGTCACTTATGACTACTCTACGGTCTATTTTTTTGAAGCCTACAATGAAGTTATAGATAAGATGCTGCTCGTGTTTGAGGAGTTTGCGGCTTCAATTTTATACAGCGACTTTCATTTAGGTGCGCTTGTCTGGTCCAATGCTCTTCAGTATGAAGAACTATCCAGTAGGGAGTCGGTTTTCATCCAGCATTTTGAAGCGCCCTGGTGGCATGGGCGAAGACATGTTATCGAGTGGGTGCTATTGGCTGATGAGATCGAGTACCTCAGGCAGACACTGGGGAGCGTTGTGATTTCAGCAGTACCTCAGTTGATGCTGGATGAAGCGCTGGAATACAAAAAACTGCCTCAATATACAGGGTGGAAGAACGCCACCTTGTATAACGTGAAGCACCAAGATGCTTATCGGCTGGAGATAACGGCTTCTCTATTGACCTCACTTGCGGAAAGGGAAGGCGCCATTGCCAGCTTTAACGATGCATATGGGCGTTTTCTTGTTGAAAAAAGTGACCGGGTTTTTAGTTTTTCATTATTAAAAATCATAACACTCGGGGTGGCTTTAATAATGGTATTAAGCCTCACCGCATGGCTTGGCTGGCTCATTGTAAAAAGCATCAGTGAGCGTTTGAAGGCGTTGACCAAAGCGCTACAGGCGTGGGAGGTATCATCCCGAGAAATTGCCAGTGTGGATATTGGGGGAACGGATGAAATTGGCCAAATTGCAGGAACGGTTAATCAGATGATGATACATCTGGCGGATTACCGAAACCGCCTGGAACGCAATAGTGATGCGTTGATTGACATGAACAATAAGCTCTTGCATGAACAGTCCGAGCGAATGAAGGAAGAGAATGTTGCTAAGGAAGTCTTTTCCCGAATTGTAAAAACAACCGATCATGTAGAAGGCGTGTGCTGCTGGGGGCAGTCATTTTCTGCGTTTAGTGGTGATTTAGTACTGACAGCACAAGACTCAAGGGGGGTCATACATTGCCTGCTTTGTGATTTCACTGGGCATGGACTGCCAGCTGCATTGGGTGCGGTCCCGGTTTCAGCCATTTTCCGCGCGATGGTCCGCCGCGACATGTACGGTGATGAAGTATTAGCCGAGTTAAATGAAAAATTAAAAGAGCTATTGCCCACAGATTATTTTGCCTGCGCGGCGTACATGAAGATTGATTTTCAAGGAAATAACATCAAAGTCTGGAATTGTGGGATGCCACCTGTGGTGGTGGTTAACCATAAAGGGGAAGTTGTCTATACTTGTGAATCGCAAAATTTACCCCTAGGTATTACTTTCCTAAAATCTTTTGAAAAAAATGAATATTCGGTACAGGCAGGGGATAGTCTTTACGCTTATTCAGATGGGATCACCGAGGCGCGTAATCATGCTGAAGAAATGTTTGGACAGGCGCGCTTCAAAGCCCTGGTGATGGAAGAAGATGTGGGAACAGGCCGTATTGAAAAAATCAGTCATGCATTGACAGATTTTATTGGCGATGCCGCGTTAGCTGATGACATGTCGATTGTTGAGATACGTTTTCCCGATCAATAAAACCTTGTGTAATGGCCTTGACTCCGCCTGACGCTTGAAGCTTGCGAGCCGTTGCCCAGGCGGAGAAAATACCGCCACTATGAAAAACGTCTGTTTACTGGTTGTCCTGAATTTTCTGCTGTTTTCAAATGTTGTGGCAACGCCAGAGATACGTGAGCCTGGCAATGAAACCTCTCTGGCGGAGCGGCTGTTAAAAGAAGCTGAAGTGTTTACTGCAGAGTTTGACCGGCGTCTGGAGCAAGAAGACTGGGATGATCAGGCACTCACGTGGGATGACGTGCTTAATCGCGTTGAGGCTTATATCGCCGGCAAACACTATGTGGACACACAAACGCGTGCCTTTTTTCAGCACATCAGCCGTATTGCTAGTGATGTTCTGGTCCAGAAAAAAGAGATACAAACCAAACTGGACTCTCTCAATCAGGTTCTCGACGCATTAGAAAAGCCTGGAGAGCGCGAGCCGATCGAAGTTGAAGCCATCACGGAAAAGCGGGATTTTTATAATCAGGAACTCGGAAAACTACGCTCACGGCTGACCTACTTAGACATCACTGAAGCTCAGGCAAAATCACTTGCCAGCGAGCTCTCCAGCCTGTTGAGAACAGAGCTTCTTGACAGGCTGTCACAAAAATTTCCTTCACCCTTCTCCTCGGCAGTGCTCGACTCAGCGGTGGGGCAGCTGAAGCAGGCTGTTTCACGTTTAATACGCTCGCCAATGGAGTGGATTAATGCAAATAAAACCTACTTTCGTGACAGACAAGTGCTTTATCCGGCGCTATCAATCGTACTGGCTGCGGTACTTTCCGGACTTTTTTTGCGTTCGATCATTCTTAGAAAATGGGGGCGTGACCGGAGAATGGCTAACCCAGTCTATTCTCGCCGGGTGGTTGCTGCTGTCGCAAGTGGGGTTGCCCGGGGAGTGATTCCTGCTTTTGTTTTGGCAGGGGTTTGGGGCTGGCTCCATAGTGCCGATCTTGAATCAGGGGGAACATTTGGGGATCTTCTGGACAGTTTTTTTCTGGCTGCTTTGTTCTTTGTTGTTTTGGCAGCTTTTAGCCATGCTTTCCTGTCCCCAGGGCGACCAGTATGGCGACTGACCTCGCTGTCTCCCACCAGTTCTGAGTATCTGGCGTGGGGTATTTTATTGTTACTGTTTTTGGTGTCGGTTGATTTGTTTATTCAACTGACCATTGTTGAATTGAGTGCTTCAACCGCATTGTTTTCGGTCTATGGTCTGCTCATGGTCTGCCTCAAAGGAGGGGGTATTCTGTGGCTCATGGCTGACCGCAGTTGGCAGTCACGCAAAGCACGCTTGAGTGGTGGTTTGGGCGGGTTAATTTTCCGTCGCACAGTCTCTTGTTTGGCTATTGTTGGCATAGGCGCAAGTTTTCTGGGCTATGTTGAGTTTGGCATGTACCTGGTGAGCCGGGTGATTTTAAGTGGCATTGCGCTTTCCGTCGCGTTTGGGCTGCGGGGCATTATTGTGGAGATGATGCGTGGTTTGACACGGTTGAAGCCGCTAAGGCGCACTTTGGGTATTCGGATCATCTCATTACAGCGCACACGGGTGTGGTCAACGGTGCTGCTTGATATTGTCATGACCGTTGCATTGTTACTGGTTGTACTACAAATTTGGGATGTCCCGAAAGAAGATATTATCCGCTGGTTGAGCAGCACCGCCGACGGCTTTACTGTCGGTAATATCACGATATCGCCGGCTGACGTGGTTTCTGCTGTATTGGTCTTTAGCGTCGTAATGCTATTAACGCAGGTGTTGCAGCGTAGCCTGATGGCGAAAGTTTTGCCTCAAGTGACGCGAAATCGAAGTCTGCACCATTCGATCAGTTCGGCATTTCGTTACCTGGGCTTGATCATTGCTGTCACACTTGGGTTTGCAGCGCTGGGGACCGACTTTTCAAATATTGCTTTGGTCGCCGGGGCTTTATCTGTCGGGATTGGTTTTGGATTGCAAAATGTGGTGAGCAACTTTGTCTCTGGCGTGATCTTACTGTTCGAGCGTCCGATTAAGGTGGGCGACTGGATTTTAGTCGAGGACAAGGAAGGTATTGTACAAAGTATTAACTTTCGCGCGACAGAGTTGGAAACTTTTGACAAAGCTTCGGTCATCATACCTAACGCATCGCTACTTTCCAATTCAGTGACAAATCTGACACTGAAAGACAGCTATGGTCGTGTCGATGTCAAAGTGGGCGTTGCCTATGGAACACAACCCCGCAAAGTGCATGAGCTTTTAATGCAGTGTGCGGCGAATCATCCTCATGTCTTGGAACACCCCGCGCCGCTTGTCTTATTTAACGATTTTGGTGCCGATAGCCTGGCGTTTGAGTTACGGTGTTACATCGGCGAAGTCAAACATAAATTGTCCATTGCTAGCGATCTGCGTTACCAGATTGAGCAAATTTTCCGCGATGAAAATATTGAAATCCCCTTTCCTCAGCGGGTTGTACGACTGGTGTCCGACAACACAGTGGCCAGCACAGGCTGAACTAAAGGCCTCAGATGACGGTGTAAGGTGTAATCTGAAGCCTTGTGGGTCCGTTTAACTAGGCAATCGTGACACTGTTGTCGAGATAGACATCTTGAATAGCGTGCAAAATCTCAATGCCTTCTGCCATGGGTTTCTGGAAAGCTTTTCGGCCTGAGATGAGGCCCATGCCACCCGCGCGCTTATTGATCACCGCTGTGCGAACAGCTTGTGCCAGGTCGTTACTGCCCGAGGCGCCACCTGAATTAATTAATCCGGCTCTCCCCATATAGCAATTGGCAACTTGATAGCGGACGAGGTCAATGGGGTGATCAGTGGTCAGCTCTGAATAGACTTTGTCATGGGTCTTGCCGAAGTTGATCGCAGTATACCCGCCGTTGTTTTCAGCCATTTTTTGTTTGACGATATCGGCCTGAATGGTTGAGGCGATGTGGTTAGCCTGCCCGGTTAAGTCGGCTGATGTGTGGTAGTCAACGCCATCTTTCTTGAACCCATTGTTACGTAAATACGCCCACAGAACGGTCGCCATACCGAGTTCATGAGCGTGCTGAAAGGCTTCACTGATTTCCTGAATTTGGCGTCTGGATTCATGCGAGCCGAAGTAAATTGTGGCCCCAACAGCGACAGCGCCCATATTGTAGGCCTGATCTACTTGAGCAAAGAGTGTTTGGTCGTAAATATTAGGGTAACTTAAGATTTCGTTATGATTAAGTTTCACCATGAAGGGAATTTTGTGCGCATATTTGCGCGCCACTGAGCCGAGTACACCCAGTGTTGAGGCAACACAGTTACAGCCACCTTCGATAGCCAATTCAACGATGTTCTTGGGATCAAAATAGATGGGGTTGGGCGCAAAGGAAGCGCCTGCTGAGTGTTCGATGCCTTGATCAACTGGAAGAATGGAAACATAACCTGTGCCGCCCAGACGACCCTCGTTAAACAGCGTTTGCATTGCGCGCATAACCGGAACTGAGCGGTCACCCTCCGCGACAACACGATCAACGAAGTCAGCGCCGGGTAGATAAAGGCTGTCTTTGGTAATGCCTGTGCAACGGTATTCAAGCAGACTCTCTGCTTCGCCTTCGAGTAGTCCAACAACATCAGTCATGTTTTTTCTCCCTTAAAAATTTATTCTGAAGCAGGCGTTTATTTTACCTTGCTCATGGGGGGTAGTCGTGATTATCGTCAAAATTATGATTTTGTTTCTGTTACCTTTTCAAGCATCCAATCGCCAACTCTGATAATGATCATGGTTGAGGTGCCACCGCCAACACCCATGAGATTACCGCGCGTAATGATAATTCGGTCTTCCGGCCCAGTGATGACGCCTTCATTGACCAGGAGAGAAATAATATCCCGGATAGCATCGTTCATATCTTCTTGAATGGGTTTAAACGGGATAGGGCACACGCCGCGATAGAGGGTGACCAGATGTCGGGTTTTTTTATGTTGCGTCAAAGCATAAATCGGGATACCTGAGCTGATACGTGACATCCACAGTGGGGTGGAGCCCGACTCTGTCATGGCTGCAATCGCCTTGACGCGCAGATGGTTCGCGGTATACATGGTTGCCATGCCAATCGCTTCATCAATGTGCTTAAACTCGGTGTCAATTCTGTGCCGGGAGCGTTGAACGTCCTTTGACTTTTCGGCACTGAGACAAATACGGCTCATGGCTTCAATGGCCCGGGCTGGGTAGGCTCCGGAAGCTGTTTCCGCGGACAGCATGACGGCATCTGTGCCATCTATGACGGCGTTAGCAACATCGAATACCTCGGCGCGAGTTGGAGTCGGGTTTGTAATCATCGATTCCATCATTTGTGTGGCAGTCAGCACCACTTTATTGGCCAGCCGGGTTTTCTCAATCAACATTTTTTGTACGGCAGGCAGCTCCGGGTCACCAATTTCAACACCCAGATCACCGCGAGCGACCATGATGGCATCAGAGGCTTCTAAGATTTCATCAATAAATTCCAATGCTTCTGCTCGTTCAATTTTAGCCATGATGGCGGCAGAGCAGCCGGCTGCCCGCAGTAACTGACGGGCATGGTTGATATCTTCGGCGTTACGGGGAAAGGAAACGGCAAGATAATCCACGTCAATGTCGGCAGCGAGACGAATGTCATTTTCATCCTTTTCAGTAATCGCCGGCGCCGATAGCCCACCACCCCGGAGGTTTATCCCCTTGTTATTGGACAGTTCACCGCCTACCAGCGTTTGCGTTTGGATTTTGTCACCATTGATGGCAGTGACTTCCAAAACTATGCGACCATCATCCAAAACAAACACGTTGCCAGGGGAGACTTCATTGGGCAGGTTTTTGTACGTCAGGCCTACGTGCTTTTCTGTGCCTTCTTCGTCACCGAGTGACGCATCCAGCGTAAATTCATCGCCTTTTTGAAGAGTAATTTTCCCAGACTTAAAGCGAGTAATACGGATTTTAGGACCTTGCAGGTCACCGAGGATGCCCACTGTTCGTTTGAGCAGGCCAGCATGGTGACGGACTTGTTCAGCTCGGCGGCGGTGTTCATCGGGTTTGCCGTGAGAAAAATTTAAGCGCACGACATCGACGCCATTTTTGATGATTTCTGCAATGGTGTCGGGGTTATCTGTCGCCGGTCCGAGTGTTGCTACTATCTTGGTTCGTCGCATCATGGTTTTCTCTTGATGGGGGTGGCATTGAATATTTTTGCCTAGAGTATAGGACGGACTGCCAAGTATTTTACCAGACCACTGCCTATTTCATGCAGATTAGGCTTGGATCAATGTCATCATTCAAGGCGGATAAAGCCGTTGTTTGGTGTATTTAGCCAGAAAACGGGCCACAGTACGTTTTTCCAGTCAGGTTATGCGTGATCAGCCTTCGGAATGGCAATGAGAAAGCTACAGGGTGCTTGATTAAGCAGTGAGTTTCCAACGGAGCCCTGCCACCAACGGGCCAACGGACCTTTTTCACTATGGCCGATTACAATGAGGTCGGTGTTTTCCTGTTTTGCAATGTGGACAATACGGTCAGTTGGGTTGCCGGATTCAAGATGCCCTTGGGTGTCTAACCCACGCGCTTTAAGCAGCCCGACCCCTTCTTCTAAGACCGCTTCGACGCGCTTTTTTTCTTCTTCGAAAAAGGCATCAGGAATGTAGCCTTCAGACCACTGGCTACTGGCGGGTAGCTGCATCACTGCAAGTAAGTGGGTTACAGATCCCATCGTTTCCGCAATATCAGCGCCTTGCCTGAGCGCTGCACGGCCTTGTGAGGTTCCATCAAATGCGAGCAGTATCTTTTTATACATCCAAGCGTCTCCACTTCATGTGTTTTTATGGTACCAGAAGTTTGTGACTTGTCTATGTTATATCACAGCGGTTGGTCGGACGGGGCAGCCTGTTGCACCCTTAAATTTAACTGGGAGCAGTAAAAAACAAAAGGTATGAACTTGGGCGGCGCACAGTTCGTCCAGGTCCAGATTTTCGATCAGGTAAACACCGGCTTCCACAAGCGCTTGTTGGTGTACGGGCATATCTTTTTTAGAGTTTTCTGCTGGTAACACTTCAACAGCCATATTATCTGATCCGATTGCACTGACCTGCTGAGCAATGATCCACTCGGCCGCATCTTCACCAATTCCTGGTTCACCGGCCAGGTATTTGTCGTTGTCTTTGGCAAAAAATTTTCCCCAGCCTGTCCGGATGAGGAGGATATCACCTGTGGTTAATGTTGTATTTTGTTGGGCTAATAAGGCTTTGATCTCTTCGCGTGTGATGACGCGCCCTGCTGCCAGGTGATCACCACCATCGAGATGGCTTGCATCAATGCAGACACCGCGCGTAATGAGTGCCGGAATTTTTTCGGCCCCCAATTCTCTGAGCCCCCCGTTACCCAAGGTATTGTGAGTACGACGGTTGTTGTACATTCGGTCACCAATAGTAATGTGGCCCAAAGCATCAATGTGAGTACCGGTATGCAGTGTCATATTAATGTGCTCGATATTGGAGCCACATTCATTGGTGAATGGGGTATTTTTTTGGGCACGTAGCCCGTATTCGGCGTTGATCCACATCGACATGGCGTATTGCGGTTGAATGCGCTTAATATTGGGCACACCAATTTTAATTTCACGGCTGAGGTCAAATGTTTTTCCCTGACGAACTGAGTGCATGGCGGCCACCCGCTTTTCAGGGGTAATGTAGTTGGCTGCGCCAAGTTGGTCATCGCTGCCCCATTGGCATAGGTGAATATGATGGTGTGTCTTGTCGTTCATGTGGTTTCCTAACTGTATGCTTGGTTACACTGGCCCGTGTGATGGCATTACATATAGTTTGAATTTTATGTTGAAGAGGCTCGTATATGCTGTCCCTGGTGATGGTTTTTATTGTGTTATAGCAAGCCCAGATGTTTGGAAATAACTAGTAACTGAATTTCATTTGTCCCTTCGCCAATCCAAGCTTCAGGCGCGTCCCTGAACAGTCGGGCAATTTTCATGCTTTCCATGTAGCCTGCGCCCCCGTGTAAAAGCAAGGATTGAGTGGCGGCTGACACGGCGAGTTCACTGGCCAGTAATTTGGCCATTGAGGCTTCTTTGGATCCATCTTCTCCGGCCATACGTATACGGGCTGCACGGTAGATCATGAGTCGGGCGGCATCGGCTTTGGCTGCCATCTCGGCGACTTTGAAGGCGACGCCTTCAAATTTCCCTATGGTTTGGCCAAACGCTTTGCGTTGCTTGGCATAGTCAAGAATGAGTTCCATGGCCTCTTGGCCAATGCCCAGTCCGCGGCTTGCAACAAGGATACGGCCATCTGTTAGTGTTTCTTTTAATTGAGAGAGCCCCTTGCCTTCAGGGCCAAGCAGACGGTCTTTAGAGACAGTAATATTGTCGAGCGTGATGAGTGCGGTTGAAGATGAGTTGTTACCGACTTTATCCAGCAGTTGGGATTGAAACCCGGGAGCGGACGTCTCAACGATAAACATAGAGATGCCTTGCCTGTCTCGTGCTTCCCCTGTGCGTGCCGCGACGAGTATGAAGTCCGCAATAGTACCATTGGTGATATAGAGTTTGCCTCACCGAGCCCGATGCAC
>OBIY01000103.1_pt1 | contig 35151 bp, 34 predicted proteins | sample 1519841 | NCBI WGS metagenome assembly OBIY01 (sample SAMN03019774, study PRJEB22545) | beach sand metagenome | biome: beach; feature: sea beach; material: beach sand | place: USA: Municipal Pensacola Beach, FL | collected 2010-07-30 | depth 30-40 cm m
GGGGAACATTGTCATTAAAATCCGCCTTGCCCTGTGCTTTTACCCGATGCGCGCATTGTTCACGAAGCTTTTTTAAAGCCCGGACGCGGCCCTCGTTACGGGTTCTGCGGGCTTTGATTCCCTGACGAATCCAGGCTTCTTCCTGGGCCAGCTTTTTGTCGAGCAGGGTATTGGCGGTTTCTTCCGCCTGAAGACGTTGGGCGCGGTCTTTAAGAAAACTTCGGTAATCCCCTTCGCGGAGGTAAAGCGAGCCCCGATCCAGCTCGGCTATTTGGGTAACGGTTTTTTGCAGAAAAGTCCGGTCATGGGTAATCAGTACCAGAGCGCCCCGGTATTGTTGCAAACGTTGCTCAAGCCATTCGATGCCTGGCAAATCCAGGTGGTTGGTCGGCTCATCCAGCAATAGAATATCGGGATTCGGCGCCATTGCACGAGCCAGGGCCACGCGCTTGCGCCAACCACCGGAGAGTGTGGCCATTGCCGCATCCCTGGGCAACTCTAGCAAACTAATCCAAGTATCGACATTCTGCAGTGTTTCCCAGGCGCCACTGTTATCCAGTTGTTCCTGGAGGCGTGATATTTCCCTCGCGTCACCCTGGCTTAAAGCCACCTGGTGTTTTTCAACCAACGCTAGATGATCACCCAATCCGCTACTGACAACCTGATGAACACTCTGGTCGTTGGCCTCGGGCAGCGCCTGATCCAGTAAGGACACGCTTGCGCCATCGCGCAACCAGCGTTCACCACTGTCGGCCTGTATTCGTCCGGCGATCACATTTAACAGCGTGCTTTTGCCTGCGCCGTTACGCCCGAGCAAGCCGATTTTGTCACCGGCGGAGAGATTCAAAGATGCACCCCTGAGCAGTTCATGGTTGCCAAATTGCAGATTGATTTTGTTCAGACGCGCCAGGGACATCGAGATTTTCGCCGGTTAAATGGGGACTGGAGCCCCCGGAGGGGTGCTTGTGAATGGTACTACAAGTGACAAATTGAGTGGTCAATCTACGGCCATGGAGTGCCGTGGGCCACAAATTGGTCACCAAACTGACACAAAACGCTTTATTTATCGTGTTTACAATTATTTCCGTTGCTATAGAATGCCATGCGAGCCCGCGAGTACGGCTTGCCCTATGGCCGCCATAAAGACATCTATAAAGTGCCTTTCCCGTTCGTCATAAGTCAGTTCCGCAATCACAGGCTTGGATATCTGCCGTGACCTAAGGTGTCATGACAGGTGAAGTTTAATGTTATTCAGGTTTTAAATATGTCTACTACAACAGGAACAGTTAAGTGGTTCAATGCCGATAAAGGCTATGGTTTTATCGAGCAGGAAAACGGCCCCGACGTGTTTGTTCATTTCCGTTCGATCGTCGGCGACGGCTACCGCACGCTGAACGAAGGCCAACGGGTACAGTTTGAAGTTACCCAGGGCCAGAAAGGACCTCAGGCGGATAACGTAACGCCTCTCTAAAATCCTCGCCCTTGTTTTGATCAGGGGCACGGGAATGTAAGCTCCCGAACACGCCTGTGAAACGCCTTGAGCGTGAACACAGGAAGTCGGGAACCGGCGCGCCGGAGACATGTATTTATCTCTGGCGTTTCCTTTCGTCTGGCGGATTGACAAGATACTCGGCTAACAACTGATAATCCTTCACGCGAGGACTTTCCTTGCGCCAAACCAGGCCTACTTCCCGTTTAACTTTTTTGCCGGTGAACTCCAGGGTGGAAACCCCGGGAGAATTTTTGGTGATGCCTGCATCCAGAGCCATTTTTGGAAGCAAGGTAATACCTATGCCGTTGGCCACCATAGGTACGATGGTTTGAAGACTGGTAGCTTCGAAGCCCAGGGAAATCTGGCTGTCGGTCAGTTGACAGGCTTCGAGTATGTGGTTCCTCAAACAATGTCCTTGCTCCAGCAAAATAAATTCCTGACCTTCAAGATCTTGAGGTCTGAGCTTCCTGCGCCCCGAAAACGCCGTTCCTCTTGGGTAAGCCACGACAAAAGGATCATCGAAGAGGTGATGAACTTCCGCGCCTTCGACCGGGTAGGGCAGCGCCAGCAATAAGATATCGAGATCCCCCTGAGCCAGCAGGCTGACCAGGTTGGCGGACAGGTCTTCCCGTATCAGTAATTTCAGACGCGGATAATCCTTGCGCAGGCGAGCCAGGGCGTCGGGCAATAAAAAAGGGGCAATAGTGGGAATGGCCCCGAGTCGAATACTGCTGGATAAAGGCTCCGTAGCGCCTGCGGCTTCCTCCTTCATGGCCTGAACTTCGGTCAGGATGTCCAGAGCGCGCTTGACGGCCTTTTCCCCGGCGGGCGTAAGCAGCACATTCTTGTGGCCGCGCTCCACCAGAGGCAATCCCAGAGACAGTTCCAGTTCCTGAATGCCCGCGCTTAGGGTGGACTGGGTGACAAAACAGCTTTTCGCAGCTTGGCCGAAATGACGTTTTTCCGCCACCGCACACAGATAACGCAGTTGTTTCAGGGTCGGGTCACTAGTCATCGAAAAAACCGATCGCTTCGTCTTAAAAAATTCACTTTACCGATAGTACGGAGTTGGTTATCGTGGCGCAAGCTCAAATGAGAGCTGGATCCAGACAAACACTTAAAGGAGAGTATTCATGTCTTTAAAGGGCACTAAAACTGAACAGAATCTGAAAGATGCGTTCGCGGGTGAGTCCCAGGCTAACCGTCGTTATCTGTATTTCGCCGCCAAGGCCGACGTTGAAGGTTATAACGATGTCGCCACTGTGTTCCGCTCAACCGCCGAAGGTGAAACCGGTCACGCACACGGTCACCTGGAATATCTGGAAGAAACCGGCGATCCCGCAACCGGCCTGCCTATCGGCAGCACTTCCGACAATCTGAAAGCCTCTGTTGCCGGTGAAACCCACGAGTACACTGACATGTACCCCGGCATGGCTAAAACCGCTCGTGACGAAGGTTTCGACGAGATTGCCGACTGGATGGAAACCCTGGCCAAGGCTGAGCGTAGTCACGCCAATCGTTTCCAGAAAGCCTTGGATAACCTGGACGCCTAACTATTGCGAAGATTGAGGTCTTTAATGACCTGACTCAGGGGCTTCGCGGAAGGTGTTCTCGAAGCCCCTTTATTTTTGTAATAGCGGATTGTTAGCACTTATTAAGTAGTAACTATTCAGTAACGAGGAAGCCGATATGCCCAATGATGGAATTATCCGCGAAGGCAGCCTGGAGGCGCCCACGCGACATCCCGTGGCCTGGCGGGAAGAATCATTCTGGGACAAGGACCAGCTCAATGCCGAGCTGGAGAGGGTCTATGACATCTGCCACGGTTGTCGCCGCTGTGTGAGCCTGTGTGATGCCTTCCCAACCCTGTTCGACCTGGTTGATGAGTCGGACACCATGGAAGTGGATGGCATCGATAAAGCCGATTACAACAAGGTGGTCGACCAGTGCTATCTCTGTGACATGTGTTACATGAGCAAATGTCCCTATGTACCCCCCCATGAATGGAATGTCGATTTTCCTCATTTGATGCTGCGGGCCAAGGCGGTGAAGTTTCGGGAAGAGGGGGCCTCGCTACGGGACAAGGTACTCACCAGCACCGACAAAGTGGGCAAGCTGGCCACCATTCCCCTGATCGATGTGACGGTCAATGCCTTTAATCGCAACAAAACCTTCCGTAAGGCATTTCAGTCGACGTTTGGCGTTCATGAAGATGCGCCGGTGCCTGAATATCATGCCAAAACCCTGCGCAAGCGAGTCAAACCCCTGGGTAAGCAAATTACGCCGAGGCCAGTGGGAAAAACCACCGGTAAAGTGGCCATGTACGCCACCTGTTATGGCAACTACAACAGTCCCAACCTGGGCGAGGACTTTTATCGGGTATTCCAGCACAACGGCATTCATATTGAGCTGGTACCCAAGGAGCAGTGCTGTGGTATGCCCAAGCTGGAACTGGGTGACCTGGATTCGGTTAACCGGGCCAAAGAAGCCAATATTCCGATACTGGCCAAACTGGTGGACCAGGGTTTTGACCTGATTGCTCCGGTGCCATCATGCACCCTGATGTACAAACAGGAACTGCCGTTGCTGTATCCGGATGATGCGGATGTCATTAAAGTTCAGCAGGCTTTCTATGACCCCTTCGAATATCTGTATCTGCGCCACAAGGAGGGAGAATTTAACACCGACTTTAAAAATGGCCTGGACAATATCAGCTACCACGTGGCCTGCCACTTGCGGGTACAGAACATCGGCATGAAAACACGGGATGTCCTGGCCCTGGTTCCCGAGACTACGGTTCATCCCCAAGAGCGTTGCTCCGGCCACGATGGCACCTATGCGGTGAAGCAGGAAACCTACGACAAGGCCGTTAAAATCGCCAGGCCGGTGGTGCGCAAGGTGGATCAACTCAAATCCGAGCACCTGGCCAGTGATTGCCCCATGGCGGGCGCTCATATCGCCAATCTTGCCGAAACTGGCGAAAAACCCGAACACCCCATGAGCCTGCTGCGCAGGGCCTACGGAATTTAGGAGTGATTGTGATGAAGTTAACCCGCGATGATTTGTGGTCTCTGGAAGAATATGCCGAAAAGCGGCCCGCCTATCGCCAGGAGGTCATTGCCCACAAGAAAAACCGTCAGATTCCCCTTGGCGAACACGCACGCCTTTATTTCGAAGACAAAACCACCATACGCTACCAGATTCAGGAAATGCTGCGTATTGAGAAAGTCTTCGAGGCGGCGGGCATCCAGGAGGAACTGGATGCTTATAATCCGCTGATCGGTGATGGCCATAACTGGAAGGCCACCTTTATGATTGAGTACGAGGATCCGGACGAGCGGGCCGAAAAGCTCACTGGGCTGATTGGCATCGAGGATAAGGTCTGGGTTCAGGTTGAAGACTATAGTCGCGTTTACGCCATTGCCGATGAGGATCTCGACCGGGAGAACGAGACTAAGACCGCGGCGGTTCACTTTCTGCGGTTCGAGCTCGATAAGACCATGATTCAGGCATTGAAATCAGGTAAAAAGTTTGAAGTCGGTGTTGAGCATCCCAACTACCTGATCGAGGGCTTTGTTCCAGAGGCGTCCACCAGACAATCCTTGATTAATGATTTGATTGTCTAGCTTTTGGCCATAGTCCTCCCGATGCGTCTTCTAACTAACTTGCCTTGCGCCAGGTAGAGCAGACTGGCGCAAGAGGCACAGCCCATATCAGCAAAGCCAATTCGAGCAGTGACTTTTCCCGGTTAGCTGTTTAATATCAGTACTGATTTATTCCACAAAGCATTGTTCCCGCCGGATCATCATCTCACCTAAAGGCACCTGGCCGGGACGCCTGCTGTTAAATCAAAAGAAGTTAACGACTTAATACGCGAAGATAAGAGAGGAAGCGATATGTCCAATACCAACGCAACCGTTCTGGACGCTGTCATTGTTGGCACCGGCATGGCAGGTCTGTATATGATTAAACGTCTTAACGACCAGGGTCTGAATATTCAGGCTATCGAAGCCGGTAGCGGCGTCGGTGGCGCCTGGTACTGGAACCGTTATCCCGGCTGCCGGGCCGATCTGCCGATAATTGAATACTCGTACTCCTTTGATGACGACCTGCAGCAGGAGTGGGACTGGAGCGAAGTCATGGCTGGTCAGCCCGAGATCGAGCGCTATCTGAACCACACGGCAGACAAATTTGATCTGCGTAAGGACATCAAGTTCAACACCAAGGTTACCGACTGCCTTTACAACGAGGAAGACGCTAACTGGACTGTGAAAACTGATCAGGGCGATGTTTACACCGCCACCTATTGCATCCTCTGTACCGGTTGCTTGAATGAACCCAATTATCCGGACTTCAAAAACCGCGATGCCTTCAAAGGTGACGTTTATCACACCGCCAAATGGCCCAAGGAGGGTGTTGACCTGAAAGGCAAGCGGGTTGCGGTAGTGGGTTGCGGCTCTTCCGGTGTACAAAGTATTCCGGAGATCGCCAAGGAGGCCAGTGAGCTGACGTGTTTTCAGCGTAGCCCCATCTATACCTTCCCCGCGCGAAATGCGCCGATGAATCCAGACTTCCTAGCCCAGGCTAAAAAGGACTATGCCTACATTCGGGAACAGCAGCGCAACAACGAAATGGGTATCTGTAACTACCGGGGTCCAAAAAAACCCAAGGATCCCAATGCCCCGGCCAAGCCCCGTCCCAGTAAAAAGATCCTCGATCTGACCCCGGAGCAGCGCAAGGAAGAAATCAAGCAATTTGGTCTGGAAGTGCTGAACCAGTACGTGGATCCCTTCTATAACCCGGAAGCCAACGCCATCGCCTGCGATCTGTATCGGGAAACCCTTGGAGAGATACTCAATGATCCCCAGAAAGCCGATGCGCTTTCACCCAAAAACTACCCCATGCACTGCAAGCGTCCGGTCATCGATACCGCGTACTACGAGGCTTTCAATCAAGACAATGTCTCTATCGTCGATCTGCGCGAAACCCCGGTAGTTGAAGTAACTGACAAAGGCATTAAGACTACCGACAAGGACTATGAATTCGACGTACTGGTTTTTGCCACTGGTTTTGACGCCATGACCGGCACCATCATGCGGCTTAATATCCGCGGTCGTAACGGCGAGCTGCTGGCCGACAAGTGGAAGGATGGTCCACGCATGTACATGGGGCTGCAAAGCGCTGGCTTCCCCAACCTGTTTACCACCACTGGCCCGGGCAGCCCTTCGGTGGTCAGTAACGTGCTGCATTCCATCGAGCAACACGTGGAATGGGTCGATGCCTGTATTGCCTACCTGCGTGAGAACAATATCAAGACCATTGAAGCGGATAAGGCGGCGGAAGACGCCTGGGTCGAGCATGTTGCCGATGCGGCCAAGGGTTCCATGATGGCGGCGCCTTCCTGTAACTCCTGGTACCTGGGCACCAATGTCGAAGGCAAACCGCGAACCTTCATGCCCTACCTGGGTGGCACCAAGACTTACCGGGAAGAGTGTGAAGAAGTGGTGACCGAAGGCTACAAGGGCTTTTTAATGGCCAGTTAATACTGAGCCCAGCTTCTGTTCGGCCCTCGGGGACGAAAAAAGCGCCGTTAGAAAATAACGGCGCTTTTTTCGTTTGAACGCTCTTGCTGTCCTTTATTTTTCTCGACCTCAGTCATAACCATAGCCCGGTGTGGAGCGGGAAATCTCTACTTCCTTCTCGGACATGTCCGCTTCAATATCGCCAAACAACGGCGTGCTTAGATAGCGCTCACCGGTGTCCGGTAACATGCACAAAATAGTGCTGCCGGCGGGTGCAATTTCGGCAACCTGCAGAGCCCCAGTAAACGTGGCGCCACCGGTAATACCCGTAAAGATACCTTCCCGGCGAGCCAGCTCACGGGAGTTTTTAAGGGCATCCTCATTTTTGATGGTCAGTAATTGATCGACGTGGTGTGCTTGCAGAGCATCCTCGGCCAACTTGGGAATGAAATCTGGTGTCCAGCCCTGCATGGGATGGGGGTTGAAGTTGGGGTGAGTGGCGGCGGGGGAACCGTCCGGATTTCTTTCCTGTTTCTCGCCGCTGCTCATAATCGCGGCAATTTCCGGCTCGCAGGCAATGATTTTGATCTCAGGACGTTCTTTTTTCAGCACTCTCGCCACCCCTTTCAGCGTGCCGCCAGTACCAGCGCCAGTCACCCAATAATCAAGTTTTTCGTCGGTAAAATCGGCGAGAATTTCCGGCGCGGTGGTGTTGGAATGCATATCCGCGTTAGCTTCATTTTCAAACTGCCGACACAAAAACCAGCCATGGGCCTCGGCCAGCTCCCTGGCTTTGGCCACCATGCCGGTACCTTTTTGCGCTGCCGGCGTCAGCACGACCTTGGCACCCAGAAAGCGCATCAGTTTACGGCGCTCAACGCTAAAGGAGTCCGCCATGGTAACGACCAGAGGATAGCCTTTTTGGGCACAGACCATGGCCAGACCGATACCGGTATTACCGCTGGTGGCTTCGATAACGGTCTGGCCGGGTTTTAGCTCACCAGAGCGTTCCGCCGCTTCGATAATGCCGAGTGCCAGGCGATCCTTGACCGAACTGAGGGGATTAAAGGCTTCCAGTTTGGCGTAGAGGTTCACCCCCTCGGGAGCCAGTTTGTTGATGCGCACAACCGGGGTATTGCCTACCGTTGCCAGAATGTTTTCGTATTTCGCCATGTTTATCTCCCTTTGATCCTGCCAGAGCGGGTCACGAGAATACGCGCTAATCCGGTTTGTTGGAACAGCACCAGGAACTAAAATTCATGATTTAATGAGCATTTCCGGTGTTTACTACTTGAGGGTACATTACGATCCGATGCGTGATCCAGGAGACGATAAGCAGGAAACGCTAGACCCGGAGGACTGGGAGTCCATGCGTGCCCTCGGCCACCGGGTTATCGACGATGCCATCGACTACCTACGGGATGTGGCGGATCGACCAGCGTGGCAGCCGGTGCCCAAGGATGTGAGCAATCAACTCACCGAGGCATTACCAAGGCAGCCGAGCGATCCTGCCCTGGTTTATGAGCAATTCCAGCAAACGATATTCCCTTACCCGAAGGGTAATATTCACCCCCGTTTCTGGGCCTGGTATATGGGTAATGGTACGTTTTTTGGCGCCCTGGCGGACTTTCTGTCCTCGACTATGAACTCTAATGTCGGCGCCGGCAGTCATGTTGCCGTGCAGGTCGAAGGTCAGGTGATCAGCTGGATGAAAGCGCTGGTTAATTATCCAGAGCGCGCCAGTGGGCTGCTCGTGGGCGGCGCTTCCATGGCCAATCTGATCGGTCTGGCCGTTGCTCGCAACAGTAAGGCAGACTTTGATGTTCGTCGGTGGGGTTTGTCCGGGGCTAACCAAAAGCTGATGATTTATGCGTCCAGCGAAGTGCACAGTTGCCATCAGAAGGCGGTTGAGTTACTCGGCCTGGGCAGTGACAATTTACGCAAGGTGCCGATTAATGATATTTACCAGATGGATATGACGGCTCTGCGCTCTATAGTGAGGCAGGATCAGGAAGCGGGGCATCGTCCGATATGTGTAATCGCTACCGCCGGCACGGTAAATACCGGAGCTATTGATCCGCTCGCTGAAATCGCTGATTTTTGCGCCCGCGAAAACCTCTGGTTTCACGTGGATGGCGCTATCGGCGGGGTGGCGGCAGGTGTGGATGCATTGAAGGATAATCTGGCGCCATTAAACCGCGCAGACTCAGTGGCGCTGGATCTGCACAAGTGGATGCACATGCCTTTTGAGGTAGGTTGCGCCCTGGTCAAGGACAGTGATCTGCACAGGAGCACTTTTAGCGTCAACCCGGAATATCTGGTGCGTGGCTCACGGGGCCTGGCCGCTGGAGAGGACTGGTTCAGTGATTATGGCATTGAATTATCCCGCAGCTTCCGTGCGCTCAAGGTATGGATGTCCTTCAAGGAGCACGGCCTGGACCGCTATGAACGCATGATGGCCCGTAATCTGGAGCAGGCCCAGTATCTTGCCGATGCCATAAATCGGGATGAAAGCCTGGAGCTGATGGCGCCGGTATCCCTCGATATCGTCTGTTTTCGCTATATAGCTCCAGGTCTAGAGGAAGCATCGCTGGCGGCGCTTAATGGCGAAATCCTGCTTCGCTTGCAGGAAGAGGGCACCGCCGTGCCCTCGGGAACGACTCTCAAGGGTCGGTACTGTCTGCGGGTAGCTATCGCCAACCACCGCAGCCAAATGGCGGACTTTGACCTATTACTCGGTGAAGTCAAGCGCCTTGGTGACCTGTTGGTGTCAGAACAACTTCAAGTGAGGTAATTGGAGACTAAATATGCATGTTCAAGTAGACCTTTGCTTAATACCGCTGGGCGTCGCGGGTTCCCTGGCTGGCGATATCGCTATCTGCCAGCGTATCTTCGAGCAGCGCGGCCTGAATCACTATCTACATGCTTTCGGTACCAACATAGAAGGTGAGTGGGATCAGGTCATGGATGCGGTAAAAGCCTGTCACGAGGCTGTGCACAAGGCCGGACGGGCAAGAATCAGCTCGACTCTGAAGATCGGTACGCGCACCGACAAACATCAGTTGCTCAACGACAAGATTGAAAGTGTCGAGAAGCTACTGGCCGGGAACTAAACATTGGTCGGTATGCATCAAAGCAACAGCATCAGGGAGAAGCGTATGAAAACAAAGAACCACTTTAGCGGCCTGTCCACACTGGCCGCTACTATCCTGTGGGTTGTCGGCGGTTTTTGTCAGGCAAGCTTGGCAGGCGATGAAAACTTCGTGTCAGCGGATATTCTCAATGGCCCGGAGCGAACACCTGCCTTTGTCTTGCGCGACAAGTATCGACACCCCTCCGAAACTCTGGCATTTTTCGATGTGCAACCGTCCATGACGGTGGTCGAAATTTGGCCTGGTTCTGGCTGGTACACGGAAATTCTGGCCCAGCACATTAGCGAAGGCCAATTGTATGCGGCGCATTTTGCAGCAGATTCCGAGCTCAAGTACTTTCGAGAATCGCGACAATTTTTTGAAGAAAAACTCAAGGCCTATCCCGATATTTACGGTGATGTGAGGCTAGCGGAATTTAGTGCCCATACCAACCGCCTTACCGTGCCCGATAGCACTGCCGACCGAATACTGACCTTCCGCAATGTGCATAACTGGATGGGTGGTGGAGATGAAGCAAAAGCCTTTGCGCTCTTTTACCGAGCACTGAAACCGGGTGGCATTCTGGGTGTGGTCGAACACCGGGCCAGGCCCGGCACGGACTGGAAAACCATGAAAAAAAGCGGTTACATGACCGAAGCCTATGTGATTGAGCTGGCTGAACAAGCTGGTTTTGTTCTCGACGCCAGTAGTGAAATCAACGCCAACCCGGCGGATACAACCGACCACCCCAAAGGCGTGTGGACGCTCCCGCCGACCCTGCGTGGTGACAAAAGCCAGCGGCAACAGTATCTCGCCATTGGTGAAAGTGACCGTATGACATTACGCTTTCGTAAACCACTGGGTTCCAAACCGTGATCGTGATCCCCCCGGAGCGTTTGGCGCCAGACGTGCTGATCGCTTTGATTGAAGCCTATGTGTTGCAGGAAGGCACGGACTATGGTGAACAGGAAGTTCCTTTGGCTCGCAAAATTGATCAGGTGAGCGCCCAGATCAAAAAGGGCAAGGTGCTGATTACCTGGGATGAAGAGACTGAAAGTTGCAATCTGATCAGTAGAGAGCAATTTAAGGCCGGGAGCGGGCTGGAGGAATGAGCAGCCATTCAATCGGTCTGTACAGATGATTACGCCACCCCACCAGAACAAGGAGGTGACCCCTGAACATGATCTCCTGGTCGATGCCTCGGGCCTGGTCTGCCCGGAGCCGGTCATGTTGCTCCATAGCGCCGTGTGTGAAGCAAGTAGTGGCCAGATAATCAAGCTTGTCGCCACGGACCCTTCGACCTTGCGGGATGTCCCTAAATTCTGCCGATTTCTCGGTCATCAGTTGATCCACAAGGAAGAGGCCAGCCGCTATCTTTTCTTTATTCGGCGAAGTTAGCTAACTCCAACGAGGACTCAGCGGTCTTCCAAAGTCGCCAGTGCCGCCAGGGCTTCCGGGTCACCGGATTTTATTTTGTTGGCAATATGGTGCTGAAAGTAATAGTGGAATTCGGGGTGGGTTTCCGCTGCATAAAGAGCCTTATCTCCTGGCAGTACGGGCGTTTCGACAATTTTCTCCTCATCGATCACCAAGCCCTCAATGCGGCCGTTATTCAACAGGCGCCAGCTGACCACGGATTTCAGCGCCAGGGTTTTGAAGTTATCATCAGAGAAAACCGCATGGGTGCCAATGGCGTCGGGAATTTCCTGAACCACATCGGTATCGTATTCGCAGTCGTAGCAGTAGTAGTCGACAGCGGTTTCCAGCTCCAGGGTTTTGTGAATCGGCGCTTCATAAAACACCTCCTCGGTGCCGGGATCGAAGTAAGCTTCCCAATGACCATTGAGTGGATCCTTGATGTTGGGGCAGGGGGTCAAACGGTCCAACCAGGGAATCATGCCAACCACTTCGCCACTTTCCCGCAAGCCCCAGCAGAGAATTTTGATACTGAAAGTTTTATCCGGGTGCGCCTCATTGGTGTAGAGCATCTCAAGGCCATCCAGCTCCGGGGCGAGGCGGATAAAACGTTGCGAATCAAGGGAAGACAGTGGTTGCCGGGTGAACAGATCGATAACATTATCCGTTACCGATCCAGAGCTTTTTGAAGCAGACATATCGCATCCTCCGTCAATGGGAAACTGGACATGACAAGCGAGGTCAGGGTCTCGGGGAACCGCTCAACCCTTGCCTTCGACTACGCAATATAAGGTACCCGCAGATATACAATTGCACAAGACCTTGTGGTTGTTTTTTTAGCAGCTATTTTACAATAGGGCCAACTTCATCACTAAGGGCGGCTATGGTTCGCAGTATTGACAAGACCACCGGGGCTGTAGAATGCAAGGATATCGAGACGATCTTTCATGACTGTTTTTTTCATTCTTTCAGGGTGCGATTATCGGGCGGACACCGCGAACCGCTTTACCTACCCGCCAAGCAGCCTGACAGTTACGCGGAAATTCGTTACCGGGAGGACTACATTGCCAGCGCCCTCCACGAAACGGCTCACTGGTGTATAGCGGGAGACGCTCGCCGCCAACAGATTGATTTCGGTTATTGGTACGTGCCTGACGGGCGCTCCGCCCAACAACAACGGGCCTTTGAGCAGGTCGAAATCAAGCCCCAGGCGCTGGAATGGATTTTTTCAAATGCTGTGGGGGTCCAGTTTCATATCAGTGCGGATAACCTCAGCAATGGGTCTCAGCAGTCTTTACTGGCATTTAGCCAGGCAGTACACGCCCAGGTACTCGCCTATCTGGATAAGGGTTTACCCGCAAGAGCGTATTATTTTGCCGAAGCGCTTTCGGGTGTTGGCAAGTATTCCCATCCATTTGATCCCGCCAGCTATGAATTTTCGTCAATATGGCATAGTGTAAACAGTACAAAATAGCAACAATATGCTTAAAAAATAATCTGTAATGCATTGTTTTAAATGAAAATAATAGCGGATTCTGAAATCGTTGGCGCGGAAAGCTGTTTTTCCCTCTATGGCGAGGTCAAGGTCTATCCCGGTCGCGAGATTAAGGCTGCACACCTGCGTGATGCTGACGCTCTACTGGTGCGTTCAGTGACCTCGATAGATCGAGAATTGCTCGCAAACACTCCGATCAGGTTCGTCGGCTCAGCCACCATTGGTACGGACCACGTGGATTTGGACTATCTTGCAAGCAACAATATTCACTTTGCCCACGCACCGGGCTGCAATGCGTCAGCCGTGGTGCAGTATGTTATCGCGGCCCTTTGTGCCACCGTGAGAGGCTGGCGCGACAAGTCGGTAAGCGTCGTGGGCTGTGGCCAGGTTGGCGGCCGCCTGCTGGCCTCGCTAAAAGCACTCGGGCTTGACTGTCGGGTCTACGACCCCTTTCTGACAGTCGAACAGGTTCCGGAGTTAGTGAGCTTCAATGAGGCGTTAAGTGCGGATATTATTTGCCTGCACACGCCTTTGACTCTCCAAGGCGCCTTTCCTACTTTTCATATGATTGGTGAGCGGGAGCTAAGCGAAATCAAGACAGGCGCGATACTGATTAATGCGGGCCGCGGGGCGGTAATCGATAGTCAGGCTCTGGAAAGGAAGTTATCGGAGGGTGCCTGCCCTCAGTTGATATTGGATGTCTGGGAACACGAACCCGCTATTGGGCGGGAATTACTGGACAAGGTGCTTCTCGGTACGCCTCACATAGCAGGGCACAGCGTTGACGGCAAACTGAGAGGCACCAGGATGGTGTTGGACGCCTTTGAGCAATGGCTCGGGGTGAGGTCCCCCCGGGTCAATGGGAACGTACCGGATACGTTGGAAAAAACCCCCATAACCGTCTCGGATAGAAGCAGTCTGGAAACAGTGGTTTTGTCTGCCTACGATCCGCGCCGTGATTTTGCCGACCTGCGTTCGGCCTTTTCCGATCGCGGCATGCCAGCAGGAAAGGCTTTCGACGCCGTGCGCACTGCTTATCAGCTACGCCAGGAGTTTAATCACTTCCGCATACAGGGTGAGCTTGAGCAAGGGCTTGGTGAGGAATTGGTTACGTTGGGATTCAGCGTCGATCGGTGATGAGGCGTTCAGGGCTTTTTACTGTCCGCGCCAGTGTCAGGGCTGAGCTCCCGGCAGGCATCCCGAACCATCTCTTCGGTGATGGGGGTTTCCGAGCCGTCTTCATTGAGAATCGCGGCACCGTGAAAATCGATATCTTCGGTTTTCTCGTTAGAGGTTTTTTCAGCACCGGAAGAATCCTTACCCATAGCTCTCGAACTCCTGCAATCTTGAAAATACACTTTACCATGCCAATTGTTGCTGCCTGAAGGCCAAAAACACACTGACAGTCTGGAATGAGCAAGTGTTCACATCAAGGTTGTGAACGCCTCCAGCGACGTTTAATGATCCCTTATTCCTTCCAGAAAATGCTCCAGGCGCGCAAGCGCGTAGTCGAGGTCATCTTCGCGCGGTAGAAAAACAAGGCGAAAATGTTGACTATCCTCCCAGTTAAAGGCGGTACCCTGGACAATAAGAATTTTCTCCTGCATTAGCAGGTCAAGAACGAGTTGTTCATCGTCCTTGATAGGATAAATTTCGGGATCAAGGCGGGGAAACAGGTACAAAGCCCCCTTAGGTTTGACGCAGCTAACCCCCGGAATAGCCGTTAGACGCTCCCAGCCATAGTGCCGCTGTTCATAAAAGCGCCCCCCGGGCTTCACCAGATCCTCAATACTTTGATAACCGCCGAGGGCGGTTTGGATGGCGTACATGGCCGGTACATTGGCGCACAGGCGCATGGACGCCAGCATTTCAATGCCCTGGATATAGCTGCGAGCATGATGCTTGGCCCCGCTGACCACGAGCCAGCCGGAGCGGAAGCCAGCTAGACGATAATTTTTAGACAAACCATTAAAGGTCACGGTGAGAATATCATCGGAAAGCGCGCCCATGGGATGATGCACGGTATCGTCGAAGACAATGCGGTCGTAGATTTCATCGGCGAAAACGATTAACTCGTTGACCCGCGCCAGCTCAACAATTTGTTCCAGCGTACTTTTGCTATAGACAGCCCCAGTGGGATTGTTGGGGTTGATGACCACAATGCCGCGGGTGTTTTTAGTGATTTTAGTCCTGACGTCATCCAGATCGGGCTCCCAGTCGGCGCTTTCGTCACAGCGGTAATGTACGGCCTTGCCGCCAGCCAGGGTCACTGCCGCCGTCCACAGCGGATAATCGGGGGAGGGCACCAGAATTTCGTCGCCGGGGTTGAGCAGGGCCTGCATGGACATCACGATCAGCTCACTGACGCCGTTGCCCAGAAAGATGTCCTCAATTTCGACATTGGCGATACCCTGAATCTGGCAGCGCTGCATGATGGCTTTGCGGGCGCTGAATACGCCTTTGGCATGACTGTAACCCTGGGCTTCCACCAGATTAAGGATGACGTCCTGGATGATTTCGTCCGGCGCTTCGAAGCCAAAAGGGGCGGGATTACCGATATTCAGCTTTAGAATGCGGTGCCCTTCCTCCTCCAGGCGATTGGCCTGGTCGAGTACCGGGCCACGGATGTCATAACAAACATTGTCTAATTTGCTGGACTTTTCTATTTGTCGCATAAAAAATAGCCTGCTCGACGATTGCGATTACACGCCAGTTAAAAGCCGCCATTGTACCGCATCCCCCGAATCTAACATGTCTCACTCAGTTGCAAATTTGGAGAAATGATGAACGATAAAAGCACTGACAATCCTGAAATCAAAAATGATGACTACTGGCGTGACAAGTTGAGTCCCCAGCAATACGATATCTGTCGAAACAAGGGCACCGAGCCTCCGTTCACCGGCGAGTACAATGCAGAGAAACGCGAGGGCGACTATCTCTGCGCCTGTTGTCAGACCAAATTATTTGAATCTGGCAGCAAATATGACTCAGGCAGCGGCTGGCCAAGTTTTTATGCCGCCGCGGAGGATCAGCGCATCGCCGAAGAAACCGACCATAGCCGGGGCATGGTCAGAACCGAAATCATGTGCGCCAACTGCGGCAGTCACCTGGGCCATGTGTTCCCCGACGGCCCCCAGCCTACTGGCTTGCGTTACTGTGTTAATTCACTGTCGCTGAATTTTCAGGAAAAAGAATAAAGGCGTACCGTGAACACCGCTGCTCACTCAGCGGGGAGATGACGTCGGAAGGAGTAGAAAAGGTGTTGAAAATCAGCGCGGGCGCGGCTTTGGCACTAGTGATTCTAGGCGCGGTGCTACAACGCCTGGGGTGGCTGCCGTTTCCACTGGCGTTTTACATTTTCGGTTTGGGGCTGCTTTTGTGTGCTCTACTGGCTTTGTTCACCATGGGCTCGGTGTTCCGCCGCCTGGCCCGCAAACAAGCCTATCGGACGCAGCTGAATATAGGCTTTCTGACTACCGTGCCGGTGGCGTTGGTGCTGATCACCGTGGGTATTGACGGTTTTAAGGCGCCGCCCATCCATGACATCAGTACTGACGTTCACGATCCGCCTCGATTCCAGTTTGCTCAAGCTCAGCGCCGAAAGGGCGACAATTCACTGGATTACGGTGGCGAGGAACTGGCAAAACAGCAGGCCAAAGCCTACCCCGACCTGAAAACCGTGTACCTGCCGGGCACCAAAGAGCAGGGCCTTGCGCTGGTGCGTGGGACAGTCGAAGGGCTTGGGTGGAAGGTGCTGGGTGAGGATATTGACGCCGGCCTGCTTGAGGCTGCTGATACAACGCCCCTGATGGGCTTTACCGACGACGTTGTCATCAGGGTGCGGGCACTAAATGACGGGGTGTTGATCGATCTGCGCTCGGTATCGCGGGTTGGCATCAGTGATCTGGGCGCCAACGCCAGGCGTATCCGACGCTTTGTCCAAGAACTCAAACTGCGCTACTAGATCCAGCCCGCCCGGAGTCAGGGTGTGCCCCAAAATGGCACCCGGAACAATGTAAAACATTCCAACAGACAACGATAAAAGGAAAAACCATGACCGAAGTCGACATCATGTACGGCCGGATTAAGGGCAGCGAAAAGGACGGCATCCATGTTTTCAAGGGCATTCCCTACGCACTACCGCCGGTGGGTGAGCAGCGCTGGCAGCCACCCCAGGACCCCTGGCCCTGGAGTGGTACGCTGGATTGTGGCGAATTCGGCAAATGGGCGCCGCAGAACAAATCCCAGATGGACGCCATTATGGGCGCAGAAATTGGCGAGCAGAGCGAGAGCTGCCTGAGTCTCAACGTCTGGACGCCCGGCATGGACAGCGCCCGGCGGCCGGTCATGGTATGGATACACGGCGGTGGTTTTACCATCGGCTCCGGCGCCCAGGGTGTGTATGAGGGGCGAACTCTGGCCCGTCATGGCGATGTGGTGGTGGTCACCATCAACTATCGGCTTGGTATTTTTGGCTTTGCCAATCTTCGAGAAGCCACTGGCGGCAGAATTCCCGCCATGGGTAACGAGGGTCTGCTGGATCAGGCCAAGGCTCTCGAATGGGTGCGGGACAACATTGATCTGTTTGGAGGCGATCCCGATAACGTCACCATCTTTGGTGAATCCGCTGGTGGCATGAGCACCGGCGGCCTGCTGGCACTGCCCGAAGCCCAGGGTTTATTTCACAAGGCTATTCCCCAGTCCGGCGCCTGCCACACCGCCGCGAGCATGGACAGCGCGCCCTTGGTTGGCGAGGCTATTATTAAAGACACAGGACTGGATGCGGAGGGGCTGGCCAAGGCCAGTGTCGAAGTCCTGCTGAGGGCGCAACGACATATCGAAGCTGGCAAAGTTGAGGGCTACCCGCTGTCAAAACTGGGTAGCCTGCCGTTTCGCCCGGTTATCGACGGTTCCGTATTGCCCGCTCTGCCCATAGACACCGTTCGCACGGGCTACGCCGCGGACATCCCTATCATGGCCGGGAGTACGGCTGATGAATGGCGCCTGTTTGGCGCTCTGGTGCCGTCCATCACTGGGTTAAGTGACGAGAATATGCACAAGCGTCTTGGTTATCTGATTGGCGAGGAGCATATTCCCGGCCTGGTGGACGCCTATCGAGAAGGCCTGAGCCAACGCGGTGTAGAGCCGACCCCGCCCGAAGTGTTTATGGCCATTCAGACCGATCGCATCTTCCGTATTCCCGCTCTACGACTGCTCGAAGCACAACAACCTCACAATGAACGGGTATATAACTACCTGTTCGACTGGAAGTCGCCCGCGGCGAAAGGTGCGCTGGGTGCGGCCCACGCGGTGGAGCTCGCTTACGTATTTGGTACCCATACCAAACCGGGCGCGGAGAAGTTCTATGGTGGCGGCCCCGGGGCCGCGGAATTGGCGACAGCGACCATGGATGCCTGGACGGCCTTTGCCCGCGACGGGAATCCGGGCTGGGCAGCTTACGAGAGCGGCAACAGGGCCACTCGCATCCTGGGGGAAAACTGCCGCACGGAAAATGCGCCTCTGGAGCTGGAACGCGCAGCCTGGGAGCAGATCCCGGACGCGTATCTGGGGTCCCTGTAAGTCCTATAAGGGATAGGGTGAAGCGCAGGGCCTTCCCGCCCCATGGTGACGGCAAAGCTGAATGCTATTCGCCATAGCCTTCCACCGCCTTGATCTCCAGATAGTCGGTAAAGCCGTGATGTCCCCATTCGCGGCCATTACCAGACTGCTTGTAACCCCCAAAGGGCACTTCAAACCCGCCCGATGCACCGTTGATGTGGATATTTCCCGCGCGGATTTGCGCGGCCACCCGGCGTGCGTGTTCAATATCGCCACTTTGAATATAGCCTGCCAGTCCATAGGGCGTATCGTTGGCGATTTCGATGGCCTGCTCTTCTGTTTCATAGGGAATCATGGTCAGTACCGGGCCAAAGATTTCTTCCCTGGCGATACTCATATCGTTATTAGCATCTGAAAACACCGTTGGCCGGACAAAATAACCTTTATCCAGCCCCTCCGGTCTGTCCGGTCCGCCGCAGACCAGTTTTGCGCCTTCTTCGATGCCTTTTTTAATCAGCCCCTGAATCTTGTTGAATTGAGCCTCCGAGACCATGGGGCCCAAGGTGGTATCGTCGGCGTTAGGATCACCCACTTTCACCGAGGCACTGAATTTCGCCGCAATGGTCTCTGCCTCGGCCAGTTTATGGGCCGGAACCAGCATTCGGGAAGGCGCGTTACAGCTCTGGCCACCGTTGGAGTACATCTGCCTGACACCGCCAGTAACGGCATTTTCCAGATCCGCGTCATCCAGAATGATATTGGGCGATTTGCCTCCCAGTTCCTGGGTAACACGTTTAACAGTGGGTGCCGCGTTTTGCGCGACCAGAGAGCCGGCGCGGGTGGAGCCGGTAAAGGACACCATATCAACATCCGGGTGGGAGGAGAGGGCGTTGCCAACCCCTTCACCATCACCGTTGACCATGTTGTACACGCCTGCCGGAACACCGGCTTCATCCATGACTTGGCTCCAGATATAAGCTGACAGCGGCGCCACTTCGCTGGGCTTAAGTACCATGGTACAGCCCACGGCCAGGGCCGGGGCCACCTTGCAGCCGATCTGGTTCACGGGCCAGTTCCAGGGAGTGATCAATGCACAGACACCGATGGGCTCCTTGAATACCCGGTGTTTGCCCATGTCCTCCTCGAACTCGAAGGTTTTAAGTACCCGCGCGGCTTCCTGTAAATGGCCCAGACCACAGCCGGCCTGGGCGCCATGGGCAAAACCTTTCGGCGCACCCATTTCCTCGGTAATGGCCGCAGCGATATCGTCATAGTATTTTTTATAGACTGCCACGCAGGATTCCAGCAATTCGATCCGTTCCTGTCGACGGGTTTTACTGAAAGCGGGGAAGGCTGCTTTTGCCGCGGCCACGGCCTGGTCGACGTCAGCCTGGGAGCCCAGGGAAATATGGGCGCATACTTCCTCGGTGGCGGGGTTTATAACATCGCATGGTTTGGGTGTGACCGGATCCACCCATTGGCCATCAATATAAAACTGTTTGTATTCACGCATTGTTTGATCCCCTGTCGCTAAAGGCTAAACCGCTGTGCTAACTGCCACTGCGACCTGGCCTCTCTTTATTATTAAGTGATCGTTAGGGTATTTATCGTGCCAAAAGCACGTCTTATGGGGCGCAGTGTCTTATTGAGGCGTAATTTTGTACAGGGCCGTATTTAAATCGGAAGTGACATAGATATTGCCCGCTGCGGAAACCCCAACCCCGGTCTGAATATAAGCCGCTGGCGTGTTATCCACCGGCGGCAGACCGATGGCCAAATTTTTAACGATTTCGCTGATGTCGCCGCTGTCTGGGTCTATGCGTACCAAGCGTTGCTTGCCGACTTCAGCCAGAACAATGCTGCCATCCGCAGCGACATCAAAACCTTCGGGTTTATCCAGCCCTTCGGCGATAACACGGGTCTTGCCATTGTCCACATCAACTTCAAGCAACTGGCCTTCAATAACATCGCTGACGTAAACCTTGTCGTCACGAGAGCCGGGGCGAAGCGCGGCCAGGCCAGGCATCTCATCCAGCACCACTTCCCGATCCTCCCCGTGATCACCGGACACCAGTAACAGTGAACCGCTACCTTGCTCGGCCACCAGCACTTCGCCTTCATTGATTAACACCGCATCCACCGGAAAATTAAAATCATGGTAGGTGGCGAGAACTTCGTGGCTTTCCCGGTCATAAATTTCCACTGCATTGGTAAACCAGCTGGTAATCGCAAGCCTGTCGCCTTGAAGATTGATCGACATGGGCATTTCAAATTTGTCACGCAAGGCCCGCTTAACATCCGTCACATGGCCACTGGCGCCATCCACCGTGCTGTAGGTGAACAGGTCCGCGAGATACACCGTTTCGATACCCAGTTCATCGGTGTGAATATCCAGCCCACCCGGTACGGACAGCTCGCTACGAACGATATTGCGACTGGCGCCGGTGCGGGTATTGATCTTGTATACCGCGTTATCGTTCATATTGGTAATGAACAATTCATCCCTGGAATTCAAAGACAGGTTGTCGATACCCGGGTCGACTGTTGCCACCAGGGTTTTGTCACCGGTTTTTATATCGATGCGCACCAGCCGCCCCAGGGTGGTATCAGCCACATAGAGGTTATCCTCATTGTCGAGATTCACGGCGACCGGGATTTTGAAACCAGTGGCCAGGGTTGTGAGCTCGCCGCTATCTACATCAATTCGGACAACCTTGCCTTTAAACAGAAGGGGGCCATAGAGATAGCCATCACGATCAAAATCGAAGCCATTGAGATGGCCCATGTTTTCGATCACTTTACGGGGTCCTTTTTTACCGGTCAGGTCCAGTTCCCATAGGGCATCACCCCACAGGACCTGGGTAACAAACAGCCGGCCACTTGGATGAAAGGCGATGGCATTGGCGCCAGGGAGGTTGTCGGCTACCAGAAAAATTTCCCCATTGGGACGGCGCCCGAACACCTTGCCATTGAGAATGGAAGTCCACACCAGGGTGCCATCGGGGCCAAATTCAAGATCATCGGCAACACCTTCGGGCGGGCCGACAAAAACGCTGGATTCCCCGGTGGAGGTATCGATTTTATGGATGCTCTGGCCCATGACGCTACCGGCATAGAAATTATCATCCCGGTCAAATGTCGAACCATGGATGCTGAGGAAGTCGGAACCACCTACCAGATACTGCACCAGGTAGGGATCCTGAGTGCCCTCCGCTTCGAGCGTGCCTTTTTGTTCATGCTCGCCAGAGTCACCGCAACCTGCCAGCGCCAGGATGAAGGCGGTAGCCAAACGGCTCCCGCGTGGTTTGAGTGAATGAGAGTCACGGTATTTTTGACCGGCCCTTGGGATTCGTTTGATTGGAAAAGCCATGAGAAACACCACTATAAGTTACTTTATAATTTAACAGTAACTATCTGTTATTTTTGTTAATTTAACTGTTAATACGCAGGGGCTATTTGGCCGCAAAGCTGGGTTCTCGACGCTCGGCGGTGGCTTTGATGCCTTCCTTCGCGTCATCGGTTTTAAGCAACCATTCCTGCTCCTGCAGCTCGCGATCCGTCGCTGCCTGCACGCGATCGCCCAACCCTTGCCGCACGGTTTCTCGAATCGACTGCACCGCCAGTGGCGCGGAGCCGGCAATTTCCCGAGCCAGTCGTTTGGCGCTGGGCAAAAGCTCCTCCCGGGATACCAGCATATCCACCAATCCCCATTCCGCGGCCTGTTCAGCCTTGATGCGCCGGCCGGTATAGAACATAAGATGAGCTTTCTGCTGACCAATCAGGGCGGGCAGGGTATGCGTCAGGCCGAAGCCGGGGTGAAAACCCAGCCGCGAGAAGTTGGCGCTAAAGCGGGCTTCGGGGCAAGCGACGCGGAAATCCCCCACCAGGGCCAACCCGAGGCCGCCGCCAATTGCCGCGCCCTGAACGGCGCAAACCACGGGTTTTTTGGCCCGGAAAAGGCGCACTGCTTCACTGTAAAGACGGCCCGAGCGTTTTTTGAAGGCGTTATCCTCCGGGTCGTTATCCTCTTTTTTATCAATGGCGTCATCACCGCCAAAATTTGCGCCAGCGCAAAAGGATTTACCCTCGGCTGTCAGTACGATGGCGCGGCAGTCCGGGTTTTTGTCGAGATCCTCAAAGGCATCGGCAATGGCGCAGATCAGGTTGTAGTCAAAGAAGTTATGGGGTGGTCGCTGGATGGTGACAGTGGCGACGTAATCGTCCAATGTTACGTTGATATCCGGGTAATTGCCGATGGTCATGAAGTGCTCCTGAAAGTGGTGCCTGGTATCGTCCCAGGACTGTGGAATAGTGGTTTGGTAATCTAGCGTGCCCGAGGCAAATAAGGAAGGGCAGGCGCATCCGATTGGTGCCAGCGGCCATCTGACTGAGTCAATACTTGCGAGGCGGTGGACAGATAAACTCCAGTTCGTCTTCGTGGACAACTAGCGTAAAGCGATTTCTGTCGGCGATTTTCCGGGCGATGTTCAGGTAAATATACTTGTCTTCCTCGTCGCATCGGGCACGAAATTCATCCCTCGGCATTTTGACAATTTCCCCACGCACCAATTGTTCCAGCTCTTCGTACAGATCAGCCGTAGCCATTTTCAGCTCTTATGGTTTTTGAAAAGTGAGGTGTGAATCTAGTCTACCGCTGTAAATCTTGTCAAAGGGAAGTCCAGTTTTAATTACGACAAACCTGGTTTTTCCCTGTTTTATCGTTTGTTGATCAGACAACGACACAGTAATATCGTGGCAAACAACTTTAATAAACCATGGGGTCAACCATAAAACAGACCCGGTAAAACTTTTAAAGGGGCACTAGGTATGAGCGCTATTAAATCCGCGGCAACCGTGTTTACCAACGCCCGGCTGATTGACGGCCTGACGGATCAGCCTGTCAACGGCGTATCCATACTGGTGCAGGGAGAGCGTATTGACGACGTTAAACAGGGAGATATCAGTGCTGGCAAGGATGTCACGGTTGTCGATCTGAGTGGGAAAACCGTCGTGCCGGGCCTGATTGATACCCATATTCATACCGTCATGATGGACAGCGAATGCTTTCCCCTGTTTTTGGCAGCCGGTGTCACCACGGCGCGGGATGTGGGTGGGCGTCTCGATCTGGTTTTGCAAAATCGCGAGGATTTGAACAGCGGCAAGAAACTCGGGCCGAGGCTGTTTGTCTGTGGGCCCTTGCTGGATGGCCCAGGCGCCAGTTTCGAAAGCCCCGGTTTTACCATCATGCTCGATAGGGTGCCCAGCGTTGAGGCGGTCCCGGGCAAAATTGGCGAGCTGCTGGCCGCTGGTGTCGATGGCATCAAATGCTACTTCACCATGACGCCCGAGATCGTGCGCAGCGTTATCAAGTATGTGGACAAGCGGGTACCCGTTACCGGCCATTTAGGTTACTGCTCATCCATGGATGCTATTGAAGCCGGTATCGACGGGCTGGAACACGTCTGGATTTCCCCCTATAACGATATTTGCGCGCTCAATATGCGTTTTGGTAACGACGCGTCCATGATGAATCCGGCTTTCTGGGCCAAAACCATGGAGGGCTGGGAACAGGCCGATCTCCAGGGTGAGCGCATGCGTAAATGGGTGGCCGCCATGGTCGACAAACAGGTGCACATGGGCACCACGCTGGATTTGCTCTGGACCGCCAAGGCCGGCGTCGAAGGCGCGCTTAAAGACCCAGACAGGAAACTGATTCCCCCCATGGCCCTGGAGCGCCAGAGCCATATGAAAAAACGCCTCGGTGATCGACCCGACTGGGACATCCACCCTGGCTTTTATGAAACCGGCGCCGGCAGCCTGGCCCTGGAAAAACACCAGGAAGTCACCCGCCAGCTCCACGAGGCCGGGGGCAGGGTGGTTGGTGGCACTGACTGTGGCGCACTGGCCTACCCACCGCCGGGTTTTGCCCTGTTGCGAGAAATCGAGCTGCTGGCCGAGGCCATCGGCAATATGGACGCTATTCGAGCGGTGACATCGATGGCCGCAAAATATCTACGCGCCGACCAGGATGTCGGCATTATCGCGCCCGGGCGTTACGCGGATTTCTTGGTCTTAAATGGTGATCCGTTGAAAAATGTCACCGCATTGCGAACCCTGGAGACCACTTATCGAGGTGGCAAGGCCTATGATCCCAGGGCCTTGATTGCGGCAGCGCCACAACACCAGCCAGACGGACATTGAATCAAAATTCCCGCAATGATCGGGAATGACACCGACTTTTAATTTAGATTGAGGTATAGAACTATGAGTGCAGGAACCCGATTGCCGGGCACCCCGGAACCCATGCATCGCCTGGAAGCCCACGGCGGTGTCAGTATCGCCGCGGATTCCTGGGGCGATCCCAATGGCCCTCTGGTGCTGCTTCAGCACGGTGGTGGCCAGACCCGTCATGCCTGGAAAGGCGCCGGTGAAACCCTCGGCGCCGCCGGCTATCACGCGGTGGCCTTTGACGCACGGGGCCACGGTGACTCCGATTGGGCGCCCGATGGCGTCTATGGAATGGATGTCATGGTGGAAGACCTTAAGTGCGTAATCCAGGCCCTGGGTGACAAGCGACCGGTATTGGTTGGCGCGTCCATGGGCGGGGGCACCAGCCTGGTTGCCACCGGAGAGGATCATGTGGACGCCACAGCCCTTGTGCTGGTGGATATTGCGCCGCGAGTGGAGCCGGAAGGCGTCGACAAAATTCAGGCTTTCATGAGCCAGAAGCCCGAAGGCTTCAGTTCCCTGGAGGAGGTGGCCGAAGCTATTGGCAGTTATCAACCGCATCGAAAGCCACCTAAAAACCTCGATGGCCTGGCGAAAAATGTCCGCCTGACACCAGAAGGAAAATACCGCTGGCACTGGGACCCCCGATTTAGAGCCATGCGCCGTGACATCCACAAGCGGCAGGCCCGCCTCGAAGCCTGTTCACGTAACCTGGAATTGCCCACCTTGCTTGTTCGAGGAGGGTTGTCGGATGTTCTCAGCGAAGAGGGCGCCCAAAGCTTTTTACAGCTATGCACCCATAGCGAGTATGTGAATGTGACCGACGCTGGTCATATGGTGGCTGGTGATCGCAATGACGTTTTTGCTACCTCGGTAATTGAGTTTCTGTCGCGAACCGTGCCCATTAATGACGAACCGATACAGGCACCCCATGAAGTGCATCCTCACCACGAGGGTCCGCCGGGAGATGTAAATGATATCCCCTGAGTGGCGTCGGTTGGGGAACCACACTTCAGTACAGGGCCCGCCGTTTAAAATGGGTTGAGCGGGGTTTCTTGCTTGACAGTTTTAAGCTGGATTCATAGAATGCGCGCCTCTCACGGGATAAGCACCGTGAGAGCGAAACGTCCCGTTCGTCTAGAGGCCTAGGACACCGCCCTTTCACGGCGGTAACAGGGGTTCGACTCCCCTACGGGACGCCATATGTAGTAGGATTTGTGCAGTCCGACATACAGTCGAGATAAAGCGGGAATAGCTCAGTTGGTAGAGCGCAACCTTGCCAAGGTTGAGGTCGCCGGTTCGAACCCGGTTTCCCGCTCCAATATCCCTTACACTCCATTATTTTTCTCTCCGAGATGGCTCCCCTGGAGAGCTACACCAGCCACCCGTCATTCATTACCCCATGCCCCGGAAAGCCTGTTGTGGAGGAACCTCCCGGCCGCATGATGGGTTATCATTGTTGGCTTTCCAGCATTTAGTTCCAGCTTAAATGGTTTGAGCCCAAAAGGCATGACAGCAAATACTCCGGCATTAAAAATTCAGGATCTGCGAAAAACCTATGAAGGCGGTTTTGAAGCGCTGAAAGGTATTAGTCTGGAAGTGCGGGATGGTGATTTCTTTGCGCTGCTGGGACCGAATGGCGCTGGTAAATCGACGACTATTGGCGTGCTCTGTTCCCTGGTGCGTAAATCCTCAGGCAAGGTCGAAATCTTCGGTCGGGATATCGACACCCAGTTTTCACTGGCCAAAAAGGAAGTCGGTGTCGTACCACAGGAATTCAATTTCAATCAGTTCGAAAAAGTCTTCGATATTGTCGTCACCCAGGCCGGTTACTATGGCTTGCCGCGAAAAACAGCGCTAAAACAAGCCGAGAAATACCTGCGGAAGTTGGGGCTTTGGGATAAAAAAAACCAGCGGGCAAGAACCTTGTCCGGCGGCATGAAACGACGCTTGATGATTGCTCGGGCACTGGTTCATGAACCGCGCCTGTTGATCCTAGATGAGCCCACTGCCGGAGTGGATATCGAATTGCGGCGATCACTCTGGGATTTTTTACAGAAAATCAATGAACAGGGCACCACTATCATTTTGACCACGCACTACCTGGAAGAGGCTGAAAGCCTGTGCCGTAATATTGCCATCATCGACCGGGGGCATATTGTGCAAAACAGCAGCACTCGAGAATTACTGGCGCAACTAAGCAAGGAGGTGTTTGTTCTCGATACCGCCGAAGCAGTGGCGGACTTTCCAGTTATCGAAGGTTATCCCGCGCAGGCATTGGACCAACACAGTTTTGAAGTGGAAGTGGAAAAAACGCAATCCCTGAACGAATTATTTATCGCTCTATCAGAGCAAAATATTCACGTCGTGAGCATGCGTAACAAAGCCAATCGTCTGGAAGAACTGTTTTTGAGTATGACGCAACAAACCGAGACTGCCACCAAGATCCCCGAGACAGTGGACCTAAAGGGGGTAGTCAATTGACACTACGTGAACAATGGGTTGCATTTGTAACGCTTGTTACCCGGGAGATCAGGCGCTTTGTCAGAATCTGGCAGCAGACCCTGCTGCCACCGGCTATCACTATTGCGCTGTACTTCATAATATTCGGCACATTGATCGGCCCCAGAATCGGGCAGATGGCCGGCTTCAGTTATATTGAATTTGTCGTCCCCGGATTAATTATGCTGGCGGTCATAACCAACTCTTTTGGCAATGTGGTGTCTTCATTTTTTGGTAATAAATTTGCCGGAAATATTGAAGAAATGCTGGTATCCCCGATGCCCAACTACGTCATTTTGTTGGGTTACCTGACCGGTGGTGTTGCCCGCGGGCTTGCGGTCGGCGCTATTGTTACGCTTGCATCAATGTTTTTTACCCGCCTTAATATTCAACACCCACTGATTACCCTAGGCGTTATTGTTCTCACCGCCACACTGTTTTCCCTGGCTGGCCTGATAAATGCGGTCTACGCGGATAATTTCGACGACATTTCAATCATACCTACCTTCGTGTTAACACCGCTGACATATCTTGGCGGTGTGTTCTATTCCATGAGCTTGTTGCCGGAGTTTTGGCAGGGCGTGTCAAAACTAAACCCCGTACTTTACATGGTAAATGCCTTCCGATACGGTTTTCTGGGTGTTTCCGATATCGATGTTCTCTGGGCATTTTTAATGCTTTTTGTGCTTGTCGTGGTGTTGTTTTTCTTTTCACTGCGCTTGCTTGAAACCGGGAAGAACCTGCGCGCCTGATATGCAAGAAAAAACTCAAGAATCAATGCTAGGCCGCAGTGTCGATTATCCTGATTGTTATGCACCGGAGCTTTTACAGGCCATCGACCGCAAGGAGGGACGCCGCGTCATCGGGTTAAGCGACCACGATACGTTGCCGTTTGTCGGCGCCGACGATTGGACTTGCTACGAATTATCCTGGCTCGATGAGAGCGGAAAGCCCCGGGTGGCTATCGGTGAACTTCATATCCCCTGCAATTCGCCTCGCACGGTGGAATCTAAATCCCTGAAACTGTACCTAAACTCCTTAAACGAACATCGCTTTGCAACGCACGAAATGCTGACGAAGACAGTCGAAACAGACCTTAGGGAAGTTTGCTCCGCAGAGGTGACATTCAGTCTTTATTCAGTCGAAGCCTACACAAAAAAAGGGTTGGCAAATCCCCGGGGCGTAAGCCTTGATGAGCAGCGGATGCAACGTGTCGAAAGCGAACCAAAGCCCGACATCTTGTCTTGCGCGGATGAGGCGGAAACCGTGGAAGAAGAACTATATAGTCATCTCTTCAAGTCTCGTTGCCCGGTCACCAACCAACCGGACTGGGCGAGTATCTCGATCAGCTATCGGGGAAAACCCATCGACCACGCTAGCTTACTGGGCTACCTGGTTTCCTACCGCCATCACCAGGCCTTTCATGAGCAGTGTCTCGAACAGATATTTATCGACATCCAACGACGCTGCCTACCGGAGTCGCTAACAGTATTAGCCCGGTTTACCAGAAGAGGGGGCCTTGATATCAACCCGTGGCGATCCACAGAAAAAATGGCCCCTGGGTTTATACGACAGGGGCGACAATAACACACCAGCTTAAGTGGCCATTTGTGGGGCTGATGAGTTAATAGACAGCGTTTGGCAACACGACAATAAGGTCACGAAGGCGTGTTTTTATTCAAAAACTGAATCGCACTTCGCAGCGCGGTGAGGACTCGGGTGCGATCATAATTAGCAACTTTTTCGCCATCCAGGACAAGTGAAAAGCCATTAGTGGAAAAGTTAAGGAAATCCTGTTTTTTGTTAAGGTTTTTGCGAAAATCGACCGCTGCATAAGCCTTGATAGGCGACTTAAAGCCCTTGACTACAACTGAGCCCCGGTCTTCGGTATAGATGACATCCTTGATCATCTCATGAGTGGACTGGGAAATAAGGATTTCACCCGGTTTTGCGCTGGTTTCAAGCCGGCTGGCGAGATTGACCTCACTCCCGAGCAATGTGTAGTCAAGACGGGTTTCGGTACCAAAGTTACCGACGGTGCAAAACCCTGTACTGATGCCCATACGTATCTGTATGGTCTCCAGCAAACCTTCGTTTTTCCAGTGCATGGCCAGCTCGATGGCGCGTTTACGCATGGCAAAAGCCATGGATACGCACGCGAGGCAGTCTTCTTTTGGGCCTTTCGTAGTGGGATCGCCAAAAAACACCATAACGGCATCGCCAACAAATTTGTCTATAGTCCCGCCATATTCCAGAGCAATCTTCGACATTTCGGTTAAATAATTGTTAATTAGAACCGTCAAAGCCGCTTCATCCATACGATCTGCGATTTCACTAAACCCGACAATATCCGAAAAGAAAACGACCAGGCGTTTACGCTGAGTGGAGAGTTTGACTTCGCGATCCTGTTCAATTTTCTCTTTTAAGTTTGGGGAGAGATATTTCGAGAACTGGTAATTGAGCATCTTCAAACGAATTTGCTCCTGCTCCATTTGAGCAATCATCCTTCTTAAACCAGCATTTTTTAAAAAGGAGACATAGCCAAAAATACACAGATACGCCGCTACCATTAACAAGGCCAGAGTGCTTGCATAAGGTGTATAGGATATTTCTAGGGAGGGTCTTAGCAGGGCATAACAGACTAACAGTCCGGCTATAAATGCCAGATTATCCCGACGCCAACGGGCCATGCCACCGTTAGTCAATGCTCGGTACTGAAGAAGCCCGAAAAATACCGCAGAGCTAAAAGCGTCAAACTCGATATAGACCACAAAGCCGCCCAATAATAGGGCGTCGACTTGTCCAAGGCTTTTCAGCGCCAAAGCCAAGTTGCCTGTATCCTTGCTAAGCCGCTGAATAATAAAAGTGGTTAAAAGATAGGCAAACACCAAAGACAGCGCGAGCAATATCGTTCTATCCGGGAACCCGTCAAAGGGTTTGAGTAACACAGCCGTGGCTATCACACCAACAACGACAACACTGCGAAACAACAGGTCCTCGTCGGCCGCAGAGAATTTGGCTAGCCTGGATTGCAGCATAGGAGAGTCTTGATTTCGTTTACCGGTAGTCAAAAACCGGGATGGTGGAGCCACGGATTATAAATGTCCGGTCCACAGATAGCACTAGCTAAGATAGTTAAGAGAAAAATGCTATAAGCCCGCAAAAACCCACATAATCATCATTCAAGCAACTGTGTTTCACTTACATGACGTCACTGAAGCGCTGTTTTCGTCGAGCCGCAGGGCGGGTATATTGGCCAAGTGATTGTTGATAGTTTTGAAAACCAGCAATCACTCTATGCGCATAATATATATTATGTTAAATTAAAAAGTTGTGAACTAGCGTGAAAGGTTTTCTTCTGCCTATATTTGGAACACGAGCATCGCTACGACCCTCAATTTCAATTATATTTCACGAGTTGAATCTGGTTTTTGATATCCACCACCGACTAAGCAGTGTGCTTCGTGCCGCGCCCGGAAACTTATGACTAGTCTGCGAATTCGCACCACCATTCTTTTGCTGTTTGTATCGCTAGTCGCCCGTGGCGATATAGCGTCGCTTGGCTATACGGAAATACATGCTCAGACGGCGAAGGAAATCGTCGAAAAACTGTCCGAGCGGCACTATCGTAAACAGCCACTGGATGACGCCCTCTCTCAAAGGCTGTTTGAAAATTACATTGATGGTCTCGATCCGCTTAAAAGCTACTTTTTCGAAAGTGATCTGGTGGAATTTAAAGCTTATGAGCGTTCACTCGACGATTCACTATTAGCTGCTGACCTAGAGCCCGGTTTTTATATCTATAACCGGTTTCGAGAGCGCATGAAAGGCAGGTTAGTCGAAAACATCCAGCTGTTGGAAAGCGGCGCGAAATTCGACTATACGATCGACGAAGCGTTAGCGACTGACGGAGATGAAAGACACTGGTTCACGTCGGAGAATGACGCTGATGATTACTGGCGCAAGCGGGTCAAAGATGCGCAGCTGCGACTGATCCTGTCCGGCAAAGAGCCGGATGCTGCCAGGGAACTGCTAATAAAGCGCTATAGCAATCAGCTAGCACAATTGAGTCAACAGGACAGTGACGACGCTTTTCAATTCTTTATCAACGCATTAACAGAAGTATACGACCCTCATACCAGCTATTTGTCACCTCGAACACTGGATAATTTCAATATAGCCATGTCCCTGTCTTTGGAGGGAATTGGCGCGGTGTTACAGCGAGAAGATGAATTTACCAAAGTGGTTCGAGTCGTCCCCGCGGGGCCAGCGGATAAGGAAGGCACCCTTAAGGCAGGGGACAAGATTGTCGGCGTCGCCCAGGGGCGAGCGGAGGAAATAACGGACGTGATCGGTTGGCGGCTTGACGATGTGGTGGATCTTATTCGTGGCAAAAAAGATACCATAGTACGTCTCGAAGTGCTGCCCTCCGCTTCTGAGATCTCCGGCCAAACCACGATTATCTCTATCACCCGTGAAAAGGTACGTTTGGAAGAACAAGCAGCAAAAAAAGAGGTGCTTGAACTGGAAGTTGGTGGGGATAACTACCGTGTCGGCGTTATTAATATACCTGCTTTTTATATGGACTTTGAGGCCTTCCGCAATCGAGATCCAAACTTCAAAAGCACAACACGCGATGTACAAAAACTTCTTATTGAGCTTCAAACAGATGGCGTCGATGGCATAGTCATAGATCTGCGGAATAATGGTGGCGGTTCACTGATGGAAGCAACCGCCCTAACCGACCTGTTTATCAATCCTGGACCAGTGGTTCAAATCCGGCATTCCAGCAAACGCATCTCCCGCGAGCAGCGATCTCGACGCAAAGCGTTTTACGATGGCCCCCTACTTGTCTTGATTAACCGTTTGAGCGCATCGGCATCGGAGATTTTTGCCGGAGCCATTCAGGACTACAGGAGAGCCCTGGTCGTTGGCAGCCCCAGCTTCGGCAAGGGAACAGTGCAGGTATTGGCGCCCCTGAATCAGGGGCAACTGAAGTTTACGGAATCCAAGTTTTACCGGGTTTCCGGCGATAGCACTCAGCACCGGGGGGTGATTCCGGATATCATCTTCCCCTCTTACTACGATAACGATCAAATTGGCGAAAGCAGCCAGGAATACGCCCTGCCCTGGGACAGCATTCATGCTGTCAAGCATGCCTATTATCAACCCCTCGGCAAATGGCTACCGGCTTTAAAGGAGCGTCATGCGCAACGTGTGGCGAAGAGTCCCGATTGGCAATATATGCTTGACGAAATTGCGTTTATCAATGAACAGCGTGATATTAAATCCATTACCCTGCATCAGGAAAAGCGGAAAGCCCTTCAGCAAGCGCGTGAGAATCACCTGCTGGGGCTGGAAAACAAACGCCGACGGGCCCTTAAACTACCTGAACTGGCCTCCTATCAGGAAATTCAAGCTGAAAAAGAGGGTAGCGAGGAGAAGGCCGGGGAGGATGATAATGCCAAAGACCCCTTGTTGAGAGAAGCAGGACACCTTTTAATGGATTACCTGCATCTGAATTCATCAGCCTCAATGCCAAAACTGGTCGGCACAGAGGCGAAACCGTCTCCCAAATAGGTTCTTAATAAATGTCAACGATTTACCTCCTCAAGCGTTTCTAGATAAACAAGCGCTAGGCAGGAGAAAAAATTATGAACAAAACTAACCATATAGGGTTAATTCCGCTGCTGGCTTTAGTCTTGGCCTTGCCTGTGTGGGCTGGTGATCGCGACCGGGACAGACATCACTACGGCCACGGAAAACAGTACCACTCTAATCGATACTATGATGACCGGCATTTCGATAAACATCGCCGGCACGATAGCCGGGATTACAGACTCGAACGCAGGTATCACCGCTATCATGGTGACCGCCACTACCGAAGCCATAGAAGCCATAACAGGTATCACCGCTATCACAACTACAAGTGCCACCATGGTGGCCACAAGTACAATCATGGTGGTCACCGACATGATCACGGAAGGCGATACCATCGTTACTACCATAGCGGCCATGATGATGCCTACAAATGGATTGTCGGCGGCATATTACTGAACGAAGTGATTCATCACGCACACCGCTAATTTACAACCATTGCAATGACCGGTGACCGCAATCTTTTTGGTGAAGCCGGCTATCTGACAAGAGACACCAGTGAGATGGCCGAAGCAGACATGACAAAAGCGCTTGACAGCTTTTTGGCCCAGGTCGAGCGCCGGGCATTCTCGATGGCAAGAGTAGCGGTGAGGGAAGAAGCAGACGCGCTCGATATAGTTCAGGATGCCATGATGCAATTGGTAAAGAATTACGCCCAACATCCAAAATCAGAGTGGAGAGCGATTTTTTACCGCATTCTCCATAATCGGATTAATGATTTTTTTCGACGTAAAAAAGTACGGGATAAGGTAATCGCGTGGTTACCTGGCTCGCGCCAACTGGAAGATGATAAAGAGGCAAACCCGATTGATCTATCAATCGGCGGGCGCATATACGAACCAGACGTACACATGGAGAGGGAGCAAAATCTGGCGCGGATTAGCGATGCTGTCGGGGCCTTGCCGAAACGTCAACGGGAGGCTTTTATGTTGCGCTGCTGGGAGGGTTTTTCCACCGCCGAGACAGCTATCGTGATGCAATGTAGCGAAGGCAGCGTAAAGACCCACTATTCACGGGCCATGCATGCTTTGCGTAAATTATTAGAAAATATATCCTTCGAGGACCTGGAGCCATGAGCAGAATGATGGAGGAATACTTACAGCGGCAACTTCGATCAGCTGAACAAGACCTGACAGATGATAAGGTGCGATCCCTTCGCCAGGCACGTATAAAGGCCCTTGATAGCCATCGCAAACCCTGGGTAAATAAACTGCGAAACTTTATGTGGCCTGCCACCAGTATGGCCAGCGCATGTGCCTTGGTCTTTGTTTTAATTATTAATTTGGACACCGGGACACTTACGGATAACCACTCCCTGGTTAGCGATCAACAACTCGAAGAGCAATTGGAAATACTGGAAGATTTGGAGTTTTACCATTGGCTTGCCGAGGATGAACAACGACTGCGGGGCTGATATGGGCATGCTACAGCGGCAAATTTTCCTCTTGTGCCTCGTATTGATACCGGGATTGGCCTCGGGGAATTATCAGCAGAATACGTCGAGCGTGGGGGCTTTGTCGCCTCACTTCCATCCTTTCGACAGAGGGCCGCATCCTCGGAAAGCGTTGATATTAGCCGAGCATGAGGAAGAAAGCAGAGGGCAAAATGGCGATAAGCGCGGAAAACGCTGGGAGGAGCTAACACCCAGGCAACGGCGAAAGATTGAAAAACGCTACGAAAAATACAAGTCATTACCGCCTGGAGATCAGGAGCGCATTAAGAAAGCACGCCAGCAGTATCGGGAGCTACCGCCGGAAAAACGTCGGGAGTTACGGGATCAGTACCGCAAGTCAAAAAGCAAGCAAAATAATCGATGAGCTTTAACGAGAGCCTGTTTGCTGTTTTGTGAGCCTGCCTGGCGTCAATAAAAAAACCGGCCATAAAAGCCGGTTTTTTTAATACAGTGGTGATGAGCTATAAAGCCTCATCCAGCTCGGGCAACGCTTTGAATAAATCAGCCACCAGACCATAATCGGCGACCTGGAATATTGGTGCTTCTTCGTCCTTGTTAATGGCGACGATCACCTTAGAATCCTTCATGCCAGCCAAATGCTGAATAGCACCAGAAATACCAACGGCGATATAAAGCTCCGGCGCAACGATCTTTCCAGTTTGCCCTACCTGCATCTAACCGCCGCCAAAGTCGTT
>OBIY01000104.1_pt1 | contig 34952 bp, 33 predicted proteins | sample 1519841 | NCBI WGS metagenome assembly OBIY01 (sample SAMN03019774, study PRJEB22545) | beach sand metagenome | biome: beach; feature: sea beach; material: beach sand | place: USA: Municipal Pensacola Beach, FL | collected 2010-07-30 | depth 30-40 cm m
CCGATCTAAGGATTTACCTATGGACGCAACCAGTATTGTTCGGGAACATTTCGAAGAAAGCATTAAAGTCAAAGAAAAGTCACTCAATATTCTTTCAGGCCAAGTTGCCCGCGCAGCTGAAACCATTCATGCCGCGTTAATTTCCGGACATAAAATACTGACGTGCGGCAACGGCGGATCGGCCGGGGACGCCGCACACTTTTCTTCGGAAATGATCAATCGCTACGAAATGGAGAGACCCGCTCTACCCGCTATTGCACTGACGACAGATACGCCGACACTGACATCAATCTCAAACGACTACAGCTATGAAAAAGTTTTTGAACGCCAAGTTCGTGCGATCGGCCTTCAAGGTGATATTTTGCTCATGTTTACCACCAGCGGGAACTCTGCCAATCTCCTGCCGGCGCTGCAAGCGGCCCATGATCGTGGATTAAAAACCATTGCCGTATCTGGAAAAGATGGTGGTAAATTAGCACCCCTCCTCGGTGAAAATGATCTTGAGATTCGAGTACCCGCTGAAAAAACAGCCCGCATACAGGAAACACATCTTGTCATCATTCACAGTATTTGTGACTTAATTGATAAGCTGCTATTCGGCAACCCAAATGAATAACAACGCAGAACACCCACCAAACAAAAAACACGTCAACCCATAAGGCCAAATCACTCACCTTAGCGCATCAAAACACTTTATTTGACGACTTTTAAGTTGGGGCGTTTTTTTATGTTAGAAGGTGTGCTCCCGTCTGGAGCAGAAGGGGGAGAGGGAGGTGGCTCACTTCCCCCTTCATTAAAAACCATCCCTTGACCATTTTCTTTAGCATATACTGCTATCACAGAAATGACTGGAATGTATAACTCATGCTCTCGGCCACTGAATCGAGCACTGAACACAATTGCATCATTGCCTAACGACAAACCCTGAACTGCAGACGGCCCTAGATTGAGAATAATCCGGCCATCTTTAATATATTCTGTCGGCACGACAACGTCTTGCTTTGTTGCATCTACCAATAAAAAAGGCGTGCAATCGTTATCCACGATCCACTCATAAAACGCTCGCACTAAATAGGGCCGGTTCGAACCCATTGTATTTTCGGCCAAACTAGCACATCTCCCGCTCTTCTTCGGTCAAACTGGCTTGAAAAGCCTCTCGGGCAAAAATTCTCTCCGCGTAGGCATGGATTGAAGTGGCGCTCTTGGGGATCTCAACACCATATTTTTTCAAACGCCAGAGAAGCGGAGCAATCGTGGCATCGACCAAAGAGTATTCGTCACTCAAAAAGAAGGGCTTTGCACTGAAAACCTCTGTTGACGCAATTAAACTCTCTTTTAGTAACTTTGCTGCTTTTGACATTTTTTTGGTATCGCCACTTTCCAAATCTGGTAATTGGCTATACCAGTCTTTCTCTATCCGGTGCAGAGCAAGACGTGAACAGGCCCGAGAAACCGGGTCGACAGGCATCAACGGCGGGTGCGGGAAACGTTCATCAAGGTATTCAGAGATAACACGAGAGTCATACAAAACCAAGTCTCGATCAACCAGTGTGGGAATCGAGTGATAAGGGTTAATATGTAACAGATCTTCTGGAAGGTTATCAGGGTCAACATACTCAATATCAACAGCAATGTCTTTTTCAGCCAAAACAACCCGAACCCGATGACAGTGCGGATTAGAATGAGAAGAAAATAGGACCATTGCCGATCTGCGGTTAGCGATTGCGCTCAAGATTACTCTCCACTTTGTATCTATTGGTATGAATTTAAAAATAAAGGACGGGCATAGCGCCCGTCCAATGTTTACCCGGCGGACCAAATCCGCACGCGTGTAACGGTATCGTTTACAGTTAAAACACTGGAGACAGTTTAGTGGACATCTCTCCAGTATTCTTTCTTCAGTATATAGGCGAAGATAGCCAAGAGTACCAAGAAAGCCAATACCCACATCCCCGTACGCTCCCTCTGCAACTTGTACGGATCACTTAAATAAGCGAGAAAATTGACAAGATCGCCAACCAGTTTGTCATATTCTTTCGGAGACAGCTTACCCTCAGTCACTTGCTCAAAACCGACAAATTGTTTGTGCTCTTCGCCGTGCGAGTCGGTTGCCTTTTCATAAATGGGTTTCTGCCAGCCTTGCAACTCCCACAATACATGAGGCATCCCAACATCGGGAAAAACTTTATTATTAACACCAACCGTTTCGCGCGACGAGTCAAGATAGAACGTACGCAGATAAGTGTATAACCAATCAGCCCCTCTCGATTTTGCGATCAAAGTCAGGTTGGGAGGCACGACACCAAAAACTTGTTTGGCATATTCGTCAGGCATATTGTTCTCAATGAGAGAACCTACCTTTGTGGGTTCTCCAGACGCGTCCGTCGTAAAGATGAGGTTCTCTCGCACCTGATCTTCTGTTAAATCCAAATCAATAGCCATTCGGTTATACCGGTGGTAATCGGCAGAGTGACAGCCCAGACAATAATTCATAAATGTTTGGGCACCCCGCTGAAGAGAAGCTTTATTCTCAAAATCCACAGGTGCACGATCAAGAGGAAAACCAATGCCCGCCGCTAATGCACCCATGGGCATGACGGTGGCTATCAAACCTGCAAAAATAAACCGCTTAATGTGCATCATATTCCACCCTTTCCGGTACGGGTTTGGTATTTTCGTATTTGCTGATCAACCAAAGCGCCACGAAAAAACCAAAGTATAAAATTGTACAAACGATACCTATTGTCTTCCAAGGCTCATCAGGAGGCTTGATACCTACGACACCAAGCAGCACGAAGGCGACAACAAACACCGCCAGATTGAGCTTATACATCCAGGAACGAAAACGGATGGAACGAACATTACTTCTGTCAATCCAAGGCAGGAAAAACAGCACAACAATCGCCGCACCCATGGCAATCACACCGCCCAATTTATCGGGGATGGCGCGCAAGATAGCGTAGTAAGGTGTGAAGTACCAGACAGGCGCAATGTGCTCCGGCGTTTTCAAAGGGTCAGCGGGAACATAGTTAACATATTCAAGGAAGTACCCATACATCTCGGGTGCGAAGAATACGATGGCAAAAAAGACGATCAGGAATATCGCTACCCCGAAAATATCTTTGACCGTGTAATAGGGGTGGAAAGGGATGCCATCCAGCGGTATTCCATTCTCATCCTTTTTCTTTTTAATTTCGACGCCATCCGGATTATTCGAGCCAACTTCATGCAATGCCAAAATATGTGCCACAACAAGCATCAAAAGGATCAGCGGTACTGCAATCACATGCAAAGCAAAAAAGCGATTCAGCGTTGCATCTGAGATGATGTAATCCCCCTTTAACCACAAGGTCAATGCGTCACCAATACCAAAGGGAATCGCACCAAACAGCGAGATGATGACTTGCGCACCCCAGTATGACATCTGTCCCCAAGGCAGCAGATAGCCCATGAATGCTTCCGCCATTAATGCCAAGTAAATCAGCATTCCAAAAATCCAGATTAGCTCACGTGGTTTCTGATACGAGCCATACATAAGTCCTCTGAACATATGCAGGTAAACGACAACGAAGAACATGGAAGCGCCGGTTGAGTGCATGTAACGGATCAGCCAGCCCCACTCCACATCCCTCATAATATACTCGACGGATCTAAAGGCTAATTCTCCGTCCGGCTTGTAATTCATTGTGAGGAAAATCCCTGTCACGATTTGTATGACCAGGACTAATAAAGCTAGAGAACCGAAGTAGTACCAAAAGTTAAAATTCTTCGGCGCGTAGTATTTGGAAAGATGCTCTTCCCACATTTTTGTCAACGGGAAGCGTGCATCCACCCATTGCAGCGTATTTTCTAGTATTTTACTCATTACGCAACCCCGTCTTCACCAATCAATATACGGTTGTCACTCAAAAAATGGTGCGGAGGCACCTCAAGATTCAAGGGTGCTGGGACACCTTTATAAACGCGCCCGGCAAAATCGAACTTTGAACCATGGCAAGGACAGAAAAAACCACCACGCCAGTCACCCTCAATCTCTGGCATGTAAGTCGGCGAGCACCCTAAGTGAGTGCATACACCGATCAGAACGAGATATTCCTTATTAATAGAGCGCCAGGTATTCTTGGTGTACTCTGGCTGGAGTGATTCGTCTGACTCAGGGTCTCGCAGCTTATCCACCACAGAAGACAAGCTTTTAAGTGCATCATCTGTTCGTCGCACAATCCAAACAGGTTTACCCCGCCATTCGTAGGTCACAAGCTGTCCAGGCTCTAACTTACTTATATCCGCTTCGACAGGCGCCCCAGCCGCTTTGGCCTTCGCACTAGGCAACATGGAAGATATAAATGGTGTTGCCAGCCCAACAACACCTACGGCGCCGACAACACTGGTTGTCGCGATAAGAAAGCGCCGCCGCCCTTTATCAATATTGGCAGTGGAGAATGACCCTGCATTCACCACGTTTTCGCTACTCATCCTACAGCTCTCCAATCACAAAAATAATTTACAAAACCTTGCTGATTTTATCACAGAACACCGCCTCTTACACTGGAAAGACACCTTACTTTTAAGGTTAAACGGGATTATCGATATCAATGAATTGACTATCAATACTATAAACATCTGCCAAATGCTCCCCCAGGGCTTTAACTCCACCCCGCTCAGTCGCATGATGACCGGCCGCAAAAAATTCAATGCCGCGCTCTCGTGCAACGTGCGTTGTTTGCTCTGAGGCTTCTCCGGTTAAAAACACGTCCACCCCAAGTTCGCAGGCCGCCTCAATCAAGCCTTGTCCACCCCCGGTACACCAAGCAATGGTGGAAATATTTCTCTGTTGATCGCCAATGTGCAATGGCGGTCGCCCCCCAAGCTTTTCTTGAAGGTATTCGGTAAAATCACCGGCCGTAAAAGCATCGGGTAATGTACCTGACCAAAGCAACCCATTCCCTTTTTCTGCACGTTCCCTGTCAACACGAATATTGAGCAAAGCAGCAAGCTGTGCATTATTCCCGTATAAAGGGTGGGCATCCAAAGGCAGGTGGTACGCGAGCAGGTTAATGTCGTGCTGCAACAAACGGCGTAAACGCTGGCGTTTCATCCCCGTCACAACTGCAGGCTCACCTTTCCAAAAATAACCGTGGTGTACTAAAACAGCATCAGCCTCAAACTCAATCGCTTTTTCAATCAGCGCCTGTGAGGCCGTAACTCCGGTCACCAAACGGTGCACAGTCGGACGCCCTTCCACTTGCAGACCGTTAGGGCAGTAGTCGTCAAAATCAGCCGGTTTGAGTAGTTGATTCAGATATCGGAGCAACTCAGAAAACTCAACCATAAAGGCACGCACCCTCTGATCCAAAAATGCCAGATTTTAGCCTAAGCGCGTTCGAAACGTAACACGAAAATCACACACCATTAATGACATAAATCAATGTCAATTTGATCGAATGCTGCTGTCTTGAAAGCTAAAAAACTCACACCCTTCGTAACGCAATAGAAACCTGCACAGCACTAGCACACTCTCTAGACCTCTTACATTAACAGCACACGCTTAACAAATTTTGAAACAACGTATCTTGACAGACCCGGTTTAATGGGAGAACCTTTTGAGGGAAAATATCACCTTTAAAACAATAAACTCTCCACCCACACAACCAATACAACAACATGTCATAGAGGGAGGCTCGGCTCATGAGCTTTTGGAATTTTTTAACCGAAGAACAACAACAGTGGAAAGATACTTGCCATCGCGTCATGGACAAGGAAATTACCCGCGAATACATTCGCGAATGCGACATGAACCGAGAATACTACTACGAGGGCTTCGACAAACTGCACGAACAAGGCATGATGACCATGCTCATCCCTGAGGAGCTTGGAGGTATGGGCGCAGACGCCATGTCCTATGTCATTTTTAATGAGGCCATGGGCAAGTACGGCGTCGATTTCGTTGCCACGCTCGGCGTTTCCCAATTCACTGCACAAAATCTCGTCAAATACGGCACTCCTGAGCAGCAAGAAAAATTTTTAAGGCCATTTATTGAAGGTACTGGCCGGTTTGCAGTCTCGATCTCAGAACCTCATGCTGGTTCAGATGCCGCCGCGGCAACCACACGCGCTGTAAAAGAGGGAGACCACTATTCTGTAACAGGGCTCAAACAATGGTGTTCCGGTTCCAGCGCGAAAAACTGCATTATCTGCATGCTCGTAAGAACTGACCCCGACGCACCCAAACGGGAAGGACTATCAATCCTGATCATCCCTAATGACACGCCCAATATGGAGTTGCGCAAATTAAAAACACTGGCTCGACGTGGCACTGGCACCAACCAGATTTTTTTAGATGGCGCCAAGATACCGGTTGAAAACCGCTTAGGCAAAGAAGGTCAAGGCTGGAAAATCATTACCGGACACCTCGAACTTGAAAGAGTTGCTGTGGCCGCAGGTTACGTGGGCTGTGCGCAGCAGGCTGTTGACGATGCACTGGCTTATGCACACCAGCGTGAGGCCTTTGGCCAACCCATTTTCAAGTTCCAAACGTTGCGCCACATGCTGGCCGACATGCAGACCGAGGTGGATGCCGCTCGTTTGCTGACTTACCGTGCAGCCGCCATGATGGATGCAGGGCAGAACGCATTGCGGGAAGTTTCGATGGCAAAACTCCATGCTTCTGAAACATTACAAAAAGTCAGCCGCCAGGGCATCCAGATCATGGGAGGACACGGCATGTTGCCAGAGGCTGACATGGAACGTTACTTCAGAGAAGGTATGCAAGCTACGATCGGCGGCGGCACGTCCGAAATTCAACGCACACTCATCGCACAGACCATGCGTCTTTAACGTAATACCGCCGGGGAGGATTTTACTCCCCGGCCTCTCTCTCGCGACATCCATTTATTTCTTTTTTCGGGCTGGCAGAATTTCAAAAAAATCGCTGTATACTCAAAAGAACTCTTTGTTGGAATCAGCCCATGAAATTGCAACAGCTTCGCTACTTGATTGCGATTGCAAACAATAATCTCAATATCTCCGCCGCATCAGAAAAGCTTTACACCTCACAGCCGGGCGTCAGTAAACAGATTAAATTACTTGAAGAAGAACTTGGCGTACAACTCTTTGTCCGCAGCGGGAAAAACCTGACGCATATCACCCCTGTCGGCAAGCAGATTCTTGAACGCGCCAACAACATCATGGATGAAGTCAACAATATTCGTCATTTGGCCTCCGAATTTAAAGATGACACGCACGGTACACTGCGGATTGCCACCACACACACTCAGGCACGTTATGCCTTACCTCCTGTGGTTCGCGAGTTTCGCCGCCGCCACCCCGGCATTAACCTGCAAATGCAACAAGGGCGGCCCGAGGAAATCGCCGAAATGGCGGCATCAGGAGAAGTCGACATCGCCATTGCCACCGAAGCAATTGCAGAAAATGACCGCTTAATCATGATGCCCTGCTACCTTTGGAATCGCTGTGTTCTTGTTCCGCCAGGACACCCATTGGAAGACGTAAAAAAACTATCACTTGAACAAATTGCGGCACACCCTATCGTTACATACGTTTTCGGCTTTACGGGCCGATCACAGCTCGACCACACTTTTGCAAAAGCTCATTTAAAGCCTAACGTGGTGTTCACTGCTGTCGACTCTGACATCATCAAAACCTATGTACGTTTGGGCATTGGCATCGGTATTATTGCCAGAATGGCCTACAATCCAAGCGACGATAAAGACCTGATTTCACTTGATGCCGGCCACCTTTTCCCCAATAGCAGTACGAAAATAGGTTTCCGCCGCAATATGTTTTTACGGCGCTATATGTACGACTTTATGGAGCTGTTTGCCCCTCACCTGACTCAAGAGCTGGTCGACCAGGCCAGGCAGGCTTCAAACAAAGAAAAAATAAACACCATTTTCAGCAAAATTGAACTAAATATTTATTAACGCGTCAGACTAGCTGCACACCTTTATTCACACAAAAATAACTCGGGGCAGCACCCACTATGGCCAAAAAACTTCTAATCATTGCCGTATTCACTGTGTTGGCTGGACTTTTCTATGCCTTTGACCTCGGTCAATACCTCACATTGGACTATATCAAGTCGCAGCAAGAAAGTTTGCAAGCCTATTACCAGGCTCATCCACTCCAAACACTAGGCATTTATTTTATTGCCTATGTCATCATTACTGGCGTTTCCCTGCCGGGCGCCGCCGTCATGACATTGGCTGGCGGAGCCATTTTTGGCACATTGACTGGCTTGGTTCTGGTCTCTTTCGCGTCCACTATCGGTGCAACCATTGCATTTCTCGCTTCACGCTACATTCTCCGCGACAGCGTACAAAACAAATTCCGTGACAAACTCAAAACCATTAACGAGGGCATTGAAAAAGAAGGCGCCTTTTATCTTTTTACCCTGAGGTTAGTGCCGATCTTTCCATTTTTTTTGATTAACCTCCTGATGGGGTTAATGCCAATCCGTGTGATCACCTTCTTTTTTGTCAGCCAGATTGGCATGCTTCCTGGCACCTGGGTTTACGTCAACGCCGGCACACAACTGGCAAAGATAGAATCACTTTCTGGCATTCTGTCACCTGCGCTCATTGCCTCTTTTGTTCTGCTCGGGCTCTTCCCATTAATTGCAAAAAAACTGGTGTCATTTATTCAGTCACGACGGGTTTTAAAAAACCATCCCAAACCTCAATCGTTTGACCGCAACCTCGTGGTGATCGGTGCCGGTTCGGCAGGCCTTGTGAGTGCGTATATCGCTGCGGCAGTCAAATCGAAGGTAACGCTCATCGAGCGGCACAAAATGGGTGGCGACTGCCTCAATACCGGCTGCGTGCCCTCCAAGGCGCTCATCCGTTCTGCCAGCTTCTATCAGCAAACAAAGCGCGCACACGAGCTTGGCTTTAAAGCGGCCTCGGCCGAGTTTGATTTTGCGGACATCATGGACCGCGTCCACCGAGTTATTCGCACCGTTGAGCCGCATGACTCCATTGAACGCTATACCGGGCTGGGCGTGGATGTCATTGAAGGTGAGGCCCAAATAACATCGCCTTACCATGTACAAGTCAACGGCCGCACACTCAGTACACGCAATATCATCATTGCCACCGGTGCACGCCCTTTTGTTCCACCCATTCCGGGCTTGGAAAAAATCGATTACTTAACATCCGACACGGTCTGGGGCCTGCGCGCACTACCGCAGCGCCTCATCGTCATTGGTGGGGGGCCGATTGGCTGTGAGCTGGCACAGTGTTTCGCCCGTTTCGGCAGTCGGGTCTCGATAGTCCAGCAACAACCACGCTTAATGATGCGCGAAGACCCGGAAGTCTCGGATACCGTTCAACAACGTTTCGAGCGCGAGAATATCCGTGTACTCACAAAGCATCAGGCAAAGTCTTTTGAAGTTCGTGGGACAGAGAAAGTGCTGGTCTGCGAGTGTGAAGGCAACACGGTCGACATTCCCTTTGACAACGTACTGCTGGCCGTCGGGCGAGCAGCCAATACCCAGGGTTTCGGAGCCGAAGAACTCGGCATTGAAATCAATGACCGCAAAACAATCAAGACCAATGCTTTTCTGCAAACCAATTACCCGAATATTTACGCGTGTGGTGATGTGGCAGGCCCTTATCAATTCACTCACACGGCCTCTCATCAGGCCTGGTATGCATCGGTCAATGCTCTGTTTGGCATGTTCAAAAAGTTTAAAGCGGATTACTCCGTGATTCCCTGGTCAACATTTACTGACCCGGAAGTCGCCCGTGTCGGACTCAATGAACTGGAAGCGAAAGAGCGAGAGGTTCCTTATGAGGTAACCACCTACGGAATTGATGACCTGGACAGAGCGATTGCCGACGAAGAAGCACATGGCTTTATTAAAGTCCTCACAGTCCCGGGTAAAGATAAAATCCTGGGGGTCACCCTTGTCGGTGCTCATGCCGGCGACTTAATTGCTGAATACGTCTCCGCCATGAAGCACGGCATTGGCCTCAATAAAATCCTGGGCACTATCCATATTTATCCTACGATGGCCGAAGCGAACAAATACGTTGCGGGCGAATGGAAACGAGCCCACGCGCCCGAGGGCCTACTCCGCTGGGTTGAAAAATTTCACCACTGGAGACTGGCAAAATAGACACGCCACCCAGAATACAGATCGCTAAAGCACCGACAAGGGTGACCATCTGGAGCACAGGCACTTCCTGCCTACACCGCTCGTTGGCATGCTGACAGCGTTTGTGGAAAACACAACCACTCGGTAAATCAAGTGGCGTGGAGACTTCACCGGCCAGTTTAATAAAGTTGGGCCGGGAATCGCGTAACCGTGGTACAGCGCTCAGCAGTGCCTGGGTGTAAGGGTGCCGTGGCGCTTCAAACAGTGCTTTCGCCTCTGCCAGTTCACATAATGTTCCCAGGTACATCACGGCAATGCGGGTGCCAAAGTGCTCCACGACGGACAAGTCATGTGTGATAAAGAGATACGTTAAATTGTGCGTTTCCTGTGCATCCATCAGCACGTTCAAAACTTGTGCCTGAATCGAAACATCCAGTGCTGAGATCGGCTCATCGGCAGCAATAAACACGGGGTTCACCATCAATGCCCGGGCAATCGAGATCCGCTGCCGCTGCCCACCTGAAAATTCGTGGGGATAGCGCTCACCCCAGCTCCTATCAACTCCCACAGAGACCATAACCTCTTCGATCCGGGCGCGGACCTCGCCGGAACCCAGTGACGGTTGATGAAAGCGCAGAGGCTCTTCAAGTGTCTGCCACACGGTCATACGCGGATTCAAAGAAGCATAAGGATTCTGGAAAATCATCTGCATTTTTTTCCGGTAAGGCAGCATCTCACGCCTTGGCAAATGGTCAATTCGCTCACCTTCAAAGAGGACTTGCCCTTGTGTAGTTGCCAGCAACCCCATCACTAGCCGCGCCAGGGTAGATTTACCACAGCCGCTTTCTCCCACGACGCAAAGGGCTTCGCCACGCTCGATATCCAGACTGACGCCATTCACCGCTTTCACGGTTTTTTGCTGGCGAACCAAGCGCCCCTGCGCGATGCGAAACTGCTCTCTCAAGGGGTTGGCGACGGGAAATGTCTTGCTCACATTATCGATACGGATCAACGAAGGCTGCGCGCGGTTATCCAATGTCACGGCTCTACCCCTTGCTCGGCCACCCAATGACAGGCGACCTTTGAACGACCTGCATCCACATAATCCGGCACGGTGGTACGACACACTGGCAGAGTGTATCCACAACGGTCATGGAAAGCGCACCCCGATGGAATGGCGGCCAAGGTGGGCATCATGCCCGGTATTTGGTTAAGACGTTGACCAGGCAGGGTGCTTTCCGGCAGTGCCTTGATCAGTCCTTGCGTATAGGGGTGCTGTGGATGATCGATCACTTCACGGGTCAGCCCCTGTTCAACGATGCGGCCCGCATACATGACCAGAAGACGCTGGGTGACTTGTGAAACCACACCCAGGTCGTGAGTAATTAAAATCAAACTCAGACCTGACTGCTCGCACAGGCCTAAAAGCAAGTCCATGATTTCCGCCTGGATGGTCACATCCAGCGCTGTCGTAGGCTCATCAGCAATCAAAAGTTCAGGCTCTGTGAGCAAGGCAATCGCAATCACGACTCGCTGGCGCATACCACCTGAAAGCTCGTGGGGATATTGATCAATGCGCGTCTCAGGTGACGGAATGCGTACTTTCTCAAGCTGTGCAATCGCCATTTCCTTCGCTTTTCGTGTTGAAACCGTTCGGTGCGCTTTGAGGCATTCCACCATCTGGGTACCTATCGTCAATACCGGATTCAAAGTCATCATAGGGTCCTGAAAAATCATGCAGATACGATTCCCGCGAATACGCCGAATGTCTTTCTCCGGCAAAAGAGCAAGGTTCTGCCCCTCAAACAGAATGTTTCCAGCGGTGATCACGCCCGGCTTACTGATTAAATTCACAATGGAATACGCGACCACTGACTTACCGGCACCGCTCTCACCCACAATACCCAGGCGTTCACCTTTTTCCAGTGTGAAGCTAACATCACGAAGCGCTGTCAGCGCTCCCTGCCGCAATGAAAAAGTGACTTCCAGCTTGTCGACTTCCAAAAGCCTCATACTTTAGTCCTTGTACAACTTTGGATTCAGCACATCACGCAACCAATCACCCAACAAATTAATCACGAACACCAGCATGACAAGGACTAAGGCCGGGAATGCCGTAATCCACCAAGCCCCACTGAGCAGATACTCAAAACCACTGTTGATCAACGACCCCAGAGAAGGACGGTTCACCGGCATCCCCAGTCCCAAAAAGGACAGCGCGGCTTCACTCATGATGGCATTGGCCACTTGTACAGTGGAAATAACCAGCATGGGGGAGAACGTATTGGGCAATATATGCCGGAACATTGTCCGGCCGCTGCCCAAACCAATGACGCGTGCCGCGTCCACATATTCCTTCTTTTTCTCTGACAGCACCGAGGCCCGTACGGTGCGGGCATACTGAGGCCACTCGGCAATCCCGATGACCAATACCAGCATGAACAAGGCCAAGTCACTGTAAAGCTCGGTGCCAAAGGCAGACTGAAAAACCGCGAGCACAACAATCGCCACCATCAATGTCGAAAACGACAGCTGAATGTCAGCCACCCGCATCAAAAAGCTGTCGATGCGCCCGCCAAAATAACCGGCAACCAAGCCGATCGTGACACCGAGAACGCATTGCAACAAGACGGCACAAAAACCGATGGTTAACGAAATACGCGCACCGTAGAGAATGGTACTGAAGATATCTCGCCCCTGAGCATCGGTACCCAGCCAGAATTGTGCTTCCCCACCTGGACTCCAAGCGGGTGCCATTTCAGCATTCATGATGTCAATTTGCATTGGATCATAAGGGTCGTAGGGCGCAATCAGAGGGGCTGAGAAGCTCAGCGCGACGATGATTAAAAGCACCGCAAAACTCACCATAGCGACACGGTCTCTCTGAAAACGGTAAACGAGATGAGAGGCCTGAAAGGCCTGCCAATACTTAGACACGCTTCTCTCCCACCAGACTCACCGTCGGATTGACCAGGCCATAGATCAGATCAACCAGTGTGTTGGTCACCACAAAAATCAATCCCACCACGATAAGGTAAGCAATAATCAGTGGCGTATCGACCCGGTTCACAGCCTCTAAAAATAAAAAGCCCATACCGGGCCATTGGAAAACCGTTTCGGTCAAAATGGTGTACGCAATCATGGTACCAATCTGTACGCCGCCTACCGTAATGACGGGCAAGAGTGTGTTCTTTAAGGCATGCAAAAACAGAATACGCCGGGGGTGAAGGCCTTTAGCGCGAGCAAAACGAATGTAATCCTGCTCCAGAACTTCCATCATTTCCGATCGGATCAGACGAATAAACAAGGGCAGCATAATGGAGGACAGCGCAATAGACGGCAAAATCAGATGCAGCAGCCCGTCCCGAGTGACCAGCCCACTTTCCCAAACGCCAAACACCAATGCCGTTTCTCCCCGTCCGAATGACGGCAACCACGAAAGCTGAACAGCAAATAGGTAGATCAACAAGATGGCTGTTAAAAAAACGGGGATCGAAATCCCCACAATACTCAGACCCATCACCCATTTGGCAAGCCAACTCGAAGGTTTTACCGCGCAAAAAATGCCGGCAGGTACAGACAACACCAAAATGATTAACGTTGCACCCGCCACCAGCTCCAATGTAGCAGGCAGTTTTTCCATGATTACATCCAGGGCTGGGCGCTTAAAAAAGTAAGAATTCCCCAAATCACCCTGCAAAGCCCGTTCTAAAAACCGCCAGTACTGCGCCCAGAAAGGGTCATTCAAGCCCATGTCATCACGCATCTTCTGGCGCTCGGCCTCGGAGACCGATTGCCCAACCAGCTCTCTGAGCGGGTCACCCAACTGATCCTGGATGGAAAAGCTGATCAGGCTGATAAAAAACATCACAACCAGCGCTTGCCCCAAGCGTTTCATCAAAAAGGCCGTCATGAATGCATCCAGAAAAACGTGGCGGTGGCCACCTGCCACCGCGATACTGAGAAGACTGGGGCAGCTTGCACACAGCGGCCCCACTCACCCTGCGTTATTGGATAACCAAATCACCCAAGTAGGGAAAGTTCATCACGTTGACGATCTTATCAACACCCACGCCCTTTCTCGCAGCCCAGGCCAAATTCTGCCAATGCAGTGGAATAAAAGCAGCCTCATCGTAAAGCAGCTGCTCAACCTGCTGTAAAATGACGGCACGCTTATCGGGGTCTGTCTCTTTTTGGCTGGAAAGCACTAACTTATCTAACTCAGGATTACAGTAATTGCCACTGTTGTATTGCCCATAGCCCGTTTCTTTGTTGGGGCACATGGTTAAAAACTCAGAAAAATTTGCCGAGTCTTCCGTGTCCGCATGCCAGCCGATCATCATCACATCTGCCGCACGCTCATCAAATTTTGGCCAGTATTGCGCTTTAGGCATGGTTTTCAAGTCAACCTGGATATTGATTTTAGATAGCATGGAAGCAACAGCTTCTGCTATTTTGGCATCATTCACATAGCGGTTATTAGGCGCCATCATGGTGATGCTAAAGCCCTTTTCATAACCGGCTTCTTTCATCAGGGCTTTCGCCTTATCCAAATCGTAGCGAGGCTTTAAGCTTTCTACGTAACCGGCGTAACCTTTAGGACTTTGTTGCGCCGCTGCAGTGGCAAAACCTTTCATGATTTTATCCACAATACCTTCGTTGTTGATGGCATATACCATCGCTTGACGAACACGTTTGTCTTTAAACTCAGCTTTACGTGCCTGGTTCATTTGAAAGGTGATGATGCGTGTACCCGTCATGGTCACCAGATCGGCATCCGAACTTTTGCGAACACGCTCCAAATCCGTCGGCGGGACTGGGGCAATGAAGTCAATATCACCGGAAAGCAGTGCCGCCACACGTGTCGGTGCTTCTTTGATAGGGGTCAGCACAATTTCAGTGACATTCCCAGGTGAGGCGGTATCCCAGTACTCGTCAAACCGCTTAAACGCCATTTTAACGCCCTGCTGGCGGCTGGTGACAATAAACGGGCCGGTACCGGACGCATTTTTCGACGCAAAGGTATCACCATGCTTTTTCAATTCAGCTTTGGATTTTCCGCTTGAGTCGCTACCACCGTAAAACTGACTGTCCATGGGAAAAATATAGGTCGCCAAATGCAGTACCAGTGGATAGGGCTCTTTGGTTGTCAATTCAATGGTGTAGTCATCAACCACCGTGGCAGATTCAAACGGCACAAACAACCCTTTAAAGTCGGGGCTTTGCCTGAGCCGCTCAAAGGTCCATTTCACATCCTTGGCCGTAAAGGGTGCTCCAGAGTGAAAGTTGACGCCCTGGCGAAGCTTAAAGCGCATTGTCAGTGGACTCACTCTTTCCCATGACTCCGCCAGGCGTGGTTCAAAGCCCAGGTCTTGCGTCCAGCGTACTAAGGGGTCAAAGACCATATGCGAAAATTGCAGTGTCCCACCCGATAGTTGTTCATGAGGGTCAAGAGAAACGGGGTCGGCATCGTAAGCCATCCGTAGTGTTTTAGCTTCTACCGATATTGCCATGGCAACGCTCAACAAGAGACAAGCAGCACTGGTGACCATTTTTTTCATGATTCAAGCTCCTTTGCGTGGATATATAATCGAGCAATTCTTGGTTAACGTCTGTATTTGACCCTGGTGGCGGGCCATTGAAAGGTACGGGGCACTACAAGCCAACCTTAAGGGTCAACTTCTGTTCGAGTCTACGCTCCTCGGAACAAGATTAAAATCCTCAATTGGCCACACACCTCAAGCAATATTGAAAATGGGCTTATGATTGAGCCGGAATGTAGCGAGCCCAAGCTTTTCTGCAAGCGGAGTGTCGAAAAATCTACTCATTATTACGAGATAAACGGTATTAGGAATACCTCAACCCGACTCGCAACCCGCTGACTTAACGTTTAAAATGTGAGCTATTTCAGCAAATTGCATAAGACAATCCAAAAGTGTCCATTTATAAACACACAATGTCTAATAATCGACATTTCATGTTTAAACAGTCAGGCAAACTCTAATCACAGCTCAGCAGACAAACAACACATCCACAGCCGATACAAAGGCGGGAGGCAACGTATGAAAAAGATCGCTCTTATCGGGCTTATCGCGCTGGCGCTTGGCGCATGTTCGGACTCCGAAGAAAATAATGACACACAAAACTACAGCGCCTCACAGCTTCAAACATATAAAGCCGCGATACCCAAATCCAGCCGTTTAAGTGTCAACGCAGAACAAAGTCTGTCCCGTGCAAACAGTACACAGGTACAACCCCAGGCCGTGGGTGATGCCATCTATCCGGCTTTCGCCGTGACAGTGGCCAGTAGCATCAACAACACGGTTACCAGTTTGATCGAAGGACTTGAACACATTGTCTCCCTTCCACCTACCCTTTTTGATAGTGATGAAAAAAAATTCATCTGGGGTCCTTGGGATAATGAGGACGGTTACGGAAAGGTTCTGGTTTACATTCAGGAAAACGACCAGGAAGATGACGGCAGTGATCCTGAATTTCAATACAGCTATGCACTGGCTCGCATGGCAGCCGATGGCGATCTTGAGAAGTCGGCTGTGGTTATTTGGGGTGCTGCCACGCCAGATACAGAAGATGAAAACCACGGAGCGGGTGTGACACTCTGGGACTTTGAAGCCAATAACGCCTTTGAAAACGCTTACAACCCCTCACCGGATATTGGCCACGAACAAGGTCGATTTATCTCCTTTTACAAATATGATGAAGAAGCAGGCGATGGCGAATACCTGATCAACTACTCGGTATTCAGAAATGTGGTCTTCGAAGAAGGGCAACCACCCGCTAACAACGAAGTCTTCTATGGCCGGTTCGTCGACACCGACGGCAGTGAGCTGGGAAGCCCAGGAAATTCAGTAGGCTTTATGGACTGGGTGATCACCGCAGACCTCTGTGACAGTGACGGTGCCTGCTTTGACAATAAAGACACCTCAAATATCAGTGAAGACGAAACTATGCGGGTTCATTTAGCCTTCTTTAACGATGGCAAAGGGCGTGCAGAGGCCAACTTAAGTGGCGGTGACTTATCCACGAGCAATGATGTCATTGAGTGCTGGGATGCCCTTTTCGAGCAGGATTATCTCTTTTTCAATGGAGTCGATCTGGTTGGCAGCGTGTCTGCCTGCTCACCGGTATTTGATCACAGCTTGACTGATCTTGATATCCCAGCCATAGGCGATATTGATGCCGACGACAGAGCTGACATGATCTGCGTGGCAGAGAATGGACTTGAAGGCTGTGAGGAGAACGAAACCAATTAAACGTTACTATTTTTGAGAGCCAGCCGGCAGGTGCCTGAACAACGGTTTACGACTGTTGCCACAAGTACTTGCCAAGGCTGGCAAAGTTGTTCCGAAACACAAAAATCAATAAACATCTCTTGATCTCGTCCACTTGCTCTTGAGCTCACTTCCCACCTACTCAACACAACAAACTGAAACATTAAGTACGCTTCTCCCGGACCAAAAGCTCCTCTTGCATGATCACAACGTTGCTACAAAATAGCGCATCTACGCGCATACAACGTGCACAAAACTGGCAGAGCGTAACGACACCGGCCCAAGCCAAAAAATTAATCAATTTAAAATCAAAAAGTTAGACCAAAAAACCTTAGGTGGTTCACCTTTTGCTTAGTGCCTATATGAAAATAAACAGCGCCAAAGATGCTAATGAGTCAGCTAACGCCCCCCATAGCCAACACACTCTTTGCAGAAGAAAAGGAACTCCACCCTGTTATCGTCATCGGCACGGGGCCGGCAGGTCTACGTGCTGTCCAGGAATTAGACCGTCAGTACAGCGGCTACCCGATCAAACTTTTCGGGAATGAACCCTGGACCCCTTACAACCGGGTAAAACTTTCATCGCTTCTTGCAGGCGACATCACAGAAGAAGAGATCGATACCAGCACCAGCATTCCGAGCGCCTCTCATATCACCACGCATTACAATACCCCCGTCATTGCGATAGACCCAACGTCAAAAACCATCCAGACACAGACTGGTGAGTATTTTCACTACCATAAACTAATACTGGCGACCGGCTCACGCGCCTACGTACCCAACATTCCAGGAAATGCCTTACCCGGTGTTTTTACCTTTCGGGACTTAAACGATACCCAACGGCTGCTCGCCAGAACCACCAAAAGCCGGCATACACTCGTGATTGGTGGCGGTTTACTCGGCCTCGAAACCGCCAAGGCCATGAGCCGCTTTAATACCCATGTTACGGTCATTGAGCACAACCGCCACATTATGTTCAACCAGCTCGACGAAAATGCGGCTGATGTACTTTCATCCTCCATCGAGCAAGAAAACATTACCTTGCTATCAGGGGAAGGGGTGCAACAGCTGGTTGGCACCTCCTTTGTAGAAAGCGCCGTGCTTCGGTCTGGAAAAACCATCACTTGCGATACCGTCGTATTCGCCACGGGTATTGCGCCCAATATTGAGCTGGCTCAAGCAGCAGGGCTCGCCGTTGGACGCGGCATTAAAGTGAACCACTCCCTACAAACTTCCGATGAATCCATTTACGCCATTGGCGAGTGTGCCGAACACGAAGGAAAAGTCTACGGCCTTGTTGCTCCCGGGCTGGAACAGGCCTCCATTGCTGCCAGCCATTTAGCGGGAAATGTCGCCTTCTACCACGGCAGCACTTCAGCCACTCGCTTGAAAGTCGTTGGCTGCCCCGTGTTTAGTATGGGTGATGTTCAAGAACGCGAATTTGGCCCTGCACATGCCAGCTATACCGACGAAACACAATCCATCTACCGCAAACTAATTTTTCAAACAGGCCGGCTGGTGGGCGTGATTGCCATTGGCCCCTGGGAAGATATTCCCCGCCTGCAGGAAGCCATCAGCAAGCAAAGGCGCTTACTCCCCTGGCAAATTTGGCACTTCCGCCGTTATGGGAGCATCTGGCGTGATAACACAGCAGACGACGTCAGCACCTGGCCGAAAAGCGCCACGATCTGTAACTGTGCGGGCGTAACCCTTGGAAGCATTCAAAATGCCATAGCCAATGGCTGTCAAACACCCGCTCAAATCACGGCCGCTACGGGTGCCGGTTCGGTTTGCGGTAGCTGCAAGCCTCATTTGGCTGAGTTAACCAGTGCTCGTCAGGAAGCCGTAACGCACTGGCGCGCATTGGGGGGCCTCTCCGTCATCATAAGTGTATTTTCTTTACTGTTTTTATTACCCCTCTCCATTCCATACAACACAACGGTACAGGAGCCTGTACGTTGGGATTTACTCTGGCGGGAAGGCTGGCTCAAACAAACCAGCGGCTTCACCTTACTCGGCCTGGGCGTACTCCTCTCTGTGCTGGCATTGCGCAAACGCATTGCGTCATTTCGCTGGGGAGCTTTTGATGCCTGGCGGCTCATTCACGTGCTCATCGGAACGCTGGCAGTCACCGCTTTAGTCGCCCATACCGGTTTGCGGCTCGGCAGTGGTCTGAATCTGGTTCTTGTGCTCTGTTTTATCGGCATGTTGCTCAGTGGTGCTGTGCTTGGTGGTGTGATTGGATTTGAACACAAACTGAATACCTCAACAGGAAAACGTTGGCGCAACCTGTCACTAGGAACCCACCTGTTTCTCCTTTGGCCCATTCCTGCACTGCTCATCTTTCATATCCTTAAGGGCTACTATTTTTGATGTTGTCACAGAAACACATGTGGGGGGTGTGGATCGGCCTCACCTTACTCGCGCTAGCGTTACTCGCCTTTATTCTGTTCAAGGCTCAAGACAAAACTTTCTTTATGCCAGGCCCGTTAACTCATGGCCATCATCAAATTGAAATGGCGTGTGATGTTTGCCACACCAGCCCAATGGGCGGATCAGAGTTGCTCCAGGACGCCTGTATCGACTGCCACGGAGACCAACGAAAAAAGCCCATGGATTCACACCCAAAACGCAAATTCACAGACCCGCGCAATGCCAATCTCATCGAAAATATCAACGTGCTGGAATGTATTACTTGTCATCAGGAACACCGCCCGGGCATCACACAAAAAGGTGGGTACACCCAACCTGTGGACTTCTGCGTGTACTGCCATGAAGACATTGCGGAAGAGCGCCCCACACACGCCAATTTAGGGTTCGAGACTTGCAACAGTGCCGGCTGCCATAACTTCCACAATAACCGCGCACTTTACACGGATTTTCTCATCAAACATCTGGAAGACCGCGAGTTGAACGACCGCATGCAACTGCCGAAAAAGGAGTTCGCCAGTATTTTGGACCAGCTCATCGACTATCCAGCTGATCGCTTCCCGGTCCAAGCATTGACTGCACAAGATGCCGATGCGCCTCCTGAACACCTTACCGAAGATGCGCTCGCTCAATGGCTTGCCAGTGGACATGCCCGCTCAGGTGTCAACTGCAGCGCCTGCCATCAAAAAGAAGCCGACAGCCCATGGCAAATGAACGTTAACCGCGAACAATGCGCAAGTTGCCACGCCGCAGAAAACGATACGTTCCTGAGCGGACTCCACGGAATGCGGCAAAAAGTTGGCTTGTCCCCCATGACCCCTGCCAATGCAAAACTACCCATGCAGCCGGATGCTCAGCACAAAGAGCTGACGTGCAACAGCTGCCACAGTGCTCATGACTACTCGGTGGTAACCGCAGCGGTTGACGCCTGTCTTGGCTGTCATGCGGATAACCACAGCCTGGCCTATCAACAGAGCCTGCACTTTACACTTTGGGAAAAGTCACTGGCCGGTGAAATCCCCGACACTCAAGGGGTCAGTTGTGCCAGCTGCCATATGCCCCGCATTAACCACGACGTTAACGACTGGGTCAGCCGAATACTCGTTCAACATAACCAGAATGCCACACTCAACCCGAATGAAAAAATGATTCGCCCGGCCTGCCTTCACTGCCATGGCCTGGGTTTTAGCATTGATGCCCTCGCGGATACCAACTTGATCGAACGAAACTTTACAGGCCGACCCTCCAAACACATCCAAAGCATGGACATGGCCAAAGAAGTCCACAAAAAGAGCCTTGAAGAAACCGGTGGTGAATTATTCAAATGACGTCTTCCCCAACCCCAAAAGGAGAGTAACCATGAAAAAAAGTCCTCTATTCATCGCAGCTGGAGTGACCGGTCTATTGGCAACAAGCTCGTTAGTTGTCGCCGAAAGCACGAAAGGAGAGCAAAAGCTGATCTCCCCTCGCGCTATGGCCGATGCCCTTCACCTGGTAATGGATTCTGACCGGACCGTCTACACACGCAAAATTGTGAACCGATTAGCGGCCAAGGAAAAAGTCATCAAAGCCAGTGAGCATTTTGAAGATGACAAAGCACTCGTGCTGCCCGCTCAAATGTTCCGTTTTGGCTCTGAACTCGTCTCTGAACGCGCGGAAAAACTTGACGACGTCAACTTCAGTTACTCATTGCAATCGATTTGGCCCGTCAACAAACAAAATGCCCCCAAAACAGAAGCCGAAAAAGCAGGTCTCAAATACATCGCGGAAAATAAGGGTAAAAACTACTACACCGAAGAAACACTGGGCGGCACCAACTACTTTACCGCCGTTTACCCGGACATCGCCGTTGCGCCTGTTTGTGTTACATGCCACAACAAACACAAAGACTCGCCTCGCCGGGATTTCAAAATCGGTGACGTGATGGGCGGTGTCGTGATCCGGATACCACTTGACAGTTAACGAGGGAGCCAAAAATGCACGCTCATCAGGCTGCAATCGCAATCTGGACAGCATTCACCCTCAGCCTCCCGCTTTCCCTGGCTGCAGAGGATTTTCCCGAATTTGATGACCCTCACCTCCAAAAAGGACGGACGATTTGGGTGGAAAACTGCATGACCTGCCACGGCTATGGCGTTGCCGGAGCCCCGGTTCCAACCGATGCCAGCGCCTGGGAGATGCGGGTAAAAAAAGACATCAACGTTCTTTACACACATGCACTGGAGGGCTTTTTTGGCCCTGACGACACCATGATGCCACCACGTGGTGGCAATGATCAGCTGACTGACAACGAAGTCAAATCCGCGGTTGATTACATGGTGAATGTTGCAAAACACACCTTAAATGCAAAACACTAGCACTGGAGCAAAACATGACCCCCGAAGAAATCAAAATGGTAAAAGCAAGTTGGGCCAAGGTGGTTCCCATCTCAGATCAAGCCGCTGAACTTTTTTACGGCCGGTTATTTGAGGTATACCCAGAAGTCAAACCCCTTTTCAAAAGTGACATGAAAGAACAAGGCCGTAAACTGATGGCCATGATCGGTACTGCCGTCAACGGACTGGATAACCTTGAACCTTTACTGGGCGCTGTGAAGGACTTAGGAAAACGCCATGTGGATTATGGTGTGAAAGATGAAGACTATGACAAGGTCGCGGAATGCCTGATCTGGACGCTGAACCAAGGGCTCGGCGACGAGTTTACAGATGAACTCGAAGCCGCTTGGGTGAAAACCTACACCGCGGTGGCCGACGTCATGAAAGACGGGGCCTCAACCTAGTATTTTAACGGGTGGCTGTCGGGACGGCTTCCCGGCAGCTTAAGCAAGCTATTCCATACACTTGTTAGTGTTTATTGGCAGACACAACGCTACCTTGGGTCTACATACAGCGGAAAGTTGTACAGCAAAACGGCAGTAAAAACCCATTTTGGCTAACTGTATTAGAATACGATTGAACAAAAAAATTACCAACCCCAATTTCAAATTGCATTAAACATCTTACATTAAGAAAAGGAATTTCAATTCCCCCTAAAAATGTTTAATTGATTAGCAAGAAAAACAGGGTTACCCTGTAACTAGAAAATACTCTAATTTAACATCTTGGCAAACTGATAAGAAGATAATTGGAGAAGGCATTATGATCCTATCTAAAAACCCGACCAGGTTATTACTAGTATTTTCAATTTTAATCATTTCAAGCGCTTGCTTTAGTCAAGATAATAAAGACTCCACAGACTCTATAGAAAAAAAATTAGATCAGAATAAAAAAATCATGAGCGATGCTTATGAAAAAATATTTAATCAAAACAACCCTGATCTAGTTGAAAAAATTTTTTCTGAAAAATATGTTGTGCATCACCCAGTTGCTCCTTTCAAAGGCCTTGAAACCTTAAAGCAACAAGTTACATACGCAAATAGTGCGCTTGCTGGCTACCATATAGAAGTTCACGATATTTTCTCTGAAAACAACAAGGTCGTAAGCCGTTTCACAGTCAGAGGAAAACATGTAGACAGCTTCTTTAATATTCCAGCCACCGGAAATTTATTGATAATTACTGGAATGCTCTTCACCCACATTGAAGATAATAAAATTGTAGAAGAATGGGAATTTTTTGACCAAGTAGGTATCTTACAACAATTAGATGCCATTGAATCAGATCCGGATAGCCCTGTACCTGCCCTCACCAGATCAAGCTCTGTCGAGTTTGAGTGGGGGCAGCCATTGCTGAAAACAGCTACCACTACTTCTGCACCTTTAAAAACAAACAAATCCCTCGTTTATAAAATGGTTGATGAACTATGGAACAAAAGGATTGACAGTAACGTTTCAACGTACTTTTCTGATGAGTTTATAATTCACGCACCAAACATGCCTGATTTACGTCAAAGAGCAGATCTAGAAAGCTATTGGAAAAAGATAGAAAAAGAAACAAGCCACCTTAAAGTAAAAATTGAAGATATAATCGCCGAAGATAATACCGTTGCGATTCGACTTTCAAGTCAATTCGACCACATACCCACTGAAAAGAAAATGACTACAGGAGGCATCGCTATATTTAAGATTAAAGACTCCAAAATCGTAGAGTGCTGGTTATCAGGCGATATTATGGGATTATATCAACAACTCAGCATCCTGCCTTCTCAATAATAGAGCTAGACAGCCCCCACTAAGATAATTTTACTGTATGGGAAGATATGGCATACTTTTTTATATAAAATTTTATTTTAATCGTGTCGCTAGGTAACGTGTCAATCGGTACACGCTGGAAAACAGAGTCAAGTTTGCTTAGCAAAGCGTATCAAATAGCTGCCTTTTATTACAGCTAGTAATAAAATGAACGGCTCTATTACATCAAACACGGATCGGCTGCCCAGAGGGATTCATAACAGGACGATTGATAACAGATGCTCAATCTGTCCCTATGTTATTAACGTCTGGCATACCTCTTAAATAGCGAGGCGCACCCAAAATAGCCCTCACTCAAATTACGCAACCACTCGCTCGATTAAAGGTGGGAATCAATCAGCCGGGCCAACTGTTCTTTACTTTTTTGCACCCACCCGCGCTGTTGCCAGGATACGCGTTCGATTTGTTTTGCGTGGCTGCAGTCAGAGTCAAAATCACTATCCAGTTCACTGACCAAACCATGATCCGCACAAATAAGGCATACCTCGTCATCTTTGCCGAGGGAGCGTTGGTTAAAGTTTGCCGATCCGACACAACACCAGACGCCATCAATCGTGATCACTTTGGCGTGCAGCATGGTGCGATGGTACTCCAGTATTTCCACCCCTGCGGCCAAGAGCCTGCTGTAATAGCGCTGTCCTGCCCAGCGCACAACAGGGTGGTCGTTATATTTCCCTGAGGTCAGGATCTGTACGTTTGCTCCCCGTGAAGAGATATCAATCAGGTCCTGGCATAGCGCCTCATCAGGGACAAAATACGGCGTGGTAATGCGCAATCGCTCGCGGGTGTGGTCCAATAACGGCCGCATGGCAGTCGCGATATCACTCCAATGCTGTGATGCGACGGACCGAACCACCAGAACATCCACCGAGCCAGGCTCAGGCTGGTTTGGCGCGCGCAGTGTGCCGGTCCCCTTCCATCGATGGTTTTCCGCCCAGTTTCCCACAAAAGCTGAGCGCAGCACGGGTACGGCAGCGCCCTCAATCCGGAAGTGGGTGTCTCGCCATTCCGAGGGATTGCGAGCGTTGCCTTCCCACTCAGCAGCAATACCCACCCCGCCGGTGAACCCAATACAACCGTCGCAGATCAACAACTTACGGTGTGTGCGCTCGTTGTTCCCCCCAAAACGCCACCACTTGAGCGGCCGGAACCAACGCACTTCAACCCCAGCGTCGCGCATTTCTTTGACCAGAGCACGATCCACTTTCGCCGCGCCAAAAGCATCCAACAGCACTTTGACTTCAAGACCATCTGCTGCCCTGCTGGCCAGTGCTTGAGCGAATTTTACAGCGACATCTCCGGACCAATAGACGAATGTTAAAAACTCAATCGTTTGAGTCGCCTGGTTAATCGCAGAAAGCATGGCTGGAAATATCTCATCTCCATTGCGCAAAACTTCGATACGATTACCCTGAGAAAAAGTAAAACCGAGCGAGATTTCTAACGTGGCTCGCAGGTCATCCGCCTGATCGCTTGCCACGTCTTCACTGATGTCACGCATAGACCGGTCCTCTACGGCTGCTGCTGCAACCTTTTCCAAACATGCTCATCTAAACGCTTCCTATACCCAGGGTGGCCACGGCCCATAGGATTAATTGAATCAACAACCACACAATGACAGCGGCAAGTACAATCAAAGCACCAAGTAGTAACCCTAACCATACTTGGCTACGGCGACGCGTCGATGCGCTGTCATGAACGCTCTGTTCGAGTAAACGAAGATTACGCGTGTTGGCTTTCCAAACAAAATCAAAGATATCGCCAATCAGTGGAATCGATCCAATCACCATTTCAATTAATATATTAGCCACCATGCGCAAAAGAGTCACCGGCGGAACTCCGCGCCGTCCTGCATCGAGCACAATGACACTGGACAAAGCCAATCCAATGACATCGCCGATACCCGGAATAAGCCCTACTATGCCGTCCAGGCCAATTCGAAACCCACCGGGCAGTCGGATAGACTCATCCAACCACCAGCCTAACCGGTGTACTCGGTCTTTCCTGTTATTTCGAGTTTCCATAGTCTCAGCTCCTAATATTGTCAGCCCGTAACCCCAAGGGTTCGGCACTCTAAATTAACTCGACGAAATCGAGGTGCGGTTATGGTGCTATCACTACTTAACTGACTTGTTGGGCGGACCGTTCGCTAACACTCACCGTACAATAGTGCGTATTACTGGCAATCACTCTATTTAGTATCTACCGCTGGTTAATTTTAAAAACAGCTCAGTTACACCAAGGGTAGTGAACTGCCGAGGCTATTCGAAGCCGCATTGCCATGGATTACACTGCAAACAAGTGCAACTCTTAGTAAAGTAAACAAAGAGTTGGCAGACTGTTCCAGTGTAATGCAGGCGCTATCAAAACAGAATCCGATATCGGTAACTTAATAACTAAAACGCTGATAAAAACAGACTCAATACCTCCATTTTTTTTGGGCGAATAACGGATTTCTACTCACTTACTTTTGAGTGTTTCGACTTGGTTCGCTAAAACAGTTAGACCGGGGCAAAAGTCCCGACCTTTTTCACATAATCCGCCGCTAGAAAACAAAATGATCCGTGTGGTTGAGATCGCCGGGCTTCGCGCCTCGGAGTGACAAATAAGGCACGCTGGGCTGACCCCCTGCGCCACCTTTATCCACCCAAAACATGGGCTCCCCAGCCAAAACGCATACTCCGCACATACTCGTCCGCAAACGGATCGCTGCCGTTGCCCCCACCTGGCCGAAAAATACATACGAATACGCCATCGCGCCGTGATAGTACTGGGCGAGACTGGTGTAGCTCGCGGACGTCAACGCGCGTATCGGGTCTGCCATCTCGTAGATATTGAAGTCACCGATGATCGTGACGGTCTCGTCAAAAGACCCAAATACTGAATCCGTTTCATGGTGACGTCCTGCTCCAAGTCAGTGGTTAACACCTTGGATTTAAAGCGCCAGAGATGAAAAGAGCATGAAGCCTGGATGAAGATTTAATGAATTTTTTATGCAATGGCAGGCTTAAAATCCGCTCACATCAAACACTGTCAGCAGCCACCCAACCCTCCCTGGCGGCCACTTATTACAGCGCTTGCACCCTGTTCTCACAGAATGGCGTCTCGTACATAGGCACAAACTAGCGAAACAGCCACGGACTTACGCCAACATAAAACAGCCGTAACATTCGTCGGATATTGACGGCTCAAATAATGACTGATATGGCACTACTGACGGTGCCTGCGCGCGATAGAGAGCTTTATTGGTAGGGCTCTACCTTATGGGCCTCTATGCGATAGCCGGCTTCACCCAGCTCACTGGAGAGCCTTTCAACCTTGAGTGTTCCGGTTACCCACACGGTATCAAATAATCGGCCTTTGTAGGCCCGGTTCTGTTCTGTTACAACGTGAATGGTCTGGTTCGCTGGCGGTGGCGGTGTGTGAATGCAGGCGCCGTAGTAAGGAACGAGCAAAAATGCTCGTATGGCCTGAGCATTCATCTCAAGCGGAACAACAAAACCTGGCAGTTTAACGACCTTGCCATCGAGGTCCTGAACGACCGGCGCTTCTTTCCACAGTGTTTGTAGCTCTTCCATCAGCGCGAGTGCACGCGGGTCATCATCGCTTAAATTCGATATGTCGTATTTTTCGATTAATGTGTCAAAACGCCAGTCGCTCGGGATCAAGGCTTCCCATTCCAATTCGGTAACACTGGGGTTGGAAGGCGGTGCACTCTCGTTCCCATTGGAGGGCTAAGTTTGTGTCTCCTGGTTTGGTACAGAGGCTTGCAAGGTGTTGAACCCAACCCCCATGATGAGTGCACACCAAGTCACGGCTAGCCGAATAACTAAACGATGTGATTTCACAATATATTCTCCCCTTAAATTCGCATGGACAAGCCATCAGCCAACGACAAGCGGTAAGCACGGTAAGCTGGCAGCGCTCCCACAACAAATCCAGCCAGCATCACGATACCCAGCAGTAAAAGTTCATAGTGTGTTAGCCCTCCAATGGGAACGTGGATACCGTAGTGAGCCTCAATCATAGGCCGGGCAATGAATAAAAGCCCATAGAGTAAACCCAGGCCAAGGCTGATGCCTCCCAGTGTCAGTGCTGCGGTCTCCCCCATAATTAAGCCAAAGATATGCCCAGGGCGCGCTCCCACAGACCTTAAGATGGCCATTTCACGCCGGCGCTCATTAAGACTGGCCAGCAAAACCGTGAGCATACCAAACAGGCCCACAATGACGACGAAGGCGGAGATGATCAGCAGTGCATTTTCCGCAATGCCGATAACACTCCATAATTCACTTAACGCAACACCCGGCAGAATGGCCGTGAGTGGCTCTTCTTTATAGTCGTTGATGAAGCGCTGCATTTTAAAGGTTAAAATTTTTGATTTAAGGCCCATCAACACTGCGGTAATCGCTTTAGGTGTCAGATCTTTACTCCGGGCTTGTTCGGCAGAAGTGGACAAGCCCGGTAGTGGGGCGCCATTTTGCCAGTCAATATGGATTGCTTCGATCGCCTCCAGGCTCACATGCACGGTACGGTCAACAGGCGTTCCTGTCCGCTTCAGAACGCCAACCACTTTGAACGGCTTATCGTCGTGTCGCGCAAAACTCACATCACTGGCACCGTGTGCGATGATGATGGCCTCACCCAGCTCATATCCCAGTTTTTTGGCCACTTCGGCGCCGAGCACGGCATCGTAGAGATCACTGAAGCTCTGCCCTTGATCAAACGCCAAGTGCTCGTTTACGGCATAGCGATAATGCTTAAAATACTCGGCCGTTGTACCCAAGACCCGGTAACCCCGATGCGAATCACCCAGCGAAATCGGGACAGTCCACGCGACGCTCTTCTGGGCAGCAATATCTAAATAGCTTTCCCAGGAAATATTGTTTGTGGCATGGCCGAGGCGAAATACCGAATAAAGTAATAACTGCACACCTCCGGTACGTGCGCCGGCTATGAGGTCGGTCCCTGAGAGGGTGTTGGCAAAGCTTTCTCTTGCTTCAACACGCAAACGTTCGACCCCCATCAATAACATCACGCTAAGGGCTATCGAAAACAGGGTGAGTCCGACCGTTACCCAACGATTGAGCAGGCTTTTCCATGCAAGTCGTAAAATAGGCACTGTTATGATCGCTCCCATACCGCTTGCGTACTGGCCCGATTGATTGCTGCTAAATGAATGGTGCGATCAAATTGCTTTTCCAGCGAAACATCATGGCTGACAAAAACCACGGTAGAGCCCATTTGCTCACACTCATCGAACAATAGGCGCAAAAAAGCTTTACGCCGGTTTCCATCTAAAGAAGACGTTGGCTCATCGGCAATCAGCAGCTCCGGTGCTCCCATGAGTGCACGTGCAGCAGCCACTCGCTGCTGTTGACCTACGCTGAGAGTTGTAACCGGAAAATGCCAAAGCTTGCCAGCGATGTCTAATTGCCCCAAAAGACGCTGAGCTTCAATTTCCAGTGTTGACGAGCGCTGCAAAGCCCGGACGTGCCGAATTTTAGAAAAACGGCACGGCAGCATGACGTTATCCATGACAGACAAGTAAGGGATTAAATTAAACAATTGAAAGATGTACCCAACATGATGCGCCCGGAAATGGTCTCGCTGAATGCCGTTAAGCTGCTCAAGCTGCTGCCCCAAAACATGCAGCGTTCCCTGCTGCGGGACCACTACACCGGACAATAAGCTCAATAGCGTGCTTTTCCCACTCCCACTGGGACCTTCAATAAAGACCCGCTCTCCCTGCTCAATACACAGCTCGTCGAGCACCAAAACAGGCATGGACTGCGCACTCCACCGAAAGGCCAACTGATGGATATCAATTACAGGGCTTGTTGCAGCAGTGGGTTGAGTCACTGTTGTCATATTCAATTAAAACCGTAGCACAGAGTGTGTTGAGCTAAGTTCAACAGCCCCCTGTTTATTCTGAGTAGTCCACTGTACTCGCAAATGTTCGGTTTGGGGGAAACGTTCAAACAGCTTGACGTGGATGCGATCCACCGTCTGTGGGTGTGCACAAGCAAAATGCCAGGACGCCGTGACATCGGCATGTGTCTGCTCATCCTCCTCGTGGTCTTCGTGTTCATCCTCGTCGTGCTCTTTATGTTCATGTTCATGCTCAGCGCGATGCTCACGTTCGGCCTGCTTGTGCTCTGTAGACTCCGTTTTCGTGTTTTCATGATCCGCCCACGACGTGGCGACATGCACATCCTTGAGTCGGCAATTGGCACCTTCTGGGAACACAAAAAGTACTTCTCCTTTTTCAAGTTCAGCAAGCTTCTTTTCAACCATTTTATGATCTTCTTGATCATGTGGCGCGTGTTCAAATCCAAAAATATTTACGGCAGGGCTGGTTAAGGCTATCTGGAATTCGGAACTTTCCTGAGCAACATCAAGCTGCCCAACCCCGTGTTCATGACTGCTGTGCTGGCGGTTCTCTGACGCCATCACAGCGGATGTAAAACTGACTAACAAAAAAAACAATGATTTCAAAAAAAGCATAACGACTCTCCGTAGACACCGACATACGGCTTATCGCGCGCAGCCGGGCGTACATAACATTAAAAGTAGAGATAGAGGTGTAGTAAGTCTTTATGCCGCATTGGGTGGCGCGCGGGAGTCATGAAAACGTGCCTGGCGCACCGAATGCTGCCTGAAAATTGTTTGGATAAAAAAGAAAGAGGGGAAGGTTATCAGCAAACTGAATAACAGAGCGGGCAGCGCGTTCTCGAGCTGTGCGCCCTGCAGACAAACGTAACAGGGATGGCTCTCATCGTGCACATCATCACCGTAATGCACATGCAGGGCATAGCATAACTGCCCCACAAGCAAGACAAACAGCAACAGGTAAGACACCCTTCTTTGTTGCGTGTTGACATGAGCCTGGATGGAGCATGAGCTGGCCATCGCTCTGTTAATCCCTCTTTCCAGTGTCATTAGCACATGCAAGAAAAATGATGATCATCCCACTCAATCCACGAGGTCTTTGTCTTTGTATTGAGTGCACTTGACAACTCCCGAACCGGAATGACGTCATGACTCAAATCCATGAGCGGCAGTCTATCTTCCATATCCCAAGAATGCAATTCTGTTGCAATTTAAGGCATGACACGATCGAAATCAATCGGTGCAGCAAGGACATAGGCCTTGAAGAGAAACGTCGGCCTGCTGCAACTGGAAGTGGGGTGGTAACGTTATGGCAAAACCGGGTTGAGGCTTTCCATACAATACCCTCTGCCGCAATCTGTGCAAATTGAAATGTGCATGATTTGAAATAGCCTCGTGGTGCGCATTAAACCGCCAAACCCTATCCAAACCCAGGGTTTTGTGAGCCACGCCTTGATCGACCAGCCACTCCAAGACACGATAAAGCGTCACCCGCTCTATCAAGTCGCCTGCTGCGCTGGCTGCCTGCTCAACATCGCTGTGAGTCAATGCGTGATCCGCAGACAGCAGTATTCTTAGTACAGTGAGGCGTGCGGCGGTTGCGCGAGCCCCTGCTTCCTGGATCATTTTGATGGCCGTTTTGGCGCTGCCGCTTTCCTCGCTCATGGCCATAGTTCAACATGATTGCGACCTTTACGCAACTGAGTTGCTTAATCCTGTCTCACATAACACGAAGACCAAACGCTTATGACTCGCCTTGCACAGCCGTTACAACTTAGCGCATTTATCATTTTTGATACCTTACGCTTTTTTGAACCGGGCTCTTTGCTCGGGGCTTGCACCGAGTAATTTGGCCAGCCAGGGGGGAGGTGACGTGGTCATCGCCTGTTGCAGTTTGCTGAGCACTTCCCGTGCCGGCCCTCCGTGGATTTCCTTAATGGGATAAACGCCTGCCCGAATGACTTTTGCTGCGGCCGGCCCCCCGATTGAGACGAAATACCCAACATCACAATCATTGATCAAGTTGGCCCGGAACAGGTTACGATCATCCGAATCATCAGCGGCCAAGGCGTTTCGGATATCGACCAGCTTCAGCTCGTTGGTATTGAGTTGGTAGACCAGGTAACGGATGCAGGAACCGAAGTGGCCATTGAGCTGCTCCCCGCTATTAGATGCAACGGCGACTTTGATGCTTTGGCGCTCATCGGCATGAAATGTTTCCAGCGCCGGGAGACCGTCTTCCGGATTGTCTCCCCACAAGACTCTTACCGCTTCTTTCAGGGCTTCCAGCCCTATTCCAATATCTTCACCGTCTTCTTCTCCATCCAAGCTGGCAAAGCTGGCTTTGAGGTCGGTCACCGTCACCGTTCTAAGCGCCTCTTCCGTGATGGTGTCCTCCAGCCGTTGATGCAGAATCTCCAATAGCTGGGCCACTGTTGTACCGGGTAATATGCGTGCTGCCAGTGCGATCTTTAACGCTGCCTCTCGGCTGAGTTTGCTGCTATTCACATGGGTGCCCTCTTGACAGTACGCGGGAGTCAAAGAGAAATCTGAACGAGGTTGGTGTGCCGTTCATTCCACTCAGCCAAGGTATAGGGTTTAACACTGAGCGCATGCAAACGGCCACTGGCGAGTACATCCGCAAAGCCTGCCAGCACCATTTGCTGGCGTTTGACAGACGCAAGCCCCTCAAAACGGTCACTGATCACCGTTACGGTTGCATTGCAGTCTTCTCCCTCAACGTCCACCTCGGCTCCTGGGAGCTGCTCCACAATCCGCTGTGTGATGTCGGCATGATCAATGGGGGCAATCTCTGGCTTGTTCATTGGTCACTCCTCCACATCACTGGAGACGGCTTTATACGCTTGAATCAAGGAACCATCAGCGACACTTTCACAAATCACATCACTACCACCAATCAAGTCACCTTTGATAAAGAGCTGTGGGTATGTCGGCCAGTTGGAGATTTTTGGCAATTTTTCCCGAATGAAAGGCGCTTCAAGTACATTAATGTAGGTGAACTCAATGCCAGCCTGCCGCAAGGCATCAACAGCCGTTTTGGAAAAGCCACACTGCGGCGCATCGGCGGTGCCTTTCATATAAAGCAACACGGGATGGTCGACCAGCTGCTTTCTGATCTTTTCCTCAGTATTCATAATATTACCCTCGATATGATTTCAAAAACATTGTCGCAGTCGCTTTAGCGTCGGCCGTGTTGAAGCCACATCCAGCGCGGTAAACCCGTCCAGTGTTTGCAGTTGTGCATCAGCGCCAGCTTGGAGCAGCAGGCCAACCATTTCGTCCCTGCCTGCCGAGGCCGCATAGATCAGCGGGGTCGCACCATTAACGTTTTGTGTGTTGATATTGGCTTTGGCTTCAATCAGGACTTGCAAGATGTGGGTATTAGCGCTGTAACAGGCCAGCCAGACGGCTGTGTTGCCATCGTTGTTTTGCAGATTGACCTCCACTCCCCGATCAATCAGCTCAATGGCATGCTCCAAGTGGCCATGCCGCGCTGCGGCCATTAATGGGGTTTCACCATTAAACCCCTGTTGATTCAAATCATCGCCCTCAAAACCCTGCTCACCAAGCCACTGCCGTAGTCCGGCTGAAACTTGTTCCATACGCTGTTCCTCCAACCACGTCTCATAGTCACACTGCAAATAAAGGCAGACCGAAAACCCGAACTCGGAAAACATCTTGGCCGTGTCCTGAACCGTCTCGGCACCGTCGCCATAGATCATTAAGGGCAGCGCCTTGTTCATGTCCCGCAGGATCAGGCGCACATTCATTTCCCACAATAAAAGCGCATTGGGTATATGGCCGCATCGGTAGGCCGCCGGTTCTCTCGCATCAAAAACCAAGGTATTGCCCTGTTGTAGCAACGTGTTGGCTTCGCTAACTGAAATTTGCCTTGTTTCATTCATGGCTTTCTCCAACAATTGGTCTTGTCATAAAAAACGCACTCACCGGCTTTTAGCAGACATCACGGTCCAGATAGTGATAACCCGACAGCGTTGTCACACGTTCGTCCTTTCTAGGTGTGCCCACTGCAGTGAGATACAGCATTTGCATACCGCCTGGCCCGCTCCCCAGCCACTGGAGCCAAGGGTCATCAAAAAAACAGCCAATCCCGGTCGCGGCCACATTCAGTGCGCTGGCGGCCAAATAGATTTGATGACTCAAGAAACCCGACTGCCAGTGGAGCTGACGATAGGCTGCCGCACCCGCTTGTTCACTCGAATGCTTAATGTCGGCAATGAACCCGATCGTAAAAGCACTGTCTGCTGCAATCGCCTGATGACAACACAGAGTTGCCATCAGTTGCTGTACGCGGGCCGCTTCCAGACGATAAAGAGGCAATGCCGCCTCACCGTAGTGACTCACCTGCTGCCAGTCACTCCAACGGCAGCAACACTTCTGTAATCGGGACAGAGAATCAAGATGTGCAGGCATCGCGTAAAGGCCCGGTTCGAGACCTTCAACCCGGTGGACGGCAACAATATAATCCACGGTGTGTCCCGATAACGGTGTCTGGAAATAAAACAAGGCGCTCAAGATCGCATCAAACCGGGGGCGATCCATGGTCTCTTGCTTGAACGCCACAGCACTTCGCCGACCATAAACAACCTCCTGAAAGCTGACCGGCAAATCGGCCACAGACGGATGGGCAGACGACGAAGTACGTAACAATGTATGGAGCCTCTGTGCCGACGGGACAACGCTGGTTTCGCTGGCCAGCATCGCCTGATTTGCCAGAGGCCAATGGTAGAGCGAACGCTCTTGCATCAGTTTTGAAGGGGTGCCCTGCCAGTCCGCTAGCGGTTGAGGTTGTGTCTCAAAGTCCGGAAGGTGCTTCTCCTGGAGATTAGCACCGACCCATAGCAGGCACTCGGCGTATTCACGCTCTACAGAGGTGTACTCAGGCCGCTGAAGGCCAAGCAGGTGACTCAGTGTTTGAGTGCTCACACCAGACATTAAGACCACTTGCCAGCCGTGTGCTTGTGCGGCATAAGCCAAGCTGGATGTAGGGCACGC
>OBIY01000105.1_pt1 | contig 34946 bp, 28 predicted proteins | sample 1519841 | NCBI WGS metagenome assembly OBIY01 (sample SAMN03019774, study PRJEB22545) | beach sand metagenome | biome: beach; feature: sea beach; material: beach sand | place: USA: Municipal Pensacola Beach, FL | collected 2010-07-30 | depth 30-40 cm m
CGGCCCGCTCGATCGAGACCCTTCAGCATTGCGTCAGGCACCAATATCGGTGTGCTGGCACCGCTTCTGGGCACCGGGACAGGCCCCGGCGGCACAGCGGTCGATGCGTTTGAGGTTTCGCAAACCCTGTGTAACGCACTGGCCCCTGTTGGCGGACTGCTCGCCGCGCGGGGCATGGGTTCGGCCAATGCCTCTGCTTTGGGAACAAATGCAGCGGTTAATCTCGCGGCAGCGGGCGGCTATACGAACTGTAATAATATTGCCCGGCTGCGTAACGGCGTGGCCGCCTCCCTTGACCGCGCGACCGCAGCGCTGATCGGCAATACCGGACAGTTCCGCCTGGAATATCCCGAGGATATTCAGATGCTTGGGTTGAGCATCAGCACCACGGTCGGTCCGATTGCCGTGCAGGGTGAATTCACTTACCGGCATGATGCGCCCTTTGCGACGGTCGGATCCGAGCTCGGCGCATTGAGTAATGACCTGGATGGCCAGACCGCCTTCCGCACAGGGGCCACCTCTTTGCAGGGCAATACGGTTGCCGATCCGGCCGGCCGGTTCGATCCCGCCGATCCGCAGAACGGCAATATGGTCGCCGCCCGCACAGGTCAGATGACCTTCCTCCAGGTTGTGGCTGCGGAAGAAGCCCTGCTTGGGCTTGCGCCGGGCACGATCAGCGGTGCGCTCGCACCGAGCGCGGCGGGGACCGGCGTCGATACTGCATCAGCAGACGCCGCCGCCGCATTAGGGCAGTTTGTTACGCTTGACACACAATTCAACCCGGGCGGTGTGATCGGGGTTGCCGGTGCGGATGGCGCAAGCGCCGCGACAGGCGTATTCAACGCATCACCGGCCGATGTCGCCTTCCTGACACACGCGAATGTGGCAACACCGCAAGTCAGATCTTCGAGCCTTGACCCCAGCCGCTTTGGCGGGCCGGGCAGCTTTGCCAGTATCGCAAAGGAAGATGTTTTCACAGCGCAAACCACGCTGACCTCGATCCTGTTCGCGTCCAACCCATTTGTGACGGCGATGGGCGCGGATCAGGGGGTTCTGATCACCGAGATCGGCATGGTGTATCTCCCAAGCATCTCGGCGGAGGATGCCCTGTCGGCAAGCGGGTCTTCGGGCCTGCTTAACGGACTTGCCGCAGGCACCTACAAACTCAGCGCCGAGCTGGAATCAGCCACTCACTATGCGACCAAATTCTCCTGGGGCGCACAGGGCCGGATCGGGCTGACCTATAACCGGGCCTTCGGCACGCCGATCAATCTGAGCCCGGTCCTCAACTGGCGCTGGGATTTCAACGGCCGTACGCCGTCGCCCTTCTCCAACTATCAGGAAGACCGCAAGTCGATCTCGCTCGGCGTCAATGCCACCTATCTGGCAAGCTGGGCCGGCTCGATCAGCTGGACGCATAATTTCGGTCCCGATGCCCCGCTCGATGACCGGGACTTCGCGTCCATCAACATCTCCTATGCTTTCTGAGTGAGACAACCAAGCACCCAGAAACGAACCGATAAATAACCCCCGATCAGCCCCGGCCAACAAGCCGGGGCGTAACGGCGGGTAACAAAATTCCTGCCGGCTGGCCGCGCCCCTACCTCACCGCTCCAGCCGGCTTCTCTTTGCCCGCAGCAGCAATCCCGCAAACAACAGCGAACATGCGCCTTACCTGCTGCGTGCGCGCTGAGCTATTTTCACATCACAAATCACACGATTCTAACCTGGATGCCTGCAAGATTGGCTGGCATCAGCGGCAACGATCCGCTACAAACAGAGCTGACAAGGGATAAATAAGGGAAGATGCGCGGTTTCCATCAACAGATTCCGCAGCATGTCCTGACAAGAAACGTCTGTGGGAAGTAAGTATCATGCAACAAAGCGCGCACCTGAGCCGCTGGACAACTGCGCTATTCGCAGTCGCCGCCGGTTTCTTTGTAATGACCGCTCAAGCCGCGTTGGCGCAAACCCCCAAAAAATTGGGCGGGCCAACGCCGGAGACCGCGCCCATTGAATATGCAATCCCCTCGAAACTCGCCACCAGAACACTGCTGTTGAGTGTAGCCCACGCGGGTGAAAGGCTTGTTGCTGTTGGCCATTGGGGACATGTTGTCCTGTCGGACGATGGCGGTCTTAACTGGCGGCAGGCGAAATCGGTCCCGACCCGCAACACCCTGACATCGGTTTATTTCGCTGATGACAAGAATGGCTGGGCGGTTGGCCATGATGCCATCGTTCTGCACACGGCTGACGGGGGCGAAAACTGGGAAATGCAATATTCCGATCCTCCGGCGGAAACACCTTTGCTGACTGTCTGGTTTGAAAATGCACAACATGGCATCGCGGCCGGCGCCTTCAGCTTCATGATCGAAACTTTCGACGGTGGCAAAAGCTGGGAAGTTCGCGACCTTCTGGAAAATCCGTCAGAAGATTTTTACAACCCGCATCTGAACAATATTTTCTGGGGGCCCGATAAAAGCTCGCAAGTTCTGATCTCGGCCGAAGCAGGTTATTTCTTCCGCTCGAACGATGCGGGAAAGACCTGGGAAGAACTGCAAACGCCTTATGACGGCTCGTTCTGGGGCGGCATTACGTTGCGCAGTGGCCGCGTTCTGGCACTTGGCATGCGCGGCAACATGTTTGCCAGCGACGATATGGGAGATAGCTGGAACGAAATTACCACCGGCACCAATCAGTCATTGAGCGGCAGTGTACAGCTTGATGACGGGACAGTGGTTGTTGTCGGTCTGGGCGGTGCGGTCTTGTACAGCACTGATGAAGGCGAAAGCTTTACTGCCACGATTCTGCCCTCGCGCACCGGCCTGTCCGATGTTACCGATGCGGCCGGCGATCAGGTGGTGATTTTTGGCGAGGCTGGCATTGTTCTCCGGCCAGAGACCCCACCTTCAAGCTGATAGAATCGCCGGCGCGGCGCATCTGAGTGGTGCCTCCAGGCATTGAGCTTTCAGAGCACACACGCTAAAGGCTGCCGGATATGATCCGGCAGCCTTTTTCTATTCAACCATCGTCAACCCACCCGACCACCGGTGGCCAGGCCCGGCCGCGCGGCAATATCACGATTACGCATCACGCAGGCTATGGCCCAAAATCGTTTCAAGCTCATCAAGCGCGGCGGCAGGGTCGACAACTTTGATCGTTCGCATGCCCAGTTCGCGGGCAGGTTTCAGGTTGACCCCCAGATCATCAAGATAAACCGCCCGTTCGGGCACAACGCCCAAGGCATCGCAGGCCATCAGATATATTCGCGGATCTGGCTTGCGAACGCCTGCCAGGCGCGACTCGATGATATGGTGAAATAATGCCATCACATCGCCAATGGCCTGCGCACGGCGCTGATCACGGGCCATACCCGGCCCCTCCCCCGCGGAGACATTATTGGTGATGCAGCCAACGCGATATCGGCCCTGACAAACCTGCAAGGCACGTACCATTTCAGGGCGCAGATCCCCGCCCAGCAACGCAATGACTTCCCGTCCCGGCACCGCGTGCCCCAGCACCTCACTTTCTGCGGCAAACCGGCGATCGAATTCATCAAGCGAAATCTCGCTGCGTTCAAATTGCGCCCACGCGTTACTATCGGGGTTTGTCGCATTCACCAAGCGGATGAAATCTCTCGGAATCCCCTGTTCATCTTCATAACGGTTGAATGCTTCAAAGGGGCTGCTTGTCAGCACGCCGCCAAAGTCCCAGATTACCGCTTCAATCATAATTGCTTCCAACTTCCTGCCATTGCCAAGCGTGCGAACTTTATTGCCCATATGTGAAAACTTGCTAGTTTGACCGGCATCGGATTAGTGAGCAAATGAGACAAACCGTAAAGCCGGACAAACCGATTCTGATAACATAGCATGCCAAACTGCGTATCTTGCCGGTCGCGGGCGAAAGAGGACCCAAAACATGCCAAACAATCCTGTGAAGCTCGCAATTCGCTTGTTGTTTCTGTCTTTTCTTGTCGGCGCGCTGATGTCTTTTCTCGATATGACCCCATGGACGGTCTGGCAGGATCTGGGCGACACCATGCGGCAGCTGACGGATTGGGCCGTTCGGGCAGTCAAATGGGCGATGCCGACAATCATCCTCGGCGCGGTCATCGTTGTGCCGATCTGGCTTGCCATTCGCGCCTGGGATTTGTTCCGCAAGCGGTAATCAGCTTGCCAGCCTCTAACCGGACCGGCATAAGATAAGGAAGACTGTTCCGTATAGATGACACGATCAGCCGCACGCATATCCGGTTGTCCGACACACCGATAATCGAAACTGAAAAGAGAGCTTGCCCCTTGAAAACCTCTTTATACGCAGCATTCACCGGCACCATGATGATGCTAACATCTGGATCGGCCATGGCGCAGTCGCCGCATAATGCCCCGGACATGACAGCGGAGGCATTGCAGGAGATGACGAGCCGGGAAGTCCCCAATGACACCATTGTTGCAAAGGTGAACGGGCAACCGGTTTATGTTTCCGAGCTGATTTTGCTGTATGAGGATCTGCCGCCACAATATCAGCAAGTACCGCTGCAGGATATTTACGAACAACTTGTCGCGCGTCTCATTGATCGCAAACTTCTTGCGACGGAGGCCTTCCGCAATCAGCAACTCGAAGACAAGGAAACACTGCGTCGCGCCCAATTCGCGGTGGAGGATGTGGTTCTCACCGCCTTTGTCAGCCAGAAGGTCAACGCACTTCTGACCGAGGAAGCATTGCGCGCGGATTATGCCGAACTGACAGCTGACATGGACGGCATGGAAGAAGTCGAGGCACGCCATATATTGGTGCGCAGCCGCGAAGAAGCGCAGGCTTTGATCAAGCAGATCGCCGATGGTGCTGACTTTGCGGAGCTGGCAAAGAAGAACTCTGTCGGACCATCGGCGAGTTCTGGCGGATCACTGGGCTTTTTCCAGCGCGGTCAGATGGTCCCCGCTTTTGAGGACGCAGCCTTTGCCCTGTCGCCGGGCGGCGTCAGCGCCGAACCGGTTGAAAGCAAATTCGGCTGGCATGTCATCAAGGTCGAACAGAAACGTCCGGTGCAGGCGCCCAGTTTCGAGGAAGCCCTGCCACAGCTACGCTCGGCGGCCAATAATGATATTGTCTCCAAGTTAGTCGGCGATCTGCGCGAAGGCGCAACAATCGAGACTTTCCCCCCCGAAGGGCTTGGTGGAGAAGAAGGCAAGGCGCAATAGCGCCGACGGGACAATGGCACTGTTTTTCGACCAGGAATGGTTTGATCGGCAATTGGCGGCGCATGGAAAAAACCGCGCCGATCTGGCCGCCCGCCTCGGGGTAAACGATGCGGAAATTATCGATATCTGGAAGGACCAGCGCGAGATCAGCCCCGCCGAGGTTGCGATCATTGCCGAGTTTCTTGATCAAAGCCGCGCAGAAATCGCAAGCAGATGCGGCGTGTCAACGCCATCCACCTCCCCGCTGACGGCACAACATGCACAGCAGGACTCAACAACAGAGATATCGCCCGCCGATCGCGAAACGGCGCTGTCCAACCGTCTGGCGCGGATCGAGGGACGGCTTGCACGACTTGAGCAGACGCTTGCCGATATCCATGCCGCTCTTGTGAACCGTGATTCCGGGCAAGACTAGAACACTGAACAAAACTGCTGTTTTTAGTGCGGGCAGACAGGCATGAACTGCCCCCGACGACAAGGTAAAATGCCAGAAGTCAAAAACAGCTCTATAGATAAAGCTGTTTTGTGGAAACGCATGAAGGCTTTGCCGCCGTCTGATACTCCCTGACAATTCTGGCTGAAGAAGATAACGGATAAGCTTCCCCACATTTACCTTGGGAAGCTGCCGCCTCCTGCCCCAGAAGCTGCGCCATTACCCGCAATCTGGCAAGCCGTTGCCCCCTATCGGACAATAAACCGGTCACAGCATCCGCCCTGGACACCATTGGCGGCTCCACCTGCGGGTGCGCGCCTGAGCGCCACTTGCCAGCGAATTGCCCGTCAAATTCAGGGGCCGTGCCGCGGTGGCGCTCCACACCCATGACCGGGCGGATTGCCGCAAACCGGCCGGATGAAGAAATTGTGAGTTGACCAGACATTGTTATGAACTGCGCGTTAACCATTTTCCTTAATAATTACTTAAGGATAGCATGATTTTACGGAGACTGTAAAATGCTGTTTACATTCAAGTCAGCGCAATACTTGATCAAAAATTCACGCCCTGCATTCGACGCACACGCATTCGCCTGCACGAGCGCGCGCCCTCATCTGGACTGAACCGATTAGTTGGACTAAACAAGCGCACAATCTTGTGCTAACCCTCACGGCAATCATCGACAATTGGCGGGGCTACGGTTGGGCGAAAGCCGGACGCCGGAAGCTTTTGGAGTGACATCATGACTGAACTGACGCATTTGCAACGGCTTGAAGCCGAAAGCATTCATATCATGCGTGAAGTCGTGGCGGAGACCGAAAACCCGGTGATGCTCTATTCCATCGGCAAGGACAGCGCGGTGATGCTGCACCTGGCGATGAAAGCTTTTTACCCCTCGAAGCCGCCTTTTCCTGTGCTGCATGTGGATACCACCTGGAAGTTCCGGGAAATGATCGAATTCCGCGACACGCTGACAAAAAAGCTGGGGCTCGATCTCATCGTCCATATCAATGAGGAAGGCGTTGCGCAGGGGATCGGCCCGTTTACCCATGGCTCAGCCGTGCATACCGACATCATGAAAACCCAGGCTCTGAAACAGGCCCTCGATAAATACAAATTCGACGCGGCCTTTGGCGGTGCACGACGCGATGAGGAAAAGTCACGCGCCAAGGAACGCATTTTTTCCTTCCGGTCGGCGCAACATCGCTGGGACCCGAAGAACCAGCGCCCGGAACTGTGGAATCTCTATAATGCGCGCAAGGCCAAAAACGAGTCGATCCGGGTTTTCCCTTTGTCCAACTGGACCGAGCTTGATATCTGGCAATATATCTATCTTGAGGATATCCCCATCGTTCCGCTTTATTTCTCGGCCAAACGGCCGGTCGTCGAGCGTGACGGCACGCTGATCATGGTCGATGATGACCGGATGGAGCTACATCCCGGGGAAATACCGCAGCAGAAGATGGTGCGCTTCCGGACACTTGGCTGTTATCCGCTGACCGGCGCAATCGAATCCAACGCCACCACGTTACCCGAAATCATTCAGGAGATGCTGCTGACGACCACCTCGGAACGGCAGGGCCGGGTGATCGATCACGACAGTGCCGCATCGATGGAAAAGAAAAAGCAGGAGGGCTACTTCTAAAATGGCCCACCAATCAGATCTCATCGCCAGCGATATCAATGCCTATCTGAAGGCGCATGAAAATAAGAGCCTTCTGCGCTTTATCACCTGCGGATCGGTCGATGACGGCAAGTCCACCCTGATCGGCCGGCTGCTCTATGAATCCAAATTGATTTTCGAAGATCATCTGACAGCGCTCGAAGCGGAATCCAAGAAAATGGGCACCCAGGGCGAGGAGCTTGATCTTGCGCTGCTGGTCGACGGGCTGGCGGCAGAGCGTGAGCAGGGCATCACGATCGATGTCGCCTATCGCTTTTTCTCGACCGAAAAGCGTAAATTCATTGTCGCCGACACCCCCGGACATGAACAATATACCCGCAACATGGCAACAGGCGCATCGACCGCGGATCTCGCGATCATGATGATCGATGCGCGCAAGGGTGTGCTGACCCAGACCAAGCGGCACAGCTTCATCATCTCGATGCTGGGGGTAAAGCATGTCGTGCTGGCCATCAACAAGATGGATCTTGTCGACTATTCGCAGAAAGTCTTCAATGAAATCGACGAGGCTTATCGCGCCTTCGCGGCGCCGCTGGGACTGAAGCATATCGTCGCGATCCCGATGTCGGCATTGCGCGGTGACAATATCATCACCGCCAGCAACATGACCGACTGGTATCAGGGGCCGACCCTGATGCAACATCTCGAAACAGTGCAGGTTGAGGCCGAGGAACAGGCAAAGCCTTTCCGCATGCCTGTACAATGGGTCAACCGGCCCAACCTCGATTTTCGGGGATTTTCGGGTGAGATTGTCAGTGGCCGCATCCGGCCCGGGGACAAGATCAAGGCCCTGCCCTCCGCTCGCGAAAGCCAGGTTGCAAAAATCGTTACCTATGATGGTGAATTACCCGAAGCGTGCGCGGGCCAGTCGGTTACCCTGACGCTGACCGACGAAATTGACATTTCCCGCGGCGATATGATTGCCGCCGCGGCATCGCCCTGCGCGGTTGCTGACCAGTTCGAAACACGCATCCTGTGGATGTCCGATCAGCCGATGTTGCCTGGCCGCCCGTATTTGATGAAGGTCGGCACACGGACGGTAACCGCCATGCCGGCGCAGCCAAAATACAAGGTCAATGTCAACACCTTGGAAGAGCTTGCAGCAAAGCAACTCGAACTCAATGAAATCGGTGTCTGCAATATCGCGCTCGACCAGCAGATCCCATTCGACCCGTATGATGAAAACCGCAAGACCGGTGGCTTCATCCTGATCGACCGGCTGACCAATAACACGGTCGGCATGGGGCTTTTGAATTTCGCCTTGCGCCGTGCTGCAAACATCCATTGGCAGGCCATGGATATCGACAAGGATGCCCGCGCCAGCCTGAAGAATCAGAAGCCCGCGATCTTGTGGTTCACCGGTTTGTCAGGTTCGGGCAAATCGACGATTGCCAATTTGCTGGAACGCAAGTTGCACGGCATCAACCGCCATACTACGAGCCTTGATGGCGATAATGTAAGGCACGGGCTGAACCGGGATCTGGGCTTTACCGATGCGGACAGGGTGGAAAATATCCGCCGCGTCGCGGAAGTCTCAAAACTGATGGTGGAATCCGGCCTCATCACGCTTGTCTCCTTCATCTCGCCATTCCGGTCGGAGCGCCAGATGGCACGTAATGTGGTGGCGCCTGACGAGTTTATCGAGATTTTCGTGGATACCCCCCTCAATGTCGCCGAACAGCGCGACGTCAAGGGGCTGTACAAGAAAGCCCGCGCGGGCGAGATCAAGAATTTCACCGGCATCGACAGCCCCTATGAGCCGCCACGCTCGGCAGAAATTCATATCGATACGACCAAGCTTACAGCGGAAGAAGCCGCCGATCAGATCTTTGCCTATCTGGAGGAGCGCGGTTATCTGGGCTAGGGCGCGCCGGCACACCGTCGCCCGACGCCCGAAACGCGCCTGAAATCCAGATTGCCGCTCAATAAGGCCGTAGCTTGACGATCAGCCGCGCGCCGATCGGCTGCGGTTCCGTATCAACCGCAGCCGCCGATTCAACCGCATAGCGGTTCTCAGCTTCGATCGTCCCGCCATAAGCCTCAACAATTTGCCGGGAAATACTCAAGCCCAGGCCGGAATGGCCATCACCCGTCGTCATATCCGGCCGGTCGGTATAAAAACGCTCAAAAACTCGCTCCAGACCCGATATTGGAAAGCCCACCCCTTCATCTTCGATCACGACGACGATCTTATCAGCCTCCCTGCGGATCAGGACCGTGATCGTACCCCCTTCGGGACTGAAGGAGACGGCATTTTCAAGCAGGTTGCGAAACACCTGAACCAGGCGCCCTTCCTCACCGCGCACGACCAAGCCGGCTTCCGCCTCCCGGTTCAAACCGATAGTCCGCAATTGATAGGTGACGGGCTTTTCCTGCGTTTCGCGGAACAAATCAACGAGCGCGCGCAACAAAGGGACGATCGGTACAGGTTCAGGCTTCGCCCGTGATAATTGCGCATCCAGCCGGGAAGCCGCCGAGATATCGCTGATCAAGCGGTCCATGCGCCGCACATCATTATGAATGATGGCCATCAACTTCGCCTTGCTGGCCTCATCCCTGGCGACGGCGAGACTTTCGATCGCACTGCTGATCGATGTCAGGGGGTTTTTGATTTCATGGGCAACATCGGCGGCAAACCGCTCAATGGCGTCGATCCGGTCATAAAGTGCGCTTGTCATATCGATCAATGCGACAGACAAATCGCCCACCTCGTCGTTGCGGCGCGACATATCGGGAATAGGCGCGCGCTCCGTCTTGAACAGGCGAACCCGGTCGGCGGCTTCCGCGAGCCGCCGGATCGGCCGGACAATTGCGCCTGCCGTCACAAGCGACATGACAGTCGCAACCGCCAATGCAACAAGGAACACCTCGATAATCGCGCGCCGTTCGGCGCGCACGATTTCATCGATATCGGCGGCTTCAGTGGTCAGCATCAATCCGCCAAGCACAACGCGAAACCGCTGCACAGGCACCGCAACACTGATGATCGGCTCGCCTTGACTGTTCTTGCGTACGATTCCGGAAATATTACCCTGCAAGGCGGCCAGGACTTCCGGATAATCGCTTGCTCTTGCGCTTTCCAGCTCGTGATATAAAGGGCGCTCACGCTGGAACAGCCATTCGAGCATCCGCGCATAACGCTGCTCGAGCCGTACGATCCAGCTCTGCGTCGTCTGCGCTTCCTGTCCCGGCTGCGGCAAGGCATAGCTGCGCACGGGACGGGGGAAAACCAGATCACGGCTGTCAACAACCAGTGTTCCTTCAACATTGAACAAACGTGCGCGGGTTTGCGTCGGCAGCACGATCCGGCGCGCAATCTGTGCTGCGATGACGGGATTGACGCGGGTCGCGGCAGGACCGCGTGCGCTTGTCTGCGCGATAGCGCCGGCGATAATTTCAGCCTGCGTGATAAGGGATTGAATGCGCGTTTCAATCAGCCCCGAGCGGAACTGATTGAGATACAGCGCACCGGCGGCAAATAAACCAAGCCCGACAAAATTGACCGCCAGAATCTGCCGCGTCAGCGGCGAAACCGGTCCGCGTTTACGCGCCCGCCGCGAGAAAAACTTCCGCCAGTCACGCGCCACATTCACCGTCACGTATCATCATAACGATATCCGACCCCGTACAATGTCTCGATCGCGTTGAAATCAGGGTCAACGGTCTTGAACTTCTTGCGCAACCGCTTGATATGACTGTCGATCGTCCGGTCATCCACATAGACCTGATCGTCATAGGCCGCATCCATCAGTTGATCGCGGCTTTTCACATAGCCCGGACGCTGCGCCAGCGCCTGCAATATCAGAAACTCGGTCACCGTCAGGGTCACGTCCTTGCCGTCCCAGCCACAGGCGTGCCGCAATGGATCGAGCACCAGCCGACCGCGTACGATCGGCTCGGCTTCCTCGCCGGCCGCCACCGGTCCGGCTGAGGCTGTTCTACGCAAAACTGCGCGGATCCGTTCGATTAGCAGACGCTGCGAAAATGGTTTGCGGATATAATCATCAGCTCCCATCTTCAGCCCCAGCATCTCATCCACCTCATCGTCTTTCGAGGTGAGAAATATCACCGGCAGGTTGCCCTTCTGCCGCAACCGCCGCAATAGTTCCATGCCATCCATACGCGGCATCTTTATGTCAAGCACCGCCAGATCAGGTGGATTGGCGTCGAGTGCCGATAACGCTGTCGTACCTTCATTATAGGTCCGGACGTGAAACCCTTCCGCCTCCAAAGCAATTGCCACGGAGGTGAGAATGTTCTGATCGTCATCTACTAATGCGATTGTCGCCATCTGCACCCCTTATCCTTCTTAGTCCCGCTCGCTTTATTATCTGGATTATCTGTCATAATCCGGCCCAAACAGTCCCCGGCGACTGTGCCCGCTTGATGGCCGGATTACGCCAATATTAGGGCAATCGTCCGGCGCGGTATGCCTTATCGATACTGCGCACCTTTTAATCAGGCTCAAACCGCATATCGCTTGAACGCTATATAGGTGGTCAGAACCGCTCGGCAAATCTATCCTTGCGGATGATACAGATAATGCCACAACCGTGCCTTTTACGTGCGCGGTTTCTTAAGGACTGACCGTTTCCATGACAAAAACACTTGTCAACCCACAGCCCGGTGAACAAATGCATCAGCTGCAGATGTTGATACGCAGCAGCAGGACGGCACAACTTGCCACCCTGTTCCGGCAGGGCGCAGCACTTGCAGAGATACCCGATAAAGACTTCGCCGGTTATCCCTATGCAAGTCTGGTGCAGGCTGGCAGCAGCATCGAAGGCATGCCGGTTCTGCTGCTCTCGGGGCTGGCGGAACATACACGCAATTTATCCCAGGATCGGCGCGCCTCGCTGCTCTATGAAAATGTCGGCGGGCTTGCCAGCCCGCTCACAGGCATGCGCGTCACCCTGATCGGCGACATTGCAACCGCAACTGAACAGGATGCGGCACGCTATCTCAATCGCTACCCCGAAGCACGCCAATATGCAGGCTTCAAGGACTTCGCCTTTTACCGTCTCATACCGCGCGCAGCGCATCTGGTCGCCGGCTTCGGCAAGATCGACTGGATCGACGCGCAAGCTTTCCTGCTGCCATCCGAGGCATGCGCTGAAATCGCCGCCGCCGAAGCAGACATAATTGACCATATGAACAGCGATCATGCGGATGCCGTCATCCGCTATGCGTCGATACTGCTTGGGCAAGCCGCACACGACAAATGGGAACTGTGCGGCTGCGACCCGCTGGGCTGCGACTTACGCGACGAAACAACGCATATCCGGTTACCATTCGACACGCCCGCATTCACAGCGGCGCAGGTTCGGCAGGCACTGGTGTGGCATGCGCAACAGGCAGCGAAAAAAGCCACGCCAACAGGCGAAAAATAAGTTGCCTGATCGAAATGGATTCAGCATGTTGCAAGCATGTGACATTGGCTGCGTGCCGGGGCGGAATTTTGTGGCAAACAGGGTTCGGCAACGGTTATCGATTTCCAATTCGGAATTTCGGCAAGCCGATCGATATCGATGATGAGGTGTTGAGCGTGCATTGAGCAAAGTCTGTCTGCCTTCGCTGAATGCACAATGTGAAGTCGACAAACCCGTTAGCTACCTGTCCGCTATGTCTGGCAGGTCGGTGGTGCGTCGCCAGAAAGCTTGTTGGTTATCAGCATGATTCACGGCCGCACGATGCCGGGAACATGGGAGGAAATGGTGAAACATACGGGTAGACACATAAGTGCGTTCGGGCTCGACAATCATGGGCTGCGCAATGCATCGCTGGTACATTGGAACGACACAAGCGCCGCGCTTTACGGCATGGCGGTCGAACGTGGCGAAGGGCTGGTTGCCAAAGACGGCCCCCTTGTCGTGCAAACCGGCACACATACCGGACGGTCCGCGCAGGACAAGTTCACGGTGCGCGATTCGCATACCGAAAAAACGGTATGGTGGGACAATAACAAATCCATGACGCTCGAGCAGTTCGACAGTCTGCGGCAAAGTATGCTCGGCTATGCCCAGGGCAAGGAGCTTTGGGTTCAGGACCTCTATGGCGGCGCGGATCCGCAAAACCGCATCAATGTACGCATTGTCACGCAACATGCCTGGCATGCCTTGTTTATCCGCCATTTGCTGGTGGAGCCGGCGCTGGCGGAACTTCCCGATTTCACCCCGGACTTCACCATCCTGCATATGCCCGATTTCGAGGCGACGCCGGAGCTGCATGGCAGCCGCGGAGAAACCGTCATCGCGGTGAACTTCGCCGAACGGATGGTGTTGATCGGCGGAACAAGCTATGCGGGCGAGATCAAGAAGTCAGTCTTCACAATCCTGAATTATCTGCTTCCCGAACGCGGCATCATGCCCATGCATTGTTCGGTGAATGTCGGCGACAAGGGCGATTCGGCCATCTTTTTCGGGCTTTCCGGCACCGGCAAGACGACGCTTTCCGCCGATCCCGACCGCACGCTGATCGGTGATGACGAGCATGGCTGGGCCGACAATACGGTATTCAATTTCGAAGGCGGCTGCTACGCGAAGATGATCCGCCTGTCGGAAGAGCAGGAGCCCGATATCTACGCGACGACGCGCAAATTCGGCACGGTGCTGGAGAATGTGGTCATTGACCCCGAAACCCGTGAGCTCGACCTTGACGATGACAGCCTGGCGGAAAATTCCCGGGGTGCCTATCCGATTTCCTATATCTCGAATGCCAGTGACACCGGCGTTGCCCGGGGGCATCCGAAAAATATCATCATGCTGACCGCCGATGCGTTCGGCGTCCTGCCGCCAATCGCCAAGCTGAGCCCGGCACAGGCGGAATATCACTTCCTGTCGGGCTATACAGCCAAGGTCGCCGGCACGGAAAAAGGCGTGACCGAACCAACCGCCACTTTCTCGACCTGTTTCGGCGGACCCTTCATGCCCCGTCACCCCAGCGAGTACGGCAATCTGCTGCGCGAGAAAATCGCTGCGAATGAAGTGGATTGCTGGCTGGTGAATACGGGCTGGACAGGCGGCCCCTATGGCATCGGTCACCGCATGCCGATCAGGGAAACCCGCGCATTGCTGACTGCCGCGCTCGATGGCTCGCTATCGAAGGTCGAGATGCGACCGGATCCGAATTTCGGGTTTCTCGTCCCCATCGCAGTACCCGGTGTCGATCAAACGATCCTTGATCCGCGGACAACCTGGGACGACAAGCAAGCCTATGACGCGCAAGCACGCAAACTGGTGACCATGTTCATCGAAAACTTCGCACAATTTGAGCGACATGTATGCGATGACGTGCGCAACGCCGCACCAAGCGCGGCCTGAATAGGCCTGCGCGCCCTCATCGACGCGCATCAATAGCCACTTAAAAAGCCGGGCAGCGATTAGCTGCCCGGCTTTTTCTTTCCGCACTATCTGTCCGATGTTCCGCTGTTCAGTGCGCACAGCCCCAAAGGCCGCGCTCAGGCGGTCTTTGCGGTAAGCGGCGCGGTTGCAGGCCTTGACGCCGTTGCCGCCGTCAGCAGTGTCTTTTTGCAGTAAACACCCCGCAGTCCCTTGACCGCCGCAAGTTGGTCGGTCACGCCCAGCACTGTTTCCGCCGAGCCTAGGAAAAGCATGCCATCTTCAGGCATCTGCCGAACCATGCGTTCAAGAATATCCTTCTTGGTTTCCTGATCGAAATAAATCAGCACATTACGGCAGAAGATAATGTCGAACTTGCCCAGGCTGTCAAATCGTTCAAGCAAATTACCGGGCTGGAAATTGACCATCGCACGCAGCCCCGCATCGATCTGCCACATCTCACCAATCTGCTTGAAGTATTTGACCAGCATCTGGATGGGCAACCCGCGCTGCACTTCGAATTGGCTGTACATCCCTGCCCGCGCTTTTTCCAGCACCTCATGGGACAGATCCGTGCCGATAATATCCAGTCGCCAGCCCTGTATTTTCGCCTGCATATCCTTAAGAATCATGGCGATCGAATAAGGCTCCTGCCCGGTGGAAGCGGCGGCTGACCATATCCGCAACTGCCTGGCGCCACCGCGCGCTTCGATCAATGCAGGCAGAACCTGCTCGCGCAGGGTATCGAAGGGTGTTTTGTCGCGAAAGAAAAACGACTCATTTGTCGTCATTGCCTCGGTGACAGCCTGGATCAACTTTTTGTCCTGCCCTTTGCGAATCACCGCAACAAGTTCCTCAAGGCTTTTGAGGCCGGTTTTCTTCGCAACTGGAAGCAGACGGCTTTCAATCAGATACATCTTGTCCTGGCCGAGAATCAGGCCAGAACGCTGCCGCAGGAAACCACACAGGAAATCGAATTCGGTTCTGTTCATTAGGGGGCTCCCCGAAAATATCGCTGCAACGTGCTGGCGATTTCCGGCAAAGGCAGTACCGCTGCACAAATTCCTGCCTCTGCCGCCGCCCCGGGCATCCCCCAAACCACGCTGGTCGCTTCATCCTGCGCAATCACAGTGCCACCAGCAGCAACGACTTTCTTTCCCCCCTCACGCCCGTCATGCCCCATGCCGGTCAGCACCAGGCACAAAGCAGCAGCCCCGAACACTGTCGCCACACTTTCGAACATCGGATCCACAGCCGGGCGGCAGAAGTTGACTTGCGGCCCCTGATTGAGCGCCAGGACAATGCCATCCCCACGATCTTCAACAGTCATATGATAGTCGCCGGGCGCAACATAGACGTGGCCGGGCTGAAGCCGCTCGCCGTTTTTTGCCTCACTCGCCGGCAGACCTGTCATATTCTGAATATGTTCTGCAAGAATAGCCGTGAAAGTTGGCGGCATATGCTGCGTGACAATGACGGGTACCATCAGTTCATTCTTGCCGATGCCGCCAAGTACCTTGAACAGCGCCTGCGGCCCGCCGGTCGAACTGCCGATCGCCAAGACCCTGGGCCTGACGAGCGAGCGTGCCCGCATAACAGGCCGCTGTGACGATGGTTTTACCTGAGCCACACCAGTCCGGGCACCGCCCGTTGCGGCCTGCAAATTCCGATCGGCTGCCTGTCGCCGCAGCCCGGCGCCAATCGCACGCAGCTTGGCGATCAACTCACGATGAAAATCTTCGGTCCCGGTGCCAGCCTTTGCGCTTTCTGGCTTGGGTAAATAGTCTACAGCCCCCATCGACAGGGCTTTCAGGCTGACATCCGCATTCCGCCGTGTCAGGGTCGACGCCATGATAACCCGCAACCTCGGCACAGCCGCGAGCAATTTCGGCAATGCTGTCAACCCGTCCATCTGCGGCATTTCAATATCGAGGATCACGATCTCGGCACCACAGCTCTTCACATTCTGGACTGCTTGCAGGCCGTTACAATAGGATCCAACGACGGAGAAATTCGGGTCCGCATTCAGCCACTGGGTCAGCTTGCCCCGGATCACCGCCGAGTCATCCACAAGCATAACCCGATAAGGCTGCGCGGAATTCTTCACCGCTGTGGCGGGCTTTACCCCTGCGAAATTATTGCTTGTCACGTTGCGATTGCCTTGGATCCTTACCGACTGAGGCTAAACCAGGCCGACTTCGGTAAATTTGGTTTCGATGATATCGCGGTCGAACGGCTTCATAATGTATTCGTTGGCACCAGCCTGGATGGCTTCGGTGATATGTTCGATATCGTTTTCAGTCGTGCAGAAAACGACGATTGGAGAATCCCCGCCACGCTCCTGGCGCAGCTTGCGCAGGAAATCGATGCCGCTCATAACCGGCATATTCCAGTCAAGCAGGATCGCGTCCGGCATGCTGTTACGACAGCAGTCGAGCGCTTCCTTTCCGTCAACGGCTTCGACGGTCGTAAAATGCAGCTCTTCCAGAATCTGCCGGGCGACTTTTCGGATCACCCTCGAATCATCGACAATCAGACAAGATTTCATTTTCACCACTCCGGTGCGCAGTTTGAGGGAGTAAAACTATGCGGCAATCGCACCGCTTCCTGTTTCAATTATCTTCTCCAGTTGCAACACGACCATCAGCTTGTCTTCCAGGCGGTAAACACCACCGGACACATCACGCCAGCGCTGATCCAGATTAACCGGGTTACGTTCATAGGATGCATCCGCAAGGTTAAGCACTTCGCCCACACTGTCGATCAACAGGCTATAGGGTTCGCCATGGTGCTCAATCACGACAGCCATGACCTGCACGCCATCATCCAAGGGCGGATAACCAAGCCGGCAGCGTAAATCGATGGCTGTGACAATACGTCCGCGCAGGTTCAGCACACCGGCAACCTCGGGCGCGGCCATGGGGACATGCGCCAGCTTGGTCGGGATGAACACATCATGCACATCCAAAACCGGCACGCCGAACAATTGATCGGCGACGATCATGGTAACAAAGTTCTGCCCACCATCTTTCCCACCGCTGCCCATTGTTCGGACGTCGGTTACCAAATTGTCCGTCATGCCGCGCTTCCTTCCAAATGCAGTGTTTCCTGAATACTCTCGAGCAGACCTTTTCGGTCAGTCTTGACGACATAGTCAGTAAATCCGACGCTCCGACCACGGTCGAAATCCTGCGGCGTGCCATGCGATGAAATTGCGACAATCGGCGTCTTCCCCCAGCGTTCATCGCTGCGGATCTCCGAAGCAAGATCGAACCCGTCCATGCCGGGCATTTCGATATCGCTGACGATCACATCGAAATGATTTCCCATCTCCCGCAGTTCAAGCGCGCGATCGGCATTCTCAACAGCGGTCACCTTGTAGCCGACAGTCGCAAGCAGCGGCGCAAGCATGTTGCGGAAGAAGCTGCTGTCATCGACAAGCAGCAAATGCTTGTTGGACTTGGCGCGCTCCTGGCGGTTTTCGTCGAACCAGTCGGGGAACGCTTTGACAAGGTAATGACTGACATCGACGATTTCGGTTGCCATCCCATTGACAACTGCGGTGCCCAGCATGCCTTCGCAATCCGACGGCAGTTCGATTTTCAACGTCTCTTCAACGATATCGACGATTTCATCGACGGCAAGCCCCATGGTGCGGGTCTCATCGGCAAATACCAGCAAGGGTTGCCTGCCCTCTTTCCGCAGCGCGTAGCTGTCCGAAATTCGCAGGATCGGCATGACCTGACCGCGATACTGGACGACGTCAATGCCATTGGAACGCTCAATTTTGCTGCAATCGACTTCTTCCAGACGCGAGACAAGGGAAAGCGGTACCGCTTTTGGTTCAGCGCTACCGGTATTAAAGATCAGTATGGAGATCTTCTCGCTGCTATCCTGCGCATTTGCAGCTTCAAGCGCCGCCTCATCATTTTCGTCCTTCACATCACCGCAGGCATCGGCGATGCCGTTGGGATCAAGGATCATAATGACGCTGCCGTCGCCTAAAATCGTATTACCTGAGAAAACGCTGATATCGCGCAGAATCGGAGCAACCGGTTTGACGACAATTTCCTCGGTATCAAAAACACGATCCACAACAATGCCGAAACGGAAAGTTCCGACTTGCGTGACAACAACGAATTCATCATTGCCTTTTGCATGGATATGCCTGTCGACGCCGCTGCTCCCGCCCGCTTCATTGCCTTCCTGCATGACGCTGTCGGGATCAGACTCCAATCCCAACACATCGCTGAGATAAACAAGCGGCAATAGCTGATCGCGCAACCGCAGCACCGGTGTTTCCTTCAACTTTTCGACACGATGTTCTGAGTTGCTGGACGCCCGGACAAGCTCCACCACACTGATTTGCGGAATAGCAAAACGCTCGCCGCAGGATTCGACAACCAGAGCGGAAACGATTGCAAGGGTAAGCGGTATCTTGATGGTGAAAACCGAACCACGACCAGCTTCGCTGCGCACCTCCACAGTTCCGCCGATTTTTTCGATATTACTGCGCACGACGTCCATGCCGACGCCACGCCCGGACACGCTGGTTACTGCCTGCGCAGTGGAAAAGCCGGGCTTGAAGATGAAGTTGCTGATCTGCTGCTCGCTGAGCTGATCGAGTTCGCTTTCCGTGGTCAGTCCGACAGCAAGCGCCTTCGACTTGATCTTTTCGAGATTCAACCCGCCGCCATCGTCAGAGATCCGGATGATGACATGACCGCCTTCGTGATAGGCATCGAGTTTGATCACGCCCACTGGCGGTTTGCCGGCCGCAATCCGTCCTTCGGTGCTTTCCAGGCCGTGATCAGCGGAGTTGCGGACCATATGCGTCAGCGGATCCTTGATCAGCTCGAGCACCTGACGGTCAAGTTCCGTATCCGCGCCGGTCATCTGCAGATCGATTTTCTTGCCCAGTTCATGGCTCAGATCGCGCAGGATTCGCGGCAGCTTCTGCCAGGCATTGCCGATCGGCTGCATGCGGGTTTTCATAACCCCTTCCTGCAGCTCGGTGGTCACCAGATTGAGTCGCTGCAACGGCACATTGAATTCACTGTCTTCCTGCTGGCGAACGATCTGCAACAATTGATTCCGTGTGAGCACCAATTCGCTGACCATCGTCATCAGGTCTTCGAGCAGATCGACATTGACCCGAACCGATTGGGTTGCAACCGAGGGTTCAGCCTTTTCAGTCTTCGCTGCCGGTTTGGCGGGAGGTTGCGCAGGCACGGGAGCTGTAGCCGCTTGCTCGGAAGCAGCAGGTGATTCAACTGCGGGTTCTGTTGTCACCCCTGCATCCGGCATCGCCGCCGCCTCACCATCAGCCACCACATCTGCAGCTTGCGAAGCGTCATCATCAGGGCCGGGCGCAGCGTTGAACGCCGCTTCAAGTTCTTCGAGTGACACCTCACCAGGCCGCAACGGGCGATCAAGGCTCGGATTGATATCGGGTTCTACGTCCTCTGAAACGGGCGCGGGCGCGGGATCGGACTCGGCTTCGGGCATATCGGATTCAGCGGCCCCAACGCCAGTGTCGGGTGATTGACCGGCTGCCACGCAATTGAGCTTGTCGATAAGTTCGTTATCATCGCCGGCCGGCTCTTTCTCTGTCGCCTCGAGATCGGCCATAATCGACTTGATGGCGTCGATCGATTCGAGGATGAGACTGACTGCTTCGGTCGTGACCTGAAGTTCGCCGTCGCGGAATTTGCCCAGAACATTTTCGGAAGCGTGCGCAACAGCTTCCAGACGCGGCAGGTCGAGAAAGCCGCAGGTTCCCTTGACCGTATGCACAAGCCGGAAAATATTATCCAGAACCGCCTTATCATTGGGGTCTTTTTCAAACCTTACGAGTTCCGCATCGACAACGTCGAGGCTTTCATTCGTTTCGGTTAGAAACTCATTGAGTAAATCATCCATTTCGCCAACCCTGCAATAGGCCCATATGGGAGCCCCCCTCAGGCTAGGGAGCCTTCATTCGCTAATGTCCCATGGATATCGGAGCGGCGTTAAAAAGCCGTAAAGCTGCTGCTTACGGCTTGTCGATTTGTGCGCATGAGCGGGATGTCATGCGTGGCTAAAGCCCGGTATGGCAGAAAAATGACAATGTGTTGCCTGCGCTGTCCATCTCAATACTGCAATTCAGACAGCGTGCGACAAGTCCGGTATAATAGGCTTGCGCGGCGCGGGGCGACAGACCGTTCAATTCGCTCTCCCCGGACAGAACCTGAACAAGCCCCTCTACTGGTTTAACCATCTCCCCTTCACCTTGGACGGCGATCTCAACCATCGTATCCTGCATCGATAATCGTGCAGTAACGCTGCCGCCACGCGGCAGGCTTTCCGCACACAGATAAGCCAGATTGACAAGCAGTTTTGCGACCAGACGATCCACCGCCGCCAGATCGCATTGCCAGACCAGCTCAACTTTGTGATCGCTCAGCAGCTGCGTTGTGACCTTTCGCGCTTCCCCCAGATCGATATCCGCACCCGGTCCGCCGGCCGCACCATAGGCAAGGCGCGCGAATTGCAGCTTGTTGGCCGCCCGTTCGGCACTTTCAGAAATCAAACGGAATGCCATTTCGCGCATATCCGCATCATCTTCGTCGGCAAGTACTTCAAGGCCGTTCGTCACCGCCCCCACCGGGCTGACCAGATCGTGGCAAAGCCGCGAACTCAAAAGTGAAGCTAACTCAAAAATCGCCAATTCGGACATAGATGTTCCACCCTGGTGCCGCCGCGCATGGCAGCCCATTTATTTCTGATCAGATTACCCATGCATCATACAAGATGGTTAATGATTGGTTAACAATGCTGCCACGGTGCGGGTCTGTACAAGCGGCGCGCATTACCGCTATTAAACGGGTCTAATAGTCTTTTAAGCCTACTGCCTGGGCGGAGCCGCATCACAAGCGCGCTCATGCACACCAACCGCAGAAAAGAGGAAGATGTGAGCTTATCGGCGTCCGACCGCGAAAACCTGACCCATGCGATCCGCGATATCGCGATCGAAGCCGGCGGGATCATCATGCATTATTATGAAGATGATCTGGATGTGCGCGAGAAAGGGGATAAATCACCCGTCACGATTGCTGATGAGGTGACCGAGGACTTTATCCTCGAACGGTTGCGTAAGCTCGACCCTGATATTCCGATCGTCGCCGAAGAGCTGGCTGCGGCTGGCGATTTGCCAAGCGTCGATCAGCGGTTCTGGCTTGTCGATCCGCTTGACGGCACCAAGGAGTTTTTGAACAGAAATGGCGAGTTCACCGTCAATATCGCGCTGATCGATCATGGGGAACCGGTACTTGGCGTAGTCTATGCTCCTGCGGTGAAACGGCTTTTTTATGCCTCGGGCCCCGGCGCGGCATTCGAGCAGCGTGTCGATCCGCATCAGGGCAAAGACCGCGAAGCTGACGGGGCGCCACAAAAAATTTCTGCCCGCAAGCCTGGTAATGGGGGACTGGTTGTTATCGCCAGCCGATCGCACCGCGACAAGAAAACCGACGAGCTCTTGCGGCAATATGATGTGAAGGAACTTGTCGCGGCGGGCTCATCGCTCAAATTCTGTGTGGTGGCCGCAGGTGAGGCGGATCTCTATCCCCGGCACGGCCCGACCATGGAATGGGATACCGCTGCCGGTCATGCGGTTCTGTCAGGCGCGGGCGGTACGGTCAAACGGATGGACGGATCGCCCTTCCTTTACGGCAAAGCGGAATTCCGCAATCCGCACTTTATCGCCCGCGGCGCGGAAGACTAGAACCTCTCCCGCACCGCGCGGCGCAAATTTGGCTTTTCGCTACATGCCGTAAAGATCGGCCTTATCGACGACATTCTGCACGATCCGGACGGAAGCGGCATCAACCATCACGCCGTCGATCTGCACCGCGCCTTCACCGCGCGCCACCGCCTCTTCATACGCCTTGGCAAGCTTGCGGGCATTATCGACTTCGGCCTGTTCGGGCGAGAAGACATCCTGCGCGATTTCCACCTGGCTTGGATGAATGGCCCATTTACCGACCATCCCCAGGATCGCGGCCCGCTGCGCCTCGCGGCGATAGGCGTCCGGATTGCGGAAATTCGCAAACGGCCCATCAACCGGGTCCAGCCCATGGGCCCGCGCCGCCACCGTGATCTTGTAGCGGGTATAATGCCAGATATCGCCAGGATAACCCGATTCGCCGCCAATATGGCGCACATCGATCCCCTGGCTTGCGGAATAATCCCCCATGCCGAAGATCAGGCACTCGAGCCGCGGCGTCGAGCGAGCAATCTCCTCAACATTCATCAACCCTTCGACTTCCTCGATCAGGACTTCGATACCAATGCGTCCTTCCTCAAGCCCGAGCTTGCGCTCGAGCTGATTAAGCATGGTGTCGACAAATGAAAGATCTGCCGCAGATTTCGCCTTGGTCAGCATGATGGTGTCGAGATTCCTGCCCGCACCCGTCACCACCTCGATGATGTCGTCATGGCACCATTCGGTTTCACAATCATTGATCCGCACACAGCGAACCTTCTTGCCGAAATCGAGATTGTTCAGCGCATCAACGATCATGCCGCGCGCGCCGGGTTTGGCGCTCGGAGCGACCGCGTCCTCAAGGTCGAGGAAAACATGATCAAGCCCGTCCATCGCGGCGGCCTTGGTCATCATCTTTTCGCTGCTGCCAGGTACCGATAGCTGGCACCGGCGGGCACGTTTGGGTCTGTTAGCCATATTTTACTCCCTGCATATTGGTTTTTTCTATTGGTTCAGGCGCGCCGCTAACGGATCGCGCGTTTTTCCCGCATTTCAGCGATTTCCGCCGCGCTATAGCCAAGGCTTTCCAGGATTGTTTCCGTATCCTCCCCAAGCAATGCCCCGCGCCGCGCCACGCCCCCTTGCGTCTTTGTCATCCGAATGGGTGTTCCCGCAATCTGGACCGGCCCGAGCCCGGGCTGTTCCACCTCGGGCAGCATTTCACGGACCTTGGTATGTGGATCGTCGAAAATATCCGCGACATTATTGACCGGTCCGAACGGGATTTTACCGCCCAGCTTGTCGATCAGTTCCTTCTTGGTCAGCGTGCTTGTCCAGTCACCGACCATCGCGACAACCTCGGCATTGCGCTGCACCCGCGCGATGTTGAGCGCATAACGCTCATCCTCGCCAAGTTCAGGCCGGCCCATCGCCTCTGTCAAAATGATCCAGAAATGATCCTTTGGACAGGCAATCGACACCCAGCCATCCTTGGCCGGGAACAGACCGAACGGGCAAAGCAGCGGATGCGCATTACCCTCCGGCCCCGGCACCACGCCGTCATAGCTGTGCTGATAAACGATCCGCTCGCACAGGGCGAGGATACCGTCATACATGGCGACGTCGACAAATTGCCCTTGCCCGGTTTTTTCCGCATGCCGCACTGCCGACAAGATGCCGATGGTCGTCAGCATGGCGGGCACGATATCGCCGACGCCCGGCCCGATCTTGAGCGGGGTATTCGGATCGGGACCGGTAATCCCCATGATGCCGCCCATCGCCTGCGCGATCACATCGAAAGCCGGCCAGTCCGCGTAGGGGCTTTTACCGGTGCGCGGATCGCCGAACCCGCGGATCGCCGCATAGACCAGGCGGGGATTGATCTTCGACAGCTCCTCATAGGACAGGCCAAGCCGGTCCATCACCCCGACGCGATAATTTTCGACCAGCACATCCGCCTCCTTGACGAGCCGGCGCAGCACCTGTTTGCCTTCCTCTGTCTTGAGATCGAGGCCGATTGACAGCTTGTTGCGGTTGATGCTTTGAAAATAGCCGCCAAATGGCATTTCATCCTTGCCCGGATGAACGCCACGGGTCGTATCACCGCCGCGCGTGGGTTCCACCTTGATGATGGTGGCCCCCTGATCGCCGAGCAGCATGGTGCAGAAGGGGCCGGCCAGCATCATCGTCAGATCGATGACCTTGAGCCCCTTCAGCGCGCCGTTTTCAACCGGCGAGGCGATCATTTTCCGCCCCAGCCGCGTTTTTTGACAAGCACGCGGCGTTCGCCCTCAAACACCAGCTTGTCCTCCTGATTGACGCCGTAATGTTTGAAATGAACGATACCGGTATCGGGCGCATCGCCTTCTTCGGTACCCAGCACTTCGGAAAAAGCGTAAAGCGTATCGCCGTGGAACACCGGCGATTTCAGCCGGATCTTGTCCATACCGATCTCGCGCAGCGCATTCTCGCCGGTATCCTGCATCGCCAGCCCGACCACGGTCGCAATCGTCACGCCGCCAAAATTCACCCGCTGTGGGAAGATCGCGCCCGAATTCTGCATCAGATGCTCGTTGAAATGACCTTCAGCGGTATTCATGACCTGCAAGGTGGTACCCACATTGTCATATTCCATGATCGTCTTGCCGCGCGCATGGCGGTAGACGTCACCAACCGTGAAATCCTCGAAATAATTATCCGATCCCGTCAATGCCATGATGCTTACCTCTTGGACGGACGGCCGAGCAGGCTGTCGGAAATGATCCGCTGCTGAATCTCGGACGTGCCTTCAAAAATCTTGGTGAGCCGCGCATCGCGCCAATAGCGTTCCACCGCGTTGAGCTTGGTGTAGCCCGCACCGCCAAAGATCTGCAGCGCCTCGCTCGTTACCCGTTCGGACATCTCGGACGCGAACAGCTTCACCATTGCCGCCTCTCTGTCGCAGCGCTTGCCGGTATCGATCTGATGGCAGACGAAATACATCAGCTGTCGCGCCGCTTCGATATCGGTGGCCATCTTGGCGATCTTGAAGCGGATCGCCTGAAATTCGCCGATGGGGCGGCCGAACTGTTCGCGTTGCTGCGCATATTCTATCGCATCTTCCAGCGCGCCCTGCGCCAGACCGATCGACCGCGCAGCGGTGTGCGCGCGGGCCCGCTCAAGGCCGCTCGACACCTGATAGAAGGCATTGCCGCCACCACGTTTGCCGCCGACCTGCGCGCTTAACGGCACACGGCAACCATCAAAGGCAAGCTCAAACGTGTTCCAGCCGAAATAGCCGATCTTGGGAATGACCGCGCCCTGACAGCCGTTGGGCAGTTCGCCGCGCGGCTTTTCGATTATGAAACCCGAAAGCCCTTTGTGCCGCTTCTGCGGATCCATCGGCTCGGTCCGGGCGACGACATAGATGTAATCAGCGTCATCGGCGAAGGTGCACCAATATTTGTTGCCGGTGATGACCCATTCGTCGCCATCCTGTTCGGCACGGCAGGAGACGTTCGCGACATCCGACCCGGCATTGGGTTCGGACAGGGAAAACGCGCCAAGCCATTCGCCGCGTGCGACCTTGGGCAGCCGCTCCTGCAACTCTTCCTCGCTCATACCGCGCGCACCGATCAGCCCGTTGCCCCGCGCGATCAGGCTCGCCACGCTCATCCAGCCGCGCGCAAGTTCCTCGGCCACCAGGCAATATTCGAAACAGCCAAGGCCAAGCCCGCCATATTGCTCGGGAATGGTGATCCCGAAATAGCCCATATCGGCAAGCTTCTGGCGCAGCTCCATCGGGATCTTGCCCTGCACCGGGTCAAGCTCGTTGGCGACCGGCAGCACCTCTTTCATGGTAAACTCGCGCGCCGATTCCTTAATCATGCGGCGTTCTTCGGTCATATAGCCTTCCGGCGCATCCGGGTTGGTATCCCAGGCGTCGCCCGTCTTGCTGTCGGTCGTACTCATTTCTTGATCCTCACGAGATTGGAGCGGCGGTAATCGACCACCAGTTCGGAATTCTGATTGAAGCCTTCGGTATGCCAGGTGACGATGCCGAAACCCTTCATATTCTTGGAAACGCGCTTGTCCTTCACGGTCGAACGCGCGGTTACCGTATCGCCCTCATAAACCGGGCGGTGATAGGTCAGCGCATCGACGCCGAGAAACGGTCCCCCGCCCTCGCTCAAATCCTCAACCGTCAGCCCGAACACCGTATTGAAGACGAGCAGCGGATTAACGACAATCCCCGGATGATCATGCGCTTTGGCGTATTCAGCGTTGAAATAAAGCGGATTGTAGGACAGCGTCAGCGTCGTGAAGAGCGAATTGTCCCCCGCATTGATCGTGCGGCCCCAATGATGCTCATAGACCTGCCCGATCTCGAAAACATCATAATGATTTCCCTTCGGGATCAACCGCGCCCGTTCGCGGAAATCTTCCGACATGCAAACTCCCCTGCCTGTGTTTCATTATTATGCGACGTGACTTATCCGCCCGGCCGCTCAGCTTGACCGTATTCTACCGCAAGCGATACCAGCCACCTAATGCACCCGCATCAATTGCGCGACTTCGGCGAAATTCTCACAATTTTCCAGATCCGCGATCGCAGCCGCAAGTTCCGACGCCCGCCCATGCCCCATAACCGGGTCAGCAATCGCGTGGAATTTAGCGAGCAGCTTTTCCCATTGCAGATCAAGATCTAACGCCGGGATCGCCACATTGGCGGTGGCCGAATGGCTGTTACCGCTGGCCAGATCGATCACAACCTCGCTTTCCTGTGCGGCTGGCTTGTTGTGCACCTCGACGCTGACCTTGTCGCGCAGCGCGACAAGATCGGGCCGCGTGGCGTTCGCATCGCTATAGGTTTCAATCCGCGCGGTATCGAGGCCGGTCAACGCGAATGCCGTCGTCATGCGCAGACTGAATTTCGTTTCAAGCCCGACCTGTGGTTCAAGGATATTGCAGACACGCAAATGCCCGCGATCCACCAGCACCTTGACCGCCTGTACATCCTGGGGCGCGATATTGTGCTGCTTGCGCAGGCTGTGCGCGGCCTCAAGGCTTGAATGGGTGAGGTAGCAGGCCGCATGATATTTAAACAAGGTGTTGCGGATATGGCTGCCGCCCTGCGGCTCGGCCAGCGCCGCCTCGGCACGTAAGGCATCGCTCTGGGTCTCGCCAAAGCCCTGCTCGATCTCCAGTACGTTGGGCCGGCTGGTAAAGCCACGCGCGGCCAGCCGCGCCGCCATCAGCCCGCTGGCCGCCGCACGGCCCGCATGAAACGGCTTGCACATGGTGCCGAACATGGATTTGAGGCCCGCCGCCTGGGTGCCCGCAATGCCGAGCGCCATCGCTGTCTGCGCCGCATCGAGCCCGAGCGCATTGGCCGCCGCCGCCGCCGCGCCAAATGTGCCGATCGTCGCGGTTGCATGCCAGCCCCGCTGATAATGGCTTGGCGACACGGCCGCGCCGATCCGGCATTCGGTTTCCACCCCTGCGACAAAGGCAGCGATCAGCTGTTCGCCCGACAGGCGGTGCTGTTCGGCAAGCGCCAATATGGCGGGTGCGACCGGCACGGTGGGATGCCCCGACAGATGCATCTGCACATCGTCATAATCGAGTGCATGCGAAGCTGACCCGTTGATCAGCGCCGCCTGGCTTGCGGTGACCTGCTGGTCCGAGCCGATCAGGCTGGCTTGCGGTGCGCCGCCTTCGGCATAGGCTTCGGCGCGCAGAATTTCGGTCAGCGGTTCCTGCGCCCCGGGCAGCGTCACGCCAAGAAAATCAAGCAGGCAATGTTTTGCGACCGTCGCCGCATCGACCGGCAGGCTGCGATAGCTGTAGGCTGCTGCTTGTTCCGCGAGCTTTTCGGTTAATCCCGCCGCTTGTGACACGTCCGCTGTCGCCATCTCATATTCCTTCCCTGTGCCGTATTTTCTGCCGACTTTCCCGTTTTGCCCGGAATTTTCAACGCCGACCGGAGTGAGCGGCGATTCTGACTCCGCTTCATTGAAAATACCAGAGGCAAACTTCAAGTATAAGCCGCAAATTCCAGCCAATAACGCGATGCTGCAGGTTCGCAGCCCGTAGAATACTGTGCGGCAAGATAGGCGGCAGCCAGGAAGTTTTGTGCAAGCTTGTGGTATTGGGTTGCAATCCCGCGAATTTCGTTGATACGCCCAAACATACACTCGATGACGTTGCGATTATGGTACGGAATTGGCAAGAAACACAGTTTCCAAATTCGGTTGATCTTGAACGGAAGGGAAATTGGGCCCTGTTACCCTACCTTTTCAACCTTCCAGTGCAACGCATTGCTGTCATAACCCTTGTTATGTGCCATTAGCAGCCCGAGCGCGCAAAGCGGTTATAAAACGTCTTATGCAGAACATAGACATCAGGAATGTCTACCTGTCAGCCATCAAAACTTCTCGACATTCATAATTCTTGAGATTACCCATCGCTTATCGACTTACGGCTTACCCCCACTATCAGTGGGTAGAGCTGCTTGAGCTACGAAAACAGCTCTGCCGCCAGCCAAGAATAAACTTGAACATCCCTTCCAGAGGTCCGGAATCTCAAAATTATTCGCTGAATTCCTGACGCGGATGCGCAGCACCTTCCTGCTGAACCCGCAATACGCCCTGAAATTTACGGCCGATTTCATAGGTGGCATCACGATTTTCCTGCACGTTGCGCACGACGGTCGGTGTGATCATCACCATCAGTTCGGTACGCTGCGCGGTCTCGCTGGTGCGGCCGAAAAGATGCCCAAGCACGGGCACCGTATGCAGACCGGGAATGCCGCTCTTGCCCTTTGTTCCGGTTTCGCGGATCAGTCCACCAAGCAATACCGTCTCCCCGTCATGCACCGCAACGGTACTGAGGAAACTACGCTGCTGGATCGTCGGGGAATCGATGGTCGAGGTGCCCGAAGCCTGCGTATTCACCGCAGCACTGACTTCCTGAACGATCTCAAGCGTCACCATACCGCCCGAATTCACACGCGGCGTCACTTCAAGCAATACCCCGGTGCTGCGATACTGGACCGTGTTGACCGTGCGTGCATCATCGGTCAGCCCTTCCGATGTCTGGGTAATGATCGGCACCTCATCACCAACGCTGAGCCGCGCCACCTGATTATCGAGCACAAATACGGTGGGGGCCGACACCATGTTCACCGTCGTCAAATCCGACAGCGCGTCCAGAATAACCCGCGACTGATTGAGCCCGCCCTGCACCGTGAAGGCAAAACCGCCCGAGGGTGGCGTTGCCGCGCCCAAATTCGGGCTGATACTGGTCGGCGAAATGCCGGTCGTCAGCTGTGTGATACTGTCTGTCGCATTCCCGAACCCGCCTGTATCAAGGAAATACTGCACCCCGTAACGCAATGTGTCGCTCAGGCTAACCTCGACAATCTGCGCTTCAATCATGACCTGCAACGGCTCGACATCAAGTGTGCTCAAGACTTCCAGAATCTGGCGATATTGCTGCTCGCTCGCATGGATAAGCAAAGCATTCTTGGACTGCTCCGCGGTAACACGCGGCGCGGGGCCGTCCCCGCTCTCCCCCGCCTCGGTTTCGACATTCAATGACGCACCATCATCGGCTTTATCGCCGCGCGCCGCGCCAAAGATATCGCGCAAGGTCGTGACCATGTTGCTCGCGGAACTATGCTGCATGAAATAAACAAATATCCGCCGTTCGTCGGAACGTCTTGTCCTGTCAAGCCGCGCGATCCAGTCCCGCGCTTCCTGCAAATAGGCCTGCTGGGTCGAGATGACCATGACCGCATTCAGCCGTTCGATCGGCACAAAACGCACAAGCCCCGCAAGCGGCCCCTTGCCCGTATCACCGAAAATATTCTCCAGCTCGAGCAATATGGTCTCGACATCGACATGCTCGAGGCTGGTCAACAGAACCGCTTTTTCCGCCATATGGTCGACATCGAATACCGCAATCGTGTCGCGAACGGTGCGCAGTTCCGGGCCGCTTCCCGCCACAATCAGGATGTTGCGCGTCTCATCGACCGCCAGCGGACGCCCCTCGGGCAGCAAGGGCTTGATGATCTTGGCAAGCTCGGCAGCACCGATATAGGATAGCGGGAACACCTCGAAACCGCCACCATTGGCGCCAGGCATGTTCGCGCCGACCGCGCCGCCCGAAAAACTTTGCGCATCGGCAAGCGATACGCGATAGACCCCGCCTTGGTTGACCAGTACGGCATTCGCGCTCGCCAGCACCGCCTCAAGCACCGGTACAAGTCCCGCCGCGCTGATCGGTTCGCCTGTCCGCAGCGATGCCGTGCCCCGGACATCGGGATCGATGGTAAATGGCACGCCAAGCAGATCGCCCAGAATGACGCTCACAATCTCGGTGATTTCCGCGCGCTGAAACTCAAGCGAGATATCGCCCTTGCCAAGGTTGCGCTTGAGGGCTGACTTTGCCCTTTTTCCACCGATTGAGGGGTAAAACTCATCAATCATGGGGGCCGCCGCTGTCGCGCTCGCCTGCAAAGCGGGGGTTTGTGCCGCACGCTGTGCGACCGCGAACGCACCGGGATTATGCGGTGCCTGCGGCGCCGGTTGTGGCTGAACGGCAGACACCGCTTGCGGCGGAGTGGCAGGGGGTTGCGCCGTTTGCTGCACCGTACAGGCAACAAGCGCCAGACCAAGCCCCACGGCAAGAAGCGGCCGTATCACCGCATTACCGACTAACCCTTTGTTCCGCAAAACAAACCCCTTCTTTTCCCCGCAAATCACCACCAGACCCGCTATTCCCGCTTGCCATGGAGCAGAAATATTTCCTCTGCACCGGCTTTTTCCAAAACGATGCGCCCATGCGCGATTTCAGTGATCGACCAACCGTCCAGCATTTCCCCCTGCTGAAGCCGTACCACTTTGTCACTCTGCCCGGTACGGATCAAGACAATGCGGCGCTCACCCGCCACCACGACACCAACCACAGGATACCGCTCAAGCAACAGCTTCTGCCCCGGCTGGGCAGTAACCGGGGCGTTGAGTGTGCTTGAGGGACGGCGGGAGGCGACAAATAATGGGCGCGACACTGTCTGCGAATAGTCCTGCAAGCGGGCCGGCATCAGCAATGTTGGCAATTGCACACGTTCGACGACCGTATCGTCATCTAGCCCAGCATCAGGCTGAATTTCGCCATATAGCCGCGTACCGATCGCATACCCCCAGGGCAAGACCGCGAGGACGGCGAGAACCAGGCATAAAACGATCAAGGGCGCGGCGCGGACATTCATGACGGTGCCGCTCCGGCTTGCGTCCGGAAACCGAAAATATCGAGCTGTATATCCAACCCGTCGCTTTCCTGCTCCTGGGGCGTACGTGCCCGGATATAAAGACGATCGAGGAACAAGACAGGACGGTGGCTTTCAAGCCCATGCAGAAAGCGCTGTAATCCGGCCAGGTCGGCCGTCGCGCGTACACGCCCGCCAACACGCCCGAAACCATTGACCACGCTGTCAGCCGACAAAGGTTCAAAACTCAACAGGCTGACACCGCTTTCCCCGGCCAAGCCATCGATGATTTGCTGCAACCCGGCTTGCGCATTGGTCGCAGTTGGTCCGGGCAACAACAGCAAATCATGCAATGCGCCGGTTTGCTCCATCGCGTCATCAGACTGCCCCGCCTTTTCCATATATCGTGCGAACAGAGCCCTTTGCTGCTGCGATTGCGCAAGCTGTTCATACGAATTTTCAAGCAGGGCCAGATAAGGGACCACAAGCCCGAACACAAACAGAAGCAGGGCGATGAAGAGGGCTGACAGTGCCAGAACCCGATCGCGCATTGATGGCTTACCCAATTCCCACATCATTCAGGCTCCACTTCGGAAGGGGTGCCTGACGCAAGTTCAATGGTCAGTTGAAACTGCTCGTTCCGGGTGGCGGGATCGCGCAGTACCGGCGCCGCAAATGCGGCTGAAACCACCATGGGCAGGGCCTCAAGCGGCGCAATCAAATCCGATGCCGACCGCGCAACTCCCTGTACCTGCAACATATTTCCTTCAAGCTGCAATTGCGCCAGATAGGCCGTGTCGGGCATAACCCGCGTCACAGCCTCCAGCATCGCGACAACGGGCGGGCGGGCATTGCGTTGCCCAATCAAGGACGCAAATCGGTCTTGCGGTGTGCTACTTGTTACTTTCTGCAGGCCTTCCGGCCCGAGCAACAACCGCAATTCCGCTGCCTTCTCAAGATTCTCCGATGTCTCGATATAGTTACGCAAGAAGGGCGACCCCATCGCCAACACAGCAAGTAGACACACAGCAAATTTCAAGCCGAAAGACGCCGCACCTCCCGGCGCGTGAATCCTGCGAACAGTTCTGCCTCTTTGCGAATTATCACCCACTGAAACCCGGTTGGGATGGATACCGAACCAGGCAGCGGCGGCCAGAACTTCTTCCACCGCAGCAGTTGGTATCACCGTGAATGCCACGGGCACTTTGCCACGCGCATCGGCCTTGCCGGTTACCGCATAACCGAAATCCACCTTATCTGGCGCAAAGGGGGTCTGCCGTTCGATCTCATCATCAAAGGCGCGGCGTCCCTTTTTCAAACTGGCCGCATCCATTTCCGCCAGACGCTGCAACCCCATATCCGCGGGTAATGACAATACGGCTTCAGCGCCCTGCTCCAACTGATTGGCCAGCACGGTCAATAATTTCTGATTGGCCGTTTCCGGGGAAGATTTGCTGACCGACCCGATGGTCGTCGTCTGCCTTCCGCGCATATGCTGTAAAAGGAAGCCTTGCTTTTCGGGAACAAGTAAGATCCTGTCCCGCGCCAGCCCGAGCCAAACGGCGATTTGATGGGGCAACATGCTGCGCAGCGTCAGCCCCCACCAGCGCAAGAACCTGCCAACGGTGCCGACAGAGGCTATCTTTTCATCGTCTTCCGCTTCTACTTCGGAATCTTGATCGATTGCTTCAGACATGCATTCCCGCTACTTCGCCTACCCGAATCGACGCTACCACCCAGCATCGCAAGATGACAGTTTGATCGCACCAACGAATATCACACAGACTGCAAAATATCCGCAGCTTCAGCGTCGATACCAATGCACAATGCGATAGGGCGCGTCACTGTCACGGGTAAGCCACAGCGCCGCTTCCGTCGCCGCCACCGCCCCCCCGGGCAGTTTGACCTCAGCAACTATATCATAGGCCAGCCGGTGGGAACGCCCGGGTAAACCGCTCAATGTCACGGCCCGCCGCACATCGGCCCCGGCATATTGCGGATCCGCGCCCTGTTCGCGGCAATTCACCGTCAACCCCGGCAGCAGGGCTGCAAGTTCCCGCGGTCCAATGCCAGGCAGTCGCGCAATGTCGCGCCGGGTTTGCCACGGGGCAACGGGAATAGCATTGGGCACCGCCACTTGCGGCAGCGCCGGCAATTGCCCGAACCCGCTCGGGGACAGGTTTCCCGAAGATCGATGGCCATCCTCGCGACCGGCGATCACGGCCTCGGTAAATTGCCGTGCCGAGGCCGGCGAAAGCCCGACCGCAACCGCATAGGCCGATAACAGCGGTGCCGGTGCCCAGTTCAGATCGATCTGACCGCAGGAATCGCGGATCGTCACCGCGATTTCCGCCGCATCATCAAGACGCAATGTAAAGCCCGCCGCGCCGCCAAGCTCAAGCTCTGCCAGATCGTCGCTGGACAGCAACAGCAGGATAGCGCGGTTGATCCCGGCTTCCGCAAGGTTTTGCGCCTTTTCGACCGCGATCAGATTACGCGCAAGCCGCACCTCGCTGCTGCCTGTCATGAGCAAGCCGCCCACAAGCCCGCCAAGCAGAATGACGACCCACACCGCGAGCAATAATGCAACCCCGCGCTGGCCTGCCATTGGCCCGGCATATGAAGGGCCCGTCGCTTTGGTTTTGTGCGATCCCGTCATCTTGTCAACCAAAGGGTGGCGGCTGTGTCGCCGGGGCAATAATCAGCGCGGGCCAGAATTGTCCACCGTCGCCGGGCGTGACATTCAGCCGGACAAGTTTTGGCAATCGCTCGGCATTTGCCCAGGCGCGATGCCACCGGGGCGCGGTTTCGGGGGCCAGGATACCGTAATAGCTGAACTGTCCATCGCTGAGTTTCGGCATCAGCACGCGCTCCGTTTCCCCCTGCACATAAAGCAACGCTGCCCCTGTCTCCCCCTGCTGCAAACGCAGAGTGACAAGCACCGGCGCAATACCGCCCTGGCTGGCAAGCGGATAGGCAGGAAAGCGTAATGTCTGTTCCTGGCCGTTGAACAGCAGCTTATTTTCATGCGCTTCACGTCGGGTGAGAGGGGGCATGGCCGTCAACTGCCGGCGCAGCAACTGCTGAACGTCGCGTATCTGGCCGATATCATTGCTGATTGCCGAGGCGCGCCCGGCCCCGGACATACCCGCTGGCAACAAGCCGGCGATCAGCACAGTCATCAAGCCCAAAATCGTCAGGGCGACGATCATTTCAAGCAGCGTGAAACCGCGCTGATTTTCCATACCGCGACAGCTGATCATTTGCCTTGCCCGGCTTGAAAACCGCGCTGATTTT
>OBIY01000109.1_pt1 | contig 34566 bp, 31 predicted proteins | sample 1519841 | NCBI WGS metagenome assembly OBIY01 (sample SAMN03019774, study PRJEB22545) | beach sand metagenome | biome: beach; feature: sea beach; material: beach sand | place: USA: Municipal Pensacola Beach, FL | collected 2010-07-30 | depth 30-40 cm m
TCCGATCTGGGCGAAAGCGCTCATGCTCATTGCTGGCAAGTAGTAGCAGTCCGCCCGCCGCCACGCCTGTCAGCGGCAGGATGGCAACCGACTGGATCTCTGCGCCGCGTTCGCCAAACAGCGATGCCACCTCTATCGAATCGGGCGGTTCGCCCAGGTAGGGTTTATCGAATGCGGTGTCGGGGCCGCTGGCGGGATGGGCGATCTCCGGCAACGGGTTGAGTCCATCGTCTGGTAGCTCTACCGCCACTGCGTCGACCGAAAAGTGGTCGGCAAGATGGTTGCAGAGGGTCTGTAGCAGTGATTCGAGTGAATCGGTTTCCACCAGCGCTACCGCAAGTTCGCCAATGCGGTCGTAAACAGCCTGGTTGGCGTCGGCATTTTCGATAAACTGCTGCAGGTGACGCTCCAGTTTCTGGTTACGATCACGCAGTTGTGCGATCTGTCGTTCGACCAGGGAAACGGTACCGCGTTCGCCATGGGGGATGCGCAGATTTTCCAGCAGCGACGCGTGTTTGAGGAAAAAATCAGGGTTCTGTAACAGGTAGTCTTTAACCGCATCGGCGGTCAGACTCAGGGTCTGCACGGAGCTGGTTTTCTGCGCTTCAGGATCACTCATAGGTCGATCACTCCCTGGAATACCTCGACGGCGGGTCCGGCCATTTTAACCTCATCTCCGTGCCACAGAATGGCCAGCGCTCCCCCGCGCAGTTGAACTTCGACTTCAGTATCCACCAGTCCCCAGCGGTTTGCCGCGACCACTGCTGCGCAGGCGCCGCTGCCACAGGCCAGCGTTTCACCGGCGCCACGTTCGTAAACCCGCAGTTGGATATGGTTGCGATCGATAATTTGCATGAAACCAGCATTGACGCCGTTAGGAAACAGGGGGTGGTTGCTAATTTGAGCGCCCAGCTGCTCTACCGGCGCTGTCTGCAGATCGTCCACTTGTGTCACGGCGTGGGGGTTGCCCATCGACAGCACCGCAACCTTAACCGACCGCTGGTCGAGTTCAAGCTGGTAGTCGAGTTGTTGCTGTGGTGCCGTGAAGGGAATCTGCGCTGGTGCAAACTGTGGCCGGCCCATATCAACCTTGACGTTGCCATCGGCCAGCAGGCTCGGCTGGTACTGACCGGAGCGGGTCTCGACGGTGAGTGTATTTTTGTTGGTCAGGCGGTGGTCATAAACATAACGGGCGAAACAGCGCAGGCCGTTGCCGCACTGCTCCACTTCGGCACCGTCTGCGTTGAAAATGCGGTAGGCAAAATCGGCTTCACTGCCTGCGCCTGGGGTTTCAATCAGCAGTAGCTGGTCAAAACCGACGCCAAAATGGCGATCAGCAAGCGAGCAGATCTGTTCGGCAGTGGGTTGCCAGCCCAGCTGGAGGTTGTTGACCACCATAAAATCATTGCCGAGTCCCTGCATTTTGCTGAAGTTGATCTTCATAACCGCCCGCCCTGTTGGAGGCCGGACCGGCCCACCCAGTCTCGACAGAATTGCCAGGCGGTTCTGCCGCTACGCGAGCCACGGGTCAGCGCCCAGCGTAGCGCCTCTTCGCGGGCTGCGTCGAATTGATCGCCATGGCCAAACTGGCCCAGCCAGTGGTCGACCACCTGCAGGTACTGTTGCTGATCAAATGGGTGAAAGGCGAGCCAGAGCCCAAAACGGTCGGAGAGTGATATCCGCTCTTCCACTCCTTCGCCAAAATGAATTTCGCCGTCATCGTGGGTAGTGGCGAGATTGTCGCTGGCCGGTTCTGGCATCAGGTGACGACGGTTGGAGGTGGCGCAGACCAGCAGGTTATCGCCGCCGGTGGTCAATGAACCGTCGAGCACCACCTTCAGCGCCTTGTAGCCCGGATCTCCTGCTTCAAAAGAGAGGTCGTCGCAATAGAGTAAAAACCGTTCCGACCGGCCGGTGATAATCTGCGTGATCTGCGGTAGCTGCAGCAGGTCGACCCGATCAACTTCAATCACCCTTAATCCCTGCCGCGCATACTGATTTAACAACGCTTTTAGCAATGATGATTTACCGGTACCGCGGGCACCCCACAGCAACATGTTGTTGGCTGGCAAACCAGCAAGAAACTGTTCGATGTTGCGGGTGACGGTGTGTTTCTGGCGATCTATGCCAACCAGGTGGTTCAGCGTAATGGGATCGGTGCTTTGCAGCGATTCGAGCCAGCCCGAATCCCCCCTGCGGTGCCAGCGAAAGGCGGTTGACCGCTCCCAGTCGGGCGCGCTGGCCGGTTCTGGCAATAGCTGTTCTGCACGTGCCAGCAGGGCTTCAAACCGGTCCAGCAGGTTGGCAATGGTATCGTCCATAGGGGGTGAATTCTGGTCGGCAGAGGGTGGGAAAAACGTTCAGAATTGTACACTAGCCCGGCCAATGCACCGTCTGTGGGGGTCCGCAAGATGAAACTTCAGCGCCCGCGCAGATCCCTCCCTGTTTTGCTGAGAGAGTGAAATGAATCTGAAAGATTACTGCCAGCAGGCGGCGCGTATTGCGGCCAGCGCCGGCGCCGAGATCCTGAAAGTCTATGAAGGTGAAATTGAAGTGGAGCTGAAGGATGACGATTCGCCGCTGACTCTTGCTGACAAGGCATCACACAATGAGATCGTGGCCGGCCTGCAACAGCTGGACAGCTCCATTCCGGTACTCTCTGAGGAGGGTGCGCAGATCGATTTCATTACCCGCTCCAGCTGGTCCACCTACTGGTTGATCGATCCACTCGACGGCACCAAGGAGTTCATCAAGCGCAACGGCGAATTTACCGTCAACATAGCGCTAGTAGAGAAGGGTGTACCGATACTGGGTGTGGTCTATGTACCTGTCACCGGGATCACCTATTTTTCCTGGCAGGGTGGTGGCAGCTGGCGACAGCAGGCGAATGCGGAACCGGTGCGTCTGGAAGTCAAGCGCGCCTTACCCGGGTCGGCGTTGACGGTGGTCTGCAGTCGTTCCCATCGCGGCGAACGGCTCGACCAGCTGCTGGATCGGTTGGGTGAGTATGAAGCGTTACCAACCGGCAGCTCTTTGAAGCTCTGCATGGTTGCGGAGGGCAGCGCGGATTTCTATCCGCGGCTGGGGCCAACCAGCGAATGGGACACGGCAGCGGCCCATGCGGTAGTCCTGGGCGCGGGCGGAGTGGTGTTGGACCTTAACCTAGAACCCCTCGTCTATAACCAGAAGGATTCCCTGTTGAACCCGGAGTTTCTGGTAATGCCGGAGGCGAAGCCGGCGTGGCTGCCCGACCTTGGCGGTCTGTAGTTTCCGCGTTGATGGGATTGTTACCGAATAATTGATCTGCATCGGGAATTGGGTTGTAATATCATGAGATAAACGAACGTTAAGTAAGGGTTCATTCTGCCGTTAAAAAGGGAAGCGACGGGAATGTCAGCACCGGCCCAAGCTATGGAGTCGTGTTGTGCTGGGGCAGTTTGGCCCCTTGAGAGCAGCTTGCAACAGGTTAGTAGTGGGAGAAATAGTGATGACAGCAGTAACTAGACAAGAGGAAAAACGGCTGATGGGCGAGTACAAGGCGTCGCCCAAAATTGCCTGGCCGACCACGATCCTCTGTTTTGTAATGGTGGCTGTGATCGTCGCCACCTGGGTGGCGGCATTGAACGGGACCATATCGCTGTGGCTCGGCGCGTTGATCAACGGCATGGCCAGTTATGGGATGTTCAGTGTGATTCACGACTCGTCACACCGGGCGATTTCCTCCAACCGGTTTTTCAACGACTTCATCGGAACGATTGGTTTGCTGTTTCTGTTTCCCTATGCGCCGATGCCGATTTTGCGCTGGTTGCATATGCAGCACCACATGTATACCAATGCCGATATCGACCCTGACTGGTTTACCCATACCTCTCCGAAATGGCAGGCGCCGGTACGCTGGGCTATTTTTGACGGCTATTACATGTATTACTACTTCCGCAACGGTGGTCAGTTCGTGCGCAAGTTCATGCCGACCTTTCTGCTCTACGTTGGCATCGTGGTGCCGGTGCTGGGGGCTGCTATTTACTATGGATATGCCCTTGAGGTGTTCATGCTCTGGTTTATTCCGACCCGCATCGGGCTGTTCCTGATTGATGTGGTGTTTGTGATCCTGCCCCATCACCCCGGTATCGTCAGCCAGCAGGAGGACCCCTTTCTGGCGACGACCATGCGCATGGGCTGGGAGTGGCTGCTGACACCGCTGATGGTCTACCAGAACTATCACCTGATTCACCACCTCTATCCCACCGTGCCTTTTTACAAGATGCATAAGGTCTGGGATTTGCGCAAAGAACAGCTGACCAGGCATGACGTCAGTTACCAGACCGCATTTGGCCTGGAGCCGGACAACATGGATGTTCACCGCAGCTTCCATGCCAACCAGGCCGCTCAGCCGGCCCAGGCGTAGCTGGTTTGCGCTAAAGCTGTGCTGTTAATCGGTTGAAACCCTGCGGCCCAGGGAAGGGCCGTGGGGTTTTTTATGACCGGCTAAATCTGATTAATTTAGAGGTAACTACACGTGCGCAGATGGCGATGTATCTATTGTGGCGAGATCTACGACGAATCCCTCGGGATTCCGAAAGAGGGGATTGCGGCCGGAACCCGGTTTGAGGATCTGCCGGATGACTGGGTTTGCCCCAGCTGCGGCGCAAAGAAAACCGATTTTGAGCTGATTTAAAAGGTTTTCCAGGTTCGGTGTTAATTGCTAGCTGGCGGGATCCGATGGCCCCAGCTCCATCCAGTCGGCCAGTTTTGCTGAGAGTTCATCAATCCCCATTTTTCTGGTTGCGGAGAAAAGCTGAACCGACCCGTCAAGTTCCATGCCTGTGAGTTGCTTCCTAACCGTTCTGAGCGTGTTTGCCTGCTGGTTTCTGCCCAGTTTATCGGCCTTGCTGAGAAGAATATGTACCGGTAAACGGGCAACTGTCGCCCAACCAAGAATCTGGTCATCGAAGCGGCCGAAGGGGTGGCGGCAATCCATAATCAACACCAACCCACGTAACGCCTGGCGATTTTCCAGATAGCCGTCAATCAGGCTATACCACTGCTGGCGCACCCGTTCGGGTACCTTCGCGAAACCATAGCCAGGCAGGTCTACAATTGCTCTCAGTGGATCAAGGCGGAAGAAATTCAGCTGCTGGGTTCGGCCCGGTGTCTTGCTGGTACGCGCCAACCTTGCATTGCCGGTGAGGGCGTTAATGGCGCTCGATTTACCAGCATTGGAGCGGCCGGCAAACGCAACTTCATACCCCTCATCGGCAGGAAGCTGGCGGGCCGAGGCAACGCTGATTTCGAAACTGGCCTGGCGGAAGATGCTGGACATGGTGGGTTATCGGTCAGGTAAAGAGGTGAAATTACGGTTGTAAATATGGGTCAGGGTCGAGTCCAGATTTGCGCAGCGAATAGGCTCAATAGAGGCCACTTCCTCTGTTAGAATAGGCGGCTGCATTATCGACGCGCAACCATTAAGCGGTATAAAAGTCGGATCCTGATGGAATTGTGATCAGGATTTGAGGGGCTGGAGTTTTTTCCGCAGCCGCCGTTATCCGGTTGTGGTGTTCGAATATCTGAATTGATTGGTAGAGTTTTTCAGGAGTGGTGAATGTCCATTTTTCGCACGGGTCGGGTTTTCCTGGTGCCTCTTCTAGCCAGCCTTGGGTTCACCGCAGGTGTGAACGCTGCAGATGGTTTGGTCGGTGATATTGATGCCGGTAAAGCGAAATCCTCCACCTGCGTTGCCTGCCACAGTGCTGATGGCAATAGCGTGGTTGCTATCTGGCCGAAACTGGCGGGGCAAAAAGTCAACTATCTGCGCCAGCAAATTCGTGCCTTTCGTGATGGCGAGCGCGAAGATCCAAGCATGCAGCCGATGGTAGCTAATCTGTCGGATCAGGATATCGCTGACCTGGCAGCTTATTTCGCAAGCCAGGAAGTGACCACCGGCGAGGCCGATCCCGAGCTGGTGCAGCTCGGCGCGTTGGTCTATCGGGGCGGAAATTTTGATAGCAGTGTGCCCGCATGTATGGGGTGCCACCTGCCTGACGGTTCCGGGAATAACCCTGCTGGTTGGCCGTCGCTTAAGGGTCAGCACGCCGAATATGTAGAAAAGCAGCTCAGGGCCTATGCCGACGGTAGCCGTACCTCCGACCCCAAGTCGATGATGCGCGAGATTGCGCAGCGGCTTACTGAGCAGGAGATCAAAGCGGTAGCGCAATTTGTTAGCGGGCTGCACTGAGCTGGTGTGGCCAGAGTCCCGGTGATGGCCGGTGTGGTCTTCCAGTATTGTTGGTTGAACTCATCGCTGCGAGATTGATCATAAACACCAGCCTCCGTAACCGGGGTGTATAACCAGTGACTGCGGGATTGTTCAGGGGAGTTCAAATGCTAAAACGTCTGGCATGGGCGGGTGCTTTACTGGCACTGCTGACAGGTAATGTTTTTGCCGCTGAGCGCTACAAGCTGCTCTCCACCGCACAGCCGACCAGTGTCAGTGACAAGGTCGAGGTGGTTGAGCTCTTCTGGTACGGCTGCCCGCACTGCTTCGACCTTGAGCCGGTGATGCAGGAATGGCTCGAAACCAAACCCGACTATGTGGAATATGTGCGGGTGCCAGCTATTTTCAGGGATAACTGGATACCACTTGCCCGCGCCTGGTATCTGATCGATATGCTCGAACTGGGTGAACGGGTGCACATGAACCTGTTTCGCGCCCTGCATGAAAAAAAGCTCAATATGAACAACGTTGGCCTACTGCGCAGTTTTTTTGAGCATGAAGGGGTCACCAAAGAGCAGTTCGACAAGCTCTACCACTCTTTTTCCATCGATTCGATGACCCGCAATGCCGCCAAGTTGACCCGTGATTACCAGATCACCGGGGTGCCGGCGATTATCGTCAACGGTCGCTACATGACCTCCGTCAGCCTTACCGGTAGCCATGAAGGGTTAATCGAAGAGATTGAGCGCCTTGCTCATCAGGAAGCTGAGGCGATGGGGCTGCTGCCAGCTGCCGCTGCGGGTGCAGCGGCGACCGAGACCGCTGCGGCTAACTAATCCACCTGTTTTTCGTTCGCCACCAGTTTTTCATTCGCTAGCGGGTGCTCAGCTGTAAGCCGCCATTGCTCCGTCAACGTCGATCTGGGTGCCACTGACGTAGCTGGAAAGATCGGAGGCGAGAAACAGCACGACATTGGCGATTTCCTGCGGGGTGCCAAGCCGTTTCATTGGTACCCCATAAAATTCCGCGCTCTGGGTCAAAAACTCTTCATAGCTGCCCTGTGCGGGGTCGTGATAGCTCTCCCACACTTCGGTTGAGCAGAGTCCCAGTCCCACTGCGTTAGCGCGGATGTTATCGAGCGCAAACTCCTTGGCCAGCAGTTTGGTCAGATTCAGTGATCCGGCTCTGATCACGCTGGACGCGTAGAAGGAGAGGTCTGGCTGACGGGCAAAAATCGCATTGATATTGATGATGCTACCGCCGCCGCGCTGTTTCATCAGCGGCGCTACCGCACGGGCGGTGCGCACCATGCTCATCAACTTAATGTCGAATTCCCCCTGCCACTGTTCGTCGGTCAGGGTTGTCAGGGTGCCCGAGGCTGTGGTGGCCGCGTTATTGACCAGAACATCGACACCGCCAAAACGATCCACGGTCAGGTCGATCAGTTGCTGCACACCCGGTTGGGTACTGACATCAAAACCGTCACCGGCGATCTGCCCCGGATAGCGGCTTTCCCAATCAGCAATTACTGTCGCCAGAGCCTCTGCGTCTCGGCTGCAGGTAACCACCTTGCAGCCTTCCTGAAGAAAGTTACTGACCAGTGCGTTGCCCAGTCCCTGGCGACCACCGGTGACAATGACTACCTTGTCGCGTAAATCGATCTGCATGAGCCAGCTCCTGCCTGTTCTGAGTTTTTAACGGCCGCAAAAGCGCGGGGTGCGTTTTTCCTGGAACGCAGCGATACCTTCCTGATGATCTTCTGAGGTCAACAGCAGGCCCTGACTGTTTGATTCCATATCCATAAACGCATCGTAGGGCATGCGTGCAGCTTCGCGCAGCATGTTCTTGGCAATGCCCATCGCCTGGGTGGGGCCGTTGGCGAGTCGTTCCGCCCAACCGGCGACAGCGCTATCGAATTGCGGTTCTGTTACTACCAAGTTGTAGAGTCCCATTTCTGCTGCCCGTTCGGCGCTGATCGGTTCACATCCAAGCACAATCTCCTTGGCGCGCAGCAGGCCGACGTTTTGCACCAGTTGTTGCATGATGTCGCCATCAGGGATTAACCCGATTTTGCCAAAAGCGATGACCAGCGTCGCGCTCTCCACCGCGATCACCATGTCGCAGGCGAGCGCCAGGCCAATGCCGGCACCGGCAACCGGGCCGTTGAGGGCACAGAGCACCGGTTTGGTCATGGTCTGTATCTGCTGTACGACCTGCCGCACACCGTTGTTGATGAAGCTGCGTAACTCCAGCGGGGTTGAGTTTCCGACCAGGCCGATGTCGCCGCCGGAGCAGAACAGCTCGCCAGTGCCGGTGAGGACGATGGCGCGTATGTCATCGTCGCTGGCCGCCTGGCGTAGGTATTGCAGCAGTTCCTGGCCCAGTTCGGCATTGATGGCGTTGCGGACCTCGGGGCGGTTTAACGCCAGGATCAGAATATTGTCATTCCGGGTTGCAATGATGTTGGACATGCAGAACGGCTCCGTTGGGGTCAGATGCGCCTGTCAGCGCATCAGGTTAAGGAAGTCCAGACCGTTTTGGTTTCGGTGTACATACGAATTCCGTCTTCGCCGTTTTCGCGACCGATGCCACTCATCTTGAAACCGCCGAATGGTGCGCTGGCATCAAGAATGCCATAGGCGTTGATGTAGACGGTGCCGGCTTTCAGTGCGTGGGCTACGTTGTGGGCTTTGGCAATATCGCGGGTCCAGAGCCCGGCGGCGAGGCCGTACTGGGTGTCATTGGCCTGGGCGATCAGCTCCTCCTGGTCCTTGAACGGGATAATGCTCAGCACTGGTCCAAAAATCTCCTCGCGCACCACTTTCATCTGGTTATTGACACCAGTAAGTACTGTTGGGGGATAGAAAAAGCCCTTGCCATCGGTCTCAATCGGATTGCCTCCGGCGGCAACCTGGGCACCCTCGCTGACGCCGAGTTCAACGTATTTGCAAACTCTTTCGAAGTGCTCGCGCGACACCAGGGCACCGACACGGGTCGATTCATCAAAGGGGTCACCGACGCGCATTTTTTCTGCGGCGGTCTGTGCGGCCTCGACGGCCTGGTCATAGATTGATTCCTCAACAAACAGTCGCGATCCGGCAATACAGACTTCGCCCTGGTTGTAGAAAATTGCTGCCCCAATCGCGCGCAATGCTGCTTTCAGGTCGGCATCGGCAAAAATAATGTGCGGTGATTTGCCGCCCAGCTCCAGGCTTACCCGCTTCAGGCCGTCAGCTGCTGTGCGCATGATGTGCTGACCGGTGGTGGTGGAGCCGGTAAAGGCAATTTTATCGACCTGGGGATGAGTGATCAGCGCCTGTCCGGCATCACCACCAAAGCCGGACACAATGTTGACCACGCCGGCAGGAATGCCGGCTTCGTTAAGCAGCTGGCCCAGATAGAGGGCGGTCAGCGGGGTCTGTTCGGCTGGCTTCAGGACCACGGTGTTACCTGCGGCCAGCGCCGGAGCCAGCTTCATCGCCGCCATGAACAGGGGAAAATTCCACGGCACGATCTGACCGATGACACCAATCGGCTCATGGCGGGTATAGGTGAGAAACTTGCCCTGCACCGGGTTGGTTTCGCCGCGTAGTTTGCTTGGCCAGCCGGCGTAGTAACGCATCACCTGTACCGACAGCGGAATATCTACTGCCAGCGCATCTTTATAAGGTTTGCCGGTGTCAAAGGTTTCCAGCAGTGCGAGGTTTTTGGCGTTCTGCTCAATCAGGTCAGCAAATTTGTGCAACAGCCCTTCGCGCTGGTGGCTACCCATGTTGGCCCATTTGCCTTCGTCCATAACGCGCCGGGCCGCCGCTACTGCTCTATCAATATCTTCGGCACCGCCTTTGGCCACGCCACCGAGGCTGGCGCCGGTCGCCGGGTTGATGTTGTCAAACTGTTCGCCGCCGGCGGCATCACAATATTCGCCGTCAATGAACAGCTGACGGGGAGCGTTGAGTTCCTCGAATGGGGTCATGGTCTACTCCTCTGAAATCAGGTCTGGAAATTTAAATCTGGCAGGTGGAATTCACCGTGTTATCGGTCACTACTTTAGGTGTGGACTCACCAGGGAATGGGAGAAGATGATAACAGTTCGGCATGCTGATAGATCGGGTTGGCGAACAGCCTCAATGCAACGGATTGATCTTAATGGGCCTGGTCCCAGTTGTCGCCAATGCCAATCTCAACTTCCAGTGGCACCGTCAACGGGTTCTGTTCCGTCATCATGGTGTTGACAACGGCGGTGAATGAATCGATCTGGTTTTCCGGCACTTCGAAGACCAGTTCATCATGCACCTGCATGATCATGCGAATTTCGGGCGCTTCTGTCTGTAGCCAGTGGTGGATACGGATCATTGCCAGCTTGATCAGATCCGCCGCAGTCCCCTGCATCGGCGCATTGATGGCGGTGCGTTCAGCATACTGGCGGCGCTGGGCGTTGCGGTCGTTGATTTCCGGCAAATAGAGACGCCGGCCGAGTACGGTTTCCACAAAGCCCTGCTCCCGTGCCTGTTCGCGGGTCTGATCCATGTAGGCTTTGACGCCGGGGTAGCGGTTGAAATAGAGGTCGATATAGCCCTGCGCTTCATTACGGCCGATGCCGAGCTGTTTGCCCAGGCCAAAGGCGGACATGCCGTAGATAAGGCCAAAGTTGATCGCTTTGGCATTGCGCCGCTGTTCGCCGCTCACCTGTTCGGGAATCATGCCAAACACCTCGGCGGCGGTGGCACGATGGATATCCTCACCCGCGGCAAAAGCGTTAAGCAGCCCATCGTCCCCTGACAGGTGGGCCATGATGCGCAGTTCAATCTGTGAATAGTCCGCCGCCATCAGTCGGTGACCGGCGGGGGCGACAAATGCCTGACGGATACGCCGGCCCTCGGCGGTGCGGATCGGGATGTTCTGCAGATTGGGGTCTGAGGATGAGAGTCGGCCCGTAGAGGCGACCGCCTGATGATAGGAAGTGTGCACCCGGCCACTGTCGGGATCGACCATCTGCGGTAACTTGTCGGTATAGGTGGAGCGCAGCTTTGCCAGACTGCGATGTTCCAGAATCAGCTCCGGCAGTCGGTAGTGTTCGGCCAGTTCCTGCAGCACATCCTCTGCAGTGGAAGGCTGTCCCTTGGGGGTTTTGCGAATAACCGGCAGCCCCATTTTTTCAAACAGAATCTCCTGGATCTGCTTGGGGGAAGCCATGTTGAAGGGCTGTTCTGCCAGTTCGTAGGCCTCCTGTTCCAGCTCCAGTGCGGCGCTGGCCAGCTCGCCGCTTTGCACCCGCAGCAGCTCCGTATCAATCTTCACCCCGGTGCACTCGATGGCTGAAAGCACCGGGATCAGCGGTAATTCGACGTCGCTGTAGATCTCGTGTGGTCGGCTCAATGCACAGAGCCGGGGATAGAGCGTTTGATGCAGGCTCAGAGTGACATCGGCATCCTCGGCGGCGTAGGGTGCTGCCTGCTCCATCTCAATCTGGTTAAAAGTAAGCTGCTTTTTGCCGCTGCCAGCAATCTCTTTAAAGGGGATAGTGGAGTGACTGAGGTACTTTTTCGCCAGCGAATCCATATCGTGGCGACTGGCGGTGGAGTCGAGAACATAGGACTCCAGCATGGTGTCGTGGGCTGGTCCTGGCACTTTCACGTCGTAGCGACGCAACACGTTCATATCGAACTTGAAATGCTGGCCGATAATTTTTTTCTGCCCCGACTCCAGCAGGGGTTTAAGTTTGTGTAACACCAGCGCCAGGTCGAGCTGCTGCGGTGCCCCCGGATAGTCATGTGCGACTGGCAGGTAGGCCGCTTCGCCCGCCTCCACAGCGAAGGAGCAGCCAACAATGTTGGCCTGCATGTAATCGAGGCTGTCGGTTTCCAGGTCGAAGGAGAACAGTTCGGCGGAGTCGAGTCGGTCAATCCAGCGGTCGAGCTCGATTTCGCTATACAGGGTTTCGTAGCCGTCGCGACTGACGATTTGTGTCTCTGTGGCTGCCGTCGACTGGGCGGCGATCCCTGGTCCACCGGGGGTGTCGCTGTTCTCTTCGAGGGTCTTCAGCCAGCTGTTAAAACCGAACCGCTGATAAAGCGCGGCCAGCTGTTCAACATCTGCTGGTTGCAGTTCCAGCTGTTCGGGCCCCTGGTCCAGTTCCACATCCAGCTTGATCGTGACCAGTTGTCGCGACAGCTCGATCTGGTCCAGAAAGCCGCGCAGGTTTTCTCCCACCTTGCCTTTGATCTCGTCGGCCTTTTCAATGATGGTATCGAGATCACCAAACTGGTTGAGCCACTTGACCGCAGTTTTTGGCCCCACTTTCGGTACACCGGGAATATTGTCTGAGGTGTCACCGATCAGGGTCAGATAGTCGATGATGCGTTCCGGCGGGACGCCAAATTTTTCTGTCACTCCCTCGGGATTGAGAGTGACATTGGTCATGGTGTTGATCATGCTCACATGTTCATTGACGAGCTGTGCCATATCCTTGTCGGCAGTGGAGATCAGCGTCTCCATCTGCAGTTCACTGGCCTGGCGCGCCAGCGTGCCGATGACATCGTCCGCCTCGACTTCGTCGATGACCAGCAGCGGAAAACCGAGGGCGCGGATCAGCTCGTGGGTTGGTGCTATCTGGCTGCGCAACTCATCCGGCATGGGCGGACGGTTGGCCTTGTACTGGTCAAACATATCGTTGCGAAAGGTTTTCCCTTTGGCATCAAAAATGACCGCGCAATGGCTGGTCGGTACTTCCTGCAACAGGCGCCGTAACATGTTCACCACGCCGTAGATCACCCCGGTGGGTTCGCCGTCAGGGGCGGTTAGCGGTGGCATGGCGTGAAAAGCGCGAAACAGATAGGAAGAGCCATCCACCAGGATCAGCGGGCCATTTGCTGTGTTCGACGGGGAAGTTGAATTGCTCTCGGCCACGGGGGAATCTCTCGCTAGCGGGCCGTTCTGTAGCTGGTGCATTTGACCTGAATCGGTACTATGCAACGCTGCAAACGGCATCATTGAAAATGGCTATTATGCCTGCTGTCTCTGTCGCTGCGGGAAGACGAGTCGGGTCGCATCGGCTAGAATGCGTTTGTGCCCGGCTGGATTCTTCCGGCAGCGTGGCAGGCACAGGATTATGGGTTTCAGCAGCGACATTGCAGTCGCCGGACAGGTAGATCTATGGAATCAATCGGTATGAAATATCTCGCAGCCGTACTGGCAATGGTAATGATCGCCCTCCCGGTATCCGCAGCTGAGGATGAACCGGTGTTGCCACCGGTTGCTGTAGATAGTGATGACCTTCGGCGTCGTGTGGTCCCCAACCAACCCGCAGATGATGAGCTTGAACCACAGGTGGTCATCCGCAAAGCCGGGAAAAATACCGTCGAGGAATATCGCATCAATGGTCGGCTGTTCAAGGTCAGGGTCACGCCTGCGGTGGGTCCTTCCTACTTTATGGTTGACACCGATGGCGACGGCATCATGGATCGTCGCTTTGACAAGGCCGGGCAACCACCGGTAACCCCTCAGTGGGTTCTGTTTAAGTGGTGATCGAGGCATCTGATCGGAATTCAAAATGTCGGTATTTACACAGGTTGGTGGCGACCAGCTTGAAGAGTTTCTCTGTGCCTACGATGTGGGCCAGCTGCAGGACTATCGTGGCATCTCCGCCGGTATTGAGAATACCAATTACTTTGTAGATACGGATCAGGGCCGGTTTGTGTTGACCCTGTTTGAACACCAAACCGGTGCCGAACTACGCTTCCCGATTAGTTTGATGGAATTACTGGCAGATGCCGGAGTTCCTACCGCCAGACCAATCCGGGGACGCGATGGCGACGCATTGCGTCAGCTGGCCGGCAAACCTACTGCACTGGTTACCCGTTTGTCGGGCAAGGCGGTTGAGTCGCCTTCGGTCACACACTGCGGGGTGCTGGGGAGCGCGCTGGCCGATCTGCACCTGGCTGGGCAACAGCAGAACATTGAGCAAAGTAATCCGCGCGGTGCTGACTGGTTTAAACAGACTGCAGGCAACGTGAAGCCATTTCTAAGTGGCGAACAGGCTGCCCTGCTTGATCAGGAAATGAGTTTTCAGCAGGGCTGGCTCGACCAGCACCCGGAGGCGGTGGAGGCGTTACCGACCGGCGTGATTCATGCGGATCTGTTCCGCGATAATGCGCTCTGGGACGGTGAGCAACTGGTGGGGATTATTGATCTCTATGCCGCTTGCCACGATCACCTTCTGTACGACCTTGCGATCTGTGTCAACGATTGGTGTATCGACGAAGGGGGAGAGATCGACGACCAGCGGGCGCGAGCTATGATTGGCGCCTATGCCAGCAAAAGAGCGCTCACCGAAAACGAGAAACAGAGCTGGTCTGCAGTGTTGCGCAGGGCGGCGCTACGTTTCTGGCTCTCACGACTGTACGACAAACATTTCCCCCGTCCCGGCGAACTGACGACGGTTCTCGATCCCGATCATTTTGTTAACGTGTTACGGGCGCGTCGGGCCTGCGCCGATTACCTCTCCGGATTGCTGGTCGCTGCGGTCGCCTGATCGTTAGCTCCGTTGTTGTGGACAGCCATTGAATCGCCAGCAGCTGCAATCGATCAGCGACCAGCTACAGCAATTCAATCGCTGCACTGGCCGGGCGATCAGCTGGCTGACACTGGCGATGGTGTTGATCACCTTTGTGATAGTCGCGCTGCGCTATCTGTTTGATCTCGGCTGGATCTGGATGCAGGAGTCGGTCACCTATCTGCACGCCGTGGTGTTTATGCTTGGTGCGGCTTACACGCTGGCAGAGGACGAGCATGTACGGGTGGATATTCTCTATACACGTTTTGCACCGCGCACCCGGGCCTGGGTCAATCTGCTCGGTGTGCTGTTTCTGCTGGTGCCATTCTGCCTGTTAATTCTGATTACCAGCTGGCCCTATGTGCTCTCGGCCTGGCAAATTCAGGAAGGATCACCGCAGGCGGGAGGACTTCCTGCGGTGTTTCTGCTTAAAAGTGCATTGCTGTTGATGCCGTCGCTGTTACTGCTGCAGGGGGTTGCATCACTGCTCCGCCAGTGGCTGGAGCTCACCCGGTCGACTGCCGATCATGGCTGAGTTTATGAGTATGGCCATGTTTGTCTCGGTCTGTCTGGTACTGCTGGCCGGCTATCCGGTGGCATTCTCGCTGGCCGGTACTGCGTTGGCGTTTGCGCTCTTCGGTGGGATGACGGGGCTGTTTGATCTGGTATTCCTGCAGGCATTGCCCAACCGTATTTTCAGCACCATGACCAACGACACCTTGATAGCAGTGCCGCTGTTTGTTTTTATGGGCGTGTTAATGGAGCGCTCCCGCATTGCAGAGAGTTTGCTCGAAAGCATGGCCCAACTATTTGGGCGGCTGCACGGTGGTCTGGCAATCTCGGTAACCCTGGTCGGTATGTTGATGGCCGCCAGTACCGGTATTGTCGGTGCCACCGTGGTGACCATGGGGCTGCTTTCCATGCCGACGCTGTTGAAAAGGGGTTACTCGCCATCACTGGCGGCCGGCACCATCTGCGCCGCCGGGACCCTGGGACAGATTATTCCGCCGTCGATCATTCTGGTGCTGCTGGGCGATGTGATTGCTACTGCCTATCAACAGGCACAGTTACAGATGGGTAATTTTGCGCCGCAGTCGATCTCGGTAGGTGACCTGTTTCTGGGGGCTCTGGGTCCAGGGTTGATGTTGGTGGCGCTCTACATCATCTATCTGCTGGGTATCGCATGGCTGAAGCCGGAAACGTCACCTCCGCTGGCTGCCGAGGAGCTGCCGGAGACTGGCGCGCTGGTGGCGCGGGTGCTGGTTGCGATGTTGCCGCCGCTGCTGCTGATTGTCGCGGTATTGGGCTCCATCATTGCCGGCGCCGCGACGCCAACCGAGGCTGCTTCGGTCGGTGCCATGGGCGCGCTACTGCTGGCGCTGTTGAAGCGCGAACTCAACCTTGGTCTGCTCGGTGAGGTGATGCGCGCGACCACCCGGGTTACCAGCATGGTGTTTCTGATTCTGATCGCAGCATCAGTGTTTTCGCTGGTTTTTCGCGGTTACGGCGGGGATGATGTGGTCCGTGACTGGTTAACCGGTCTGCCTGGCGGCGTGGTTGGTGCCATGGTCGCGGTGATGCTGGTGATGTTTCTGCTCGGCTTTGTGCTCGACTTTATCGAAATTACCTTTGTTGTTGTGCCGATTGTTGGCCCGCTGTTGCTGAGCATGGGGCTTGATCCGGTCTGGCTCGGAGTGATGATTGCACTTAATCTGCAGACGTCATTTCTGACCCCGCCGTTTGGGTTTGCACTCTTCTACCTGCGTGGGGTGGCACCGCCGCAGCTTGCGACTGGTGATATCTATCGCGGTGTGGTGCCCTACATCGTGATTCAGTTGATCGCGCTTGGACTGATCGCACTGTTTCCGGGACTGGTGACCTGGCTGCCGGATCAGGTTTTCGGTTCCTGAAGCGTCGCCAGAGGCAAGGGGAGTCCATGCGTAAACTATTAATGGTAGTCGGTGTCGTCGCCGGGGTGTTACTAATGCATGCCTGCGCCACCCGGCCGGTGGTTGAGCGGGCTGTTTCAGATCATTTTGACGGCCAGGTATTTGTTAATTACGAACCGGTTGAACGCACTTTTAAACAGTTTTTGAACTGGATGATGAACCGGGATCCCGGTCACTGGCCGGAGTATACGCAGCGCGCGCCGGGGCCGAAGCCGCTACAGCGGGTCAATGGTGACCAGCTGGTAGTCACCATGGTGGGTCATTCGACGTTGCTGATTCAGACCGATGGTCTGAATATTCTCACCGATCCAATCTGGTCTGATCGTGCCAGCCCGTTCTCTTTCGTTGGCCCCCACCGGGCGCACCCGCCGGCTTTAGCGTTTGATGATTTGCCACCCATTGACCTGGTATTGGTCAGTCATGGTCACTATGACCATATGGATCTGCCGACTCTGAAACGGTTGTATGAGCGCTTTCAGCCGAGAATTCTGGTGGGTCTGGGTCAGGGTAGCTATCTGCGCCGGGCGGGGATCAGTAATTACACTGAAATGGACTGGTGGCAACGATTTGATTACCAGAGCGGTGACGGCGATGTCGCCGGGAAAGTCTGGGCGGTACCGGTTCGGCACTGGAGCGCACGCTGGCTTGGTGATCGCAATCGGGCGCTCTGGGCCGGATTTGTTATTGAAACTGATAGTGGGCCGATCTTTTTTGCCGGAGATACCGGTGATGGTGACCATTTCCGCCAGATAGCTGATCGTTTTGGCGCACCGCGGTTGGCACTACTGCCGATAGGCGCCTATCTGCCTCGTGACTTCATGGTGCAGGCACACACCTCGCCGGATGATGCGTTTGATGTTCACCAGCGGATGGCAGCGCAGACCAGTATCGCAATTCATTTTGGAACTTTTCGCCTTGGTGATGATGGAGAGACTGAGGCCGCAGATCGGCTGCGAGAGTTGATCGCTGAGGCTGATCAGCCACTACGGCCGTTTCTGATTCCTCCGTTCGGTGAGCCGTTGACGATAGACTGAGCAACCCTGGCCGGACGACCAGGGGAGACGGTGGGGGTTAACAGGGGAGGCTATGGACAGCAGTCGCCAGAACAGTCACAAACCCACCGCTGAACCACTGGCGCGAAGCGGGGCAGTTTATAGCGAACCGGTGGCGCTACGCAGTGCAGTGCTGATGATGCTGGTGCTCATTGCACTCTGGGGTGGCAACTGGCCGGCAATGAAAACCGGCCTGCAGTTTGTGCCGCCAATGACCTTCGCCTCGGCACGCATGGTTTCGGCGCTGGTGACCATGGTGCTGCTGGCCGTTCTGCTTGGCGAAATGCGTCTGCCCCAGCGGCGTGACTGGGCCTTTCTGGCCAGCGCTGGTGCGTTGCAGATGGGTATCTATATCGCCCTGTTAACCTACGGTATGCAATACGTGCCGGCGGGCCGTTCTTCAATCCTTGCCTATACCATGTCGCTCTGGGTTGTGCCGGGTGCAATTCTGTTTCTCGGCGAGCGGTTGACCGGCTGGAATGGTGGTGGTTTTCTGCTCAGCCTGGTTGGCGTGGCTGTGCTTTTTAATCCACTGACGTTCGATTGGGGCGATCAGCTGGCGATTTTGGGCAGCGGTTTGATTCTGCTCGGAGCTGCGATTAGTGGCGGTGTCATGCTACACATTCGTGGACGCCAATGGAGCGCATCACCACTGGCGCTAGCGCCGTGGCAGTTTTTGGCTGCCAGCATCGTACTGGTGCCGCTGACACTATGGATGGAGCCTGATCCAGATATCGTCTGGAACCGCGAGTTGCTGATCTCACTGTTCTATTCCGGCCCACTGGCGACAGCACTCGGGCTATGGATCTTTGTGGAGATTAGTCGCGCACTGCCGGCGATTACTGCTTCGTTAGGATTGCTGGCAGTGCCGGTAACCGGCGTCCTGCTCTCTGCGTTGATACTGGGTGAGCCAATCACTGCCACCAATACTCTCGGACTGGTGCTTATTATTGGTGGCGTGGCTTTGGTGACTATGGGCGGTATCCGCCGACGCTGAGCAGATAACAGCGCTCAGGCAGCGTGGGTCAGGTTTTCGCGGCGAAACGCCTCGCGCAGGAAATCCGGCTCTATCCAGTCGTCGATGTCGACATCTTTCTGCAGGTAATTGTGCTCGCAGAGAAAATTGATCTGGGTACGCAAGCGACCGATCATGGCCGGGCTTAATGATGGCCACACGGTGGTGTTGAATTCGCCCCGGTAGCTGTTATAGATATCGTCAACCTCTACACCAATTTCGCTGGCCCAGATGCGCGCCGTTTCCGCCTGGTGCCCAGAGCCGTAGTGAGCGCCACGTACCAGCACCTGCAGGTAACGGGTGACCAGATCAGGATCTTCCTTAACCACATTGCGGCTGATGGTGATGATCCTTGGATTGCCGTTAATGATGTGGTCCGGGTTTTTCGCATCCAGCAGGTCATAGATGATTCGCAGGCGGTCGCCAAACAGCCTCATCAGTCGAGCGGGCTGTACGTTTTTGGTGAAAATGACATCCACCTCACCGTCCAGCAGTGCCTGCAACTCGTGGTCGAACATGGTCGCCTCGAACTGTTTGCCGCCCTTGCCACTGTCCGGGTTGGCGCTCTGTTTGAAATCGTTATCGATAATGGTGTCCTCGAACAGCACATCATCGGCGCTCATGCCGTGTTCCGCCAGCGCACAGAGAAAGCCACGTTCGGTGTTGGCGCGCATAAAGTCGGTCAGTAGTTTCGGGTGCAGCGGCAGTGAACAGCGCCTGCCAGCGAGGTCGGAAAACTGCTGGATGTCGGAATCGGCGCGCACCATAAAGGCGAGGGAGTCCTTGACATAGGTGAGTCCGAGCAGCGCCGTATCGGCGCCGCGGCTGCGTGCCCAGATCGGTGGAATAGCGCCCCCTTCGCGGACTGAATTGTCGAGGTGATGATCGAAATGGGATTGCATCATCTTGTCGCGGCCGAGGCTCTTGATGTTTTCAAAGCGGATCGGGCCAGAGTCAGACTCGCTTCCAAACTCGGCCTCGAACAGACCGGTTTCCAGAGCGATTCCGGTAGCGGTGGCCACCGGGCAGCGGGTGTAGTAGATCGTCCGTTCCATTGGGTTTCCTCCTGGCAATTGCGGCGCCGGTATTGCCACTCGCCTGTCTCTCGCCGCATCTCATCTTGTTCAACCAGCATATACAGCCTCAGCCATGCTGTCAGCCCGCTATAGCTCACATTGATCCGTAGTCGTATCCGGCTGACTACCTGATGTCAGGTGTTCTGGCGGCATGGTGAGTTTCGGTTCACGGCATCCTCGGCTACCCTTATCATAGCGATGGCTTTGAATATCTGGTTCGGCAATGAAGAGGGAGGGAGGAACATGGCCAAATACACCGCTGCAGAGGCGAAACAGTGGGCGCGCAAAATGATGGTGGATTCCACCAACGCGGTGCCAACACCTTTTAATACTGACTTTTCCATTGATCATAAATCGCTGGCCAGCAACGTTGATCGTTGGGCTGCCGATGGCCTGCATGGGCTGATGACCGGCGGCAACACCGCAGAAGGGTGGAACATGACCCCGACGGAGTGGCTGGAATACAGCCAAACCATCGCCGATGCCAATCAGGGTCGGATGATGCTGGTGGCGGTGATTCTCGAGCCATCGCCCTTTACCGTGGTGGAAAAGGCGAAAGCACTTGATGAAATGGGTTTCGACCTGATTGAGGTGATCAACCCGGTGCTACAGCTGCGCTCCGACGATGATCTGTACGGTTTCTACAAATACATCAGTGACAATAGTCCGCTGGCTACGGTGCTTTACAATACACCGACCGCCGGGGTGACCCTCAATCACGGTCTGCTTAACCGGCTGGCCGATCTCGAGCAGGTGGTCGGCATCAAAAACGGCCTGCTCAATCCCGCCGATACTATCGCCATGCGCAAAATGTGCGGTGATCGTATGGTGGTGACCGAGCCGATGGAGAGTTTCTACCTGTGGGATGCCGCCGCCCATGGCGGTCAGTGCCTGTTCGGCACCTGCGAATACATCATGTACGGCAAAAAGCGCGATGTGTTTCTGCGCCAGATGCAGCTCGCCAACGAGGGTAGGGTGGACGAGGCGCTGCCGCTGTTTCAGGAGCTGGAACCGATGCGGCAACTGCTGCAGAACGCCATTGTCTGGCCTATTGTGCGCAAGAATCAGTACTCGCTGGCGCCAATCAAGTACTGGATGGAGCTACTCGGTTATCCGATGGGGCCATCACGTCCGCCGTTGCCCGCCTACGCGGATGACGAAATGAAGCAGATGATCCGCGATACATTACTAGCCAACGGCGCGATCGACGAATCACAGGCCGCAGCCTGAACGCCGCTTTCGAATCAACCTGGAGGATTAACATGGCCCACACACTTTGGTACAGCCGCTGCCCGGTGGCGACCGCGTCCGGTATTGCCTATCAGCGCAAAATGTTCGACGAGGAGTTTCAGGGCTCCGAATTTGAGGTGCGCAATATAAAAGAACTGGGTCGCCAGCAGGCGAGCACCCACTTTACCCATGTGCTCAAGGATTCGTTTCGTGAAGGCGGATTCATCCCGCCGCTTTGGGCGCGCCAGAACGGCGCCGATACCGTCGTGGTTGGTTTCACCTTCGTCGCTGAAACCTTGCGTTTCTATGTGCGACCCGACTCGGGTATTAAAACTTTTGCCGACCTTAAAGGTAAAAAAATTGGCCTGCCGGTACGACCGCAGCTGGAGATCGATTTCATGCATGTTAACGCCCACAAGGCGTTCTGGGGTGCGCTGAAAGAGCACGGCATGAGCGAAGAGGATGTGCAGCTCACCGATTTTGAGATTGACGAGGATGTACTGGCGACTGTTAATGCCGATTATGGCCAGGGTGAGAAACGGGTCGTGCCGCCGCTTTATGCCGGTGAAATAGAGGCATTACTGCGCGGCGAGGTGGATGTGGTGTTCGCCAAGAACGCCGAGGCTCTCTACACCGAGCGCTGTTATGAAGGGCGCATTCAGATGCTTTACGACCTGATGACCAGTGAGCGTGACGAATATAAGAGCAACGCCAACCCGCGACCGATCACCGTCAGCGGCAATACCATCACCGAAAACCCGGAAGGGGTGATCCGCTATCTGCAGGTACTGGTCCGCGCCTCAGCTTTTGCGGCGGATAACCGCCAGCAGGCGGCAGAGGTAATGGCAACCGAGCTGGGGGTGGAAACCGATGATATCTTCAAAGCCTACCAGGCCGACTTCAACGAACACCTCTGGCCCACTTTTGATGAGCATGTGCTTGGGCTCGCCAGGTCGTTCATGGGGTTTATGGTCGACAAGGGCTACCTTTCAGACAAGGTGACTCTTGATGGCTGGATTAACCCGGAGTTTCTGCGCGAAGCCTATCGGCGCGAGCAGATCCCTTACGCGGCCTGAAGCAGGCCCGATTAGAACAGTTAACCCGGTTGGTGCAATGCCGGCCGGGTTATTTTTTTAAGTGTTACCGTTGGTCCTGTTTGATCTGTAGCGCGGGTGCGCTGGTCTACTCTTGCTGATGACTCCGCTCATGGGCCAAGGCTAATCCTATTCTGTTCAGCGGTTATTAAACAAAATCATTTTTCGGCCGATAACAGGGCGAGTTGATTGCCACAGCCCTGAAACTGTATTGCCCAAAATTAGCCGATGGATCTGGAACTCAATATAGGCACGCCTGTTCAACTCCAGCTCAATCTGGGGGATCAGGTGAAACGCTACGCCTCTCGTATTATCGGCTATGCGCGCCCGCATAGCATTATGCTGCAGACGCCGTCGGTTAACGGCAAGGCGTTGTTGCTCAGAGAAGGACAGCTAGCGACCACGCGATTCATGGGTGGTGACAGCGTCTACGCTTTTGCCACCCCAATCATTGCCGTATTGTTAAGGCCATACCCCTACCTGCACGTTGAATACCCAAAAGAGATTGAGAAGGCATTCGTGCGTAAATCCGAGCGCATCTCTTCTAATCTTCCTGCCCAGGTCGAGTCGGCGGGCCAATCGCGTTCAGATATCACCATCGTCGATCTTAGTGTTGGCGGGGCCCGGTTCGTCGGTCCGCCGCAGCTCGGCAATATCGGCGACCGACTGCAAATTTCAGTGATTGTTGAATTCGATCAACAGCGTCAACGCCTGTCGATGACTTCTATTGTCCGCAACATTCAACCCATCGATGAGGTAGAAGGGCTGGCAAGTTACGGCGTTCAGTTCCAGCTTGGTTCGCTGACTGAGCAGTTGATGATCGGCGGCTTGATACAGATGCACTCTCAGCAAGCCGCCTGATCTTTCGTCACGCCGTGGATTCAAGCGACCCGAAGCGTCCTTCAGGTGATGAGCCCCATGTCGCCGGGTACTCCGTTGGCCACCAGTAGGGCTATTTTGCGCAGTGTGATCTGAAATCCTTCTGCCGGTCGTCGCAGACGCTGCTCACAACCGGGCCGCGTACCGCACCATCTAACATGGTGGGGGCGACGAATTGATACTATTCCTCCCCTGATACCGGTAGTCGTGGTAAATCTGACCTGACCCACCCGGCGCACTGTTTTGCTGTTCTATCCCCGGATCACTACGGAGGATAAAGTGTCGGAGGTACCTACAGCCGGCACTAAAATGAATGATGGCTGAAAATCCCTGCGATGGACAGAAACAGTAGCCGACCACAATTATTGAGGAGACCCTAAATGGCTGAACAGCAGTTGCGCCGACCGCAGTCGATGGAAGAGATGCTGCAGCGAGCGGCCAATCTGATTTCTGAACAGAGTATCGGTAACGCGATGTCGTTCACGCCACGGCCAGACGATGTCTTTATCAACACCTACCCGAAAAGCGGTACCACCTGGCTGCAACAGATTGTGCATGGCCTGCGGACCCGGGGTGACATGAAATTTGAGGAGATCACCCAAGTAGTACCGTGGCTGGAAACCGCTCTGGATATGGGGCTCGACATTCACGGTGACCAGGTCGCGGCTCCCAGAGCCTACAAGCTCCATCTGCCGTTTCCGATGGCACCGAAGGGTGGCAAAACCATCATCGTCGTCCGTGATCCAAAAGATGTGGTGGTCTCTCAGTACCATTTCTGGAACGGCTGGTTTTTCGAGGCCGGTAGCGTCACCACGACAGAGATCGTGCAGGTGATGTTTATCCCCCGGGTCGGGCCGCTCAACTACTGGGAGCACCTGCTCGGCTGGTGGCCCCATCGTAATGATGAGCAGGTGTTGGTGCTCGGATACGAACTGATGAAACAGGATTTCCCTGCCACGCTGGAGCGTATCGCCGATTTTGTCGGGTGCAAACTGGATGATGAGCTGCGGGACATTGTGTTGCGTCAATCGTCGATTGAGTTTATGCGCGAACATGAGCGTCAGTTTGACGACCATCTGTTCAGCGATGCCCGCAACGAAGCGTGCGGTCTGCCTCCCGGCACCGGTAGCAAGGTGCGCAAGGGTGCTGTGGGCGATCATAACGCGGAGCTGACGCCTGAGGCAGCGGCGATGATCGACGAAGCGTGGCGACGCGAGATCACCCCGGCCACTGGCCTCGAATCCTACAATGACCTGCGCGATCTGTTGGCAGGTTAATTGCTTTTGCCCAACGGTCAATAGCTGGCAAAAGCCAGCGTGACTGGTGTTGCGGAACAACAGGATCGCTAATGATCTGTATCATTCCTAAAATGAGGGTCAGGCCGGAAAAGGTCGCCTGGCTGGAGGGGACCATGCGCAAGCTGATTCCCGAAGTGCGCAAGGAACCAGGCAACCACGCCTGTTTTTTCATCGGGTACCCGGTGAACCGGATCGGTTTCTCTACCAGCTGTTCGACTGATTCGGTTCGACCTCAAACGAATTTACCCAGTCTCCACCCGGTCAGGTGACAGAGGGCTCTTACCACAGGGAATCAGTCACAGGACTTGCGCAGGACCTGGAGACGCAAGGAACGAAATCGGGAAATTAACCCCAGGAGGGAGAGCCATGGCAGCTGATAAAAAACTGAGATTTGGCGCTTTTATGCGTCCCGCGAGCATCCACACCTGCAGCTGGCGTTACCCCGATGGCATGGCCGATGCCAATTTTAATTTTCCCGGCCTGGTGCGTTCAGCGCAGACCCTCGAGCGGGGGTTGTTCGATGCCATGTTCATGGCCGACCATGTGAGTCTGCTTAACATGCCGCAGGAGGCGCTCAAGCGTAGCGCCACCTTGACCTCGTTTGAACCGGCAACAGTGCTGCCGGCACTGTCGATGGTAACCAAACACCTGGGGCTGATTGCCACCTCATCGACCACCTACAACGAGCCGTATAACATCGCGCGTAAATTCGCCACGCTGGATCATATCAGCGGTGGCCGCGCCGGCTGGAACATCGTCACCTCGGCCAATCCCCAGGAAGCGCTCAATTTTGGTCTTGAAGAGGCGCTGGAACATGACACCCGCTATCGCCGTGGTCGTGAGTGTTACGAAGTGGTCACCAAACTTTGGGACAGCTGGGAAGATGATGCTTTCCTGATGGACCAGGAATCCGGAATCTTCGCGGATCTGGACAAAATGCACCCGCCGCATCACAAAGGCGAGTTTTACTCAGTAGACGGCGCGCTCAATATCGCCAGGCCGGTTCAGGGCTGGCCGCTGATCGTCCAGGCTGGCGCCTCGGAAGCGGGCCGTCAGTTTGCCGCTGAGGTGGCGGAGATGGTCTTTGCCGCGGCCAGTGATATGAAAGATGCGCAGAACTATTACGCTGATGTAAAAAAACGTGCCGAACAGGCAGGGCGTAATCGTGACCACCTGAAAATATTACCCGGGAACTTCGTGGTGGTGGCCGATACCGTTGCGGAGGCGAAAGCGATCAAGCGCAAACTGGACAGCATGGTCAACCCGGCCAGTGGTATCGGTACGCTCTCCGTGCAGCTCGGATGTGACGCTTCCGAGTTCGATCTGGATGGCCCCCTGCCGGAGATTCCGCCGACCAATGCCAGCCATACCTCACGACAGAAGTTGATCGATATGGCCCGTGAAGACAACATGACCGTGCGTGAGCTGGCACAACATGTGGGCGGCGCCTTTGGTGCACTGGAAATGGTTGGCACCGCGCAGACCATCGCTGACGAGATGGAGGAGTGGTTGATGAGCGATGCCTGTGACGGCTTCAACATCATGTTTCCCTACCTGCCCGGTGGTATGGATGCTTTTGTCGATAAGCTGGTGCCGGAGCTGCAGCGCCGTGGACTTTATCGTACGGAGTATGAAGGTAACACCCTGCGCGAGAACCTGGGTGTGCCACGGCCGAAAAACCGTTACACAGCCTGAGGTTTACCCAGCGCCGAATAGCGCCGCGCAGGCGCGCGCACTGGAAGGGAAGTACCAGTGGGCATAGGAGGCGGTGAGGCCAGCCTGGCGGATGACCCCTTCGGATCGCTGGCCGGTGGGAGACTCACACCAGGCGGCGAACGCGGGCGTCGCTGTTGGCAGAAACCGGGAATAATGAAAGGTGTGGCCACGCAGCTTTTCAGGTTCGCTGGTTAACTCGTCGATCAGCTTACCCAGCTCCAGCTGGGTTGCCCCCAGGCCGCCGAGTTGCGACTGCATCTGCGCGGCGCCATTGACCACTCCGGCCATGGTATGGCGGCGGCCGTTGCCATCGATCAGTCCATCCAGCAGATAGAGCATCCCGCCACACTCAGCCACCACCGGTCGGCCAGAATCGCAGAACGCGCGGACTGACCGCAGCATTTCTGTATTGCTGGCAAGCTGCGCGGCGTGGAGTTCGGGATAGCCACCGGGAACATAAAGGGCATCTGCAGCTGGAACGGCACGATCTGCAAGCGGCGAGAACATGATCAGCTCCGCGCCCATTTCCCGCAACAGGTCGAGGTTGGCGGCGTAGAAAAAACAGAAGGCAGCATCCGTAGCCACGGCGATGCGCTGTCCCTTTAGCAGCGCTTCGATCGGTGGTAACTGAACCGGCGCAAACTCGACTGCTGCCGGTAGTCTGCTAAGAGCGGTTTCGGTAATCAGGTCTGCAGCGGCATCCAGCCGACTCTCCAGCTGCTCGATATCGTTGGCCATATGCAGGCCGAGTTGCCGTTCCGGCAATGTCACCTGTGGGTCGGCGGCCAGCCAGCCGAGAAAAATCAGCGGGTCGGGCACGCTAGCGGCCACCATGCGACCGTGACCTGCGCCGGCGACCCGGTTGGCGACGACCCCGGCAATCCGCAGCTGTGGCCGGTAACTGGCCAGCCCTTGAGCAACTGCGCCAAAGGTTTGCGCCATTGCCGCTGCATCAATGGTGACCACCACCGGCAGATCAAACTGTTCCGCCAGGTCGGCACTGCTCGGGTCACCATCGAACAGCCCCATCACCCCTTCCACCAGGATTAAATCTGCGTCGCCAGCTGCTTCATGGAGCAGGTGTCGGCAGCGGTGGTCACCTGTCATCCATAAATCAAGCGGATGAACCGGGCTACCACTTGCTGTCGCCAGCAGGCTTGGGTCAATAAAATCAGGGCCGGTTTTGAACACCCTTACCTGTCGCCCCTGACGGGAGTGATACCTGGCCAGCGCTGCGGTTAACGTGGTCTTTCCCTGACCCGACGCGGGTGCCGAAATCAGCAACGCGGGACATGAGTGTGATTTTCTCAAAGGTGTTGAACGACCGGTTTCAGGAGCGCGACAGACTAAAGCCGCACTGGTTGCTGTACTGGTTGCTGTTCAGGGCATCGTCGCGAGCCTGTTCTACCCAGCGTGTCTCTGCCGGGTCGCAGGTTTCCGGCTGACATCGCTGCAGATAACCCTCCACCGCGCGCTTCAGATCGCAGTGTTGCAGGCTCGCCGCAGCCCTGGCGTAGAGATACCAGTAGGCGGGCCATTCGGCATCGGCATCCACTGCCTGTCTGGCTGCTATCAGTGCAGCTTCGCCGTTGTTAAGCCGTTCCAGCTCTATCCAGCCAGCGTAATAGTGGGGGTAGGCGAGTTCCGGTTGACTGATCAGTAGTTTGCGGTAGATGGCGGCGGCCTGCTGATACTGCTTCAGGTCTTTCAGTAGCGAGGCGTATTGAAATAGAGCGTTTTCGTCATAGGGGTGCAATGCAAGTGCGGAATCAATATCTGCCATTGCCTTGTCCAGGTCGCCCAGCTGCGCGTGCAAACGGCTTCGGTCGACATAGTTGCTGATGATTTTGGGGTCGACGGTGATCGCGTTGCTGTAATCGATCAACGCGGCTTCCGGCTTCTCCAGCTCCTCGTAGGCTTCGGCTCGTGTCCTGAATGAGGCGGAGCGGTATCCCTGCTGCAGGGCGAGGCTCTCCAGTTTAACCACGCGGGGATAGTCGCCGACATTTAAAGCCTGCTCGGCTTTTGCGTGGTAGAGCTCACCGGCCAACAGCTTCAGTAGCGGATTGGCCGAGCTCTGGTTGTCAATTTCCCGCAGTGCGCGGCGCATCTGGCACCAGGAGCCGCCGCGATCCGGGTGCAGGTAGTGGAGTTGATACCAGCGTAGGGCATAGCTGTCGGGGTGATTGCTGAGCGCGCTGGCAAGCAGTTCATTCGCGTCGGCCGCTGACAGATCTTCGCTGGCAAGGTGATATAGGGCTGCGGCTGCCAGGGTAAAGTCCGGGCGTAATTTCAGTGCGGTAGTAAAGGCGTCGTGTGCACGGCTGGAGTGATCATCCAGCCGCTCGCGCATCTCTGCGCTCATTTGATCGCGGTAATAATTCCAGTCCAGCAGTTGCGCACGATTGCGGTGGTAGGTACCGAGTGCCTGATGGGCGACGTAACTGGCAGGCATTTGCGCCACCCACTGCTCCAGCTGTCGGAGCCTTTGCGGGGTAAAGGTTCCCAGATGTTCATAGCCACTGTAGGCATACAGTTCAGCGCGCTTGTTTCCCTGCCAATAGGCCTGGTGCTGCTCGTCGAACAGAGCGTGGAGTTGCTGGTAGTGACCTGCGGTGAGTTGGTCGTAGAGAGGTGTTGCCGCCATCGTTGGCGTGGAGTGGTCATCGCCGGTCAGTAATTCCGGTTCAGGGAGCGGAGCGGGCTGTCCCTGGCGAAAACGGGCAACGCGTTCTTCGGTCAGAGGGTGGCTGGAGAAGAAATCGAGCACCTGCGAGGCATCGATATCGATAGAGTCCCACCAGCCACCTTCGGTATCTGCCAGGTCTTCCGGTTTTTCGCCGTCGGGTCGTGTCCGGGTCGGTCGGGATTCGTCAGGGGCGTCGTACTCTGCCAGGGCGGCAAACTCGAGGCGGTCCATGATGTTGGCGAAGTGCTCGGTGGCGATGCCGCGGCGCTCCATCACCTGCAGTGCATAGCTGTCTGCTTCGGTCTCCATGTCACGCGAATAGCTGGCCTCCATCATCACGCTCGGCGCACCTACGATCAACGACCCGGCGGCAGACAGATCTCCGGTGAAGACCGTAGCCAATATCGCCAGACTCGAATGGGCGATGATCTGGCGCAGGCTGTGGCGGTGTTGAAGATGGCCGATTTCGTGCAGCAGGATGGCCTGTAACTCTTCATCCGTGTCGGCGAGTTCTACCAGCTCATCAGTCATGATGATGGTGCCATCAGGGAACGCCAGGGCATTCGGTCCAATTGCACCACCGCGGCGAAACTCAAGCCGGTAGTCGTACTCTGCGTCTGTTATCGGCAACAGCTGATTAAACTGCGTGGTCAGTTCGGCAGTGCGCTCGGCGCTGAGCGTGGTCGGATAGAAAATTAGCCGATCCATCGATTCCACGGCCACTTCGCCCATGTCATTGGTGATGCTGGCCGGAAGTGCATGGGCAATCAGTTTGCTGGTCCAGGGAATGCCCCAGACCATGCTGCTGATCACAATGACGCCAATCAACAGTAACGCACCGAGAACCACAGCAGTCGCGCTTTCCAGCCGGTGCAGCCAGTGTGAACGCCTGCCGCTGGTGGTGGACCAGCTGTCGATGATGGCGTGATCGGTTGTCTCGATGACTGCACCATCGGCAAACTGCAGTCGCCGTGGAGTGGAACCGATGCGGCTGCTGATGGAGACATCAGTCAGTGGTGTCGGCGGCTGAAGAGGCGGGTCGAGGGTGAGCTTTCCCGCCAGCAACGTGGCGCTGACCGCCTGCGATGCGGCACTGCGGCCGTCGAAATACTGGCCGGTTATCCAGCCGGCCTGGTTAGTGCTGCTAGAGTCCAAGGTCAAGATCAAAGGCGTCGATCATGCCCTCGCCCACTGAGTCCTGATTGGCATGGGAAGCGGCAAGCACCTGGTTCAGGTCACCCGCTTCCAGCGCGGTGACACTGGCAATGTAGCGGGTCATGCGTATCTGTGCCCAGGGAGTGAACAGGCCGGCAGTGGCAATGATGGCCAGGGTATTGGTCAGATAAAGCATGCCCACTGGGTGGAAGCGTAAGGCGGAGCGCAGTCGAGCGCGGTCAAAATGGATGCGGTCGTAGATCAGGTTGGTGCGTTCAGCACGAAAATATCCGCCGGAATAGAGCAGGGCCATATAGGCGATTAGCACACCGATGAATATCCCCGCCGGGGCAATCGTCTCACCCGCCTCACCCAGAAGAAAGCCGATGACAAAGCCAACTGCAATCATCGCCAGTAGCACCAGGGTGAAAATGGCCCCCATCAACAGGCTGGCGACGATGTAGACGCGATAAAAGCCGCCGGCGCCGATTTTGATCTGCGCCGGTAAATTGCCGTAGCGGGTGTGGTTAACCAGCAAGCGTACCCGTAGACAGTCAAGGTAGGGCAGAAACGGTAGCGCCACCAGATAGGCAACGGTAAAGAGGAAGTCTTCCGGGCGGACGCGAAAGTCTTCTGGCAGGTTTTCGGTTTCACCACCGGTTGCAAATAACGTCAGTGTGGCCGGGTCGATCAGGTATAGCAGCCCGTACAGTAGCCCGGTGATGGCGAGAAACATCACCAGGGGGGTGACAAAGACCTGATAAGCGGTGGCGAAACTGCAGGGAAAGTCGAAAGTGATATTGCGGTAGCTTGAATAGCGCATCCGAAAACGCCATGAAGCAACAAGAATGGCGGGAATCAGCAGCGTGCCCACCGCGAGCAGAATCATCGCCGTGGCCGGAAAAAAATTCCAGCCGACAGAGAACAGAACCAACGCCGAAAACGCGATCAATCTTCCCTTGAGAATCTGTACCGGGTCAGCCAGGTAGGCAAAGTGATGGTCGCCGAGGCTCAGGTTGCCGTAAAAATATTGCAGCCGCCGCACTTTTGCCCAGGCAGAAAAAATTCCCAGGGTCACCAGTGTCAGGAAGATATTGACGATCCAGATTTTGAAATATTCACTGCCGCTGCCGTGAAACTCCAGCGGCTGCCGCTGGAGTGTTTCGCCATCTGTTTCCGTGGTCGGTTCGGTCACTGGGCCAGTCTCCCTGGTGAAGTGTCGTCCTGATTGCGGTGAAAAATCAGAGAATACGTTAGTGGAATCTGGCGCAGTATAGAGGATCGGGCCCCGTCAGCGGGGGACATTCTGGTAGCTCGCGGTTCTGGTCAGCATCTCTGTGCACCATCTGACAAATTTTTCAGCAAACCGGCTACCGAATCAGTGCTCGAGATGAGTTGCGGATCGGTATATTCTGCGCACCCCTGGTTAATGGCGCGTCCGTGCTAACCGCCCGCTAACCGGCCGGATAGACGTTACAGCTTTCTCATTCTCGATTATGCAGGTCCCATGTTAAAACAGTTGGAACACTCTCTCGAATCAACCATCTTTCGCAGCCGCTGGCTGCTGGCACCTTTCTATCTCGGCCTGGTGCTGAGTCTGCTGCTACTGTTCGTGAAGTTCAGTCAGGAGCTTTGGCACCTGTTTACCCATGTGTTTACGGCATCCGAGGGCGACGTCATCGTCGGCATCCTGGCATTGGTGGATATGTCCCTGGTGGGTAGTTTGCTGTTGATGATTATCTTCAGCGGTTATGAAATCTTTATTTCCAAAATTGACATTACCGATCACGTCGACCGGCCCGACTGGATGGGTAAGGTCGATTTTTCTGGCCTCAAACTCAAGGTCATCGGTGCCATTGTCGCGATTTCAGCGATCGACCTGCTGAAAGCATTCATGAATATTCCCGGTGAACTGACCGACGAGCAGACCCGGTCGCTGCTCTGGAAGACCATTATTCATATGGCTTTCGTTGTTTCCGGCCTCTGCTTTGCGTTCATGGATAAAGTTGCCGGCGACACCAAAAAGCATTGAAGCGGAGCGGCTAAAGCCTGTTAGCAGAGGCCGAGAGGTGTTTGACCTGTACGAGTGGTAAAACCGGAACGGGCCGCTCAGCACCCAGGCTGCCCGGCCCATTCTGATTGTAAAGCGCGGTGGGCTTACTTGTTGAGCACGTCGGCGCGCACGGTTTCAGCAATGGCTGCGGCTTCGCCCACCAGCTCTTCGGGAACCCCAAGTTCCAGCATCGCGGCGCCGAGGTTCTCAATCACCGCGTCGAAGTGTTCGTCACTTAGCCCCTGCTCTTCCACCAGCCGTTTGTGGGCTTCGCGCATGCCCTTGCCGGGGTAGGAGGGACTGCCACCAAAGGCAAAGGTCAAAAAGGCTTTCTGATGGCCTGCCTGGGCGGTCATGTCGACCCCTTCGAAAAAGTAATTGATGCGGTCGTCAGCCAGTACTTTTTTATAAAACAGGTCCACCGCGGCATCGACCGCCGGCGCACCACCAATTTTTTCAAACAGATCGCTCATTCCAATTCTCCAGAAATACAGAAACGGTTACCGCAGTTTGCGGTGGTTGATAAAGCAAGCACCCAGGCATCCAGTGACGACCCCGGCGATGGTTCTTTGGGGTCGTTACCGGCAGTGCTTTGGTCCACGGGTCTATTCCAATGAGTTGACTACTCGTTATCGGGGACGGCGTGTTGGCGGGCGAACTCGACCATGTAGTCGACCGCCGATTTCACCTCGGCATCGGTGAGAGCATCGTTGCCTCCTCGCGCTGGCATCATCGTGTCGTCGGGTCCAAAAAAACCTTCCAACGCGTGCTGGTAAAGCAGCTCAATGGGTTTATCCAGTCGCGGTTGCCAGGCCTGCGCATCAGTAGGCATCGGTGCGCCGGCAAAACCATAGCCGTGACACCCCTCACAGGTACCGATCCACACTGCCCGCCCCGCACTCAGTTGTGGGTCATCGGCAAACTGCGGGTAGTCGGCGACGGCCTGCTGGCCACACAGGACCAGCAGACCGGCCATAACCTTTCGTAGCCGGTGGCTATTCATCGGCTATTAACTATCCAGCGGAATACGAATCACCACGCCGCCCATCACATCACCGATTTTGAAATCGCGCTTCGGTGAATCCTTATGTTTGTTGTGGCAGGAGACGCAGACCGGCGCGACGCCCACATCGGGGTAGACGGCGGTGAAATAGTTCACCCCCCCAAGCACCTCCTCGGTGTAGTAGTTGTCGCCCTTATTGTCGATGATGTACTGCAGCCCGGTTTTTTCCGCCTCGGTTTTTGGGGCGTTCTGGCTGTTGATTGGCCACAGTGACTGCAGCGAGTAGCTGAAATTCACATCCGGCAACTTGGCCGCCCGTTCAGCCACCATTTCAGAGCCGAAGCGAAACATCTGTGCCGGCAGTACCAGTGCCTGTTCATCCTCAAAATGCTCGCTGGCGGTGATCACCTTGTCTTTCTTGGTCAGCCGGTTGACGATCTTGCGCGTATAAACAGTGCGGTCCGAATCCATGACCAGGTGCAGGGCATCGGCCATGGCGCGTGGTGTGATTACCGCTTCTTCGCCAGGCCCCGCGTGCAGCGGTGGCGCCGCAAGCGCTGCGCCGAGCAGGGAGGTGGCGATCAGTTTGTGGCAGCTCTTCATGGTTTTTCTCCTTTGGGGGTGGTGGGGCTATGAAGTCGGTCAAAAAAGTTCGCCGCCAGTCTCCTGCAGGCTTTTTTCGTGCAGTTCCCGGGCCATATCCATGCTTTCCAGGTGCACTTCCGGGCGGCCGGAAAAGTTGCGTTTAATCAGTGCTTCATCGGCCAGCGCGTCGATGCTGAATTCCAGTCCGTGGCAGTGCAGGCAGGCGGGGCGAATCATCTTTTCGTTGGGGTTGAGGGTGGCGTTCTGGTTGTGTTCCACCAGAATGCGGGTGGTCCATTCATCCACGTCGTAGCGCACCCGTGGCATGTGACAACTGGCGCAACTGACCCCCTGGCCCGGCTCGATCTCGCCGGCGACTTCCTGTTGCCAGAGCCGGTGGTGTGGGGAGTTTTCGTAGGCCAGGGTGTGTTCGTCGGCGTGGCAACTCACGCAGGCGGTTACCGCCGCCTGTTGCACTGAATAATCGTGGGCAGCGTGGCAACTGTTGCAGGTGAGTTCCTTATGCCCGGCACCAGTGTGCATGGGCAGGCGGGCATCGCTGACCTGCATGGGTGGCAGCCCGACCTTCTGACGCATGCCGTGCAAACCGCTTAGAAAACCCTCGGTTTCGCCCTGGTGGCAACTGGCACAGGTTTGATGGTCTACTGTCAGTTGCCAGCCAGTTTTATGGTCGGCGGGTTCACGGTCGGCGGATTCATTGTCGGTTGTGTCCTGGTCAGTGGTTGCATCCACCGGCAGGTGACAGCCACTGCAGTTCACCCCGGAGCGGGCGTGGCCACTGGTGGCCCAGTCGGCCACTGCGGTGTCACTCATCATTGCGGGTGGTGCATCGGCGTCGGCGGCGGTCAGGGGCTGCACCGGGAAGCGGTCCGCCGGGTAGCTCATCAGCTCATCGAGGATTGCGGCGAACTCTTTTTCCGGCAACGTTGGTTTGGCATCGAGCCACGGTTTGTCGAGATGCTTGATGCAGGACATCGGCGAGGAAC
>OBIY01000112.1_pt1 | contig 34385 bp, 28 predicted proteins | sample 1519841 | NCBI WGS metagenome assembly OBIY01 (sample SAMN03019774, study PRJEB22545) | beach sand metagenome | biome: beach; feature: sea beach; material: beach sand | place: USA: Municipal Pensacola Beach, FL | collected 2010-07-30 | depth 30-40 cm m
ACGCGGGGTCATGGCCAATTGCAGTTGCGGGATCAGGTTCGGCTCGACTTTGCCCGCCAGGCTCTGGCAGCCTCGGAATGCAACCTGCCGGAGCTGGCCCAGCAGCTGGGGTTTGCGGATACCGCCAACTTCTACCACGCCTTCAAGCGGTGGCAGGGCTGCGCGCCAGGCCAGTATCGACGCCAGCTGAAGGGCTGACTGCGACAATTTGCCACATTGGTTTTGTGGCGCCGGGCGCTACCCTGTGGCCCGTTTGTCACTCAACGGGGAATACGCATGTCGACGACCTTCACTCGCTGCACGCTGGCAGCCGCCATTCTTGCTACTTCTGGTCTGGCCTGGGGCCATTACGACGGTGGCCGTGCGGATAGCCATGCCCCCATTTCCGTCATGGGCGACCATACCCATGCCAAGGGGGAATGGATGTTGTCCTACCGCTACATGGGTATGGGCATGAGCGGAGCCAAGTCTGGCAGTGACTCGCTGAGCACCAATGAGGCGTTCGACGAGATCCCCGGCATGGGCCCAATGAACATGAAAGCCCTGCCTTACGATATGACCATGGAAATGCACATGGTCGGCGCCATGTATGCGCCCACGGACAACCTGACCCTGCTGGCCATGTTGCCTTACAGCACCAACGAAATGACGACCAAAACCCGTATGACCATGATGATGAACACCATGGAAGACGAGTTCGATACGGAAACGTCCGGTATTGGTGATGTCAGCGTGGGCGGGTTGTACAAGTTCTATGATCAAGGTGGCTACCGTTTACACCTGAATCTGGTGCTGGGCCTGCCGACAGGGTCTATCGAGGAAGAGGACTACATCCCCATGGCAGGGCAGGAATTGCAGCTGCCATATCCCATGCAGCTGGGCTCTGGCAGTTACGAGGCTCGTCCGGGAATTACCCTGAACAAGCAATACGCCAGCTGGAGCTGGGGCGCCCAGGCCAGCGCCAGAATTGCACTGGATGAGAACGATCAGGGCTACAAACTGGGGTCTCGAAAGTTCCTTACCGCCTGGGCAGCCAAACCGCTCGCGCCCTGGGCGTCGGTATCCGTGGCGGCCTACAAGAGCTGGTGGTCGGATATCCATGGTGAAGCGGAAGATCTGACCATTTCCCCGATGATGAACCCCGCTGCAGACCCGGAAGCCAAGGGAGGCCAGCGTCTGGATATCGGTGTTGGCCTGAACCTGCTGGGCAAGAATGGCGCACTGAAAGGGCATCGCCTGGCAATGGAATACAAGGCGCCGGTACAGGAATCCCTGCACGGCATTCAGATGGAAACGGATTACACCTTCACTGTCGGTTGGCAGAAAGCCTTCGGCGGCAAATGATTGTGTTGTCTGGGGGAAACGGGTTTTACCCTGGATCGGTATCGCGCCGAGAGTGACGTTCCTACGGACTGCCTTGATGGTTTTGCGGTACAAAAAAAGCCGCGCCCGGGAGGGCGCGGCTTTTTGTGTTCTTAATGGTGCCGGAACGCGGAATCGAACCGCGGACCTACTGATTACGAATCAGTTGCTCTACCGACTGAGCTATCCCGGCATGCCCGGCTTACGGGGCGCGCGCCATTCTAGCAGGACGCCCCGTGCAGGCAAGCAGGAATCACGCTTCCTGTTTGATGCCAGCCAGTTTGCGGGCGTGCCACTTCTTCTTCTCCACCTCCATGCCACGCAAAATCTGAATGCGCTGGGCCTGCGGGCTGCCGGCCCCATGCATGGACTCGGTGAGATAACCCACCGCATTGCGGCCCAGTGTCATGTTCTCGATGAGTCGCAGGATACGCATGCGATCTTCGGTGGGGATGTCGTCACGGCCTTTGAGGAAGCGGCGGATGATGTCGCCGGCTTCTTCATTGTCCAGATCCTGTTCGCTGGGCATGGTGACCATGATGCCGCCGGCAAGATCCTGGGCCAGACGGGAGATTTCGTAGGGGAAGCGGGTCACGTTGTGCTTGCACACATTCGCCAGCATGGTGTCGTTCATGTAGATGCCGCTGGGCATCTTTTTCGCTTCGTGGGAGCTGGCAATACCGGAGGAGTAGATGGTCTCGTTGAGGTGAGTCATCTCCACCAGTTTGTCGCGAATGTGGCTGACTTTTTCCAGGCCGTTGTATTCGACGATGGAGGCAGCCGCGCCCACCATGACGTCGCCCAAGCCGGTTTTGCACACATAGCTTGCGCGATGGTAGGCGGTAAAGCGGGTGACCAGCTCCTGGGCGAATTCGTATTCGCCATCCATGAATACGTGCTCGTTGGGGATGAAAACGTCATCAAAGTAGACCAGCACTTCCTGGCCGCCGTACTGGGCGTTGCCCTGGTCGATATCGCCGCCTTCCAGGGCGCGGGTGTCGCAGCTCTGACGGCCGTAGATATAGGTGATGCCTTCAGCGTCGCCGGGGATCATCCCGACCACGGCGTAATCCTTGTCGCCTTCAGTCAGGTTCATGGTGGGCAGTACACAGATCCAGTGCTGGTTCCAGCCACCGGTCATGTGGGCTTTTACGCCTTTGACGTAGATGCCCTTGTCGGTGCGTCGGGTCACCCGCATGAACATGTCCGGGTCGGCCTGTTCTGCGGGGCGCTTGCTGCGGTCCCCTTTGGGGTCGGTCATGCCGGCGGCAATCAGGATGTTCTTGCGCTGCGCTTCCTTGAGAAATTCCAGGTAACGCTGGTGGTACTGGGTGCCGTGTTTCTCGTCGATTTCGTAAGTGACCGAGTGCAGCACACTGATGGTGTCCAGGCCTGTGCAACGCTGGAAGCAGGTGCCGGTAATCTGGCCCATGCGACGCTGCATCTTGTTCTTTTTCACCAGGTCCGAGGGCGATTCCACGATGTGCAGAAACCGGTTGACCTGCTGCTCGATCAGCGGTGACCAGGCCGTAGCCAGCTCGGGATCCTCGATGGCCAGGTCATAGCTGGCGCGCAGGGCATTGATGCTCGGCTTGATAATGGGGTGATCGGCGGGTTCGTCGATCAGTTCGCCAAAAAGGAACAGGCGGGTGCCACGGTTACGCAGGCTGGCCAGATAGTCGTCACCGGTCTTGATGACGGGGATACGGTCCCAGCGGTCCTGGGCGGATTCTTCGCGGGTCGGGGCAGGGGTCGCGGCGTTCATGATGCCTCCTGTGATCTTGCCGATATCGGGGCCAGCGGGTGGAGCCGCGGGCCTTTGGAATGACTTGGGGGTCTGAATCCGATGGTATACAGAGTGTAACAGGAGGCAATGACAGATTCGGACGCTGTGCTCTGCGGTCTAGTCAGGGCGGCTGTGGTGCCGGATGGGAGGCCAGATGACAGGGGCCATGGGGGAGGCCCCTGCGGAAAGCGGGGTGGGTTATGCCTTGAACGTCATCGAGGCAGAGTTCAGGCAGTAACGCTGGCCTGTGGGTGGAGGACCATCGGGGAACACATGGCCCAGGTGGCCGTCGCACCGGGCGCAACGGATTTCCACGCGGATCATGCCGTGGCTGGTATCGCGCAGTTCACGAATATGCTCGTTGTCAAAAGGCGCATAAAAACTGGGCCAGCCGGTCCCGGATTCGAATTTGCTGGCCGAACTGAACAGCGGCAGGTCACACAGTTTGCAGTGGTAGACCCCGTCTTCCTTGTTATCGAGCAGGCCCCCACAGAACGGTGGCTCGGTTCCCTGATTGAGCAGGATACGGCGCTCTTCGTCGGTCAGGTTGGCGGCGTTTTGCTGCTTTTCGGCATCGCTCAGCGGGGTCAGGTCATAGCCGCTGGAAGACGTGGCCATCAGGCATCTCCTTTCAGTTTGTCGGGGAAGGACTGGATCAGTTTTTCCACTTTGGGTTGAGCTACCGCACGGATATAACCCTGTTGCGGGTTACGGCGGGCGAAGTTCTGATGGTAGGCCTCGCCCGGGAAAAATGCGTCAAGGGGTTCCAGTGTGGTGACGATGGGGGCGGTGAAAGCCCCGGCGTTGTCCAGCTGCTGGATATAGGCTTCGGCCACCCGTTTTTCTTCGTCATTGGCAGTGAAAATCGAGGAACGGTACTGGGGGCCACGATCGTTGCCCTGGCGGTCTTTCTGGGTGGGATCGTGCGCCACCGAGAAGAACACCTTCAGCAATTCTCCATAGGAGATGACCGTGCTGTCGTAGTCGATTTCCACCACTTCTGCATGGCCGGAGGTGCCGCTGCACACCGCCTCATAGTTGGCTTTGTCGGGGTCACCACCGGCGTAGCCGGACACCACGGTGTGGACACCTTCAAGGTTCAGGTAGACCGCCTCTACACACCAGAAACAGCCACCGCCGAGAACGGCTTTCTGGCGGCCGTTGGCGGGCAGGTCGATGGCAGCATCGGGGAAGCGTTCGGGGTGGATCGCGAGGGTGGTGCCGGGGATAACCGGGTTGCGCATGCCTGTGTCCTCCATGGGCTCCTGAGAGCCGCCCCGGCGGACCGGGGCGGACTGAGGAGAGCCGGTGGAGCGCAGGACGGTCAGTCCTGTTTTACCGCACCACTGGCGATCAGTTTGTCGATGGCGTCGTCGCTGAAGCCGGCGTTGCGCAGCACGGTAGTGCTGTCGGCACCGGCGGTGTTGGCAGGTTTCACCTCGCCACTGGCACTGCGGGAAAAGCGCGGTGTCGGGGCGGGTTGTACGCTGCCGTTCACAGTGACGAACGAGCCTCTGGCTACGTTATGAGGATGCGAAGGCGCTTCTTCAATGCTCAATACCGGCGCAAAGCACACATCGGTGCCTTCCATGAGCTCACACCACTCATCACGGCTTTTCTGTTTGATGACGTCCGCCAGCTTTTGTTTCATTTCCGGCCACTTGGGCGGGTTCATCTGGTGGCCGAAATCGTCTGCCGGCAGCTCGGCGATGCGACACAGTTCAGCGTAGAACTGGGGCTCGATGCTGCCGATAGAGACGTATTTTCCGTCGGCGGTTTCGTACACTTCGTAGAAGTGGGCGCCGGAGTCCAGCATGTGGGTGCCGCGCTGGTCGGTAAACAGTCCCTGGGATTTGAGCCCGTAGAACATGGCCATGAGCGCGGCCGAGCCTTCGACCATGGAGGTATCTACCACCTGGCCTTCGCCGGAGCGTTGGGCTTCCAGAGCGGCACACACCAGGCCGAACGCCAGCATCATGCCGCCGCCACCGAAGTCGCCCACCAGGTTAAGGGGGATCGCCGGTTTTTCACCGGAGCGCCCCATGGCGTGCAGGGCGCCGGAGAGGGAAATGTAGTTCATGTCGTGACCCGCGGCCTGGGCCAGCGGGCCAGTCTGGCCCCAGCCGGTCATGCGTCCGTAGACCAGTTTCGGGTTGCGGGCCATACACTGTTCCGGGCCAATGCCCAGACGCTCGGTGACGCCGGGGCGGAAGCCCTCGAAAATGCCGTCTGCGGTTTCGCAGAGTGTGAGTACCGTTTCGATGCCTTCCGGGCTTTTCAGGTCCAGTGCCAGGTTCTGGCGGTTGCGGAACAGCACGGTATGGCCGATGGCCGAGTGCGGGTTGCCGCCGGGGCGGTCAACGCGGATGACGGTGGCGCCCATGTCGGCCAGCATCATGCCGCAGAAGGGGCCGGGGCCAATGCCCGCCAGTTCGATAAAGGTCAGTCCGTGTAGAGGGCCTGTCATAGGGGGTATCCATTTGTCAGGAATCAGGATCAGGGAATCAGTTGTTGTTCCCTCAGCGTTTTGCGCAGCGCCTGACACTGGCTTTTGGCAATGGCAACGGTGTTGCTGGCCTCGTGGGTGGTGGCGATACCGGTCCAGATCGGCTTGCCTTGCCCGGAGATCAGCTCGGCTCCGTGCTGCCGCAGTGCATCCGGTATCTCTTCTTTTTCCAGCTTGCCACCAATGCCTACCTGCCAGGTGGGCTGGATGTTGTTGTTGTTCACATCCATGGGGTTGAGCTGGTTACCGGGCTGTGGGGGCTGCGCAGCGTCAATCAGCAGGTGGGTCAGTTCCACCATGAGAATTCTGTCCACTCCCTGCTTTTGCGCCCAGTCAAGGATGCGGTCTTTTCCGCCTTCGTACCATAACGGGATTTCCTGATGGCTGAGCAAAATGGTCAACGAATTGCCGGAAAATATTTCCTTGCAGGTGAGTTCCCAGGTTTCACGGATGTTGCCTTCCGGGGTGCGGGCCACCAGCAGGAGGGTATCGGTAGCGGCGTAGGTTTTGTCGCTGGTGTAGCGGGTGGCTACGTCGGTGGTGCTGGCGCAACCACTGAGCAGAACGGCGGGCAGCAGCACAGATAGCAGGGAACGCATGATGTCTCTCCTCGATCAAGGCGTTCAGTGTAGCAGTGCTGTGCCCGGCTCACAGCTATTGCAGTGCTGCAGACAACCGAACTTTGACCGGGTTGGCAGGCAGATGAACCGCCAGCTTGCACAGGCCGGTGTTGCTACCCTGTGCCGGGAACCAGCGAACCTGATAGCGGTGACCTGACGAGTGTGTCTCTCCGGTATCGAGCAGCTGCAGGGTGCCGCTTTCATCGGTGATGATTTGGTCCTCACAATGGGCGGCCAGCAACGGGGAATTCAGTCTCAGTTGCTCTGGAGGTTCCGCCACCAGCTGCGCTTCCCAGTAGGCGCCTGCCAGTCCGTCATCGGAATGATAGCGGGGCTTGCCAACCCAGGTGCGCTCGGGCAGCGGGGCATCAGTTGGTGCAGGAAAGTACTGTCGTGTACGCAGCCGGAAGTGTTGTTCGGCGGGGATGTCATTGATGTCCTGTTGCTGCATGTCCTGGCTCAGGCGGGCGCTCTGGGCCATCAGGAAATCCAGTGTATGGGGACCATAGAGAGTGTGGCCGCCTTCGTAATACTGGTGCTGGTACTCCTCCGGGGTGACGGCATACCCGAAATAGCCGTTGGCGAGGCTTGAGACTTCGACCTTCCATGGCCGGTCGGCCGGCAGGGTCTCCATCACGGCTTCGCGTATGCGGTTACCGCTTTCAAGGGTGATCTCCCAGGGCAGTGGTACCAGTACCAGATCGTTGATCTGGATTACCTGGAGCAATGCCTGATGCGGGAATGCTTGCGCGGGTAACAGCAGCTGCAGTTTGGACAGCATCCATTGTTTGACACCCTGGCAGTGATCGGTGAAGAGCCGCCGGGGCCAGCCTTCCTGAAAATACGGCAGCCATGAGATCGGGAAGACTTCGTCCCCGTTGGCGGCGCCGACCACAGCGGCCCCTGTGATTGCCCGCTCGCACAAGCCAAAGCGTGCGCTATCGGTCTGTTCAAGCAGGTCCAGCTGGCGGCTGGCGGTTTTCGTTATCAGCGTGGGAGAGAGTTCGGGCTCCAGTTGGTGAAAGAGCTGTACAGCATGATTGCCCAGTGCTGTGCCGATGCGTTGTGCCTCTTTATCGCCTCGCAAATCTTCCTGCCAGGCCGGGTTGTTGTCTGCATGGGTCGCCTGGGCGGCGCCATGAATAAAGCCCGGCTGACGATCCACCAGTGCCTGCTCCAGTTGCTGGCTGATCCAGTGCCAGACATCGGCATGGTAGGGAGCGGTAAACGGAGGGATTGCGGTGCCATGAATGGAATAGAGCGAAAGGGCGCCCGCCGGGACAAAATGGTCCCCCTCTCGTTGATCAATCCGCAGCATGGTCATGGTCGGGTTGACGGCCTGCATGGCATCACTGTGTGGGGGCGTCACGAAATTGTTCTGCCAGGCCTCAAGTGAGCGATTGCGGGTATAGCCATACAAATCCGCCTGGCCGGTAGCAAAACGGGCGTCCTTTCGATTGGCATGGGCGGCGATGACGGCATCGGCAATCTGTTGGCTAAGGAACTCAAACAGCGCTGGGTCAAACCCGGGACGGTTACTGCCAAACACATTATAGAAATCGCTACCCAGGTATTGGCCGGGCCCGGAATGGGTGTGTGTGACCAGCAGGCTGAGACGGTCGGCAGTGACCCCGGTGGCTTCAATGAGCTCTGCGACGCGGTGATGCAGGGGCAATGAACCGCTGCCCAGATCCAGTTGCACAATGGCCAGTGGCGCCTGATCCGGGCCCTGCAAGTAGAACGCCCGGGCCTTTAAACGGGTGCGGAAACCATCTGCTTCTCTAGCCCAGGCGGAGTAGCCAAATTTTGGCAATCCCGGTGGCGGGGTGATGTCACGCTCGGCAATGCCTGCCTGGGCATGGGGCTGTTTCTGATAGGGAAGGTGCTCATTGAGGCTGACGTTAAAAGACGTCACTGGGTAAAAAAGGAAAGGCCAGGCAGCATGCAAAATACCGCCAGACAAAGCCATAAACAGTATACCCAAGAGCATGAATAACCGGCTTTTTTGCACAGATTTTAACCCCTTTGGTTCTTGTGATGTGGGTGTTTGAGATATTAGTTGGTACTATCGTGCAACATTTGTGTCCGTGACACAAGCTTGCGTACGGCGGCGTTTCAAGGTGTTTCGATACGCAAAAAAACATCCAGAAACAGAAAGCACCAACAACGGATTGCACACAACATTTCAGCAACGCAACGCCACGGGATCCCTATTTTTTTTCCGCTCCCAGACTATTCCAATGATTGCACAGATCATTCATACCCAAGGGGGGTAGTCATGAACGGAAGCATTCGATTTACCAGTCTGGCTCTTGGTGTGGCCTTGGCGACCCAGTCGCTGGCTGCCGAAGACAGTCAGGAAACCACCCGCCAGTACGTCGCGCCCATGCTGCACTATCTGGTACTTGATGAGGACCGTGACCTTTCCCGCAACGGTTTGGGTGCAGGCCTTATTTATGGTCGCGAAATTTCTGAGCACTGGTGGTGGGAAACGGAAGGCGCTGGCTATGGCCTGGACTCCGGTCTCGACGGTGATTCTGATTTTTATCAGTACACGGTGACCACCGGTATCGCTTACGCCTTTGGCGACCGCAAGAGCTTCACGCCATTTGTGCTGGCTCAAATCGGTGGTATCTACAACGACGTGATTCCTGACGACGATGATGGCATTGATTTGCATGCCAATGTCGGCTTGGGTGCTGTCACCGGCGAGCTGTTTGATAACGGCCTGAAGCTCCGTTTTGATGCTCGTTACATGTATGACGATTTCGATGGGGCATCAGGTTCCGCGTCAGAGGGTGAAGGTGGTTTCAACGACTGGCGTTTCTCCCTTGGCCTTGAAGTGCCTCTGGGTCGCACCAAGACGGTGGAAGTTGAGAAGGTCGTCTACGAAACCCGTGAAGTCGAGAAGGTTGTCGAGGTGGTCGCGGCCGACAGCGATGGCGATGGGATTGCGGATAATCGTGACAAGTGTCCGAACACCATTGCCGGGGGCAAGGTCGATGGCGACGGTTGCTTGCTCACTAATCAGACCATCACGTTCAACAACATCGGTTTTGAGTTGAACTCCGACAAGATCACGGCGACCTCCCGCCCTGTGCTGGACCGACTGGTCAAAGCACTCTCATCCCAGACTAACTTCGATGTTGAAATCGCAGGCCATACTGATTCAAGCGGTAGTGCCGATTACAACGAAGGTTTGTCTGATCGTCGTGCCAAGGCGGTGCGTCAATATCTGATCGATCAAGGTGTAGCAGCCGAGCGCTTGACCGCTCGAGGCTACGGTGAGGTGGTTCCTGTGGCGAGTAACGAGACCGCATCCGGTCGAGCCATGAACCGTCGTGTTGAATTCCGCGTTAGCGAACAGTAAGGGGATAAGGATATGAACTCGCAAATGAAAATACTGTTTGCCATTTTGCTTTCGGCGATGCTGGGCATGGGCCTGGCGGGCTGTGAAGCTGATGGCGATGGAAGCAGCAATGGTGGCGGTAACAACCCTGTTAACCGTACAAACGACCAAGACAATGATGGTGTGCCGGATGACGTGGACAATTGTCCCGCAATCGCAAACGCCATGCAGGAAGACCAGGATAACGATGGCATCGGTGATGTCTGTGATGACGACCGTGATGGTGATGGTGAAGATAATGACACCGATAACTGTCCGCTGGTAGCCAACCCTAACCAGGAAGACACCGATGGTGACGGTATTGGTGATGCCTGTGACCAGAATAACGATCAGGACGGTGACGGCATCGACGATGGTGAAGACAATTGTCCTACCGTGTTTAATCCTGAGCAGGGTGATGTTGACAACGACGGTATCGGAGATGTCTGTGATGACGACGCCGATGGCGATGGCGTTGATAACACCAACGATAACTGCGTGTACACCGCAAACAACGATCAAGCTGACATTGATACCGACGGTGTTGGTGATGTCTGTGATGATGACCGTGACGGCGACACCATCCTCGACGTCAATGATAACTGCATGAATACCCCCAACACCGATCAGGCTGACCTGGATGTAGACGGTATTGGTGATGTTTGTGACGACGATCGTGATGGCGATGGTGTACCGAATGACACTGACAACTGCCCGTTGGCGGCCAATGCCGACCAGGCTGACAGTGATGGCGATGGCATCGGCGACGTCTGTGATGGCGGTACCGGCAACCCGACTGACACTGACGGCGATGGCATCCCTGATGCGACCGATAATTGCCCGGCAATCCCCAACGCTGATCAGGCCGATGGCGATGGTGACGGCAAAGGTGACGTTTGTGATGATGACGGTTTCACTTGCTCTGCCGGTACTACATACCAGCCGCTGACTAGCGCCAATTACACGGCTGACAGCTCTGTGCTGGGTGTTTGTCTGGGTTGCTCTGTCGATGACGAAGGCAACGCCATTGATGAAAATAATGCCACTTTTGCCCAGATCAACATTGGTGCTGCCCTGGTTTATGGTGGCGGTTATGTGAAAGCGGTAGCCAACGACCCGAATACTGATATCAGTGATAGCGTTGTTGGATTCGTGGTAAGCGATCCTTCATCACAACTGCTCAATCTGGAGCTGCTGGGTAATTTCACCACCATTCGTTTCTTCAACGATGGCGTGGAAGTGGACAGTGCCACCGTTGGCGGCGGCCTGCTGGATCTGGATCTGCTGGGCCTTGGTGCCAGCTCGGATCAGCGTTTCATCGCTGCCCCGGCGTCCAGCCAGGCGTTTGACTCCATCCAGTTGGACTACGCAGGCTTTGTCAACGTAAATAAAGCCTTCCGAGTGCATGATATCTGTGTCGGAACGCCCTGATCGGTAAGATCGATTCAGGAATAGAGGGGCCTTCGGGCCCCTTTTTTTGCCTGTCATATTGTCAGGCTCCAAGCGGGGGCCGGAATTTTGGCGGCGGGCTTTTATCGTATGGGTAGGGGATTTCGTCCTTTCCCATTTGCGCTGGCCCTCGGAGGCGCTACCCTGAGCTTGAGGTAGAAGACAATCCGGGGGAGTAATGCATAAGGTTCTACAATGCTGCCTGTGTATATGCGCAGGGTTACTGATGGCATGTGACTCAAGTGAGCCGGAGGTGGGGGAGGCTGTTGCCAGTTTCAAAAACTATCAAGAGACCGGTGATCTGGATGCCTTGCGTGAGCATGGCTATATCCGGCTTCTGGCGCCTCGCTTCGACGATCCAGCCGGACTGCCCCGTGACGGGATTCCTGCCAGCCAATATCAGGTCCAGGCTGAAGCCTTTGTGGAGAGCCTCGGCTTGCAACCGCGTTGGGTCTATGCCGACAATTTTGATGAGCTGGGTGCCCTTTTGAATGCCGGTGATGCAGATATCATTGTCACCAACTATTCGGTCACCAAATCACGCCAAAAAACTCTCGCCTTTTCCACGCCGATCAATGCGGTGCAAGAGAAACTGGTGCTACCAGCCAGTCGCAGTGGCCAAACACTGGCCGAGATGGAATCACTGGTCATTTCTGTCCCGCAAGGCAGCGCCTATCAAGAAACCGCAGAAAAGCTGGCTAAACGCCATTCTCATGTCCAGATCGAGGTCCTCGACGGTAATCTGTCCGATGAAGATCTGGTGCAATCAGTAGAATCTGGTGAGCTGGCTTCGACAATAATCGATAGCAATATGCTGGATATCCTGCTGACAGAAGGGGGAGAGGTGGTTGCAGGGCCGGTGGTTAACCGAAAGCGGAGAATCGCCTGGGCAGTACGCCCCTCCAGTGAACAGTTACTGGCAGAAATCAACCAGTACATAACCAGCGAGCGAGTCACCAGTTCACTGGCGCAGCCGGTTACCCGAGACTGGGAAGCGATACGTAAGAACAGTGTCCTCAGAGTGATCACCTCCAATAATCCCGCCAGCTATTTTATGTGGCGCGGCGAGTTAATGGGTTTTGATTACGATCTGATCAAGAACTTTGCCAAGCAACATAAACTTCGCCTGAGTGTAGTGGTGCGGGATACTCCTTCTGCCATGTTCAGCGCCTTGCAGGCGGGGGAGGGGGATGTCATCGCGGCATCCATGACGGTGACCCCGGAACGGGAAAAGGCCGGCTGGCTCTTCTCAGAGCGCTATCTGGATATTAATGAGCAGCTAATTGGTCCAGCAGGGCAAGGGTCCTTCACCAGTCTTGATCAATTGGCCGGAAAAACCGTCGCGGTAAATCCCGAAACGGCTTACTACGATACCCTCAAAGCCCTGCAGAAGGGGGGGCTGAATTTCACTATAGAAGCCGTCGAGGGAGCAAGTACAGAAATGCTGATAGACGCTGTGGCCAGTGGCGAATATGCGCTCACCATGGCAGACAGTCATCTGGCTGCCATGGAAGCCACCTACCGCGACGACATTGAGGTGTTGTATCAATTCGAGCCTGCCAAGCAAATCGCCTGGGGCCTGCGGCAAGAGCAGAGAGGGCTGCGGAAGGCGTTGAACAGCTATATTCGCAAGCACTATCGGGGTTTGTTTTACAACGTCACGTATAACCGCTATTTCAAGGAAAAGAAAACTATCCGGACGCATCAGGAATACCGGGTTGAAGCCGGGCGGGACATCTCTCCCTATGATGAGTTGGTGAAAACAGAGTCCCTGAAGTATGGACTGGATTGGCGACTGATTACTTCCCAGATGTATCAGGAGAGCCATTTCAATCCCAAGGCCCGCTCGTTCGCTGGTGCACAGGGGTTGTTGCAAGTCATGCCTCGCACCGGTCGCCAGTTTGGCTACAGCAATTTGACCAAGCCTGAGAATGGTGTCGGTGCAGGGCTGGCGTATATGGACTGGCTTGAGCAGCGTTTTCCCGCGCGTCTTGATTTGGCTGAGAAGCTGTATTTTACGCTTGCGGCGTACAATGCAGGCCATGGTCATGTAGAGGATGCGCGTCGATTGGCTCAGCGTATTGGTAAAGACCCTGACAAGTGGTTTGGTCACACCGAAAGCGCCATGCTTCTGCTTGCCAAACCACAATATGCACGGCAAGCGCGCTACGGCTATGTAAGGGGCGCCGAGCCGGTAAAATATGTGCGCCAGATCAAGAATCGCTATCTGGGTTATGTGGCGGTACTTGATCCGGCTCAGGGTGAGCCTGCAGTTTCACAGTGATTTTACATTGCTGCCATGGAAATGCTGCGGATCCCCCCCATGATCAGGGGTACCCATTCATTGAAAGGAGTTTGTGATGGATCGCAATACTTTCATCGAAAAAGTGAAAGGCAAGCTGGACGAACTGGATAACGAGTTCGACAAATTGCAGATTAAGGCTGACAAGGCCGGCGAAGATGTACGCCATCAGTGGGAAAGCCGCAAACTGGAGCTGAAAGAAAAGCGCCAGGAGTTGCAATCCCGCCTGGATGAAGTGCGTAATGACAGCAATGCACGCTGGGAAGAGGTGAAGGACAGCGTGGAGAAGACCTGGGACAGCACAGTTGCAGGCCTCAAGGACATCAAGAACAGCTTGTTCAACTAACGAATCAAGTCTTTCGCCGCAACAAAAAACGGGCCATCAGGCCCGTTTTTTTTGGCTGGCCTATTCTCGCCACTGGACGGGAAGTTTCAGTTTCCCAGCCCTTCCAACCGTTCCAGCCACTCTCCAATCGCTTGATGGACCTCATCGCGGCACTCGTCATTGAGGATTTCATGCCGTCCTGTAGGCCAGAAGTGCGCTTTTACCGGTTGCTCCATGGCGTGCAACACGTTTTCCAGTGCCATCATTCCCTTACCCATATTGCTCATGGGATCGGCTTCTCCTCCGAGGAGCAGCACGGGGAGGGCTTCGGGAAGCTCGGAAAGTGACGCAACACTGTGCACCTGACGCAGGCCCTGCACCAGCTGCAGCCAGGTTTCGGTACTGCAGTCAAAGCCGCACAGCGGGTCTTCAATGTAGGCGTTGACCTCGGCGGGCTCTGCACTAAGCCAGTCAAAATCGGTTGCTGGTTCAGGGACCTGGCCAGCCCAGGTGCCGAAGGTCATTTTGCGAATCAACGGGCTGCTGCCGCGGCCGCCGTTGCGGATTCGCGCCAGCCGGATGGGAAGCTGCATCAGACGGTAATAGACTCCGGGGTGATAATCGCTGCCGCACAGGATCAGGCCGGCCAGCGATTGTGCCGTTTCCGTTTCTGCCACGGCCAGCGCGATGAATGAGCCCATGCTATGACCGCCAAGCACGCACGGCAGGCCGGGGTGGCGTTCGCGGGCGAGAGCAACCACATCTGCCGCATCGTTGACGACGTTTTGCCACCCGTGGTGATCGCCAAAGTGGCCTTGGGAGCAGTGGTCAGCGATGCTTTGACCGTGGCCCCGATGATCCGGGCAATACAGGTGCCAACCCCGATTGTTCAGGTAGTGCGCCAGAGCACCGTAGCGTCCACCATGCTCCGCCATGCCGTGAAGCCAGACAATCACCCCCTTGGGGACGGCCACATCGGAAGGCCAGTGGTGAATGGCTACAGTATGGCTTTCGTTGGTGGTGTGAAGCAGGCGTTCTTGGGTCATAATGTGCTCTCCGGATGCGTCGCCAGCCTGTGCGAACGCCATGGCAAGGTCAAGCAGATCTAATGAGGATGGATATGATAGCAAGAATAACAGCCCTCCTTGTGACACTGGTAAGCGCGGTTTTTCTCAGCGCCTGTGTCACTTCCCACAACACGGATGTCACCAGCTCGTCACGGGTCAAGGGCCATGCGCCCGGTGATCACGTTAACAAGGTACTGGTGATTGCGCTGGTGGATCAGCCGAATATCCGTACAGCAGTGGAGGGACGTCTGGTTGCGGCCCTTCAGGAGCGCAAGGTCGAGGCGACTGCCTCTCTGCCGGTGCTGGGTGCGGACTATGGCAAGGGCAAGGACCGTAAGGAAATGGCCGCAGACATTGCTGCCCGGGGGTATGAATCTGCCTTGGTGGTGACCCTGATCGATGTGAAAGAAGAAATGCACTACACCCAGGGCGGGATGAACTACGCCCCGGATATCGCAGTGCAGGGTGCCATGGGCCAGACTTTCTATGTGCGTCAGAGTGCCGTATACGAGCCCGGCTATTTCAGTAATGACAAGAAGTACTTCCTGGAGTCGAACCTGTACCAGCTCGACCCGGAAAAGCTATTATGGTCGGCCAAGACCACCACGGTGAACCCGGCCGATCTGGAAGCTGGCACGACCGGTGTGGCCAAGGCGGTCGTCGACCGCATGGCCAAGGATGACATGATCTGATCCAGAATCATGCATCACCAACCGGGGGCTATGCCCCCGGTTTTTGTTTGTGAAACCCTCTGCAGGAGTCCCCATGATTGAGTACCGGATTCGCCCCCTACGCCCGCAAGCGCATTTGTTCGAAGTCACGCTGACGGTGGCGAACCCGATGCCTGAGGGGCAGGCATTCAGCATGCCTGCCTGGATTCCTGGCAGTTACATGATCCGTGATTTTGCCCGTCACCTGGTCCATGTTGAAGCCAGCAGCCAGGGCGAAACCCTGCCGGTAGCCAAGGTCGACAAACAGACCTGGCAGCTGCCGCCCTGCGAGGGGCCCGTACAGATTCACTATCACGTGTATGCCTGGGACCTGTCTGTCCGGGGTGCACACCTGGACACGACCCACGGTTATTTCAATGGCACCTGCGTGTTCCTGGCACCCATGGGCCACGAAGATCAGCCCTGCGAAGTGGAGATCGAGGCCCCGGAGGGCCATGCCTATGCCGGATGGCAGGTGGCGACCGGGCTACAGCGATTGTCGGGGTCCGAACTGGACTTTGGCCGTTTTCGTGCCGATAACTATGACGCCCTGATTGATCATCCGGTGGAAATGGGGCCGTTCGATTACGCCAGCTTCGACGCTTGCGGCGTGCAGCACTGGGTGGTGCTTGCCGGGCGTCATCATGCTGATATGGCGCGGCTGTGTCGCGACCTCAAGCCGATTTGCGAACACCATATCCGCATGTTCGGCGAGCCGGCGCCCATGGACCGGTACGTGTTCATGACGCTGGTTACGGGCAATGGTTATGGTGGCCTGGAGCATCGCAATTCCACCAGTTTGATGTGTGCCCGGGACGACCTGCCCAAACGCACGGATGATCCGGCCAAGGTGCGCGAGGGCTATCGCAACTACCTGGGTTTGTGCAGCCACGAGTACTTTCATACCTGGAACGTGAAGCGCATCAAGCCGGCTGCATTCACCCCGTTCGATCTCTCACAGGAAGTGCACACCGAACTACTGTGGGCGTTTGAAGGCATCACCAGCTATTACGATGACCTGTCACTCACGCGCACAGGACGGATTTCGCCGCAGAGCTATCTTGAACTGCTGGGGCAGACCATGACCCGTGTCTACCGCGGACAAGGCCGTCACCGGCAGACAGTGACAGAGTCCAGCTTTGACGCCTGGACCCGCTTCTACAAGCAGGACGAGAATGCGCCCAACGCCATCGTCAGCTATTACACCAAAGGTTCCCTGGTGGCACTGGCGCTTGACCTGACCCTGCGAAACCTCACCGGTGAGAAAAAGTCTCTGGATGATCTGATGCGCCTGCTGTGGGAGCGCTATGGAAAAACCGGTGAGGGTGTGCCTGAACAGGGCATTCAGCCGCTGGCAGAAGATATTGCGGGTTGCGATATGTCAGGCTTTTTTGAGCAGGCCTTGTATAGCACCGAAGATTTGCCCCTGTCTGAAATGCTGGCCGAGCGTGGGGTGGAATTGCACTGGCGCAGTGCTGCCGGGCATGGCGATAACGGCGGCAAGCTGGGCAAGGACGGTATCCCCAATCTGGGGGTGCGTTTGTCGGCAGACCCGCTCGGCGCGCGGATCGCGGTGGCATTCGAGCAGGGTGCTGCCATGGCAGCAGGTTTGTCTGCCGGGGATATCATTATTGCGGTAGATGGCCTGCAGGCCACCGCCGCTAACATCGATAATTTGCTGGCCAATTTCCTGCCCGGCGAAACAGTGGAATTGCATGCATTCCGCCGTGATGAATTGATGACTTTCCAGGTCAAGGTGAGCCCCAGCGAACCGAGCACCGCCTACCTGACCATTGCCAAGGGCGGGCTGACCGAGAAAGGGAAGGGGTGGCTGCATGTTAGTGAAAAGTGAACAGTTAACAGGGAATAGTCCAAACCTGACGTCGCGGGTGCAGCCGTGCTGTCATCACTGTGCGTGTTCGCGCGCTGTTAACTGTTAACTATTCACTGTTCGCTCATGCCTCTGAACTCGTTGTACACCCAGCTTAAAACCGTCCGCCAGGCCGATCGCTTTCGTTTGAAAAAGCGCATCGATGGTCTGGCGCGTTTGCCGGTGGAAAAGCGCAGTGCCAAGGCGGTGGAGAATGTCGCGCTGGCGATGGCGGCGTCTGTTGCCAACCGTGAACAGCGGTTGGCCGCCGTGCCCGTTCTCGAATGGCCAGACCTGCCGGTGGTGGCGAGCCGGGAAGAGATCAAGGCGGCGATTCGTGATCATCAGGTGGTGGTGATTGCCGGGGAAACCGGTTCCGGGAAAACCACCCAGCTGCCCAAGATTTGTCTGGAATTGGGCCGGGGGGTAGAGGGCACCATCGGGCATACCCAGCCACGACGTCTTGCCGCCCGTGCGGTGGCCAGCCGGGTTGCTGAAGAGTTGAAATCCCCTCTGGGCTCCACGGTGGGGTTCAAGGTCCGTTTTGCCGAGCAAGTCAGTGACACCAGCCTGATCAAGGTGCTTACCGACGGTATGCTGCTCAACGAGATTCAGCAGGACCGTTTCCTCAACCAGTACGACACGTTGATCATTGATGAGGCTCACGAACGCAGCCTCAATATCGATTTCCTTCTCGGTTACTTAAAACAATTGCTGCCACGTCGTCCGGACCTGAAGGTGATCATCACCTCCGCCACCATCGACCATGCCCGTTTTGCCGAGCATTTCGCGGGGGCACCGGTTCTGGAAGTGTCTGGACGGACGTATCCGGTAGAGATGCGTTACCGGCCCCCCGGCGACGGGCAGGAACTGTCCCGGCAGGTGGAAGAGGTGCTGCAGGAGATCCAGCGGGAAGAGCGGCAACAGGGGCTACCCCTGGCCCGTGATGTGCTGGTGTTCCTCGCCGGTGAGCGTGATATTCGCGATGTGCACCATCATCTGAAACATTGCGAGTTCAGGGATACCGAAATACTGCCGTTGTATGCCCGCCTGAGCCAGGCAGAGCAACACCGTATTTTCAGCGCCCATCGGGGGCGCCGGGTGGTGCTGAGCACCAATGTGGCGGAAACCTCCCTGACGGTGCCGGGCATTCGTTATGTGATTGATGCCGGTACAGCACGCATCAGCCGTTACAGCGTACATTCCAAGGTGCAGCGGTTGCCGGTGGAACCGGTAAGTCAGGCCAGCGCCAACCAGCGGGCAGGGCGCAGTGGGCGAATCATGCCGGGTATCTGCTTCCGGCTTTATAGCGAAGAAGACTTCGTTGGCCGTCCTGAATTTACCGATCCTGAAATCCAGCGGACCAATCTGGCTGCGGTGATTTTGCAGATGGCGGATCTGCGGCTGGGCAAGGTAGAAGACTTTCCTTTTATCGAGCCGCCGGATGGCCGCCTTATCCGTGACGGTTACCGCATGCTGGATGAGTTGGGCGCGCTCACCCCGCAGCAGTCCCTGACCCCGCTGGGGCGGCAACTTGCCCGTTTCCCGCTGGACCCAACCCTTGGCCGGATGCTGGTCGCGGCTGCGGATCGCAAGGTGCTGCGCGAAGCGCTGATTGTGGTATCCGCACTGGGGGCACAGGACCCGCGTGAGCGCCCGCATGACAAGCAGCAGCAGGCTGACCAGGCGCATCAGCCGTTTACCGACAAGCAGTCGGATTTCCTGTTCTACGTGAAATTGTGGCACTGGGCAGAACAGCAGCGTGAGGCGCTGAGCCGCAATCAGTATGAAAAGCTGCTGAAGAAGCATTTTCTGTCGCCCACCCGCATGCGGGAATGGCGCGACACTCACCGCCAGCTGTTGTTGCTTTGCAAGGAGCAGGGCTGGGAGCTGAACAAGGCGACTGACAATGACTCTGGTGTAGACGACGGGATCTATGGGCCACTGCATCAGGCACTGCTGAGCGGGCTGGTGTCCAACGTGATGCAGCGAACGGAAGAGGGCGAGTGGCTCTCTACCCGTAACCGTAAACCTCTGGTATGGCCGGGCTCCAGCCTGTCAAAAACCAAGGCCCGCTGGCTGATGGCGGCAGAACAGGTAGAAACCAGTCGGTTATTCGGCCGCACGGTCGCGCGGGTTGAACCGGAATGGGTAGAGGCCGCTGCGGCACATCTCATTAAACGCCAGTATTTCGAACCCCATTGGTCGAAGAAACGCGGCTGTGCCATGGCCAAGGAACAGGTCAATCTGTTCGGTCTGATTCTGGCCAGTGGTCGCCGGGTGAACTACGGGCCGATCCAGCCACAGGAGTCCCGTGAGTTACTGATTCGTGAGGGGTTGGTCATGGGGCAGCTGACCCGGGAGCCGCCGTTCGTGCGTGCCAACCGAGAGTCTTACCAGGCCCTGGAAGCTATGGAGCACAAGCTACGCCGCCGTGACATCCTGGTGGACGAAGAGGCCCGTGTGGCGTTCTACGACGAGCGCTTACCCGATACGGTCAATACCGTCGCCGGGCTGATGAGCTGGTACAACAAAAAGGCCAGCGATCAACAGAAGCAAGCGCTGCTGATGGATGAGGACTTCCTGCTGTCACGCAGCCCGGATCTGGCCGACGGTCAGTTCCCCGATGTCCTGGCTCTGGGGGAGATTTCGCTGCCTCTGGAATACAGCTTCGACCCCACCGGGGACCGCGATGGGGTGTCACTGGTGGTGCCTCTGGCGGTGCTCAATCAGGTGCCGGAGGCGCGGCTCGACTGGTTGGTGCCCGGGTTGCTCAAGGAAAAGCTGGAAGCCCTGATTCGTGCCTTGCCCAAGTCTCGCCGTCGCCATTTTGTGCCCGTGCCCGATTATGTGGCAGCCCTGATGGACACCCTGACGCCGGATGAGCCCCTGTTGCCGGCGATGACGCGCGAGCTGCAACGCATGAGCGGGGTGCGCATCGAACTGGAAGAATGGCAGGTGGACGGGCTGTCTGATCATCTGCGGATGATGGTACGGGTGGTCGACAGGCTGGAGGGCAAGGCCAAGACCCTCGCCCAGGGGCGCAGTATGCCCGAGGTCAAAGCGCGGCTGGATGGGGTCCGGGCGGAGCTTCCCGAGCCAGAAACCGAGGTGCCGCCCTTGTCCGGGCAGGAGTGGCTCTTTGGCCCCTTGCCGGAAACCGATCTGCGGGAGCTTGGTGGGATGACGCTGCGGCGTTATCCCGCCCTGGCGGATGAAAAGGACACCGTAACACTGCGTTATCTGGATGACCCGGCACAGGCCATCTGGACCCATCGCTGGGGCTGCGCCCGGTTATTGGGCTTCAAGTTGTCTGTTCAGCTTCGCGATCTGCGCAAGCAGGCGTCGCAGATGCCAGGGTTCCAGAAACTCAAGAGCGAAAAAGGCGCGATGGCACGTCATGCGCTGGACCATGCGCTGTCGCGATTGCTGGCTGAGCATTTTCGTCTTGATGAACCGGTGCGTGATGAGGCCGCGTTCAAGGCCCGGCTGGATGCCCACCGAGGGGATTTCGTGCCCTGGGCCAGTGAACAGTTGGCTGGCATCGGTCAGGTCTTCGATCAGTACCGCCAACTGATGGGCAAGCTTGAGAAAAACTTCCCGCTGGCCTGGGCCCATGCTCACCGGGACCTCAAGGATCAGTTTGCGGAACTGTTTGGCGACGCATTCCTGTTGGAGGTGCCCTGGGAGAGTCTGCAGGAGTACCCTCGCTATCTGGCAGGCATCGCGCATCGGCTGGACAAGCTGGGAGGGCAGATTGGCAAGGATCGCACTGTGACGGCGGAGCTGGAGGCATACCGCAAACAGTACCGGACCCGTGCTGCCGGGGCGCCATTATGGCAGCAGGCCCCCCCGCTTCAGCACTTTTTCTGGATGCTGCAGGAGTACCGGGTCAGCGTGTTTGCCCAACAGCTTGGGACGCAGGTACCGGTTTCTGCCAAGCGACTCAACAAACAATGGGAAGAATGTTGACTTTATCCGTGGGGTAAATGGCGGAACCGCCCTTTGCGCCCACGGCCCTGAATCCGGATAATCGACCCATTCCCAATTTTCCGGGGGGAGGCGGTGGCCTTCCTCTTCGAGTGCGAGGACTCGCTTGTGAGCTATTCTGTTGTCATTTCCGGGACCGGCCTGTGGACGCCGGAGCAGATCATTACCAATGATGAATTGGTGGCATCTTTCAACCAGTATGTTGAGCGTTTCAATGCCGAAAACGCAGATGCCATTGCAGCAGGTGAAGTCGCCGCGCTGGATCCGTCCAACTCTGCGTTTATCGAGAAAGCTTCCGGAATCAAGCAGCGCCATGTGATCAACAAGAGTGGTGTGCTGGATCCGGATCGCCTGGCGCCCAGTATTCCGGAACGTGCCGATGACGAGCTTTCCCTTCAGGCTGAAATTGCTGTTAATGCAGCGAAACAGGCGCTGGAAAATGCCAACCTGACCGCCAACGACCTGGATGCTGTGCTGGTGGCCTGTTCCAATATGCAGCGCCCGTATCCGGCCATGGCCGTGGAAGTTCAGGATGCGCTCGGTATGCAGCATGGCTGGGGCTATGACATGAATGTGGCCTGTTCCAGTGCTACCTTCGGTATTCAGGCTGCTGTTGATGCCATTCGTAATGGCAGTGCTCGGCGTGTGCTGATGGTAAACCCGGAAATCTGTTCTGCACATCTGGCCTGGGAAGACCGTGATTGCCATTTCATCTTTGGTGACGTGGCCACGGCTGTGATTCTGGAGCGCCAGGAAGACGCTACCTCTGACAACCAATGGGAAGTGCTCGGTACCCGCCTTCAGACCAAGTTCTCCAGCAATATCCGCAACAATTTCGGCTTTCTCAACCGTGCGGACGAGACTGGAGTCGGGGCCCGGGACAAGCTGTTCCGTCAGGAAGGACGCAAGGTCTTCAAGGAAGTCTGTCCCATGGTGGCAGAGCAAATTACTTCTCATCTGGCTGATACCGAGATTGCGGTGGGTACCGTTAATCGTATGTGGCTGCATCAGGCGAATCTGAGCATGAATGAACTGATCGCCAAACGTGTTCTGGGGCGGCCCGCCACCCGTGAAGAGGCCCCGGTCATTCTTGATGATTACGCCAACACCAGTTCTGCAGGCTCTATTATCGCTTTCCACAAATACAACGGAGATCTCCCCGCTGGCAGCCACGGCGTAATCTGCTCGTTTGGCGCTGGGTACTCCATTGGCAGTGTGATTGTGAACCGCATCAAGTAAGTAAGCGCAGCTGCAACTCCGGGCTGTGCTGCGAGTCACGAGTGACGATAAACGAACATCATCCCCTGATGCTGGTCACTCGTGACTCGGAAATCGGTACTCCATGCCCCCCTTGAGCACAGCCCCGGGGCTGCTCCTTCATGTTTTCCTCAAATTAATGGCCTTTCTTCCGTAACGTTTACCTCTTGGTTGCATCTCTATATTGTCTGGTACAGGCGCTACATAAATAAACGCCTGAACCGTTGCCCCAAATGCCTTCCGGCCCGGGGGATGGTGTCGGACATTCAATAATGACGTATGGAGACTCAAGATGGCTAAGCTGACCAAACTGAACCCCCTTGCAGCGACTGTAGGTGCTGCTGTTATCGCCAGTGCCATGGCTGCTCCGGTAGCCACTGCTGCAGAGAATCCCTTTGCCGCTTCTGACCTGAATGCCGGATATCAGTTGGCTGGACACCACGCAGAAGGCAAGTGTGGCGAAGGCAAATGCGGTGAAGACAAAGGTGCAGAAGGGAAATGTGGTGAAGGCAAGTGCGGTGAAGATAAAGCCGCAGAAGGTAAGTGTGGCGAAGGCAAGTGTGGTGGTGACAAAGGTGGTGAAGGGAAATGTGGTGAAGGCAAGTGCGGCGGTGATGCATAGGGCTGCGCTATGATGAACCACAAGACACCAGTCTCCGGCGTGGGCCTGGGTCTTCGGCGGGCCCTGATGGGCCCGCTATCCCAAGCCGTATCTCCGCCGATTGATTTCATGGAAGTGGCACCGGAAAACTGGATTCCCATGGGGGGCCGGTTGGGTAAGGAATTCCGCAAGTTTACCGAGCGTTTTCCCTTTGTAACCCATGGCTTGAGTTTGTCGCTTGGCGGTCCGGAACCTCTCGATTTTGATCTGTTGACCTCCATTAAGACGTTTCTTCGCGAACACGATATTCGCCGTTATACCGAGCACCTGAGCTATTGCAGTGATCATGGTCATCTCTACGACCTGATGCCCATCCCCTTCACAGAAGAGGCCGTACATTATGTGGCCGATCGCGTGCGTCAGGTGCAGGACTTTCTCGAGCAGCCCATCGGAATTGAGCATGTCAGTTACTACGCGGCACCGGGTGCTCAAATGTCAGAGCTGGAGTTCGTGAATGCTGTGTTGGAAGAGGCGGACTGTGAGCTTTTGCTGGATGTCAACAACGCCTATGTGAACAGTATCAATCATGGTTATGACCCGAAAAACTTTATTAGTGGTTTGCCTGGTGAGCGTATTTGCTATGTGCACATCGCAGGGCACTTTGATGAAGCCGATGATCTGAAAGTGGATACCCATGGTTCAGCTGTTATTGATCCGGTATGGGCATTGCTGGAGCATGCTTACCGGGAGTTTGGTGTACTCCCTACCTTGTTGGAAAGGGATTTCAACTTTCCAGGTGAAGATGAGTTGTTTGGCGAGCTAAAAGAGATCGCTCGCCATCAGAAACGGCATGCTACCAGGGAGCGTAAACTGGGATGAGTGACGCTGATTTCCAGCGCCTTCAGCGCGTCTTCGCCGATCACCTGCGTAACCCGGATACCCGCCCCGCGCCTGAGGGTCTTGAAGAGCGGCGTCTGGATATCTACCGCAATCTGTTTTTCAACAATGTTAACGGGTTTATCCAGCAGGGTTTTCCTGTCTTGTTTTCGTTACTGAGTCCTGGCCGGTGGCAGAGATTGGTGCGGGGTTTCTTTGAATCGCATGCGTGTAAAACCCCCTATTTTGTAGAAATTCCCCAAGAATTTGTCAGTTACCTCGCTACAGGGGCAGGGGATGAAGAGGGAGATCCGCCTTTCCTGCTTGAGCTGGCACATTACGAATGGATGGAGCTGGTTCTGGATGCGTCGACAGAATCGTTTCCCGAAGCAGGAATCCAGCCTGAGGGCGATTTGCTTCGCGCAATTCCGAGACTCAGTCCACTCCATGCCGTACTGTCTTATCACTTTCCCGTCCACAAAATCTGTACCGAGTTCCAGCCCGACCGACCTTTGCCGCAGCCTGTGTGGTTACTGATTTACCGTAATCGTGAAGATCAGGTGCGATTTATGGAGATAAATGCACCTACTGCCAGATTGTTGCAACTCATCGCTGAAAATCCTGCGCTGACAGGAATCGAAGTGGTGGGCCAGCTTGCAGGGGAAATGCAGTTTGACGAAGACAAACTGGCAGAATTTTCTCACGGCATTCTGCAACAAATGCGCGAACGCGACATCCTTATAGGGACAACACTGAAAAGCTGTTAAGGGGCTTTTCCATAGCACCTTGTTTCAGCCTAAACGCCCTTTTCGCTGTGCCATAGTACCGTGTGATTTTCAGGTCTGTTGTGATTTGACTGTTCATGCCTGCATGGCTCGTGCAAACGTATTATTCCTGATGGAGAGCCCCTATGCTTGCCCTGATGAAAAAAATTCATTACGCCCTGAATACTGCACGCATAGCAGATTTTCTTGCGCCTTTGGCGCTGCGCCTTTTTCTGGCACCGGTAATGATCAGTGCCGGGTATAACAAGGCCGTGAGCTTCGACAGCACCGTTGCCTGGTTTGCCAACCCTGACTGGGGATTGGGATTGCCTTTTCCAGCGCTGTTGGCCTTCCTGGCTACCGCTACGGAGTTGGTGGGTGGCTTGCTGCTCCTGATCGGGCTGCTGACCCGTTATGTATCCATCCCGCTCATGTTCACCATGGTGGTAGCGATGGCCACAGTCCATTGGCCGCATGGCTGGTTTGCTATCGCGCCGGGTAACCCTGCTACCAGCACGGCCCTGCCGTTGGCGAAGTTAGGCATCCCTGCCGCACAGGCGAGTCTTGAGAACAGTGAAGAGGTGGGAAAACGACTAAGCCGTGCCAGGCAGATTCTGAGAGAGAATGGTAATTATGAATGGCTGACAGAGAAGGGCGGTCTGGTGATTCTCAACAATGGTATCGAATTCGCCATGACCTACTTCATTATGCTGCTGGTATTGTTCTTCCAGGGCGCAGGCCGATTTTTGAGTGTGGATTACTGGATTGAGCGCCGGCTGGCTCCCGGAGTGAATGTGTAAAACCTGTCAGAGTTGCGTAACCCCGGGCGGGTTTCCCTGTTCCCGGGATAGACAGGGCCGCTATAATGCGGCGTTTGAATTGATTTCCGGATGGCTAAGCCTCCGGTTACCGGGGTGTTTGTGCGCTACCTGCTACTAACAATACTGCTGAGCCTGCCAGTGCTGGTGACAGCGGAAGAAGAGGATGACTGGGGTGAGGCCACTACGGCGTTTGACGCGCCGGCGGGGCAGAACCAGTACGCCGACCCTTGGGAGAACATGAACCGCAAGGTATTCGCGTTCAATGAGTTTCTCGATACCTACGGCTTGAAACCTGTAGCAAAGGGGTACCAGAAAGCCACCCCGCAGTGGATGGACGATACCATCACCCGCTTTTACGAGAATCTGCGGGACTTTCGCAGCGGCCTTAACAGCGTGCTGCAATGGCGCTGGAATCATGTCGGTCAAAACTGGGGCCGTTTCGCGGTCAATAGTACCCTGGGTATTGGTGGGCTGTTCGATGTGGCCAGCAAGGTGAACCTGCGAAAGCATGACACGGATCTGGGGCTGACGTTTGCGCGTTGGGGTATTCCTGAAGGCCCCTATCTGGTACTTCCTTTCTTCGGGCCTTCTACTGGCAGGGATGCGGCAGCCATCTGGCCAGAGGATTACATGCGGCTCAGACACTATATTGATCATGACCTCACCCGGCACAGTTTCACCGCCGTTTATGTGGTTGATCTCAGGGCCGATTTACTGGATCTGGAACGTACTATCGTCGGTGATCGCTACACTTTCATCCGCAACGCTTACCTGCAGCGCCGCCGCTTCGAATCCGGCGACCGACCCTCCCTGCGTTTCCCGGACATTGAGCAACGGGATTTGGAGCTGGAAAGTGAGTATGAGGAAGATGGCTGGTAGGTCGAGTTAACAGTTAACAGTGCGCGGTTGGCGCCGTCAGGCTTTTAACGTATGAGGCCGCGCCTAAAAACTGGACGCGGCCTCATGGCTTACAGATCAAGACAAACATTGCTCGCGCAGCTGTTCACTGTTAACTGTTCACTGCCTTCATCTTCGCCCGAATATAGTCCCCATGGGACACATAAAGCAGGTCGCTGACGCGGCGGATGAGGTGTTCTTCGTGGACGTCCACGTGGCCGTCGGCGGCGGCCATGGCCCACATGTCTTCTACCAGGGCAACACGGGTTTCCGGGTCCCAGTGTTCTCGCAGGGGCAGGGTGAATTCAAACAGGTCTGTGGCCTGATCTACACGGGTTTCCAGCTCGCCAAGGATGTCGTTCATTTCCGCCGGGTCCAGTTGCCAGCGGCTTTGCACTGCCTCTACCAGGCGTGCACTTTCCTCAGCGTCGACCTTGCCGTCGGTGCGTGCCACTTCCAGTAGTAGCGCAGCGGCTGCCCGGTGCAGGTCATGCTCGGTGGTTTGCGGTGTCTGGGCGTCAGTACCAAACAGTCGATTCAGCCAGTTCAAACCGTTTCCTTATGTCAGCAGTGTTTCCAGGGCTTGCTGATCTTTGGCAAAACGGCGAATACCGTCCGCCAGAAGATCACAGGCCATGGGATCGTCGTTCATTTGCCAGCGGAAGGCGGGCTCGTTGACCGGGGTCCAGTCGCTTTCCGGTGCAACCAGTTCCGCATCCAGTACCTGAGTCAGAGTGCCATCGCGGCTGGCAAGTTCCTCCAGCAGCGCCGGGCTGATGGTGAGCTTGTCGCAACCGGCAAGGGCTTCGATCTGGTCGGCGGTGCGGAAGCTGGCGCCCATGACGATGGTTTCCAGCCCCCGGGCCTTGAAGGTGCGGTAAATTTCTCGCACGGACTGGACGCCCGGGTCGTCGTCTGCGGTGGCGATATCCATACCGCTTTTGCGGTACCAGTCGTAGATACGGCCGACAAACGGGGAAATCAGTGTGGCGCCGGCTTCCGCGGCTGCCAGTGCCTGCGCCTGATTGAAGACCAGGGTGACGTTGCAGCGTGTGCCTTCCTCTTCAAGGATTCGCACGGCCTGTATGCCTTCCCAGGTGGCCGCGATCTTGATCAGGATACGAGAGGGGTCCACATCCAGTTCCCGGTAAATGCTCATCAACCGGCGGGCTTTTTCTACGGTGGCTCGAGTATCGAATGACAGGCGTGCATCCACTTCGGTGGAGACCAGGCCGGGAACGCGCTCCAGGATGGCCTGACCCGCGAGGCAAGCACAGATATCTGTTAGCCAGTCCATTTCGCCTTTATGGCCGAGTTCTTCGCAGAGGGTTGCGGCCTGTTCCAGCAGGCCACGGTATCGTTCGTCTTTAGCGGCAGCCAGCAGCAGGGAAGGGTTGGTGGTGGCATCTTCGGGGGCCAGAGCGGCAATCATGTCGAGGTCGCCAGTATCTGCCACCAGAGAGGTCCATTGGGCAAGCTGTTCGCGTTTGTTCACGGTTTCCGTTCCTTGTGGTGTCATGCCCGGCACAGTACAGGTTCGTCATGACAGAATGCTGATTTGTCGTGCCCCGAAAGGGGCTGAGTTGAAAGTTTAAAGTTCAAAAGCGCGGTATCGATCAATGCAAGACGTGAATCGACGGAGCCGCGATTCACGTTGATTTCAGCGCGGAACTCCAGAGCTTCAGTGGCTGCTCGGCCTTTGCCTCGCGTTTCAACTTTAAACTTTCAACTGATCTCCGCGCCTGGCAATCAATTCGGCGCGACAATCGATGACTACAGGCTAAGGCAGTTGCGCCAAAGCGTCCATTAGCACTTGTGGGGTAGTGCCGGGTTTGTGCATGTTCTCGCTCAGGTGACGCCGGAACTTGCGCGCACCGGGCTCCCCCTGAAACAGGTTGAGGATATGGCGCAGGGCATGTTTGGGCGCATGGCCCAGGGCGTAACGGCGCTCGAGATAGGGCAGGAACTGCTCGGCGACTTCACGACGGCTGGGGACAGGGCGCGCATCGCCAAATACCACCTGGTCGGCATCGGCCAGGAAATACGGGTTCTGGTAGGCCTCGCGCCCAATCATGACACCGTCAACTTCGCCCATGTGATCATGAACTTCCTGCAGGGTTTTCACTCCGCCGTTAAGGATGATCTCCATGTGTGCAAATGCCTGCTTGATTGCGTAGGCACGCTGGTAAATGAGTGGGGGAATCTCGCGGTTTTCCTTGGGCGAAAGTCCGGAGAGTATGGCCTTGCGGGCATGAATGGTGAGGCTGGTGCAGCCGGCCCGCTCAATCTGCTCCACAAATCGGAACAGGAAGTCGTAATCGTCCTGGTCGTCGATGCCGATGCGGGTCTTTACCGTGACCGGTACGGAAACGACAGCCTGCATGGTTTCCACGCATTCACCCACCAGCTCAGGTTCGGCCATGAGGATGGCGCCGATCTTGCCCTGTTGAACCCGATCTGACGGGCAACCCACGTTCAGATTAATCTCGTTGTAGCCATACTGCTCGCTGATGCGGGCGGCTTCAGCCAGTTGCCGCGGGTCACTGCCGCCCAGCTGCAGCGCGACCGGGTGCTCTTCATCATTGAATGACAGGAAACGGTCACGGTCACCATGCAGGATGGCCTGAGCCACCACCATTTCGGTGTAAAGCAGGGTATGCCGGGTGATCAGGCGTGCCAGATAGCGATAATCCCGGGTGGTCCAGTCCATCATGGGGGCCACGCTGAGGCGGCGGTCCAGGGGCTGTGGGGCGGCGTCTGTCATCAACGGCTATCGGTCGGCGAAACGGGGGCGCATTGTCGCATGTTGGGGGCGTTTCGCGTAGACCTGCCGATGGCCTGCCTGTTGCGCAGGGGGCCGATCTGCTAGACTCCGCGCCCTTTCCGGGCCCGATTTGGGCCGCTTTCCAGCTTAACAGGGTTTGTCGATGATTCGTTCTATCCAGCAGGAATGGTTCAGCAACCTCCGCGGAGATTTGCTGGCCGGTACCGTGGTGGCGCTGGCGCTGATTCCGGAGGCGATCGCGTTCTCCATCATTGCCGGTGTAGACCCCAAAGTGGGGTTGTATGCCTCTTTCTGTATCGCCGTGGTGACCGCCTTTGCCGGTGGGCGACCCGGGATGATCTCTGCGGCGACTGGCGCCATGGCGCTGGTGATGGTGACGCTGGTGAAAGATCACGGTCTCCAGTACTTGCTGGCGGCTACGGTGTTGACTGGTGGGTTACAGGTTATTGCCGGTTTTCTCAAGCTTGGCAACCTGATGCGATTCGTGTCGCGCTCGGTGGTGACGGGGTTTGTGAACGCCCTGGCTATCCTGATCTTCATGGCTCAGCTGCCCGAACTGGAAGGGGTGACCTGGCACGTGTATGTCATGGTGGCGGCGGGCCTTGGCATCATTTATCTGCTGCCACTGCTGACCACCGCAGTGCCGTCACCGCTGATCTGTATCATCGTGATCACCGGGGTGGCCATGTTCCTGGGGCTGGATGTCCCTACCGTGGGCGACAAGGGTGAGCTGCCGGACAGCCTGCCGATTTTCCTGTTGCCCGACATTCCGCTGAATCTGGAAACGCTGAAAATCATCCTCCCGTACTCCCTGGCCCTGGCGGTGGTTGGTCTGCTGGAGTCCATGATGACGGCCACGATTGTGGATGACCTGACCGATACCGAGAGTGACAAGAATCGCGAATGTAAGGGGCAGGGTATTGCCAATATCGTCTCCGGTTTTCTGGGCGGCATGGCCGGTTGCGCCATGATTGGCCAGTCGGTGATTAATGTGAAATCCGGAGGGCGCAAGCGGCTCTCGACCCTGTTTGCCGGTTGCTTTCTGTTGGTGCTGGTGGTGTTTCTCGGCAAGTGGGTCTCGCAGATTCCCATGGCTGCGTTGGTGGCGGTGATGGTAATGGTCTCCATCGGCACTTTCAGCTGGGAGTCCATCACCAATATTGCCAAGCATCCGCCCAGCAGCACGATCGTGATGCTGGCCACCGTGACCGCCACCGTTGCGACCCATAACCTGGCCATCGGTGTGGGTATCGGTGTTGTGCTCAGCGCGCTGTTCTATGCCAATAAGGTGGGCCGTATTTTCTATGTGAAAGCCACGCAACATGCGGATGATGGCCACCGCATGTATGAGGTGGTGGGGCAGGTGTTTTTCACCTCTGCGGACCAGTTCGTGAAGTCCTTTGATTTCAAGGAAGCCATTGATAAGGTCACCATTGATGTCCACCGCGCCCATTTCTGGGACATTACTGCCATTGGTGCACTGGACAAGGTGGTGATCAAATTCCGCCGCGAAGGGACCGAGGTCGACATTACCGGTTTGAACGAAGCCAGCGCCACGCTGGTGGACAAGTTCGGCGTACACGACAAGCCGGCAGAAGTTGAAAAACTGATGGGCGGCCACTGAGCCAGGGAGAGGACATGACTAACGTAATAGCCTGCATCGATGGCTCAACCGCGTCTGCCACGGTCTGCGACTATGCTGCCTGGGCGGCCCAGCGGCTGGATGCTCCCCTGGACCTGCTGCATGTACTGGATCATTCCCGCTACCCGGTAACCGCCGACTACAGTGGCAATCTTGCACTGGGTGGCCGCGAGCATCTGTTGCAGGAACTGGCGGATCTGGATGCTCAGCGTAACCGCCTGGCGCTTGAGCAGGGCAAGGTAATGCTCGAGGCTGCGCATGCCCGGGTGGTGGCCGCCGGCGCGAGCGAACCGTCAAGCCGTCAGCGCCATGGTGATCTGGTGGATACGCTGGTGGAACTGGAAGACGGCATGCGCCTGCTGGTGATTGGCAAGCAAGGCGAAGAGCATAACGGCGTTGGGGCCCAGGTGGGGGACAATGTGGAGCGGGTGATTCGTGCGGTTCGTCGCCCGATCCTGGTGACCACGGGGGAGTTTTCCCCTCCGCAGACGATCATGCTGGCTTATGACGGCAGCGAGACCACCCGCAAGGGCGTCACCATGCTGGCCAACAGCCCGATGTTCAAAGGGCTGGATTGTCACCTGGTGTCAGTGGGGAAATCCGAAGACTTGCAATGGGCATCAGACAAACTGAGTGACTCAGGGCATCAGGTTACCCGTGCACAACTGGAAGGCGAGGTCGAGCCGGCATTGCATGCCTATCAGCAAAGCCACAACGTAGATCTGGTGGTGATGGGAGCCTATGGCCACTCTCGCATTCGTGAATTCTTTGTTGGCAGCACTACCAACAAGATGATTCGAGAGGCGAAGGTGCCACATTTGTTGCTGCGTTAACGGGAGGCTCCGGGTTTTGGCGTTCCAGACCAAGCCTGGACAGTGAGGATTCAGACGCATTGGCAAGATTGAAAAGGGCCTCAAGTGAGGCCCTTTTCAGGTTGTTCATTCCACCGTAATGGTGATTTCCCGGGACATTACTGCTGGATCATGGGGAATATGGCGCCAGTCACCCAACAGCAGTTGCAGAGTGTGCTCGCCGGGTTCCAGCTCCAGTGTTGTTGACGTCTGGCCTTTGCCGAAATGCACGACGTGCTCGGTGGCGGGCAGAGGCATGTCCATGGCGGGCTTTTCATCCAGATCGATCAGCAGATGATGGTGGCCACTGTTTTCCTGATCGGTGCCGGCGGGCGCAACGTCCATGCCTTCCAGGCCGAATTCAACCGTGACCGGACTGCTGACGGTGGCACCATCCTCGGGGGAGACGAAGAAAACCCTGGCGCCTTCCGGTGCCGTGCTGCGGGTAATGCCGCTAGCCTTGGGCGCCTCTGCCTCGTGTGCTGCATGTTGTTCGGGAGCAGCGGGTGCGGCAGCTTTGTTGTCTTCCCTGGCGGGCTCGGGTTGTTCGGAGCAGGCCTGCAGCAGAGTAGCGCTGGCTACCAAAGCGACCAGAACAGAACGTTGGAAAGGGATACGCATGGTCTTTTCCTTGATGACGTTGAATCCAGTGAATGGCTTGTTGTCGACAGGCAGACGTCGCAACAACGTTAACGGGAATCATTAAACTGTCACAACCATATCAGAAACCCGCCGTGCCTTGTCTATATGGTGCGTGTTTAGACAGGTATAATCCGCGCCAGTTTGCCTTATTGGAGTCCGCATGACTGTTCGCACCCGCGTTGCCCCGTCGCCCACCGGCGATCCTCACGTCGGCACCGCCTACATTGCCCTGTTCAATCGCTGCTTTGCCCAACAGCACGGTGGCCAGTTCATTCTGCGTATCGAAGATACCGATCAGACACGCTCCACCGCGGAGTCCGAGCAGATGATTCTCGATTCGCTCAAGTGGCTGGGGCTGACCTGGGACGAAGGCCCGGATGTGGGCGGCCCCCACGGTCCGTACCGCCAGAGCGAGCGCAAGGGCATGTATCGCGAGTATGCCGAGACGCTGATCGAGAAGGGGCATGCGTTCAAGTGCTATCGCACCAGTGAAGAGCTGGATGTGTTGCGCGCTGAGCTGAAAGAAAAAGGCGAGAACCGGGCGCTGAAACCGCAGGATCTGGAATTGCCTGCCGACGAGCAGGCCAAACGCGAGGCGCAAGGTGCGCCCTACGTGATCCGCATGCGCGTACCGGTGGACGGCCGCTGCGAGATCGAGGATATGTTGCGCGGTACGGTGGAACTGGATTGGGCCCTGGTGGATGCGCAGATCCTGCTCAAGTCCGATGGCATGCCTACCTATCATCTGGCCAATATCGTCGATGATCACCTGATGGAAATCACTCACGTGATCCGTGGTGAAGAGTGGCTCAACTCCGCCCCCAAACACAAACTGTTGTACCAGTACTTTGGTTGGGATATGCCGGTGCTGTGCCATATGCCGCTGCTGCGGAATCCGGATAAGTCCAAGCTCAGCAAACGCAAGAACCCCACCAGCATCCTGTTCTATCAGCGCATGGGCTATCTGCCGGAAGCGCTGGTGAATTACCTCGGCCGCATGGGATGGTCCATGCCGGATGAGAGCGAGAAGTTTTCACTGGCGCAAATGCAGGACGCCTTTGATATTCAGCGGGTGTCTCTGGGTGGTCCGGTATTCGATGTGGAAAAACTGAGCTGGCTCAACGGCCAGTGGCTGCGCGATCAGAGTGATGAGCAGTTTCTGGATTCCCTGCTGAGTTGGGCATACAACCGCGATTACGCCATGAAGATCATTCCCCACCTGCGTCAGCGTGTAGAGACGCTGTCCGAAGTGGCGGACAAGGCGGCATTCTGTTTCAACGGTATGCCGGCCATTAGCGAGGCGAGCTTCGAACACAAACAGTACACCGCGGATGACATGAAAGTGTGGCTGCAATATCTGCTGTGGACCTATGAAGCGCGCAGTGACTGGCAGCGTGATGGCCTGTTTGCGGACGCAAAGGCCATCGCCGATGCACTCGAGGTGAAGATCAAGGACTTCCTGTTCCCGGTATTCATTGCCATAGCGGGCACCAGTGCCAGCTTCTCGGTGGTGGATTCCATGGAGATCATTGGCTCCGATGTGAGTCGCGCGCGCTTGCGTAATGCCATCGAGGTGTTGGGCGGGGTGTCCAAGAAGCAGATGAAGAAGCTGGAGAAGGCGTACCGGGACCTGCCGGTGGGTTGAGGCTTGACGGTAGGAGCGTCGCTGGCGGCGCGATCACCATAGTGGCGAGTTGCGAGAAGCGAGTTTCGAAGAGCAAAAACGTATTTCTCGCGGAAAGGTTTTCGTAACTCGCTGCTGAGGTTGGGCTATCGCGCCGCCAGCGACGCTGCTACGGCTGAGGTGGTGAATTTCGCCCAGTTTTTCAGCAGGCTGCCCATAACTGACACAAAAGCTACGGCTGAGGTGGTGA
>OBIY01000115.1_pt1 | contig 33842 bp, 33 predicted proteins | sample 1519841 | NCBI WGS metagenome assembly OBIY01 (sample SAMN03019774, study PRJEB22545) | beach sand metagenome | biome: beach; feature: sea beach; material: beach sand | place: USA: Municipal Pensacola Beach, FL | collected 2010-07-30 | depth 30-40 cm m
CGGCCTGGAATCCATGGATGCCCTGCTCGATCAAGCGGCGGTTGATTTCGCTAACGCCGTGAACGGAGAAGAAGGCCAGGAAGGCACCCTGGCATTCGTGCAAAAGCGCCCGGCGAGCTGGAACCAATAACCGCACGGCGGAAATGGGCGTCAGCCCATCTCTGCCATTACAAACAAAACGCCGCGCAGGCCATTTCCGACCTACGCGGCGCGAGCACAAACCGGCTGACCGGTAAGGATCACGCATGAGCTTTGAAAAAATCCTGATTGCCAACCGCGGCGAAATTGCCTGCCGGGTGATTGCCACGGCCCAATCGTTGGGCTATCGCACCGTGGCCGTGTATTCCGAACCGGATGCCCAGGCACGACACGTACAGATGGCCGATGAAGCCGTCTGCATTGGTCCCGCCCTCGCCAGCGCGTCCTACCTGAATGTGGATGCCCTGCTGGCGGCCTGCCAACAAACCGGCGCCGACGCCGTGCACCCTGGCTATGGCTTCCTCTCCGAGAACGCCGCCTTCGCGAAGGCTTGCCAGAACGCGGGGATCACCTTTATTGGCCCGGATGAGGCCGCTATCCACCTGATGGGCTCCAAGCGACTCTCCAAGATCGCCATGATCGAAGCCGGCGTACCCTGTATTCCCGGTTATGAAGGCGAAGACCAGAGTGATGCCACCCTGCTCGCGGAAGCCGAGCGTATTGGCCTGCCCCTGATGATCAAAGCCAGTGCCGGCGGCGGCGGCCGTGGCATGCGCGTGGTGACCGATGCCAACGAGATCCCCGCCCAGCTGAAAAGCGCCCGTCAGGAAGCGGCGAGTGCCTTCGGAAGTGACGAACTGATTCTGGAGCGGGCCGTGATGGAGCCGCGCCATGTGGAAATCCAGGTCTTCGGCGACCGCCACGGTAACGTGATCCATCTGGGCGAACGTGATTGCTCCGTTCAGCGTCGCCACCAGAAGGTGGTCGAGGAAGCCCCCTCGCCCGCCGTTGACGCGACCCTGCGCGCCCAGATGGGCGAAGCCGCCGTGAACGCCGCCAAGGCCTGCAATTATGTGGGCGCCGGCACGGTCGAATTCCTGCTCGCCCCCAATGGCGAATTCTATTTCCTGGAAATGAACACCCGCCTGCAGGTAGAACACCCGGTCACCGAACTGGTCACCGGTCAGGATCTTGTCGCCTGGCAAATCCGTGTCGCTCGGGGTGAACCGCTCCCTCTGCAGCAGGATCAGGTTACCCTTTCAGGCCATGCCATTGAGGTACGCCTTTACGCCGAGACCCCGGCACAGAATTACATGCCACAGACCGGTAAGATCCTGCACTGGCGCCCGGCCAGCGGTGACGGTGTTCGCATTGATCACGGTCTGTGCGAGGGCTACCTGGTGGGCAGCCACTACGATCCAATGCTTGCCAAGATCATCGCCTGGGGCGAAAGCCGCGACGACGCACGTCGGCGGCTGATTCGTGCCGTTGAAGACACCCAACTGATGGGCGTCGGTGACAACCGCGCTTTTCTGGCGGCCATCCTGCGCCATTCCTCTTTTGCCAACGGCACGGCAACCACCGCGTTCATTGGTGGTGATTTTGCTAACGACGCCAGTCTCTCCGGTGACGCACCTCAGCCCAGCCTGTGGGCATTGGCCGCGCTACTCGCCCGCCCCGCAAAGCCCCACTCTCCTGACCTGCAGGCATGGCACTCCAGCTCTGTAGGGGCCCAGCCACTGAAACTGCGCTGTGGCGATACCGAACATACGCTGTATGTCCAAACCCAACAGGGGACCAGCACGGTCCAGCTCGGGGATACCCACCTGCAGCTCGCACTGGAATCAGGCCAGCGCGTCACGATAAACGGCGTCAGCGCGCCCTACCGGTTTGTCCACGAAGGCAACCAGCTCTGGCTCCAGTTCCAGGGACACTGCGTCTGTTTCCAGGACATCACCCACAGCGCCGTGGCGGGCGTAGACAAGGCGGGCAGCGGGCACATTCGCGCGCCCATGGATGGCGCGATCGTCGATGTGCTGGTTAAGGAAGGCGATAACATCTCCCGTGGTCAGGTACTGGTGGCACTGGAAGCCATGAAGATGGAACACAGCCTGAAGGCCGACTGTGACGGTGTAGTAGGCCCCATTACCCTGAAGCCCGGTGATCAGGTGAAGCGGCAGCAGCTTCTTGTCACCATCAGCAACCCGGAAAGTTCACAAGAAAACCAATGAAACCCGCTAGCGGGTATGCTTGAATCTCGATCCGGCATTTTGGGCCAAAAGGTCCCGGGCCTGCAGGCCCGGGCACAGCTGGCAGGCACGGCGCTTGCCCTGCCCTGGTGCTACGGTTAAGGTAAGCGCCCGCTTGCCAATTCCAGGTCCCGGCCGAGACGTTACCGGATAAGAAGATGCGCGCCATACGCCAGCTTTCTGGCCCGTATAGATGCATCCCGAAACGCCTTTCGGACCTCCCTAGAACACAGACAATGGAGCTCCCATGAGCAGCGCAGACATTATTACGTTGCCCCAGATTCTCTCCAAGGTTCCCGAGCTGGTCTCCAATCTTCCCGCCATGATCAAAGGCTCAAAGATGGCCAAGATCACCGACACCAAAAAGCCCTTGGGCCTGGGTGTCGCCATCGAGGAAGCCACCAGCAAGAACCCTAATGGCGCCGCGGTTATCTACCAGGACACCGAGCTGACCTATAAACAGTTCAACGCCTGGGCCAACCGGATCGCCGACTACCTGGCCTCCATTGGCCTGAAAAAAGGCGACACGGTCGCGGTAAACGTGGAAAACCGCCCCGAGCTGCTCGCGTCCGTGGTGGCCTGTGCCAAATTGGGCGTCTGCGCCGCACTGATCAATACCTCCCAGCGCGGCAAGGTACTGATCCATTCTTTCAATCTGGTGAAACCCAAGGCTGCCATCGTGGGCGCCGAGCTGGTGGAGACCGTGGAAGAGGTACGCGGTGAGCTGGACCTGAAAGACAACTTCTTCTTCTTTGCGGATCAGGACACCCTGGAAAACCCCGGCGAAGCACCCGCCGGATACAAGAACCTGGCCACCGAGATCAAGGATTGCTCCAGCGAGAATCCTGCATCCAGCCGTCAGACCTTCCTGCGTGACCCCCTGTTCTATATCTACACTTCCGGCACAACCGGTCTGCCCAAGGCAGTAGTGTTCAACCACGGCCGCTGGGAAAAGGCCTACGGCGGCTTCGGTTTCTCTGCCGTGCGTCTCACCAAAGATGACCGTATTTACACCACACTGCCGTTCTATCATGCCACCGGCATGGTGATTTGTTGGGCCTCGGCTATTGCCCATGCAGGCAGCCTTGTCATTGCCCGCAAGTTCTCTGCAAGCGGTTTCTGGGACGATATCCGTCGTCATAACTGCACCGCCTTTGGTTACGTGGGCGAGCTGTGCCGCTACCTGCATGAACAGCCGGAAAAACCCAACGACCGGGACAACCAGATTCACACCATTGTCGGCAATGGGTTGCGCCCGAGTATCTGGAAGGATTTCAAACAACGCTTTGGTATCGAGCGCGTTATCGAACTGTATGCCTCTTCCGAAGGCAACGTGGCGTTCACCAACGTATTCAATTTCGATAACACCGTGGGCTTCTCTCCGGTGAGCTACGCCATCGTCAAATACGACAAGGAACGCGATGAGCCGGTTCGTGACAAGAACGGCAACATGATCAAGGTCGGCAAGGGTGAATCCGGCCTGATGCTCGGCGAGATTACCGACAAGACTCCCTTCGACGGCTATACAGACCCGGAAAAGACCGAGAAATCCATCTTCCGCGACGTTTTCAAGAAAGGGGATGCCTGGTTCAACACTGGCGATATGATGCGTGACATCGGTTTCCGACACGCCCAGTTCGTTGACCGCCTGGGTGACACCTTCCGCTGGAAAGGTGAGAACGTTTCTACCACCGAAGTGGAACAGATTCTTGATGGTTTCGACGGCATCCAGGAGTCCGTGGTGTACGGAGTGGAAATTCCCAACACCAATGGCCGCGCGGGTATGGCACAGGTACGCTTGAACTGTCCGCATGGCGAGTTCGATTTCAAAGGCCTGTGCGCCTACCTGAAACGTGAACTGCCCGCCTATGCCATCCCGGTGTTCCTGCGCATCAACGAGCAGGCCATGGAAACCACAGGCACCTTCAAGCACCAGAAGAACAAGCTGAAAGAGCAGAAATACGACCTGAGTCAGCAGGACAACGCGGTCTACGCGCTGCTGCCCAAGGAAGACTGCTACCAGCAGCTTGATGCTGAAACCCAGAAAGGTATCGACAGCGGCGAATACCGCTTCTGAGGCAAAACAGCGAAGCACAGCGACAGAAAAGGCGCCCTTGCGGCGCCTTTTTCTGTTTGGAGGCGTCTCCAGACGAAACGCTAACCCGCCCCTATCCTCTACGAGCTACCCACAGGCAGCAAACTATCCACGACTGCTGTGGATAACACTGTTAAGGATAAACGGATAACCTTCTACATCGCCCGTATTTAAAGGGCTTCAGCATCTTGAGCAGTTTTTGGCCACGAAAAATAGCATTGACTTATCCTGTTTTTCCGGTCCAGACAGAAATGGCCTGGAAGAAATGCACAAAAGCTGTGGATAAGAATGTGGAAAAGCTGCAGAAAACCTCTCGCAGGCCAGTCATAACGGCCATTTCGCCAAATTGCCGAAAATTTACCCCTTTCAAAAGGCAATTCAGTTTCAATAACTTAGCGTGCATTTTCTAACCGACTATAGATGACAAACGAGTGACGGCCGCAACGGACTCACCGCGATCAGCTTGTGTAAAACCGATCACAATTCCACAGATAAAGACAGGATATTCACAGCCGCTCCCTAATGCCGAATCCCGACCGCGCCGTTTTCCACAGGTTCTGTGGATAACACTGTTGATATCCCTGTCATAACAGAAAGAAAGCGGCAAACTTCCTTAGCTTTAACGACATGGCTATTTTTTAACCAGACCAAATAAACCCTTATTTATCATCAACTTGTGCAATTTCTAAAGCGTATTTCACAGCATCGTCACATTCAAATGCAGAATTTTTGCATTGACAACATCCTGTGAACAAAATTGGGGCGGCACAACGTTACCATGCGTGACACCTATCATTGCCTGTGCATAAAGCGGGCCATGTCATAGTCGTGATCCTCCACACAAGGCGAGGCGAACATCCCCGGCAACGAATAGGCGAGGTTTTCAAGGCAAAAGACAGGGCGCCCAGAGAGACAGGAGAAGCCAAGGGAGCCACTCGCTGGCGCACCAGGGGGGGAAGGCGCTCGGTTAACGCTGCAGCAAAAACCATCCCGCAGGAGCGTCGCTCGCGGCGCTGCTACCGCAAGCTACCGGGCTTCTCCCTCAAATCCGCGATGAAACCCGCAAAAAAAAACGGGTACCCGAGGGGGGTACCCGTGAAAAGACACCACTAAGGGGTTAGCGGTGTGCGCTACAACACTGTTTGGGCTCAGTCGGTCTGTTTTTTACGCGACTGACGCTTAACCGGTGCCTTCTCCTCAGCGTCATCCAGTGCCCTGGTGAGCTCTTGCACCCGTTTTTCCAGCTCTTCCACTTCATGCTTGTTAGGCAAGCCCAAACGGGACAACGCCTTGTTCAAACGATCATCGAAGGCCTTTTCCATTTTTTCCATGGTTTCGCCGGTGTGATGGCGAACCCGTTCCTTGATCTCTTCAACCCGGGACTCAGTCTTGTCCTTGGTCTGCTTTTCCACTTCACGCCCTGCTTCTACCAAAGCGTCGAAAAAACCACTCCCCTCTTCTTCTGCACGAGCAAAAGCACCCAGACCGGCCAGCCAGATCTGGTGGGTATACTTGCGAATATCTCTAGATGCCCCGGTAAGGGCCTTCAACGGGCTTTTCCGCCCATCTTTATCGTTCTGATTATCGGACATGGTCCTAACTCCCGAAGGCAATTCCACGAGCGAATGCAGCGGGAAAACAACACACAACATCGTCAACGCGGAAGAAGTATATGAGGATGACACTGAGGAGTGGCAAATTCCTGTCGGACAATCATTCACGACAGAAACAAGAGCCTACATTTTAGCCGTTTGTGTTACTTTTGTGCTTCATCATCGTCGTCCCGTCCCGCCCGGCGACCACCAATAAGCCCCACACCCCGCGCCAAATCCATGGCACGGTCACGGATCACTTCCCGGGAACGACCGGTAAGCAGGTCAACAAAACGTTTTCGTAAACGCTCTTCAAGACGATCAGCGCCCTCTTCAAGGCGCCGATCAATTTTACGCTCAATTCTCGGGCCGAGAATAAAGTGCCCGACCAACCACAGAATCGACAAGGTCAGCAAGGAAGATGTAGCCGCGGCTGCAAACAAAAGCCATCCCAGAGTGGTGACGTCAATCTGCAGCGTAGACACTAGGAAACCCCGAACATAAACACCAGCTGGAAAACCCCAGCCATCGCACCGAGGAAACCGCCGACCACAATCAGGATCCACTCATCTTCCTGGAAGGCCGGGCGAAGCAAGTCCTGAAATTCCCCGGAGCTCAGAGCCTGCATCCGTTCAGACATAATCTTTTCTACGATCGCACCGCGCTCGCGGTTAAAGCCCTGGTCTTCAAACGGCTCAACGGCAAGATCCACTGCCTTTTCTTCAACCGCTTTTTTCAGATCAGCATACCCTTCCGGTCCGACGGTCAGCTGTGCTGCCGTACGGACAACGCCACCATTGAGGAGGGGCTTCAAATGACGCTTGATCAAGGCTTTGGTGCGATCCCCTCGCGGACCATTAACCACCTGATACATGATATTGCGCAGAGTAATGACTTCTTCGGTAGACAGTCGGGCAAAGGACTCGGCTACATCTTTCTGGCGTTTCAGGAACAGCCCCTGCACACGAAAAGGGCCGACCTTGACAGGGTTGAGAGGACGGAAAATCAGGTTTAGGGCCAGCCAGTTAGTTGCAATACCAACAATGAAACCAAAAACCGGCAACACCCAGTTACTGGGCATGAGGATAAACACGGGGACCTGAATCAAACCAAACAGGAAACCGAAATACAGACCGGAATTGGTCACAAAACGGAATTCCGGGTCACCCACCTCGCGGAACATCTGCACCATAAGCTGCTTGTCCTCGCTCATCTGAGTGACAACCATGTGCTTCATATCCACCAGACTATCCAGATTGCGGCTGATGTCATCCACGACATTATCCATGACCGCAGGGATCGCGCGGCGGGCTCGGCTGTAGACTCGCTTGCGCACCAGCAATGGGAGATTTTCCCACAAAACGGCATTGCGCTCGGTCATTACCTCATCGGTGTATTCTTCGATGCGCGACTGGATTGTGCGGGTGAGGTGGGCAGAGATCTTCTCTGGTTCCATTTCCCGGAAGAATTCATCCAGACTGCCGAGCTTCGACAGCGCCTTGTCAACGACGATGCCCGCCATTTTCTCCACTTTCGACGGGATGATTCCCTGCCAACCGAAAAAGGGGCGTATCCCCAGAAACTCCAGGGGATAAAACGTCATCTGTACGGCCATCCAGTTGGTGGTCCAACCTACCGCACCGGCAATAAACGGGATACTGACGTACTTCCAGAAATCCGGGTACGAAAGCAACGATTCCAGCATTTAAAAACTACTCCCCTCCAAGGGCCACTGTACTGTACACACAGCACGCCAAGGCAAACAGATCCCGCTTTCGGTCATCCCGGTCAATAAAGTCAATGTTGTTTATTTATTAAAGTGCATAGTATAGGGAGCTGACTCACCAAATATAAGCAAGATAACGTAATTTTTAGAAACCAGGTGGGCGCGAATAAGCCATTCATGCACCATCAAAGGACAGGAAGCGCCGTCGTTTATGCCTCAAAGTGGTAGTTTTCCCCAGCTTGTTGTGCTTGGCGGACTGGAAAGTGCACTCAATCAGGCACTCACTGGCACCCAGGCCGGTCGCGACAAACTTGCCGCCCTGCACGGCACGGTTGTGCGGGTACGTGCCGAGCGGCCACTGTGGGTACTCTATGTCCTGATCTATGAAGACGGTGTGGAGCTGCTGACCGATTATGAAGGGGCGGTGGACGTTCGCGTACGGGCCCCCTTGGGCGCACTGGTTCACTGGGTGTTTGCCCGCGACCCCCTGAGCGAACAATCTGCAATACGAATCAATGCCAGTGACGAGCATCTTGCTCGCCTGAATGATCTGATCGAAACCTTTAGCCTCTGGCCACTAATTCGTAACTGGCTGGACGATCATGTCCGTCTCAAGGAGCTGCTTGGCCTGCTACGCCGCGAAGATCCGGTTTGGCTTGAGAAGCTCGCCAGCCTTCCAGCCGAAGTGGGTCAGCTGGCAGAGCAGGTCGCCCGCCAGCAACTATTACAGGAAGATATTCTCGAGGAGTTACAACAACTGCGCGGCGATCTTAAACGCGCGCGCCGGCTGGACCAGTTCTTCAGCCTCACCGGCATGTTGCTGATCCTTTTCTCCGTATTGAAAACCGCAGGACTGTGGGAAACCAGTTGGCATGCATTGCAGCAGGATACGCTGTCGCTAGCCATGCTTAGCCTCGGAATCGCCTGCCTGATCGCACGGCTCGTACCAGGTAAACGCTAACAGCGCGCAGCTTAGCCTTACTTTTCCTAACTGCGGTCCTTGCGGGGACTGCCAAAAATTTGCCCCAAACGCTCACTGACCAGTTCCGCACCGGTACGGGCCAGGCTCCGACTCGCACCCTCCAGCACCTCACGGGAAGGCAAATTCCGTACACCTTCTACCAATCCCCGTCGAACACCCTCTTCTACCCTCTCGGAAATCACCTGCGCAGCGTTTTCCACTTGCTCATCGAGTTCCTGTTGAAGGTTGTTCCGCAGTCGCGGCTGAAAATAGAAGTGCCCCCAAAACGCAACCACAATCAATGTGATCAATGAACTGCTAATGGCAGTGGCGAACATCCAGAAAATGGACATGGTCCTGACCTCGGTTGAATTTTGAACACCCTAGCCGTTGCCACGCCATAGTGCGTAACAAAGGCCGGCATTGTTGTTAAATAAAGTATGCACCTCATGCCAACCCACAGTGAAGGGACTAGAGTAAAACCCCGTCGGCAGGACGCCGGCGCATTCCGACACAAAGCGAAGGAGCGCATCTTACCCTGAGGTGTAAAGGTGCCAATGACTGTCGCGACAAAAACAAAAAGCCAGCAAAGTCATAGTCAACAGGCCATACGACAAGCCCTCTCTCTTTGCCGCCGGCATCAACAGCCGATAAGCCTGCTCGCCATCGAAATGTCGGAAGTCGCAGCACTGGCCGCCGAAATTGGCCACGAGCGAACCCAGACAGTTACGCAGCATATCGGACGCGTGCTCAATACGCATAAACGCTGCGAAGACATTCTGGTGCGTTACAGTACTGGCAGCATCATGCTTGCCGTTCTCCCTGCCACGCCTGCCACTGGGGCAAACGCTCTGGCCGAACGGTTAATGTCTCAGTTCGAGAAGCCTCTCCAGGTGGATGAATTCCAGATCGAGGTGCCTCTGCGGGTTGGCGTTCACACTTCCGTGGACAACAAACACATCACTGCCAATCGCCTGATCAACGACGCAGTCAAACTGCTGCGCCAGCCAGGCATGCACAACCACATTCTTCTGTCACCACAAACCCAGACACTCCTCGCCAGGGAGGCAGGCCATCCCGGCGAGCACAATATCGTGGAAGAGCTACTCCAACAGCAGCAGGGCAGCAGTACAGCGGCATTTATTGATACCCTCATGCCTGCACTATCGGCCATGGAAGAGCAAGACCGAATGATTCTTGTAGATCGGCTACTGGAGCTTTCTACCCGCAATCCATCACGGCTTGCGTGCCAGTAATACCGCTCGCCGGGGCGCAGGGTACCCTTCAAGGGTGCGAGAGGAATCATGCGGGTCGAGGAAATCCGGTAAGGACTGAAAACGCATCCACTGAGTAGAATGTTGCTCATCTACTGTGGTCACCGCTTCATCAACACAACGTACATCAGTAAAACCGCATCGCTCCAGCCAGAGCTTCAGCATCGCTACGGAGGGCAGAAAAAAAACATTACGCATCACAGCATAACGATCTTCGGGCATCAGCACCGTTCGCTCATCCCCCTCTACCACAAGCGTTTCCAGCACCAGTTCGCCCCCTGCAACAAGCGCGCCTTTGAGCTCCAGAATGTGATCCAGCGGTGAGCGGCGGTGATACAACACCCCCATGGAGAACACCGTGTCGAAATTTTTCTGTTCGGCGGGCAACTCTTCCATTCGCAGAGGAAGAAACCAGACCGGCATTTCAGGCGCATATCGCTTCACTGCCAGATACTGGACCAGAAACAGGATCGTCGGATCGATACCAACCACCTGGCACGCTCCCTCTGCAGCCATACGCCAGCAGTGATAGCCACTTCCACATCCAACATCCAGTACACGGCGTCCAGCCAGGGGCGAGAGATGGGGCGCAACCCGTTGCCATTTCCAGTCAGAGCGCCACTCGGTGTCCACCTGCACTCCGAAAAAGTTGAACGGCCCCTTGCGCCACGGCATCAGCCCTTCCAGCGCGGCTTTAACCGCTTCCTGAGGGTGGCCACCCGACGTCCCGAGCTGCACGGTATCACTACCCAGCTGGTGCAGGGCGGGCCCGGCTGGCAAGGCCTGCAATGCGGCCATCCAGCGCGCCAGATCGCCATGCGGCTTGTCAATCAACCGGTTACGCGTGAGCTCCAGCAAGACCTGTAATGTCGACGGTGGGAAGGTTCCATTCAGAGCCGTTTCACAGTCATCGAGATACTGTTCAAGCATCAACGCACCGCCAACAGGGACATGAAGTTAAAGCAACGGAACCAGACATGGGTCTCGCGATAACCGGCCTGCTTGAGTCTCGCTTGGTGATCCGCAAGCGTTTCCGGTATTAACACGTTTTCCAGCGCGTTACGCTTCTGGCTGATTTCCAGATCCGAATAGCCATTATTCCGTTTAAAAGCATGGTGCAGTTCGATCTGCAGGGCGTCCTCTCGCGGATCGTCGAATCGGATTTTCTCGGACAATACCAGGATTCCGCCTGGAACCGTTGCCTCAGCCAGGCGTCGAATCAAATCATCTCGTTGTGCCAACGGAATAAACTGCAGGGTAAAGTTGAGCACCGCCATGGAGCAGGGTTCAAACATCAGGGATGTGACATCGGCCTCGGTCAACGTGACGCGGTCGGCCAGGCCCGCCTCTCGCAACAACACACTCGCCTGCTCAATCATGGCCGGGGAATTATCCACCGCGACAATGGGCACCCCGGCATCCCGGGTCAATGCCGCCATGGCCGCCGTCGCAGCCCCCAGTGAACTGCCAAGGTCGTACAGACAGGTTCCCGCCTGAGCGTAGCGCGCCGCCAGCACCCCGATCATGTCAATCATGGTCGGATAGCCGGGCACCGACCGCCGGATCATATCGGGAAACACCTTTACGACGGTTTCATCGAACGAAAACCGGGCTACCTGGTCATGTTCCGTGGCGTAAATACGATCCTGCAGATCTGACATAGCGATCCTGAATAAAGGTCAAGGACGCAATTATAGCTGCCAGACCTCGAACTGTTGAGGGGGCATGACTCCAGAAACCCCGGCCCAGCAACCCCTGCCTGTTCAAGATCGGTGTTAAACCAGGGTGATCTCGGCGGGCCTGCGCAGCCAGGCAAGCTCGACAACAGCCAGCTCCCGGCAACGGCCATAAAAAAGCCCGGCAATGCCGGGCTAAGTGAATGCAGAAAACACGAGGAAAATTATTTCAGGCTCAAACGCAGATTCGGGTTGAAGTCTTCGTCAGCCAGATCGTCCAGATACGCGTTAACAAACTCGCGGGTTTCTCCACTTCCCCGCTGACCAAGACGAGCCATCGCTTCACCAAGGGGCAACTCTTGACCATCCAGACTTACCGTGGTTCCAGACAGGCTCAAGCCCATATCAATGACCGCATACTCAAGGTTCTCGGCGTGCATACCGTTGACCATCTGTCCAAGTACAGTGCCACCTTCAGCGCAGGAGACGGACAGCAGCTCGGCCCCCGCGGTCAGCGCCACTTCACCACTTTCAATCATTTCGTCAACCAGTGCGCCGTAGGCGCTCTCTTGACTGGCGGCCTGACAAAGACGGCTGGCACTGTCTGACGCCAGCTGGGCTTGAGACACGGATGCAACAGTAGCCAGCAACAACACCATCAACGTACGCATGTGGGATCCCTCGAACCACGATGAAAGAATGAACGAATTATACGAACAAATAGTTACCAGTGGTAACCATTAACCTATAAAAAGGTTTAAATTGTATGACAAAGCAGTCCTTTATTCGTATTACCCAGTCACAATTCTGTCATTTTGGGCCACTACCCTGTGCCGGCCAGCCTTGGAGACAACCCGGCACACCCCTTGCTAGGGCTGGCAAGTGAAGAGAAAAGGTCTCAAGTCCGTCAATGTCAGGAAGCCAGCCGTATGACCAGCCAAACCGTCCCTGCCCCGACTCAGCGCACCATCTTTACCCCTGTTTATCCTCTCATTGCCCTGATTCTGAGTGGCAGCGGCATCTTGCTGGTGACAGACATTCGTCTGCAGTTACTGGGTATGGCTCTGTTCTACAGCGGTCTGCTACTGGCTACGAGCTGTAGTCTCAAACATCTGCTCACACGGCAGCTCCCGCCTATGCCGCTGACCGCCATGCTGGTCCTGCTGTTTAGCGCAGCAGCCTTGTCTCCCGCATTACCGGAATCGATCCAGGACTTGCTGGTTGTCCTCCTCCCCTGATTCGTAATGGTCAGTTCCTGGACGCGGATCACAACTTATGGGGCCATACCCAGAAACTCCGACAGGGCACGCTGTAATGCCGACAGAGACAGCGGTTTAATCAGTTGTCCGGACATACCCGCATCGCGAATCGCCCCGGCTTGCTCCGCCACCGCATGGGCACTGAGCGCAAGAATCAGACAAGGGGACCAATCTTCCTGCCGCTCCAGATCACGAATTTGACGGGCACACTGAAACCCGTCCATAACAGGCATGTCCAGATCCATTAAGACCAGATCAAACTCGCCTAGCGCAGCCCGGTAAGCGTCCAATGCCAGAGCGCCATCCGCCGAGACCTGAATATGGCGAACCCCCAAGCGTTCAAGATAACCCTGTGTCACCATCTGATTGACCGGATTGTCTTCAGCCACCAACACTCGCAATTCTGCAGTGTGATCAGGAACCTGCCTACGCGTCAGAACAGGCGGAATTGACATCGAGACCCCACTGAACAGCATCAGGAGCTCATGGGTCGTCAATACCGAACGGCGCAACAGAGTGACACTCGCGGGCAAGCCCCGCGGTTTTTCATGACGCATCCCCACAAGCAACACCACCTGGATCCCGGGGCACTGCTCAGATGCTCTGGTCAGTTGTTCAGTGAGCGTCGCCTCCGGAGGCAGGCCATTGATCAACAGAACGGCTGCAGGCATCGTCGATGTCGACCTGAACAGCCCCTCCAGAGACTGGACCGCTGCGAATCGAGGGTCGTTATCCAACCAACTGTTCAGATTTCCCTGAACGTCCCATAACCACGCCGAGGGTGCCGCCGAGTGAGCCAGGGGCACAGCCTCCTGCTCAACAGGTAACTGGATTGAAAAGCTGAATCTCGAGCCCTGCCCTGGCGCACTCTTGACGTTGATTTCCCCCCCCATCAGGGACACCAATTCACGACTGATCGACAACCCCAGCCCCGTTCCGCCGTAGTGCCGTGCGGTATCGGGAGAGGCCTGGGAAAAACGCTGAAACAACCGGGACTGCTCTTCCTGACTGAGGCCAATGCCCGTATCAGTCACGGCAAAGGTAAGCAGTGGCGCCTCTGTTGCACTTTGACGGCAGGCAAGAGTCAAAACCACCCTGCCTCGCCGAGTAAATTTTACGGCATTACCCAGCAAATTGATCAGCACCTGCCGCAACCGGATTGCATCTCCCTGCACCACGGAGGGACACCGGTCATCCACATCCAGCAAGACAATCGTGTCATTGTCACTCGCTTGTAGATTGAACATCTGGGCACACTCGACCAGCAGGGAGGGCAAATCGAAGGATTCCGCAACCAGCTCGAGCTTGCCAGCCTCAATCTTGGAGTAATCCAGCACATCGTTCAGCAGCGTATTCAGGGTTCGGCCTGCGGTGTCGATCAGCCCGATATATTCCTGTTGCCGGGGGGAAGGGTCGGTCTCTCTGAGCAGCTCAGCCAGTCCGATCACGCCATTAAGCGGAGTACGAATTTCATGACTCATGCGAGCGAGGAACTGGTCCTTCGCCCGATTTTCTGCTCGGGCGCGAATCGCTCTGGAATTGTAGCGATACAGCATAAGAGCAAGCCCGAGAAGCATCGCATAAAGAAGCAGGGCTGCTGCAATTTGCAGGGTATTTCGACGCAGCTGCTGATCAAGATTGGCCTGGTTGAGTCGGTCCGCAAGTTGAAGCAGCATTTCCGACAAGCCGGACAGCGATTGCATGGTCCGATGCCCCCGGTCGTAAGCATCTTCCCACTCAAGCTCCACCCTGGGAGCGAGAATCATTGCCTCCTCAACCCAGCCAAGATAGTTCTCAACTTGCGACTGAATCAGATGCCACTGTTGTTGCAACCGAACAGCACCTGTGCGAGCAACCAACGCCTTGACTTCACTGTCAATAATCGTGATCTGATCGCGTAATTGCTGCCAGGCATTCTCCAGACGCCGGGCATCATTATCGCCCAGATACCCGCCCCGGAAGCTGACATACAATGCCAACGCACGAATCAGGCCAATATTTTCCCTGGCCACCCGAAAGGACCCGAGAGGAAGGGACAGGATTTCATTTGGGCCAAGTCCCTGACTATTGGACAGTTCCGAGACGAAAAGCAAAGTCGACAACGCATTGCTCAACCTCTCGTTCACCTGATTCACATTATCGTACGGCCCAACAACGTCTTCCAGAGGGATACCCGTTTTAACGGTAAGGGTCTGCCAAGCATCACCGAGTAATTCTGCCTGCTCATTCAATCCCGACACATCCCGAGACCTCGCATGACGCAGGAACGCCTGCAATCGACTTTCCGCACGAGCCTGACTGAGATTGTAACGAGAGAGCACTTCCTGGTGCTGGGTATGTATCGTCACGGCAGCAAGATCGCGCATATCGCTGAGAGGGTCGAGTGCCACCAGTCCTTCCTGAAAAAGGGACAGGTCATCGGAAGCCATACTGTGGGTCTTCAGCACCAACAATCGTTGCTGTACCAGCATGAATACAGCGATCACAAACGGCACAGAAATAAGCGCCACCAACATGGCAACCGCCTGCCCGCTCTGCAATCCACCTTGTGATGGTCTTTCCATCAATTCGTCCTGAAAGATACAGGGGGTGCATGAATTTTCCCGCACGCCCGACCTTGAGAGAGGGGCGTAGTCGATCCCCACCCTCGCCGGTATAAAACGTTGCTACCGCGTTCCGTTGTCCCCGACGGTATTATGCTAACCTCTCGACATTGATCACTGTGTAAAAGATGACCGTGCCAATGAAAACAACAATACACCGCCCAGGCTTTGTCGCTGTTGCCGCCTCTCTGCTGTTATCAATGCTGCTGGGCCAAGGCTGCGCGACGCAATCGGCAGGCTCTGACAGCAATTCTCTGCACGCACAAAGGCTCAACAAGCTGAACACCGGAGCAGACAGCAAACCCAATCTTCCGCAGAGCCTGGCCTCTGAACCTGCGGATCTGGCGCACTTTCACTACCCTGACAGCATTGCAGAAATGACCTTCAGCGGCGAGATCAGTTCCGCCCAGGCCAGAACATTGCGATATCAGCACCCGGAAACCCAAGAATCGCTCTACGTGATTCTCAGTACCCTGCCTGCGGGCTGGCAGGAAATGGACCTGAATCGCTCTGTTGCCAGCTTCTACAGCGAGATCCGTCAACGCAGGGTTCAGCGGGCGCTGAGCAACCCAGCCAATGCACTGACGATTGTCAGCGAAAACCTTGTTGATCTTGAAGGGGCACCGTCCGCACAAGTCCAGATGCGTTGGGTGGAGCCAGGCAAACCCGTCCAAAGCCAGGCTCTCCTGATTACCCGCGAAGAGAATGTCTTTATCCGGATTAACAACGCCAGCTATAAGCAAAATACCCGTTGGTTGCTGCAACAAACCAAACGGGCACTGGCTGAATTCCGGGCAGCACAGCCCAACCCCAAGCCTGACGAGGGGTAAGAACAACACCCTCGCTGCGTCGTCACGCAGGCAAGCCATTTACGACTGCGCTACACTAGCGGGGTATCGACGTCTCCTGCTTTTGGGCTTCTGGCTTACATGACAACAACCATTTTTGCCCCGATTCTCCCTGCCGATCTCGACTGGCAAGGCGATATCCCTGTCGCCAGGGACTATGATGATCCCTATTTTTCCCGGCAGGATGGAATCGCCGAGAGCCGCTATGTATTTCTCAACGGCAACCGTTTGCCGGAACGCTTCTCGACGCTGTCGTCCGGTCAGCTGTTCGTGGTGGGGGAAACCGGTTTTGGTACAGGCCTTAACTGCCTGCTGGCAGCGCAATGCTTCCTGCAGACCGCCCCCCCGCAGGCACACCTGCACCTGGTATCCGTAGAAAAACACCCGTTGACCCTGAAGGATATGCGCACGGCGCTGGCGCACTGGCCGGAATTGGCCTCCCTCGCCAACGCCTTGCTAACGGAATATCCTCCCGCGACGCCAGGTCAACATCGACTCAAGCTTCACCCAAGGATCAGCCTGACACTGCTTTATGGAGAAGCAGAACAGTGTTGGTCACTCTTTCAGCATCCCGTTGATGCCTGGTTTCTGGACGGGTTCGCCCCCGCTTGCAACCCCGATATGTGGCAACCGGCCCTGTTCGCCGAAATGGCCAGACTCAGCCGCCCTGGGACAACGCTGGCCACTTTTACTGCAGCAGGTTTTGTCCGCCGAGGCTTGCAAGAAAGTGGCTTCGTGATGAATAAAAACAAGGGCTTTGGGCACAAGCGGCATATGTTAACCGGGGAAATTCCTCACGGGTCTCCTGCCTCCTGTCCAGCGGACTCACCCAGTGTCATCGTCGTCGGTGCAGGGCTCGCCGGTGCCACCACCGCCCGCGCCCTGGCAGAACGTGGCTGCAAGGTCACGGTCATGGATCCTGACGGCATTGCACAGCATGCTTCCGGGAATCTGGCGGGGGTGGTCTACAGCACCCCAAGTGCCCACCTGACGCCGCAAAACCGCTTCTATCAGCAAAGTTACAGCCACGCCTTACGCTGGTTAGCGCGCCAGGCCTTTCCCCGCGACAAGAGTGACGGACAACTTAACGGTGTCGTGCAGCACTACGTGGATGACAAACAACAGGAAAAACTGACCCAGGCGTTAGAGACAGGCGCCTGGCCTTCCTCCTTGCTCATTGCGCAGGGAGAACACGCAGCCGAACTGGTCGGAGGCGGCTATCTTCGCCCCGCACGATGGTGTCAGCACCTGCTGGATCATGACAACATTCGAATCGAAAAAATTAGCGTCACCGCTGTACACGAAGGCCAACCCGCCACAGTGACACTGGGCAACGGACAATCCCGACACGCCGATGCCATTGTGCTGTGCACTGCGGCAAATACCACGACCCTGCCCGGCCTGCAGTGGCTACCACTTAAACTGATTCGGGGACAGGTGAGTTACTGCCAGGCCACCGAGGCTTCGCGCCTCTGGCAGCAGGCGCAATGCCATGGCGGCTACCTGACGCCCGCGCTGGATGACCTGCACTGTGTTGGCGCCACCTTTGATCTTCACAATGATTCGCCTGTAACCAGTGAGAAGGATGATCAGGCCAATCTGGCACAGCTTGAACGCTATCTCCCACGGCTTTGGCTGGAGCTGGGTGGCCAACAAATCAACATCGTGGACCGGCGCGTGGCATTTCGGTGCCAAAGCCTGGATTTCCTGCCCCTTTGCGGCCCTCTGCCCGTTGCCACCGAGAATCCCCACCGCCCTGCCACTGGCCTCTACTTGAATCTGGCCCATGGCAGCCGCGGGATTACCGGCACCCCCTTGTGCGCCGACCTGATTGCCGATCTGATCTGCAAACATCCTTTGCCCGTTGATCAACAACTGGTTGACGCCCTCGCACCAGAACGGTTTATTGTGCGCAAACGTAAAAAACAATCAGGATGGACACCATGAACCTTGTCAGCTTGCCAATCACCGCCACCTACGCCGCATTGTGCGGCTTTCTTGTCATCGCCCTGGCCGCCAACGTGGTGCGTTTTCGCCTGGGCAAAAAAGTATCGCTGGGTGATGGCGGGCACAAGGATGTGAATCGAGCCATTCGCGCCCACGGCAACACCATGGAATATGTGCCACTCGCCTTGCTGCTGATGGCCCTTCTGGAAATCAACGGCGGCGGCGATACTGCACTGCATATCTATGGCGCGCTGTTACTTGGTGGCCGCCTGCTGTATGCCTACGGCATGCTGGTACCCAGAAGCAGTGCCAACCCCCCTCGCCAACTCGGCATTGTGACCAGCTGGATTGTCATTATCGGCACCGGAATTCAATTGCTGGTGATCTAGTTGCACGTTCGAGGGGGTAATCTTCAAGGTGCATACCAACCCCCCTCGGTTTTGGTGTTAGCTATTCACTATTAACTGTTCATTGATTTTTATGCCCATTATTGTCCCCTGGAAAGACATTCCCGCCGCCACCCTCGACAACCTGATCGAGGAATTCGTCACCCGTGACGGCACCGACTACGGTGACACCGAAATCCTCACCGCCACCAAAGTCGAACAGGTCCGCCAGCAACTCAAGCGGGGCGAAGCGTTTGTGGTGTTTGATGAGGCTACAGAGAGTGTGGGAGTGATGGGGAAGGAGCAGGCGGATGAGTCAGTTAACGATTAACAGTGAATAGTGAACAGTTGCGCGAGCAACTTTTTTAGTTTTTGAACGTACGAGGCCGCGCCCAGAATCTGAGCGCGGCCTCGTACGGTGATCAACCCCAGGTCGCTTTCGCGACGCTGTTAACTATTCACTGTTCACTGTTAACTCAAGAAATCGCCCCCTCACGCGCCCACTCACACCTCACCCTCAAGGGCATGTCTGAGGGCTCATGGTAAACGTCGGCGCTGTCCCAGACGAAGGTGTGGAAGCCGGAAAGTTCGGTCTCCAGATGCACGACGGCATTGACCCAATACATGTTTTTGAGCAGAGATTCGAATTTGGCGACCCAGTGCTCCCATTCATATTCCACTGCACGGTACGACATGCCAAAGTGAATCACCTGGGTCTGAAACGTCCCCCCCATCAGATCATCACCCGGCACAGAAAACATCTCACGGCAGAGGAAGGGCCACTCGTCCGCCTGGGGTAACTGGCGTATGGCACGACGGTTGTGAAAGCAGCTGGCCTTGCGCTCCTGTAAAGAGCCAAACGGCAAATGCTTGATGCAACCGTAAACGATGGACTCGTTATCCAAAAAACACCCCAACGAACAGAATCAAGCGACAAGCTTACCGTGACCCGGCTACAAAAATACAGGGACTGGCTCGCTTTTCCCTTCGCACCCTGTGTTTGTGCGATTGTCTGTTTTCCCATTGCCCATAGCGAGGAAACGGACGATAGGCGGGGATTGCGCAAGATTGTGCGAGCGCTCGACAGGACAAATGCCTCCACTCAAAGAAACGGGCGCCTTTGGCGCCCGTTGTCTGCAACAGCATGCAACCTTAAAGGTGGATACCACATTCGGTCTTGTTGTTGCCCTTCCAGCGACCGTCGCGGCCTTCGCCCTTGAAGGTACAGTGGCTGCAACCGATGGACTCATAGCCTTCTTCCACCAGAGGATGAAACGGCAGGTCATGCTCGCGGATGTAATCGTCGCGTTGCTCCTTGGTCACGTCGATCATCGGGTTGAACTTGATCATCCCTCGACGCTCTTCAAAAATTTCCAGGCCGGAGCGATGCTCGGTGGTCCAGCCCATCAGGCTGGAAATCCACAAGTCATAGTTTTCCTTGGCTTCTTCCAGCGGATTAACCTTGTTCACCTGACAGCACAGATCAGGATCGGTCTCCCACATGCGGTTTTCCAATGAAACCTGGTGGTGGTCCGGGTCCGGTTTGACATCAATGACACTCAACCCAAACCGATCAACCAAATAATCCTTGTACTCCATTGTTTCCCCGAAATGGTAACCGGTATCAATGAAATGGATCGGCTGCTGCGGGCGAATAGTGGAGATGATGTGCAGGAAGTACGCTGAGGTCGCCGCAAAAGAAGACGTCACCATGATTCGCTCAGGGGCAAAATCTTCATAGACACGACGTATGCGCTCGGCAAAGCTCAGCGGACGGTATACACGGTTCAGCTCTGCCAGGGCGTCTTTGGACAGTCCGGCAGTATTGTCCCCGAAACGTGTGATCAGCTGTGCACTTCCCATGATTCGCTAAACCTCATAATCCTGTTGGCGAGTGGTCATGATAGGGGGTGCGCGAAGATTATAAAGGAATAAATAGTGATAGTTTTATGCTGAAGAAGAATATGGTGCGAAGCCGAAAGAAGTAGACCCCGCACCCGCAGACTAGAAGAAATAGCTGACCCCTAGTCCCATAAGCTCTTGTTTTCCAAAATCATTATCAATAAGACGAAGGTATTCCAAATTGACTGTCATGGAATCGCTAACGCCCATATCAACGCCCCCGCCGAAGCCAGCGCCGTCATCACGCACCATTTCATCATCAAATTCGTTCTCGACATAGCTGTAGCCTCCAACCAGATAAGGGGCCACCGCCCACGGGACGGGGGGGGTCAGCCTTGCGTAGACACCATAGTAGACATCATTTTCCACCGTAATCCCGCGATAGGTATCTTCGTCCGGAGCCTTGCCCAACCGCACTTCCCCGCTGACAAGCTCATGAAACACCATGCCTGCCCGCAGCGTCAGACCGGTCAGCTCTGCGTCACTTACCGCGCCCCGATCTATGCGCATCATGTTGGCCTGGGCCCCCAGATAGGTTTCCGCCTGAACTGCGCCGGGCAAAATCAGCGCCGATATCACTCCTGCGACGCTCTTCATCTTCAATGAAATCTGCATCCTGCACTCCTGTCATTGTGGTTGTTATCAGGGCTCTGGCAGCCTCTCCTGCTGCAAACTCCATTGAACCTGTGACTCCCTGTAATGAAAAGCCGGAAAGTGTTACCTGTGTGCAATTCTATTTGCCTGAGCGAGAAGCGGTTCACCCCTCACGATTCGTTTACATTTCCACAGGAACTTGTGCTCTCGTTATGGTCGTAGCGTTTAGGATCCGGTGGCAATTTCATACCGCCGGATAAATGCTCCCTACCGGGAGCCCTGACTGGAGATGTATGATGAACAAAACCATGACTACGCTCTCTGCCTTACTGCTATCAGCCACCTTTGCAGTCCAGGCCGATGCACAGCAACCCGCCACCCCGAACTCGCAGGGCACCCCGAGCCCACAGCAAACACCAATGCAATCGCCTGAGTTACCCAAAGCATCCGAGTTTTCAGAAAAGGATCTGGAAGCCTTTGCCGATGCGCAGCAGCAAATGGGTGAAATACAGCAGAAATACTCTGACAAGCTCATGGCCAACAGAGACAAGCCTGAGGAAGCCATCAAAGTACAACGCAACGCCCAGCAGGAAATGGTCCAAGCCGTAAAAGAAAGCGGTCTGGAGTTGAAGACTTACAACCAGATTGCGCAGCTGGCTCAATATGACGCGGAGTTCCGCGCCCGCATCCAGGAAATGATGTGAGTCAGAACCAACAACGCCGGCTATCGCCGGCGTTGTTAACCTGCATTAAGACAATCAGAAATCGACCTGCACCCCCAGCCAGTAACGTCGACCATCCTCGACGTAACCGTATTCATCCTGGAAGATTTCCTTGTCCGCCAGATTATAAATCCCGGTATTCAATTTTGCCGTCGGGCTTAACTGGAAACCCACCCCAGCATCGACAAGGGTGTTGGATGGCGCAATGATGGCACTGTTTGACGGACCGGTAGTCGGCTGGCTTTCTTCGCCACGGTAACGCACCGTCGCCCAGGGAGAGAGCATTGCTGTCGCTTGCCAGTCAAGCTGCAGACTGGCCAGATGCTTGGGCAGCTGGTTAAGCGGCTCCCCCTCGTACTCTCCCGACTTTTGCTCGGAATCGGTGTAGGTGTAGCTCAGGTTCACCGACAACACCTTGGCAAGGGTGGACGACAGGGCAAACTCCACCCCTTGGGTTTCAGCCTCGTCGACATTGACCCGATAGGTCGGGTCAGAGCCAAAATCGTTTGGACCATCGGTACAGATTTCAATCGGGCAGGCAATACGGGTAATTTTGTCTTCAAAATCCGTATGAAATACCGTCACGTTAGCCATTAGCGCCCGTCCCGCATTAAAGTACAGACCTAACTCCTGGTTAATCGAGGTTTCCGGTTGCAGGTCAGGATTACCATAAATATTGCCACCTCGACTCACCTGCCCCCAGTCTGGAATCACTTCTCGCAAAGACGGAGAACGGAAACCCGTAGACACCCCGCCTTTCAATGTCCAGCGCGGACTGAATCCCCAAACGCCATAGACTCTCGGGCTCACATGACTACCGTAATTCTCATCGTCATCGACCCGGGCACCAGCGGTCACCGAAAATGCGTCTGTGAGCATCCATTCATCTTCAACGAAGAAGGCCCATTTGGAGTTCTCCACCTTGTTTCGCTCAGAAATACGGTTGGAGGTGTCGTCTCGCAGTTTTTCCTTTGTGAAATCAGCGCCGACCGTCAGCATGTGATTGCCAAGCGGCATCAGCAAAGAGGTTTTGGCATTATCATTGGTGATAATCATCTCACGGGTTGTATTCTCAGCCCGCTCACGCTGCAGATACGTTTCTGACGTCCCAATGCCCCAGCGCCCGGTATGCTGAACGGAAAAGGCCTCACGGGTATGCTCATTGAAAGAATCTGTACAACCGCCGCGACATCCGGTGCTGGCAGCACTGCGCCCCATCAGCGATTGTCTTTCATCAACGCTGGTGCTTGCCTCGATGGAGAAGTCATGATTTTCTGTCGGAGTAAGGCTTAACCGGGCATTCAGGTTCTTCAGGTCTTTCTGTTCATAGCCGTCCACAAAAAGGTCTTCCTCACGGTTATAAAACCCACCGTAGACCTGCAGCCCCGCAAGCCCTTCCTTGAGCGGGCCACTCATACTGAAGTTACCCTGGGTAATATCCCCGGAGCGGGAATCATCCTGGATAATTGTGTCCAGCTGGGCGGTGCCTCCCCACTTGTCGGCGACCTTGCGGGTGATGATGTTAATTACCCCCCCCATAGCGTCGGAACCATACAGGGTCGACATGGGCCCGCGAATCACCTCTACCCGCTCGATGCTCTGCACGGGCGGCAGCCAGCTCTGCTCGAAGCCAGCACTACCATTGGGGCGAGTCTCACGGGTAGAGACCGGCTTGCCATCGACCAGAATCAGAGTATAAGAGGCGGGCATGCCACGAATGACGATATCTGTACCGTTGTCGCCTGCTCCCCCCCCCGTGACAACCACGCCAGGCACATCACGAAGAACATCCGTCACGTCCTGATAATAACGCTCCTCGATCTGCTCACGACTGATCACACTAATAGACGCCGGCGCATCTTCGACCTGCTGTACGTAGCCGCCAGCCGTGACAGAAACCTGCCCCAGCTCGTAGGCTTCTTGCTGATCATCAGCCCATACCGTAGCGCTTGCAGTCGCTACCGCCAGAGCCAAAACCCCCATGCGCATCGCCATACTCCTCATCTCCTTGCATTTACCCCAAACAGAAACAGGAAGGTCCAGCGGGAACTGAACCCTATTCAGGCACGCATGATATTAATTCTTATTTGCAAATAAAGGGGATTTACATTCTATACAGGAGGGGAAGCAGGAAGCCGAATGTGTATTTTCAAACCCGGAGTTGCGTTCTCTGCCCACATATCACCCTCCAGGCGCCTCACTGCTCGCAACGCGATACTGAGGCCAAGGCCGAACCCGCTTTCTTTTCGCGCCGCATCCAGCCTGACAAAAGGATCAAAAATGCTCTCAAGGCTTGAGACAGGAACACCCGGCCCTTGATCCGTCAGGGTCAGATGCCAATTCCCTCCCTCACAAACACCATCCAGAACAATCTGCCCGTCAGCAGGAGAATGCCTTATCGCGTTTCGGACAAGATTCTCAAACACCTGAGCCAATATATTAAGGTGCCCTTTTATCGTCGCTTCATTGGCAAGAAGACACGGAAAACGCCACTTCTCCCAGCCGCTTTCAAAGCACGCATTGTCGATAACCAGATCCCACAAGGCGACGACAGAAAGGGGCTGAAGCTGATCCTTCTCCACGGCGGTATCCTGCCAGCCAAGCGCGAGAGTATCGTCCACCAGAGCCTGCATACGGACCAGTTCAGCCGAGACTCTATCCCGTAACGCGGTTTCATCCATACGGGACTCAAGGGCGACCGACAAACGACTGAGAGGGGTACGGAGCTCGTGGGACATGTCGTTCAGCAGCTGTCGTTGAGTGGCCAGCATGGCTGAAACCTGATCCGCCATGCGGTTGAAACTTCGGGCTAAATCACCGAACTCATCCCGCCGATCGCTCAGTGGCGGGTCGACTCTCGCACGGGTATCGTCCTTGAACGCCAACACCTGTTTCTGAAGCGCTCTCAGGGGCACCCTGACTCGCCAGAACAACAACAAACCAAGGGCAAAAGAAGACAAACCAGGAATCAGAATCAGCAGTACCGTTTCCAGATAAGGCCAATAACCACCAGGCCGCAGGCGCGGCGGCAACTGAATCAGCAAGCGGCCGTCTTCTGCGTTGTCCGGAAAGGGAATACCAACATATGGCATCCGCTTCCCGTAACGGAAGCTCATGCCACTGCGCAAACTACGCTGAAACCGTAATCCGCCCCGCTCACTTGCGGTCAGGGGGATACCGCTCAGGGACTGGTCGCGGGAATCAACGACGGCAATATCACCGACTTCCCGCTCGCGCATGTAAGCAAGCCATGCCGCCACGCCGGTTTCACCACCCTCGCGCCAGGCACGCTGGGCATCCCTGGCATAGGCTGTCAGTTCTGCCTTCGCCGGTTCGCTTAATCGTTGGGCATCACTTCGCAGCTCGCCTAACAACCACGAGCCAGCCATCATTGTGATCACCGCCGTGGGAATCAGAACGACAACAAGGCGCCACAGCAGACGGTGACGGTAGAGAGGCGAGATGAAACTCACAAGTGTTCAGTAATCAGGGTGTACCCCTGCCCCCAAACAGTCCGTACCGGAGAGTCCGGGAGCCCACCTTGACGCAACTTCCTGCGCAAATGACTAACATGCAGATCCAGACTGCGATCATGCCTGCCGCAACCACGATGGAGCACTGCCTGATAGAGAAATGGCTTGCTGAGCACCTGCTCGCGATGCTCAAGCAGGACCTGAAGCAACCGGAATTCAGTGGTCGTTAGTCCAAGATCATCCCCGTTGTAGAGGGCAATCTGCTCAGCGTCATTGAGGTGAAGTCCACCACTCTCCTCAACCCGGGCACGCAGATTGCGTTCCATCGCGACCCTGCGCAGAACCACATCTATTCTGACGCCAAGCTCTGTCATGCTGAAGGGTTTCGGCAGATAGTCGTCAGCCCCACTGATCAAACCGCGAATCCGGGCCTCTTCATCCCCCAACGCCGAAACCACAATAACCGGCACCGGGCATTGCTTTCGTAGCTCAGCCAACAGTTCGAGGCCATTCAGCCCGGGCAACAGGATATCAAGAAGCACCAGATCATATTGCCCACTGGCCGCCTCACCGAGGCCCACAGCCCCATCGGCGCAAAGGGAAACCTGGTACTTCCTGTCGGAGAGAAAATCCCGCAAGTGCCCACCAAGGACGGCATCGTCCTCAATGATAAGAAGTCGGGCGGGAAGCTGGGCAAAGGCATTCATCCGCAAATGATAAGAATTACTATTCGCATAATCCAGTTTTTTATTGAACAAAATTCATTGCCCTCCTGCTTACATTCTTTACGCCTCATCACCTGTATAGCTATAACCATTCTCATTAACATCCCTGCTCACTCTGGACATGGGTCTCAACGTGAACAAGAAGCGCAAGGCCTTCTGGCTGAAACAACTCCACCAGTGGCACTGGGTCAGTTCCGCACTCTGCCTGATCAGCCTGCTGTTGTTCAGTATTACCGGCATCACCCTGAACCATGCCAACGATATCCCGGCAGACCCGGTCACCCGGCCCCTGGAAGGCCAGCTGCCCGACTCCCTTCTGATCGTGCTGAACCAACGGCAATCCGGGCCGCTACCGGCTCCGGTTCAACAATGGCTGGACCAGGAGTTCGCCCTCGACAGCACCGGCAAAGAGGCCGAATGGGCCCCCGATGAAGTCTATGTCGCCCTGCCCCGCCCCGGCGGGGACGCCTGGCTGGCCATTACTCTCGATAGTGGCGAGCTCATGGGGGAAGTCACCGACCGGGGCTGGATTGCCTTTTTCAACGATCTGCATAAGGGACGGCACACTGGCACGGTGTGGTTCTGGTTTATCGACGTCTTTGCCGTCGCCAGCCTGCTGTTCGCCCTTACAGGCCTTGGCCTGATGTTTCTTCATGCCAAACGGCGGCCTGCCACCTGGCCGGTCACACTGGCCGGCCTTGTGATCCCGTGGTTATTGATCATTTTCTTCATGCATTAAAGGACAACGCCATGCGTGTACTGACAACCCTGTGTCTCACCCTGCTGGCCGGCCATTCCCTGGCCGCCAGTTTCAATGTGGAAGTGGAAGTGCCCCGCTTGCGGGTAGCCGAATACCACGCCCCGTATGTGGCCTTCTGGGTAGAAAACCCGGACCGCAGCACGATTGTGCCGCTGGGCCTGTGGTACGACGACCAGGAAAAGTGGCTCAAGGACATTCGTCAGTGGTGGCGACGCACTGGCCGTGGCCAGTCCAGGCCCTATGACGGCCTGACAGGCGCGACCCGGCCACCCGGCAGCCACAGCGTGGATTTCGCTGAACTCGACGCGCTGAAAGCACTGCCCGCAGGCGACTACGAACTGGTGGTAGAAGCCGCCCGGGAAGTGGGCGGACGGGAGGTGCTGCGGCTACCCTTCAGCTGGCCCGCAGACCAGACCCAGAACCAAACCGTTAACGGCAGCAACGAATTGGGCACGGTCACCCTGACCATCACGCCCTGACCCGGAACCACACCCAGAACAGGATGAAGGAGAGAATTATGCGTTCCCTGATCAAACACCTTGGCCTGGCCACCCTGCTGGCCACAGCCATGCCCGCGCAGGCCCACAAACTGTGGCTGCTCCCCAGCCACACCGCGGTATCCGAGCCCCAGTGGATCACCGTGGATGCCAGCATCTCCAACGAGATTTTTGGTTTTGAGCGCGCCTACCCGGTAGACGGCGTGGAAGTCACCGGTCCAGATGGCAAGCCTGCTGCGGTGGACCATGTGACCCAGATGCACACCCGCTCCGTATTCGACGTAGAACTGGAGCAGGAAGGCAGCTATCGCATCGCCGTGGCCAAGCCCGGTTACTTCCTGATGTATGAAGTGGACGGCGAGCGCAAGCGGGGCCGTGGCAACGACGTCGACAAGATGCTGGCCGAACTGCCCAAGAACGCCAGCAATGTGAAGCTGATGGAAGTCCACAACCGTCTGGAGACCTTTGTCACCCTGGGGGCCCCGAACAAGACCGCGCTTGAGCCCACCGGCAAGGGGCTGGAGCTGGAAATGCTGACCCACCCCAATGACCTCTATGCTGGTGAAACAAGCCGATGGCGCCTGCTGGTGGACGGCAAACCCGCCCCGGAACTGAAAGTAGAACTGGTACCCGGTGGCACCCGCTATCGTGACAGCCAGGAAGACTGGAGTGTGACCAGTGACAAGAAAGGGGTTGTCGAAATCACCTGGCCCTCCGCAGGCCGTTACTTCCTGGAAATTGGCACCAGTGACAACAAAACGGTCCACAAGAAAGCAGAGCAACGCCGCCTGCAATACCTTGGGACCTTCGAAGTACTGCCAATGTAATGACACCGGGCGCCCGGCACCCGGAGGCTGAGACAAAAAACCTCCGCTCCCGATAAGGGGCGGAGGTTTTTTTCTGGCTTCCCGTTACTCAAGAAGCCTGATCGATCAACTCGCGCATGTCTTTTACGGCCTGGTGAAGGCCACTGATCACCGCACGGGCAATGATGCCATGGCCGATGTTCAGCTCGTTCATTCCGGGAATTGCCGCGATAGGCAACGTGTTGTGATAGTGCAAACCGTGGCCGGCGTTAACCACCAGCCCCAACTCCAGCGCCAGCGCTGTTGCCTCACGAATACGCTTGAGCTCTGCGGCCTGCACGTCGGAGCTGGTGGCATCGGCATAGTGACCGGTATGAATTTCTATGGTGGGCGCACCACATTCACTGGCCGCGCGAATCTGTGCCGGATCCGCATCGATAAATAGCGACACATCGATACCGGCGTCCGCCAGGGTATTGCAGCACCGCGCAATCCACGCCTGATTGCCGACCACATCCAGCCCGCCTTCGGTGGTCAACTCCTCGCGCTTTTCTGGCACCAGACAACAATGTGCCGGCTGGACACGGGTCGCGATAGCAACCATTTCTTCCGTGGCGGCCATTTCCAGATTCATGCGTGTCTGCAGGGTCTGCGCCAGCAGCTCCACATCACGGTCATTGATATGACGACGGTCTTCACGCAAATGCACAGTAATGCCATCGGCCCCCGCCTGCTCTGCCACCAACGCCGCCTGCACCGGTTCCGGGTATCGGGTACCACGGGCCTGCCGCAGGGTCGCCACATGATCAATGTTCACACCAAGCAATACTTTGGACATGGTTTTTTCCTTGTATCGAATTCTGTACTTAGCATCGCCGCCCAGCTTGAAGCCCGGTCGGGTCAGCGAAAAAGCTCCCGGCTCTTGAGGGGCCTGTCGCCAAGATGCGGAGCCAACAAGGCCCGGCACAAGTGCAGGGCAGCCTTGCGAGTTGCGGGTTGCCAGTCACCATTGATCACCGCCAGTAGATCATTTCCCGAATACCCCTGACTAGCCGCCAACAGTCCTTGCTCCGGGTCCAGTTGGTAATAGCGGCCAGCCTGTACGGGCTCCCCCTGTATATCCTGACTCAGGTCTATGCCGTAGCCCATTTCGTCCAGCAGCCCCAATTCAAACTGACGCAATACCACATCCTGGGGCTCCCCGTCGGCCAGCCAGCCAAGGGCCTGCTCGTAAAGCGGCCAAAGATCGGGGTGAGGGTCATCGCGGTGGAGCAGACGCGTCAGCAATTCATTGAGGTAAAAACCACAATACAGGGCTTTCCCTTCCAGCTTGACGGCGGAGCCTGCAGGCTCGCAGCTCCGCAGGGAATATAACTCCCCAGACGACTTCAGCTCGACCAGCAAGGGACGAAACGGCGCCAGCGAAGGGTCCTTGCGCCCTCCCCTGACCACCGCTCCGATACGACCCAGACGGGGCACGAATAACTCGACAATCAGGCTGGTATTGCGAAACGGGCGCCGGTGAAGCAGCCAGGCGGGTTGGAGAGCGTCCTCAGCGTGGCTCATCGTAGCCAAGTGAGCGCAACGCGCGGGCGTCGTCAGACCAACCCGCCTTGATCTTCACCCACAGATTGAGCATCACTCGTCGCTCAATCAGCCGTTCGATATCCTCACGGGCCTGGGTGCCGATCTGTTTGATACGCTCACCCTTATCGCCAATCAGAATCTTCTTCTGACCCCGGCGCTCAACCAGAATCGCCGCCGAGATGTCAGTAACACGGGGGCCGTCTTCCCACAGCTCCACTTCTACACTGACCTGATGGGGGACTTCCTGGCCCAGCTGGCGCACCACTTTTTCGCGGATAATTTCAGCGGCCATGAACCGCAGGCTACGGTCCGTCAGTTGGTCCTCGTCATACCAGAAGTCCCCTTCCGGGAGACGCTCCACCAGGGCTTTTTCCAGCTCCAGCAGATTCTGTTCTTTCAAGGCAGACACCGGGATCACCGCCTCGAAGGGATAACGCTCACTCAACGATTGAATGTGCGGCAACAACTCAGCCTTGTCCTCAAGGCTATCCACCTTGTTGATAATCAACAGAACCGGCACGTCCGGGTTAGCCGGTAACAACGACAGGACGTGCTCGTCCGCCGCCGTCCATTTCAGTCCATCGACCATCATACACACCACATCCACGCCACTGAGGGTGGATACCGCCGCATCATTCATCGCACGGTTCAAGGCGCGGTCCTGCCCGGTATGAATCCCGGGGGTATCGGCAAACACGATCTGGTAATTATCACGGGTATGAATACCGTGGATACGATGCCGGGTGGTCTGCGGCTTACGGGAGGTGATGCTGACTTTCTGCCCGATAAGATGATTCATCAGGGTGGACTTGCCCACATTGGGACGCCCGACAATTGACACCATGCCACAACGAGTCACATCGGCATTTTCAGTCATACTGCTGCTCCAGCCAGACCAGGGCATCCGCCGCCGCCTGCTGCTCAGCTTTGCGGCGGCTGGCCCCCTGGGCCGCAAACGTTTTCTCCACCTGCTCAAGTTCGCAGGTCACATCAAAGGTCTGTTTAGGGGCCAGACCCTCGACCTTGATCACTTGATATACTGGCAGTTCGAACTTGCGCGCCTGGAGCCATTCCTGCAAGCGGGTTTTGGCATCTTTCTGGGCATTTTGCGGAGTAATTTTTTCAAGACGGCTTTCATACCAGCCCAGTACCACCTGCCGGCAAGTTTCTTCTCCACCATCAATCAGCATAGCGCCGATAATGGCCTCCAACGCATCGGCAAGAATGGAATCTCGACGGTAACCACCGCTTTTCAGCTCCCCTCCGCCCAGCGTTAAATGGTCACCGAGGCCCAGCTCACGTGCAACCAGCGCCAGCGTCTGACCCCGCACCAGAGTGGCGCGCATGCGGGTCAACTGACCTTCCGCGGCCTCCGGAAAACGGGAAAACAGGGCTACCGAGATAATCTGGCCGAGCTGAGCATCGCCCAGAAACTCCAGGCGTTCGTAGTTGCGATGCCGGCTGACGCTGCGATGGGTCAGCGCCAGCTCCAGCAAGGAAAGATCCTGAAACTGATAGCCCAGCCGGGCCATCAGCCTATTGAGGTCCTGAATCACTGGCGAACGTCTTTGGTAAAGTCTTCCTGAAAAGTCATGACAATACTGACGTTGTAGAACAGCGGCTCACGCACCTCATAGTCCGTAGACACCGTCAGAATTCCACTTTCTTTTGAAATAGCCAGATCATCAACATTAATCACGCTCACCTGATTGATGGTGAAGCGCTTGCTCAACGCATCACGGACTTCCCTTGGCGACATAAGAGCCGTCTTGCTGTCCTGCATCAAGGAGCGAACGGTCGTACCAATGGTGTTATTTTCCATGTAGGCGGGCACCATTCGAAATGCCGCCGTACCCAGAATCACAGCCACCAGAAGAATTACGGCCCAGCTGATCAGGGAGATCCCATGCTGCCGTGAGGGCTTTGTCATCATTTTAGTTTGCCTCCACCTTGTCTATCGCACCATTACGAGAAAAGCTGGGCAGGGAGAAGATCGGTTTCCAGTGCATCCAGATCAGGAAGGCCTCCCCCACCACCAGCTCTTCAGGGACTATACCCCAAACCCGGCTGTCTTTACTGTTGTCACGATTGTCGCCCATCACAAAATAGGCTTTCTCGGGAATATTCCACTCGCCCTCGATATCGATGTTCGGCTGCTTGCGGCCGGTAAACGGCGCGATCTGCCCCATGTGCCACATCATGTGGTCCACTTCACCCAGCTTTTCGATGTATTCCGCCTGCCAGTAACGACCGTTGTCGTCTTCCCGAACCAGCGTCTGTGACACCAGTTCCCCGTTGATAAAGACCCGGTTATCGCGAATTTTCACCACATCCCCGGGCAGACCCACCACCCGCTTGATGAAATTCTGATTGCGGTTCTCAGGGTATTTGAAAACCATCACATCGCCGCGCTTCGGCTTGCCAGTCTCGATGATCTTGGTGTTGGTGACCGGCAATCTCAGACCATAGGCAAACTTGTTCACCAGAATAAAGTCGTTGACCTGAAGTGTCGGCATCATGGATTCCGAGGGAATAGTAAACGGCTCCACGATGAAAGAGCGAATCACCAGCACCACGAAGAAAACCGAGATCAACGAGTTGGAGGTTTCAACTGCACTGCCGATCGGGCCGCCCTTCTCCTTCAGTTTCAACAGCCTGTCGATACCCCACACCACCAGCGTCACGGCCAGGGCCAGGGTCAGCCAGAAACCAATATCGATATCCATCAATCATCCACCTTGAGTACGGCAAGGAAGGCTTCCTGGGGAATCTCCACGTTCCCCACCTGCTTCATTCGCTTTTTGCCTTCTTTCTGCTTCTGCAGCAGCTTCTTCTTACGGGAGACGTCACCGCCATAACATTTCGCAGTCACGTTCTTGCGCAGGGCCTTTACCGTCTGGCGCGCAATGATCTTGCTGCCGATAGCCGCCTGAATGGCCACATCGAACATCTGCCGCGGCACCAGCTCCTTCATCTTCTCGCACAGGGCCCGGCCACGGTAAGCGGACTGGTCCAGATGGCAAATCATGGCCAGGGCATCCACCTTGTCACCATTGATCAACACGTCCACCCGCACCAGTTTGGTCGCTTCGAAACGCTCAAAGGCATAATCCATGGAAGCAAAGCCGCGGCTCACCGACTTGATGCGGTCGAAGAAGTCCAGCACCACTTCCGCCATGGGAATGTCATAGGTCAGTGCCACCTGCTTGCCCAGATACTGCATGTTGATCTGGCTACCGCGACGTTCCACACACAGGGAAATCACGTTCCCCACAAACTCCTGGGGCACCAGGATGTTCACCCGGGCAATGGGCTCACGGAACTCTTCGATCTTGTTGCCTTCCGGCAGCTTGGAGGGGTTGTCCACATAGATAACTTCATCACTGGACAGCAGCAGCTCATAGACCACCGTCGGCGCTGTGGTAATCAGGTCCAGATCGTATTCCCGCTCCAGCCGCTCCTGGATGATTTCCATGTGCAACATGCCCAGGAAACCGACCCGGAAACCAAACCCAAGGGCATCGGAGGTTTCCGGTTCATAGAACAGCGACGCATCATTCAGGGTCAGTTTGGCCAGGGCATCACGGAAATCTTCATAGTCATCCGCACTCACCGGGAACATGCCCGCATAGACCTGCGGCTTGACCTTCTTGAACCCGGGAAGGGCCTTAACATCAGGCGTCTTGGACAGCGTCAGGGTATCGCCCACCGGCGCACCGTGGATGTCCTTGATGCTGCCGCTCACCCAGCCCACCTCACCGGCTTCCAGCTGTTTGGTCTCGGTACGCTTGGGGGTGAAGATGCCGAGCTGATCCACCACATGGGTCTGACCGGTGGATTTCACCAGAATCTTGTCGCCTTTCTTGAGCACGCCATGCTTCACACGCACCAGCGAAATCACACCCAGATAGTTATCGAACCAGGAATCAATGATCAGCGCTTGCAAATCGCCGTCACGCTCACCTTCAGGGGCGGGGATTCGTTCGACCAGCTGCTCCAGCAGGTCATCAATGCCCACCCCGGTCTTGGCGGACACCCGGCAGGCATCCATGGCGTCCAGCCCGATGATTTCCTCGATCTCGTTGATTACCGCCTCCGGCTCGGCCTGCGGCAGGTCGATCTTGTTCAGCACCGGCAGCACTTCCAGGTCCTGCTCGATGGCGGTATAGCAGTTGGCCACG
>OBIY01000116.1_pt1 | contig 33837 bp, 35 predicted proteins | sample 1519841 | NCBI WGS metagenome assembly OBIY01 (sample SAMN03019774, study PRJEB22545) | beach sand metagenome | biome: beach; feature: sea beach; material: beach sand | place: USA: Municipal Pensacola Beach, FL | collected 2010-07-30 | depth 30-40 cm m
CGAGTCGGAGCCATCTGCCTAGCCAAAAATCGACTGGTGATTGGCTGAGCGCGCTTGAAACGCTGGATATCCCTTTTGCACCGGTGAATACCGTTGACGATTTGCTGAACGACCCTCACCTGCAAGAGGTAGGTTTTTTTGCGGAATACGATCACCCAACAGAGGGACGTCTCCGTCGGGTAACATCACCGGCAAAGTTTTCAAAAAATCCGCCCGGCTTTCAATTTGGTGCTCCTCATCTTGGCGAGCACAGTATGGAAATCCTGAAAGAACTTGAGTTCAGTGATGAAGCCATTCAGACCTTGCTTGATGCAGGGGCAACAACCCGCCCAAAATAATCCTCGTGCAAGCCGATTAGTGACTGCCCATTCCAACATAACCGGGATGGGCCATCACTCGAGTTATCCATGCCACAACGGCGGGGTAACCTGATAAATTGAACCCTCCTTCATGCGCAACGTGGGTGTAGGCAAATAACGAAATATCAGCCGTTGTCAGCTGGTTCCCAACCAGGTAGTCACTTTCAAACAGGCACTGTTCCATCACTCCTAGCGCTTTATGCCCTCCAGCCTGTTTTGCTTCATATTCTTGTTTGCGATCGCTGGGCATGTCCAAATATTTGGCAATAAAACGTGCGACAGCAATATAAGGTTCATGGCTATATTGTTCAAAAAATTGCCATTGAAATACTTTGGCCTGTTGAAACGGATCGGTCGGTAATAAGGGGCTCCCGGTTGCCAGGTAATTCACAATCGCATTGGACTCAGAAAGGCAGCGCCCATCATCTAGTTCCAGTACGGGAATTTTTCCATTAGGATTTTTTGAAAGAAACGTAGGGGTTTGAGTTTCGTTTGCCAGAATATTAACGTCTTCCCAATCACAGTTTAGATTAAGAATAGACATTAATAATTTGATTTTATAGCAGTTCCCGGAATTATGGTCACCATATACTTTCATGAACTTTCCAATAAATTTAGTTGACTAAACAACAAGAGTCTCAGCAAAATAAAAATAGGCTGACTTTAAATAACACCTAAGGCCGTGCCCCAAACATATAATAAATTGAACAGGAGGTGGAGATGAAAAAAGAACCTGTGATGGCGGGCTTGGTTGTCGTCGACTTTACGCAATTTTTTGCAGGCCCGGTCGTAACCCAATCGCTTGCCGAGCTCGGCGCCGAAGTCATTAAAGTTGAGTTCGCGCCAACTGGCGACCCAGGCCGTTACCTGCCGCTCGTCAAAAATCAACGAAGTGGCTATTTCATTCAACAAAACACAGGCAAAAAAAGTTTGTGTGTCGATCTAAAAACCGCTGAAGGCAAACAATTGGTGCTGGACCTGATCAAAAAGGCGGATGTCCTGGTGGAAAACTATGCCCCAGGCGCGATCGCCCGCCTGGGTTTTGGCTGGGATGCTGTGCACGCATTAAATCCCCGCCTGATTATGTGCTCCGTTTCAGCATTCGGTCAGTCTGGCCCGCTTTCGAATATGCCCGGATTTGATTTTACAGGCCAAGCGTACTCCGGAGTTGCCAGCATGGTTGGGGATTCGGATGGGGCGCCGGCGCTGATCGGTTTAGCCCTCGGCGATTGTGGCACAGGTATGAGTGCACTTGCAGCAGTGAATGCAGCACTTTATCGGCGTGAAAAAACCGGAGAAGGTGCTTACGTTGAATCCACTTTGATTGATTTTCTCTTCCGGGCACATGAAGCTAACGTTGAAATACACAGCATCAGCAATGGTGAAATAGCACCGCATCGTTCGGGCTCTCACTCCAGTGCGTATGCGCCGGTGGGTTACTTTAAAACCCAAGACGGGTACATTTCCATCACCGTTCCAGACTCGCACTGGCCTCGCCTTTGTAAGGCAATGGGCAAGCCAGAATTAGAAAAAGATGAGCGGTTTGCAACGAATGAAACCCGGTTAAAAAATTTATCGCAACTGGTTAAAGAAATCGAAGCATGGATGTGCTCTTTTAATTCCACACAAGATGCCATGGCAGCCCTCAATCAGCACCACATTCCCGCAGCACCGGTATTATCTGTTGCCGAAGCAATGAACCACCCTCACCTGATTGAACGGGAGACAGTCCGAACTCTGGATGACCCCATTTTGGGGACGATTAAAATCGGTGGAATGCCTATTCACTTTATGGATCAACCAAGACATTTGGGTGGCCCAGCACCTTTGCTTGGCGAGCACAATATTGAAATTCTTAAGTCTTATCTAGATCTAGGTCAGGCACACATTAAAAAGCTCGAAAATGCGGGCGTTTTACACTCGTCTCACAGATAAGAAATGACGCAAATAATTGTATATTACCTTTTGATTTAAATGAAAAAATAATAGAACTTCATAAGTCTTATCAGAATAAATTTCACACTATAAAAAACTCAAACTCACAGACAGCCTCAAAAAATTGAGGGGAAGGTGGTCGTTAAATAATTAAAATGGCACAGTCAAAGTAAGGCTAAAAATTCAACTTATACACAACATGTGGCAGCGGGAATGTGATCAAACTTTACTGAGTATTAGCGGAACGGCATGTATGTTCCAATAGATACGGGATAAATGCAGCCAGTTCCAGGCTCATTAAATTAAAGTCTGAATCAAATTGCATAGCGACATCCCCTTCACCGGTCGCTTCTGCCGCCTCGAGAATGTCCTCGCCAAAACGAAGCCGTTTGATGCTCAACATATCGTCTAAAACAAATGACAAGCGGTCTTTCCAGTTTAATGCCAGCTTTGAAGCATGTTTTCCAGTTTTCACGTGATTGAGGATTTCATTCGCCTCAAGGTCTTGTTGACGACAACGCACGATACCACCCTGTTCCACAGGTTCGCGCAGCTCACACTCATCACCTAAAATAAGTTCGGCAGGCAGTGAGCGCGTATCGGCCAACCAGCGTGTGAACATTTCAGGCAACGGTTGTTTGGGCTTGGGCAGGGAAACCGGTAAGCTACCAAGTGTTTGGCGTAGAAAGTTGATCAGCTCATCCGCACGGGCGGCGGTTGCACTATCCACCGCAATTGTATTTAACTGCGGCGCAATCCAAGCATAACAATAACGGCTTCGAGTAAAAGCTCTCGGCGTGAGCGCTTCTGTCACTTCTTCACGTAGTTGCTTGAGGCGCTTTCCACGGGGCCTTGCTCCTGTACTGGCTTCAATCTCATCCGCGCGTTGTTCAGCGTGTTCTCGGATAACACTGGCCGGCAGAATCCGTTCTTCCTTTTTGGTAGCGATTAGGTGATAGCCAGAGCCAGAATGGACAAACTGCTGACCGCCCGGCATGGGTGTGGACCAGCCATAGCGCGAGGAATCAGCCGGGCCACAGGGTGTAAACGTAGCTTGTCCCAATGCAGTTTCTAATTCTTCAAGTGAATGGGAGAATGGTTTTTCGAGCCGGTATAAAATAAGATTTTTAAAAAACATAATTTTTAGTGACAGTGATTAAAAAGGTTTGAGGCGGTCAACACAAAGCCAAAAAGGCACGCAAACGCGTGCCAGATTAATAATTACGCAAGCAAACACGAGTTGGGCTAATACCAATCAGCCCTGGTTCAGCACAAGAATTACTTATATTCGACTTGTTTCAATTGAAAGTTTTGTTCGTCATTTGCCCTTGTTTGAATCGATTTCGAGGCCGAATAGTTAACAAATGGGTCCAGGCTGAAAGGCTGGTCATTTAAAACCAGTTTTGAACACAGTCGTTCACTGCGGCACACAGAGCAACGATAACGCTGTGATAGGCTATGTTGGCTTGTTTCCTCACCAATCAAGTCCATGGGGGTGTTACATTGTTTACATTGCATCGCTTAATTACTCCGCTGGATTCGATAGTCAAATTAGGGGTTCAACCACATTTGGAATTGCCGCAGTTCAAGCAGGTCGCGCAGTTATCCAGTACGACAACGGCCTTGGTATGGCATTTTTTGCACAGCTCAGCATTGCTGGGAAAGTTATTTTCATCTTCACCCGCATCATCAGAGGTCGGGCTTGGCGATAAAGAGAACTCTTCCCGCTTGGCGTCCATCAGTTGTTTTTGGTGTTCATCCAGCTCGGGCGCCTTCATGAGGCCAATAGAGATTAAGTGCCGCTCAATAACATCACCAATCTCGGCAACCAGCGAGGGCATGTATTTTCCCCCTCGTTTCCAGTACCCACCGCGAGGATCAAACACTGAACGTAACTCTTCCACCAGAAACGTCACGTCCCCACCTTTCCGAAAAACCGCAGAGATGATGCGGGTTAACGCCACAATCCATTGAAAGTGCTCCATGTTTTTGGAGTTAATGAAGACCTCAAACGGGCGACGTAGCTCGTGCTCTGTGCCTTCATTTAAAATGATGTCGTTAATCGTGATGTAGAGCGAATGCTCTGAAATATCCGATGGTGTTTTTACTTTATAGGTCGAGCCAATCAACATCTCGGGACGCTTGACCGACTCATGCATATGAATGATATCCGCCCGGTCTGTACGCTCGACCTGTGCAGCCGGAGCCTCTGCTTGTTGGGGGTTAGTACTGGATTCTACCTGGTAACCCACAATTTTCTTTTCAATTTTAGTTGGCATATCTACGTACCTGCAGATTTATCGATTAAAGTTTTCCGTAGTAGCCTTCTTTCAAGGCATCGTAAAGGTTCGCTGCGGTGTGCATTTCACCGTCATATTCCACTTCTTCATTACCTTTCAGTTTGACAACAGAACCATCATCCAGCTGGAATTCATAGACTGTATTTTCCAGATCCGTTTCTTTCACTAAAACACCCTGAAAGACTTCGGGGTTAAATCGAAATGTTGTACACCCTTTCAGGCCGCTCTCATAGGCGTAAAGATAGATGTCTTTAAATTCATCAAACGGGAAATCGGTCGGAACATTTGCGGTTTTGGAAATGGAAGAATCAATCCACTTTTGTGCTGCCGCCTGTATGTCAACATGTGCTTTCGGTGTAATGTCATCCGCTGCCACAAAATAATCCGGCAATTGGTTGTCCGGATTGTTAGAAAAAGGCTCGGCCTGGTCATTAATCAGTTCTCGGTAAGCCAGTAATTCGAAGGAATAAACATCGACTTTTTCTTTCGTTTTCTTCCCTTCCCGAATGATATTCCGCGAATAATGGTGAGCAAAAGAAGGCTCAATACCATTGCTGGCATTATTCGCCAGAGACAGAGAAATCGTACCTGTGGGCGCAATCGAGCTGTGGTGGGTAAAACGTGCGCCAACTTCAGCCAATTCTTCAATCAACTCAGGATCCACAGATGCAATTTGTTGCATATAGCGACTGTAACGGCTATGAAGCACCTTGCCGGGAATATGATCGCCTACCTTGTACCCATCAACTGCCATTTCAGGGCGGTGGCGCAGCATTTCGCGAGTGACAGAAAATTCTTCTTCCATGATGGGTGCCGCTCCCTTTTCTCGGGCAAGTTCAAGCCCGGTTCGCCACCCAGATAATGCCATCTCCCGGGTGACCTTTTCCGTAAATTCGAGAGACTCAGGCTCACCATATTTTATTTTTAACATCGTCAATGTTGAGCCCAGACCCAGATAGCCCATTCCATGACGACGTTTTCGCATGATTTCTTCGCGCTGGCCTTCAAGCGGTAGACCATTGATCTCAACAACGTTGTCCAGCATCCGGGTAAAGATGGAAACCGCTTCTTTGAACTTATCCCAATCAAAGCGGGCTTTTTCCGTAAAGGGGTCCAACACAAACCGGGTTAAATTAATCGAACCCAGCAGGCAAGCCCCGTATGGTGGCAAAGGTTGCTCCCCGCAAGGGTTAGTGGCGCGAATATCTTCGCAAAACCAGTTGTTATTCATCTCATTAACTTTATCGATGAGGATAAATCCCGGTTCTGCATAATCGTATGTGGATGCCATAATCATGTCCCACAAGCGCTGCGCCCGAATTGTTTTGTAGATCGTGCAGGCCACTAGCCCTTCATCGTTGACAACAAGTCCAGTTTTAGTGGGCCATTCTTTCCAGACAAGCTCGGGAAGCGGCTTGCCTGAAGACCGCAGCTCATCAAGCTCTATTTTGCGAACGGGGAAAATGAGCGGCCAGTCTGCATCTTTTTTAACCGCTTCGATAAAATCTTCCGTGATCAAAAGCGACAGGTTGAACTGCCTTAAGCGCCCGTCTTCACGCTTGGCGCGAATAAACTCCATCACATCCGGGTGGCGAACATCAAATGTGGCCATCTGGGCCCCTCTGCGCCCACCTGCGGAGGAAACGGTAAAACACATCTTGTCGTAAATATCCATAAATGACAGAGGACCCGAGGTGTAGGCACCCGCCCCCGAAACATAGGCGCCACGGGGTCGCAGTGTTGAAAAATCATACCCGATACCACAGCCGGCTTTCAGCGTTAAACCCGCTTCATGAACTTTGCCAAGGATGTCATCCATGGAGTCTTCGATCGTAGCTGAGACCGTGCAATTAATGGTCGACGTGGCGGGTTTATGTTTCAAAGCGCCCGCATTGGATGTAATTCGTCCAGCAGGTATCGCGCCATGGCGTAACGCCCATAGAAATTTTTCATACCACTCTGATTTTTTGCGGTCATCAGCTTCAACATCAGCCAAGGCACGTGCAACCCGCTGGTAGGTGCCATCAATTGTTTGATCGACGGGCTCCCCATCCTTCGTTTTCAACCGGTATTTTTTATCCCAAATATCAATGGATGCTTCCTGCATTGAAACAGAAGACGTATTGGGCTTGACTGAACTGAGTGAAACAACACTATTTTTATTCATTCTGCACTATGTCCTTGGTAGAGAGTTCCTTAGCTGCCTCAAAAGGCATTTACCTTGATCACTATATATAGTGTATATGGATTACACAAAGATACAAGATAAAGGAAATCCTATATATTAGGGATATTGTTTTTGTGATTGTTTTCTGTTTTTGAAATATTCTCGAGTGGGGCGGATTGACATTTGCATTTTCACACGTTTGATGTCAGTCGATCTGCCGCACTGTCAGGCTTCTGCGCAGTATTTTTCTGCCGGTAAGCGCGCATACACTCAAAATGGTAATAAGGATCCAGATCTGTCGTATTACCAGGAATTTCTAGAGACCCCTTAACCTGCTGCGCACGGCAGCTTGCACAGTGATATGTATTTCTTTTGAGTCTTTGTTGAGATTGGCTATCGCATAGCGCCATATCAGAACCACAATTTGTGCATTGCTTCATAAAGCTCTACTCATTAAAGATGGGTGAGGTAGTTCAGTATGCCTTCCACAATTAAGACATAGGTTAATTATTGACAGTTTTCAGTAAACTGCAAGTTAAAAAACACAATAAATTGGGCTTTTGAGTTGGGCATTACACTATATGCTGTGGGGAACCCGTCAATTACCTGGGGTTATACTGTGGATAACTTGGGAGTAAATATATCGATTGTGGATTGAAATGCTGGAAAACCCACCACGGCGCTTAAAGAACAGGCGCCGCAGTCGGTCGTTATAACCATTAATATGAGGGATTACACACCAATGTGAAAACCACCGTTTACGCTTAAATGTTGGCCTGTGATATACGATGCGGCGTCAGACAGCAAAAAGCATACGGGTCTGGCGACCTCATCCGGTTTTGCAATACGTCCCATTGGTATTTGAGCCAGGTACTTGTCGATAAACTTTTCACTTCGAATGGTTTCTGTCATCGGTGTTTCAACCATGCCAAAACATACGCTGTTTGAACGGATGCCATAACGACCCCACTCACGCGCAGAACTCATGGTTAAGCCCAACACACCCGATTTAGCAGCGCCGTAATTAATTTGTCCGATTGTTCCCCGGCGGCCCGCATCAGATGAAATATTCACTAGGGCTCCCGGCGAGGGGTCGCCCGCTTTGGCTTTTTGGATGTAGTGTTTCCCAACAGCCTGCAAACATAGAAACACTCCTTTTAAATTAACATCAATGACTTGATCCCAAGTCCCCTCATCCATTTTTTCAATCATTGCGGCCCGCACAATACCTGCATTGTTGACAAGGCCCTCGATACTGCCAAAGTCACTTATCACAGAATCAACCATATTTTGTACAAAGGTTGCATCTGAAACACTGCCTGCATAGGCTTTAACGCCGGAGCTTCCAATTTCATCAACCGTAGCGTTCAGCGTATCGACATTGACATCAACTATGGCAACACGAGCGCCTAAATCAACGGCCATTTTGGCAATGGCTTTACCGATTCCCTGCCCTGCACCAGTAACGATAATATTTTTCCCTTCAAGCGACATGGGATTCATAATTCATCTCCTCTCTTAGATCTGTTTTTTAAAAAATGTGATAACAGCCTGATTAAAACCTTCGGCGTCATCCAAGTTCACAGCATGACCGGCATGCTCCAGGTCAACCACTTGGCAATTCGCCATATGCTCAGCAATATAATCTCGGTCGGCCTGAAAAGTACGCTCCCGCTGCCCAAAAACATGCAGTGCCGGGCAAGTGTTATCTTTCAAGCGGTGCTTAACCCCCGCATAAGGTACTGTGTGACACATGGCATTTTCATAAGCACTGAGGCTCATTTGTGCGTTATGTGCCATCAACAATGCCTTAATATCCGCACGCAAACGACGACTGCGGGCAGGATTCATCGGGCTTTCTGCGATAATTCGCTGCCCTTTTTCCGCAACTTCGCGCTGGAACGCTTCAAGCGCTTCTTTTCTTTCCGTTGGCTCCATCATGACAGCGCGCGAATTGGTAAAGGCCAGTGCCGTTGTGCGCTCAGGACAGGTGTAAGCGTAATTCAGCACAAGCGCAGCGCCGAGTGATTGGCCACACAGGAGCCAACGCTCTATACCCAGTGTTTCGCGAATGGCCTCAAATTGTTGGACATAGTGCTGGGGATGGTATTGTTCAGGGGCGTCTGGTGTGTTTGAGTTCCCGTGCCCAAGCAATTCTAAGACAATGGGTCTAAATCCGTTATCGATGAGTGCTGGCAAATTCGGTATCCAATGCGCACGGCTTGATAAAAAGCCGTGCATAAGCAGTACGGGGTACCCTGTCTCACCATGTACTTCAAAGTAAAGGTCAATCGGTGCCATGTTTGACGTCAACATAGACTCAGATAGTCACAGCTGGGTTAATCGCATACAACCCTGTGATTTGTGCTTGTGCCAGCACGTGACCGTCAATAGCGGCAAGTACATCCTCTCCACCAAATTGTCCCGTGACATCGCAACGTGGTACATCCAATGCGTAGAGCGTAAAAATGTAATGATGAACAATTTCGTCATTCCAAGGTGGGCAGGGGCCATCATACCCAAAATAAGTGCCACCCATATCGGGATCACCCGCCATGAATTCGGTGTAGTTATTCACACCCTGGCGTGTGCCATTAGGGGCTTCTGGTCCGGGCTTACCTTTTGGCGTCACACCATTGGAAAATTCACCTACTTCGATAGCATTGGCTGTTGCAGGTAAATCCACCAATACCCAGTGGAAAAAGTTAGTCCTTGGCAGGCTGGCAGGAATGACCTTGTCTTCCTGATTCACCAGCTCCAGCTGTGTTGGCACATCAATGTCATGACAGATCATCACAAATGACTGCGTGCCATCCGGTGCGCCTTCCCAGGAAAAAGCCGGGTTTTTATTATCGCTCAAGGTCATGTGTTCGGTGGGCTCGTGCTTGCCAAATGCAAATTCAGCTGGGATCGGCCCGTTATCAGCAAAACTGGAACTTTTAAGTTTCATGAGATCCTCCGGTTACGTTGTTTGGTTTGAAAGCAAAGCTCAATTAATGGGTTACTTATTTTCATCCAAATAGACTGTGCTATCGAATGTTTTGATCCAATCGGGGTGATACACCATCATCCCCGTCATTACCATACCGGTAATCAGAGCTTCAGGAAACATAATCAACGGTAGGTAAACAAAGTATTCGCTGTATAGAAAAGACAGGGGGTAAGAGGCACTCAACCACAACACGCCGATCAGAAAAAGAGCGCTTATAAAAACGGCAATGCCGGCCCCAAAAAAACAGTTTACAAACATGTAGATAAAAAAGTGTTTGGGCAAATACCAGTCGGTTAATTTAAAAATCGAGAACGACACCAAAACCGGCACCACTCCTCGAATAACGCCGTAAATACCGTAAACTGAAGCATTCACATCACTAAAAAACACACTCCCCGCACCGGCAATCGCTGTTGAAATCAATGCCATTGGCCAGCCAAACATCAATGTCAACACAGTTGCACCTAAAAAATGTACTTCCAGGCCAGGATAAATAGCGACTCGCATCAGCCAAAGTAATGCCACGGCAAAGGTTAAGCCCAAAAAAAGATGCTGAACGACCCGGCTATCTCTTAAGGATCGCCAGGGAAATTTGTATAACGCCCAAACAACTGCCAAGCTGTAAAGGACCCAGGCAGACATCAGCCAACCCGCAGATAAAAGCAGATTAAGATTCTTCATAAACGCCTATCGCAATATGTCAGGAATAACAGCATGTCGATTGTTTTACACCACAGCATTCATGGCAATACCGGCCAAACACTTATTGTGCTACACGGTCTCTTTGGGTCACTGGATAATTGGAAAACCCAGTGCCAACAGCTCGCCGAGCATTTCACAGTCCATGCACTCGATTTACGTAACCACGGCCAGTCACCTCATGATGCAAAAATGAGCTATCCCAGCATGGCGGAAGACGTGCTCCAGTATATTAAAAGCCAACCATTAAATCAGGTTTGCCTGCTTGGCCATTCCATGGGTGGCAAAGTTGCAATGGAACTTGCACTGACACACCCTTCGACTGTCAGCAAGCTCATCGTGGCCGACATTGCACCCAAACCCTACCCCCCTCACCACAATGAAATTTTTGATGCCCTTCAGCGTATTGACCTGGCAACACTCAAGTCACGCCGCGAAGCGGATGAACAACTGAAAAACAGAATAGATAGTCCAGAGGTTCGGGGATTTTTAGTAAAAAGCCTGTACCGGCAAGACAATAAACAATTTAACTGGCGGTTTAATCTCCCAGTTTTAATCGATCAATATGCACATTTGGCCGCTGCTCCATCCCACCGGGGGCCATTCACAGGCCCGACTTTATTCATAAAAGGTGGTACTTCCGATTACATTACGCAGGGGGATGAAAAGGTCATTCATCAATATTTCCCTGCCGCTCAATTCAAGCTGATCCAGAACGCCGGACACTGGCTGCATGCAGAAAAACCTGAAGTTTTCACACACATTGTGCGAAAATTCCTTCTCAATTAACGCTTCTCAAACGTTCATTTTTCTATTTTTGCCTTCAAGCTTTCAATACGACGGGTCGATAACCTGCAGAGATAAGTATCCACCTTTCAGCAGGCGTCCCATCGGCTATGGCAAAGAACCAATATTCACGTAAAACAGAACACCGCTCAGGCACAGATTTCGAAAAGCTGATTCAGGATTTGAAATTTACGACACTGGATAAAGCTTCTTCGTTGATCGATGCCATGTTTGATGGCGCTGATGATTTTTTATTCAGCCTAGCCGACAAAGCAGAAAACAACCGGGAACAGCAAGACTACTTCGACGTGATGCGCTTGTTACGCCTTGAACGGACTCAGATTAAAAGTGAATTTTTGGCCCATATTCAAATATCGCTCCGGCCAACGGTTGAATCCGAACCGTTGGAGCCAGTCAGCAATACACAGGTTAATGATGAAGAACTGTGCCTGATTGATCAGGATGTCATGGAAGAAATGGTGGCCATCTCCAGTATGGAGGAAAAAATCACCCAACTCTACCGGGACACTCTCAGTGCACTGAGGAAGCGTCTGCAAACACTCAGTGAACTCACGGCACTTGCCTTTCACTTCCAAGCCGTCGAACCGAAAGTTTTTTGCCAGGCATTTCAAACGGCTGTCAAACCACTCAACAATGAGTTGGACCTACAAACCAAGCTCATCCTCTACAAGCTATTCGATTTGTCTGTCATGGTCAATTTGGACCAAATTTACGAAACACTCAACACACAACTCACCCAAGCCAACATCCTGGCAAAAGAAACACATTCCGCTGTCAAAAGAACCAGCGCTGCGGACAGCGACCTATCGTTCTCAGAATTGGAAAACGGCCTTGATGAGCCAGTACATTCACTCAATACCGCAGAAAACATGAGTGTTCAAGGAAGTCCACATTATGCGCCTGACCACACCGTTGGTGAATTTCAACAAGACCAGGCGATCTATCAAGCTGTGAGCCGTTATATTCACCCACACACACCGCAGGCCACCGTGCAGCCCACAAGCACCCACACACCAGGGGCCCATTTTTCCCGTGACCACCTCATATCCGGTCTATCTGGCCTGCAAAAAAAGCAGCCATACACCAAACTCTTTGAGGCCACTGAACTGAAGCGAGCACTCCAAAAACAAATTTCCCGTGGGCAATCGGGAATGGTTTCGCAACAGGTTAGTCAACCAGACAGCCGGGTCATCGAACTGGTCCAGCATGTTTATAATGCCATATTGTCTCATACCGAGACCTCTCCCTTGGCCGAGGCACAGCTGCTTAAATTACAAATCCCCTTGTTTAAAGCCGCCTTTATCGACGAAACGCTGCTTACTACAACAAACCACCCAGTCAAACAATTCATTAACAAGCTGTACGAAAACCTGGCTCTCGTTGAGGACAAACAAGACCATGCGTATGCCTTTTTCAATGAATTAACCGACGAAATTGCCCGCGACTTCGATCAGGACATTGGTTTTTTTGACACCATGATGGACAAGCTGAACCAATGGCTTGTCGATCTGGAAGAACAAATTAAACATAACGAGGCCGCGGCGCAAAAACAGGCGCTCAAAGGTGTTGCCCGCCAAGTTGTAATTAAACAACTGCGCACCACCCTCAAGCAGGCCTCCTTCCCGCCGGCTTTGCATACATTAATCCTGAAACAATGGGCAACACTTATGTACCGTGGCTATACCAAATACGGGAAAAACAGCCCACAGTGGACACACCTGCTCGCGCTTTTTGACGAAACTGTCGATTCCTTTCAGCCACTTCCAGCGGTCTATGACGAAGCCGAAATCAGCCAGCGTTACAAAAAACTCAGATCACGGATTGAAAAACTGTTTATCAAATCCAAACAAAACGAAGCGCACGTCAAAGCCTCTATCGAGGCGCTGGAAATCACCCACGAAGAACTCATCGCAGAAGCTGACAGAGTCGATGCCTTAGATGAAATCGAAGATACCGGATTGGACATGACCGACGGAGAAAACCTGCCTGCCGTCGACATTGCAGCCGAAATTGATCGTGTGATCAGCCCGGCCGCCCAGAGCGATCACAGTGCAAGCACGTGGGAAGAAACCGATGTTGACGCCATTGAACCCCTGTCCAAACTGCCAGACTATATCCAACCAGGCGCGTGGTTTGAAATCAAAGACAATAAAATGGGGACTTCCCGTAAACTCAGGCTCTCCGCCATCATAGTCGACGAAGGCATCATGGTTTTTGTTGACCGAAATGGTCTCAAAGCCATGGAAAAAACAACCACAGAGCTGCTCAGCGACATCGACAAGAAAGACTGCACCCACATAGAAAACCACTCCGTGTTCGATAAATCACTCAGCCTTGCCATTTCTAAACTCTCAGCCGTTGGCTGAAAAACGCAGACACCCTATAATCACACTTCTTTACGTCTGCTCAGGACCAATTTACGGCTGTAAAGCCCTCACACGGACTCAAACCTATGGCAAATTCCCTGCTCGACTACCAAGCCCCAGAACACCTCTTGCAAGGGCAATGCATACTCATCACAGGTGCCGCCAATGGCTTGGGCTACGCCCTCTCAATGGAAGCTGCGCGGTTGGGCGCAACCGTTATCCTGCTGGACAGAGAAATGCGCCGCCTTGAATCCGTCTACGACGAAATTGAAGCCAAAGGCTATCCACAACCGGCGATTTACCCCTTGGACCTGGAAGGCGCAACTCACAAAGACTACGATGACCTTGCACAAAACATCAAAAAAGAACTCGGAACGCTCAATGCTCTCGTCCACTGCGCCGTGGCGATTACTCCGCCCCGGCCACTGGAAAATTACGCAGCTGATGATTGGTACAAAATGATCCAAACCAATCTGAACGGGCCGTTTATGCTCACTCAGGCCTGTTTACCTTTACTCAAAGCCTCAGGCAATGCCCGCATTATCTTCTCAACAGACGAAAAGACGCGTGCTTACTGGGGTGCTTTTGGGGTTGCCAAAGCGGGTATCGAAGGCTTAACCAAAATACTCGCTCATGAAGCGGCCCCCGCTCATCCCAATGATCCAGCAACGCTGACCGTAAACGCCATTGATCCTGGCCCCATGCGTACCCGTTCCCGTGCCCTGGTCTACCCGGGCGAATCCCGCAACGAGCTCCCTGCCACCGAGAGCCGTACCCCACCCTACCTCTATCTGCTCGGACCCGAAGGGCTGAAGCAAAACGGGCAAATCATTCGCTTTACGGCTGAAGACTAACGGGAATATATAGTTGTAACTCCGCATCTTTTTCCGTTGCGACATAATTCGCAGGATAGATTTCCAACTCTGGAGAACTTACATACTCGTATTTTGATTTTGGCAACCAACTACCCCAGATATATTTCAAGGTTTTGTGCAAATTAGGCAACGGTCCGCGATGCAAAAAAACTGCATATTGTTGCTCTGGAATTTCCCGAGCTTGAAAACCTTCTAGCACATCATCAAAGTTATTCACTTCAACTGCGCACCAATAGGTAAAGCCAACTTCCTCGCCCGCCTCATAATAGGCTTCATAAATACCGAAGCCTAACTTTCCAACTCGATTGGGAACGCCCTCCATCTCTGGCTTAAAACCGGACCAGACTTCCTTAAGACTTAAATCTCTATCCACAAAATTGTGCGCCATGCCCACAACCTTCATGCCTGGCCGCGTAATAATCTTCGGCTCTTTTTCTAATTGATAAGAAAGATGGATATGCTCACTATGCCCATAAGGATCGCGATAAAGTAAACGCATCGGGTCTTTATTCTTACGATAATTGCCCGGCGTTACATTAAACATGCCTTTAAACGCTTTGGTGAATGACTCTTGGCTTTCGAACCCCACATCCAACGCTAATTGCATTAAAGAAACTTCACCATCCGCTAATAACCGATCAGCAGCGACTGTCAATCGGCGCCGGCGTACATATTCCGTCACACTATCAGCTGTCATTGCTTTAAACATACGGCTGAAATGGTAGGGAGAATAGTTGGCCGCAGCGGCAACCTCATTTAAACGAATCGGCCTGTCCAAATTTCGTTCAATGTAGCTCACTGCTTTGTAAAAACGCTCCAACACTTATTCTCCCCTTCACCGTGACTAAAGAACTTCGCCGCCCCATTCTTCCACTAAATTTTCCATGGCGTTATCCATAACATAGGCCATCATGAGTGGCATTATTTGTGCCTTGAGGGACCAAGGTTTTTTCTCAAAAAATTGTCTCCAAACTAAATAAGAGCCACCTTTTTGATCGCTTTCTATCCACATAACACCGAGATGATCAGTGACAGCCACATCGTCGCTATCACGTACGCTATATGCATAACCTACGCCTTCCTGCCAGTAGCGAATATCTTCCACTAATGTATCACCACCGAAATCGCAAATACGCACAGTACCTACGTTCGGCTGACCAGGCGTAACTGATTTTGAATGATCGACTTCAACCAAGTGATCAATCATTGGCACCCAATCACGTAAGTTTTTGTGATCTGAAACTTTTGCGAATACAGTTTCGGGGGGAACATTTAAGTGCGCAACACTGATGGCATATTGTTTAGACTGAGTAAGTTCATCAATTTTCAAGTTGCCAATATGACGATCTTCAACCGCTTGTTGCGTGGGTAACATTTTAGTCGCGCAACCTGCCAAGGATAGAAATGCGACACAAAGAAGTAGTTTTTTATAAACGCTCATAATAATCTCCTTATGGTTTGATTTTTTGCAAACTTTATCAAGGAGATCACCAAGAGTTTTGTCCATTTTTGCGGTTTATAGGAGCAGCTTAACCCCAGAAGCTATTCAGGCCAAAGCCGACTACGATTGGAGGCGTACCTGAAAAGCACATGGGCTGGAAGGCAATATGAACCGGCGTGGAAACTGCAGTGACAATGCTGTTGAGGAGGCTTTCTTCCAGCTGCTGAAGCGGAGCATGTCAAACGAAAAAATCTACAGCAGGCGTGACGAGACTCGGGCCGATATCTTCGATGACATCGAGTGGCCTTACAACAAATGGCGCCGGTAGAAGTATGAGCAACGTCACCAAAACGGCTGGGAAGCGCCTAGAGGACTGATTCTATCAATTCAGGCGGTGCGGTTGTGTACAGGCGACGTTCACAACGTGGGGGGTGGTGCGTTGGGCTACCGCGCTTGGCATACAACCATTTTCATCCATTTCCTTTACACGCGCCCAGATTATAAATTTTTACAAAAAATCGCTCAAAACGTGTATAAGACTCTGTTGTCAGGAAACACCTTCATAACGTACGAGCTGCCCGTAAAGTCGCGTTCCTTTATTGACTTTCAAAGTGTTTCCTCACGACTTTGATGCCACCACAATGGCCGTACCCACTTTAATGACCCATCTCTTTCGGTGAATAGCAATGACTGACTCTAAAGATACAGAAGGCTCCGAACACAGACTAAATCTGCGCAATTTGAAGCCGGATGACTACCCTGATATCAAAGAAATCATGGATATTTTGTATCCCGATATGGGAGGTGCCTGGCCAGAAAAAAAATTTAACGCACAGCTCTCAGCCTTTCCTGAAGGCCAAATCTGCATTGAAGATCATGGGAAAGTGATTGCTGCCGCCTTTTCGTTAATCGTCGATTACGAAAAATTTGGGGACTACCACACCTACGACGAAATAACCGGTGATGCCTACTTAACAACTCATGATCCACGAGGAGATGTTTTATATGGTGCAGAAGTGGTCGTACATCCCGATTACCAGGGTATGCGTTTAGGCCGACGGCTTTACGATGCCCGCAAAGAGTTATGCCAAAACTTGAACTTGAGTTCCATTGTTGCCGGGGGACGCATTCCCAATTACCAGCACCATGCTAACGAGATGTCTCCGCAAAAATATATCGAGCTGGTAAAAAAGAAAAAACTCTATGACCCCATTCTCACCTTTCAATTGTCTAACGACTTTGAAGTGAAGCGCGTACTAAGTGACTACTTACCAGAGGATGCCGAGTCTAAAGGCTATGCCACACTATTGGAGTGGACTAATCTTTATTACGACCAAAAAAAAGGCCCATTATTTGGCGCCACAAAAACATCAGCAAGAATAGGCTGTGTGCAGTGGCAAATGAGGCCGCTGAGGTCTGTCGACGAACTGATTCTTCAGGTTGAGTTTTTTATTGATGCATTGTCCGATTACCAATGTGATCTGGCGCTCTTACCTGAGTTTTTTAACGCTGCTTTAATGGGCATTGAAACACACCAAAGCTCCATCGACTCCATTAAAGCCTTAGCCAAATATTCCCAAGAGACCATTGAAAAAATCACCCACCTTGCCGTGAGTTACAACATTAATATTATTGCAGGCTCGGTCCCCATCATAGAAAACGATGTTCTGTACAACGTTTCTTATCTTTGCCGCCGGGATGGAACGCTTGAGTCACAATACAAAATTCATCCCACACCTTATGAAAAACGCGCCTGGATTATGCAAGGCGGAGATAATCTTACTGTTTTTGACACCGACTTCGGAAAAATCGGGATATTAATTTGTTATGACGTTGAGTTTCCTGAACTGGCGCGCTTGCAGTCAGAGCAAGGCATGCAGTTCCTATTTGTCCCCTTCTGGACAGATACAAAAAATGCCTATCTTCGCGTACGTTGTTGCGCACAAGCGCGAGCCATCGAGAACGAATGCTATGTGGTGATCGCCGGCAGCGTTGGTAACCTGCCTAAAGTAGATGGCGCTGATATCCAATACGCGCAATCGGCCGTCTTTTCTCCGTCGGATTTTTCATTCCCTCACGACGCAATCATGGCAGAAACCACACCCAACACTGAGATGACCTTAATTGTGGATCTTGATTTAGAAAAATTGGACAAATTAAAAAATGAGGGCTCCGTAAGAAATTACCTGGATAGACGCCGCGACTTATATCGCATCAGCTGGTTGGGTCATTGAAGTCTTAAGATTTGACATGGATCGGGGGGGAGATAACAGATGGTACAACAGTCGTCGTTCATCTCATTCTTATTCACCGCTCAATAGCAGTGCATAAAAAATACACTCGTTACCATTCTCAGGTGTGCCACTACATGTGCTGTTAGAGGAGCTGCCCTTGCGCTTTTAGCTTGTGCCCCACTTTTACTATCGCATCCAAAGCAGGTATCAACTCTTGGCCTAAATCTGTCAGCTCATACTCCACAGAAGGAGGCGATGTAGGTCGCACATGCCGCGTTAACACACCTCGTTCTTGTAATTCGGTAAGACGTTGGGACAACACTTTTGCAGAAATCGGTGGAATATCGATCCGCAGTTCATTGAAGCGGCGAGGCCCAGACCGTAAACACCACACCACGTTGGGCGCCCATGCCCCTGCAATCACTCCCATGCACTCGGTTAACACGCACGGTTCTGGAGGTTTCGGGCTCCTGTTTTTTCTAACTTTCAGTCCCATAAATTTATGTAACCTGATTTCCTGGCAGTAACCTGTTTCTTCAAGTTACCTCTAGTAACTTAATGTTCAGTAGATATTATATATCCCTTCCTCATTTAATGATTAGGAGAAATTAATGAAACTCTACTACAAACCAGGTGCCTGTTCCATGGCCGCACATATTATCCTCAATGAATTAGGTCATCCCTTCGAGCTCATAAAAACAGATACTGCAGCCAATAAAACCGAGCATGGTCATACCTTCACCGACATCAATCCAAATGGTTATGTACCTGCATTGGTCCTCGCAAACGATGAAATCTTGACAGAAAATGCCGCCATATTGCAGTACTTGGGTGACTCAAAGCCTCAGAGCCGGCTCGTTCCCGAAAATGGCTCATTCGAACGCGTTCGTCTACAAGAATTGCTGAGTTTTTTGTCATCTGAATTACACAAGGCTTACGGCCCATTTTTCTCGGGGCTTGAACTGTCGGATGAGGAAAAGGCAACAGCCCTCAAAAAAATTGAACGACGGATCACTGCGCTCGAATCTCATTTATCACAGGGACAAAATTTTCTAACAGGCCAAACCTTCAGTGTGGCGGATGCTTACGCTTTTGTGATTTTGAATTGGTCACGATTTATTGATCATTCATTAGTGCCGTGGCCCAATACAAATGCATTTTTTCAGCGTATCAGCCAACGCCCCTCTGTGACCCAGGCGATGGTAACCGAGGGACTGATCTCAGAGGAGGCTACGGCATGAGCCCCTTCGAGGCGGTCAGCCAGGTGCTGACAATGTATTTTGATGCGTTGTATGAATGCGACGTCGATAAAATCAAAGTTGTGTTCCATCCCCAAGCTATCTACGCCACAGCCGACGAAAATCCTCCCCTGTATCGCGATATGGACACTTATTTCAAAGTCATTGCTCAGCGAAAGTCTCCAGCATCACGAAAGGAACCTAGACGAGACTTTATCGATGCCATTGAGTTCGCCGGTGATAACACGGCTCGCGCACGGGTCCGTTGCTCCATTGGACAACGGGATTTTGTCGACTTTCTCACATTGATTAAAGAAGCTGACCAATGGCGCATTATTGCAAAAGTCTTCCAAATCATTGAATAACGAACCGGATTTATCCAGCGATTATGCAGTCGCATACAACCGGGCAATCTAGAGACTTGCACAGAACGGCGATACTCGTTTATTAAAACACATACATGTCTGTGTCTATTTAATGCTGTTAACGAACTAACGTTTAAATGAGGAGTTCATATGCCTTATATCAACATCAAAATAACCGATGAAGGCGTCACCAAAGCTCAAAAACAGGCCCTTATAAAAGGCGCCACTGATCTTTTAGTTAACGTACTGGGTAAAAATCCACAAACAACCTTTGTTGTCATTGATGAGGTAAATACCGATAACTGGGGTATTGGTTATGACCAAGTCACTGAGTTGCGGAAGATAAAAAGCTAATCTCCATTCATTGTTATCTCCACGAACGTCATGCCCAGATTGACTGGGCATGACTCACGACATCTAAGGTGTTTCACTACTGAAAGCTACACAAACCAGTGAAGTCACTACCTTTGCCACACGTATATGTGTGTGACATGCCGGTCATGCCACTCAGTTCAGCCGCAAATCCTGTTCGCAGTCTCAACACGGGCTGCTTAAGACATCCCAACACCTAACCTGAGGTACCCACACCAAAACTGGTTTTAGGTACCAATGAACCAGAGTGATGCTGAAAGCTAACCGATCTGAAAGATCGATGTGGCTATACCACCCCCTAATTAATCAAACTATCATCTGGTTGTTGAATACTGGTGGATAGGGAATACAAAATTGCCTTCTCCAACCCGAGCAAAACAATCACTGCCACCGAAGAATAATGCCTATGCCTCCCCCTACTAAACAGTTGCCCAAAAACGGCGGTATCCTGGAAGTCTTCATAACCTTTCTCACCCTCGGGTTGACCTCCTTTGGCGGACCTATCGCGCATTTGGGTTATTTTCGCAACACCTTGGTTACACAAAAACGGTGGGTAACAGAAAACCAATTCAGCCAGCTCTTGGCCCTTTGTCAATTCCTTCCAGGACCTGCAAGCAGCCAGCTGGGGTTCGCTCTTGGGCTTTTACGTGCAGGCTGGTCTGGCGCAATCACAGCATTCGTTGCATTTACCTTACCCTCCGTGCTGTTACTGGTGGGCTTTGCGGCTTTACTGCCTGCTTTATCTAATCCCGTTGGCGAAGCCGCCGTACACGGTTTAAAACTGGTTGCTTTTATCATCGTTGCCGATGCCGTTTTGAACATGGCAAAAACGTTGTGCCCCGACACCACACGCCGCACGCTCGCGGCACTCACCGCCGCTCTATTGTTGTTGGCGGATACAGCCTGGTTCCAGATTGTTGCAGTCGCCGTCGGCGGAGTAGCAGGGTTACTCCTGTGTCGAGAGCCTTCCTCAACGGGGAAAGCCAGCATCCGGGTCTTTTACAGTAAGCGCCTCGGAGGCACACTTTTAGGTTTGTTCTTTTTCATTCTGATTGCATTACCGTTAGCTCAACCGTTTCTACCAGAGCTATTTGCGATTGCCGAATCGTTTTACCGAGCTGGGGCTTTGGTGTTCGGCGGCGGACATGTGGTTTTGCCACTGTTGGAAGAAAGCATTGTGCAACCCGGCTGGGTAAGTGAGGAAGATTTCCTGGCCGGTTATGGCGCAGCGCAAATGATACCCGGGCCCATGTTCGCTTTTTCGGCCTACCTCGGAGCCCTTATCCCGACTGAAACCAGCCCGTGGTGGGGCGCCATCGTTGCCTTCAGTTTCATGTTTCTTCCTGGATTGTTACTGATCGCGGGAATATTACCTTTATGGCAAGGTCTTTCCCAACTCACTATGGCCAATCACGCTATTGCAGGCATTAACGCGGCGGTGGTGGGATTACTGGGCGCTGCTCTGTATGATCCTATTTTTATAGCTGCCATATATTCAGGTACTGACCTGGCTATCAGCATAACGGGGCTCGTGATGCTGAGGCTGTGGCATTTGTCACCGCTGATTGTCATCGCTGGGTGTTTAGCGACCACTCTATTCCCGGTTCTGTTCTAAAAGAGGGATGAGCACTTTCAATTAAAAAGCCCGTTGATTGATGATACAACCCCGCTATTGCACTCAAGGTTTGATTGATCCGTTGTTACCGCAAGTTACTTTCAAAATCACACACAAGGACGCTGAAATGGCACAAATCACCATCGTTTATCACAGCGGCTATGGCCACACTCAGAAACAAGCAGAAGCTGTTCATGCCGGTATAAAAGCTGTTTCCGGTATCACATCAACACTCCTCTCGATCAATCAGGAAGGTGATATTTCTGATCAAGATTGGGGCTTGTTGAAGGATTCCGACACGATTATCTTTGGCTCACCCACTTATATGGGATCAGCATCCTGGCAATTTAAAAAATTTGCCGATGCTTCAAGCAAGCCATGGTTTGTGCAAGACTGGAAAGATAAGCTTGCAGCGGGGTTTACCAACTCAGCTTCATTAAATGGTGACAAGCTATCCACACTTCACGCAATGTTTACCTTAGCGATGCAACACGGCATGGTCTGGGTCAGCACGGGCATGATGCCGGCAAATACTCAAGCAGCTAACCGAAATGATATTAACTATTTGGGTTCCTACAGTGGTTTAATGGCACAATCACCCTCGGATTCGAGCCCTGAAGAAGGCCCTCTCCCCGGCGACCTCGAAACGGCTAAACAATTTGGTGAACGCGTCGCTCAAATAACTAAACGCTGGGCTGGGTAGCAAAAAACTAGCTGACACAGAAAAAAGACCCAAAATATCACCTATAGTTTTGGGTCTACTAAACCCTAGTGATTACACCGTATTTTTATACAAATCATAAAAGTCACAACCATGCCAGAGACCGTAACTTACCTAGACAACATCGATGTCATCAAAGTGGAGTCATTCGGAGAAACCACAATTGATGACTGGGAAAATTCCATGGCGCAAGTCACCAAAATAAGAGAAGAAACGAAATGCTCTCAAGTATTAGTCGATGCAAGGCAACAAAACAAATCACCGGATACCATGGAGCTTTATGAGTTTGGTTCGTCATTACCGAGTGAGTATCAGTTTGCTGTGATCATTTCTGATAACACCCTTAACGATCACTACTTTCTGGAAAGTGTGGCCCGAAACAGAGGTAAAACCGTTCAACTATTTAAAACTTTTAAGGAAGCACTCGGCTGGCTTAAAACAAGCACCTACATTTAACCATTCATTAAAGTGGGAAAATGGGCGATTTTTTATCGCTAAAAATCCTTTTGCTCCACTACTCGAGTGACCTGACCGAAATAGCAGGATCAATACAAACTGAGTCAGCACGTTTACCTTGGTGATTTGCTTCAGTGCTTTATTTAGATCTGTGCGGCATGTTTGCGCAAGTCTTCGGCAGTAAGCATAAAAACCCCCTCGCCGCCTGATTGAAACTCAAACCACTGAAAAGGAATGTTTGGAAATCTGGCTTCCAGCGCCTCTGCACTGTTGCCAACTTCCACAATCAGTAACCCCTCTTCGCTCAGGTAGTCACAGGCCTGCCGCAAAATTTTCACAACAATCTCAAGCCCATCTTCCCCAGCTGCCAACCCCAATGAGGGTTCATGCCGGTATTCATCGGCTAACGCCTGCATTTCAGATGCATCAACATACGGTGGATTGCTCAAAATCAAATCATAGTGTTGACGCGGAACCTGATCAAACACATCACTTTCGATCAGATTCACTTGCCCTTCAACTTGATGCTTTTTGACATTGATTTTAGCGACATCAAGTGCGTCTGCGGAAAGATCAACCGCGTCCACATCCGCTTCAGCAAAGACATACGCGCAGGCAATGGCAATACACCCACTGCCCGTACACATATCCAATATCCGGGTAATACCCTGTGGGTCGGTGACCGATGAAAAGGCGTCAAGGATCAACTCGGCCAGGGGGGACCGGGGAACCAGCACGCGTGGATCAACGTAAAATTCCAGGCCGGCAAACCAGGCCTGATGTGTTAAATAGGCCGTCGGGAGGCGGGTTTCTACTCGCTCCAACAAATATTTTTTGGCAGCCGCAATTTCCGATTCCGTGAGCACGCGTGCGTAATCAACTTCGATCACATCAGGGGAGATACCAACTGCATGTAAAACAATCCAAGCCGCTTCATCGAAGGGGTTGTCTGTTCCATGCCCATAGGTAAGCCCTGCTTGTTCCAGATATTGTTCACCCCAACGGATCATATCCAGTAAGGGGACAGAGTTGTGATGATCGGTTAATTGACTCATAGCGCGAAGATATTCATGGGTTAAAACGGGCACCAACGTGGCCAAAACAAGTAAAGGTAAACGGTTTAGGCCTGACGTGAAAGAAAAAAAACGTTATGCTTCGTGTTTTTACTGTGTGCGGCACGGCTTAGTCCACAATCCTATTCCTAAAAAATGCAAAAAATCCTTTTTATTCTTTTGCTTATTGGCCTCGTTTTCACGGTTGTAAGTGTAATACCCAACCGCAAACCTGAAACCAACAGCGACAAAGACTTGTCTCTCACACAAACGGATATGAGTTCAACATTGATCGATAAAATAAAAACCTGGCCTTTTCACCTACTCCCCCATCATCTGATTTCGCGGATGGTGTACCAACTCACCCGCATTGAATCGCCGTTAGCTGTCCCGGTTATGCGCTGGTTCAGTCATCACTTCGGAATTGTTATGACTGAAGCGGCTGAGCCCGATTTTAAAGCATATCCAACATTTAATGCCTTTTTTACCCGAGCGCTAAAACCCGGCAGCCGGCCTATTGCTGAAGGCGAAGCAACAGTTGTTAGCCCTGTCGATGGCACGGTCTCACAAGTAGGCCGAGTAACACAGGGCCGTATTTTTCAAGCTAAAAATGTGGATTACTCCCTGCACGAACTACTGGGCGGCTTTAATGACTTGGCAGTGCCTTTTGAAAACGGGTATTTTGCAACCATTTATTTATCACCCAAAGATTACCACCGAATTCATATGCCATTGGCTGGAAATTTGACACACATGATTCATGTGCCCGGCCGGCTTTTTAGTGTTGCACCTTACACTGTACGCGCCCTGCCTGGCCTGTTTGCACGCAATGAGCGTGTTGTCAGTCTGTTTGAAACTTCAGCAGGGCCTATGGCCATGGTCCTCGTGGGCGCGATTAATGTTGCCGCTATTGAAACGGTATGGGCAGGCCTGGTGACACCTCCGGCCGGTAAAGCCGTTCACCGCATCAATTATTCAGAGCAATCCGTTTCTCTCACCAAAGGCGCTGAAATGGGCCGATTTAATATGGGCTCCACGGTGATTCTATTGTTTCCAGATACGGTTCAGTGGGATGACTCACTCCGGGCAGATGTTTCTCTTAAGATGGGTCAGGCTATCGCAGATTTAAAAACCAGCCCGTGACGGATACTGGTACTATTGCTGTCTCTGCCCAGATACGGATTATTATGTTGTGGGCTTCGCTTGCACTCATTGGTCAGGAAGCATATTCAGCCCACAGGGCTGGCCGGAGCTATTGATGACGCAGTGCGCCAATAGCCACTCCCTGGCATCTTCTGCATCATTTAAAAACCAACTTTCTGCCGTGCCAAAACGGAAGCTATAGCCCCAAGCATCCATGTCTGCGAACATTCTGGCTTGCCCTACACCGGGAAGTTCCTCTGATAAAAGAATTTGCAAAAAACACACACCGGCTTCCTCAACATCGGACCCACCGGCATCGGTGTGCAGCGTTTCTCTGCGCTTGGGAGACATGCAGATAAAGTGGCAGGCTTCATGGAGAATTGAGTGAATGGGCGTTTCCTGCCGACTATACAGAACGTTAGTGATCAAACCGGCTTCGTCATCCCCCCAGTAGCTGCCGGGAATGGGAAAAGTTGATGGAACGATCTCCAGCATTAAACCATAGCGCTCCAGCAAAGCCACCAAAGCTGATTTTTCGATGTCTGAAAAGCGTAAAACGGTTCCTTTTTTTTCAAGCATTTTCAATCGAAAAAGTACAAACGTCTTTAATATGAGGAGCACCTGTGATCAGCATTAACAGGCGATCAACACCCAGTGCCACACCCGCGCACGGTGGCAGCCCAAAAGACAAGGCCTCAAGTAAATGTGAGTCTGACGGAATAATGCTTTGCCCGTTCAAAACACGGGCTGACTGATCCTGCTGGAAGCGCGACGCTTGTTCATGAGCATCTGTGAGCTCATGAAAGCCATTCCCCAGTTCTAGGGATCCGTAGTAAACTTCAAAGCGTTCAGCAACATAGCTGCCTCCTTCCAGTCTGAGGCGTGCAAGTGAAGCTTGTGACGCAGGATAATCATAAATAAAGGTTAACCGGTCTTGCGGCAACTTAATTGCAATCCAGCAGCTGATGAGTAGGTCAAGCCAGTCATCTACAGTTGTCATTTGAGCTGGAAAGCTGATGTTTTTTTTGCGGGCAAATGAGGACAGCTCTGATGTGTCTGTCTGATGTGGGTCAATTCCTGTGTACTGCAGGAAAATGTCTTGGTAGCTCAAAAATTGTGGCTCGCCATCCACGGTGGCAACCGGCGCCACTTGCTTCAGTAGATCGACCACTTCCTTCATTAAGGCGTGATGATCAAAGCCCAGCCGATACCACTCCAGCAAGGTAAACTCGGGATTGTGAAACCGGCCGAACTCACCTTGCCGGAAGACTTTACAAAGCTGGTATATATCGGGGGATCCGGCTGCAAGCAGCCGCTTCATTGCAAATTCAGGCGAAGTGTGAAGGTAGAGCGCTTTTTCTCGACCGGTTAGATGAGTGATAAAACTCTCGATCTGTGGATCTGTCGTGCCCGCACGAGACAATATGGGGGTTTCGACTTCCAGCGCGCCGGTTTCTGCGAAAAAGCATCGAATAGCCTTCAGCAGTTCTGCTCGCTGAACCAATATCTCGTGGGAAGCAAAAGGCTTCCAGTCCACACTCACGGCTAACTCCGCTATGCCTTGACACGCGAAACGTACTCCCCCGTGCGAGTATCAACTTTTAGCATTTCGCCTTCTTCAATAAAGAGAGGGACTTTAACAACAGCGCCCGTTTCCAGAGTCGCAGGCTTTGTGCCACCCTGGGCGGTGTCACCTTTTAAACCGGGATCGGTTTCCACAACTTTGAGTTCGACAAAATTGGGAGGCGTCACACCGATGGGTGCACCATTCCATAATGTCACTTCACACAAGTCTTGCTCTTTCAACCACTTTGCATTATCAACCAAAACTTCGCTACTTGCGGCAATCTGTTCGAATGTTTTGGGGTCCATAAAGTGCCAGAATTCACCGTCAGTGTACAAATATTCCATTTGGGTATCGAGCACATCAGCCGCTTCTACCGACTCACCAGATTTAAACGTTTTTTCAACCACACGGCCCGTTTTTAAGTTACGGATTTTTACTCGATTAAATGCTTGTCCTTTACCAGGCTTTACAAATTCATTTTCCACGATTGAGCAAGGGGATCCGTCTATCATGATTTTTAGCCCGGACTTAAATTCATTTGTACTGTAAGTTGCCATTCACCAATATCCTTTCTGTCAATAAAGCTCAATTATTAGAAACTCATCCAAAAAACACGGATTGATTGAACGGTATTATACAGTGATCTAATGGTATTCACTGGCAACTTGTGTAATCCGATAAATAAAGCAGGCAATCCCGAATAGTGATTTCCCTGTCACGGGCCTGCCGCCAGCCAGTTCTATAGAGTGGGCTATAGTTATATGCATGAGAATCAAGGAAAATTTGAACACGTGTTTGATAACAAACTAAACGAAACGCCGCAGTTGCATCTCGTCATCATCAGTAATGGTTCACTCAATGAAGCTGAGCATTACAATAGCAACCTGCGCAAGTTGGGTTTTTTACTCAAGTCTACGCGTGTGGAAACACTTCAAGAGCTTTCCGGAAAACTCGAGGCCGAACAATACGATATTGCTTTGTGCTCTCTCCCTGAATTGCCAACCGCCGTGCAAGAGGCCACTCAAATTATTACGCGCAGCGGCCAAAAAATTCCTGTTATTGGCATGATGGAGGAGGATGAAGGCGTTTCAGCAGGAGAAGTCCTCTCTGCAGGTGCTGTTGATGCCGTGCTTAAAGAAGACTTTGTCCATCTAAAACTTGCGGTGAAGAGAGAATTTAATTACCTGCGTATGGTGCGGGCTAATGATCTTCTAAAAACGGCTTATTTCGAAAGTGAAAAACGCAGTCAAACGTTGCTTTCCAGTTCTCGTGATGCGGTTGCTTATGTACAAGAGGGCATGCACGTTCATACCAATCAGGCTTATCTTGAGCTATTTGGGCTCCAGTCGCTGGACGACATTCTCGGTACGCCTTTGATGGATATGGTAACAGCAGATAACCACCAAAAGTTAAAACAGTTTATTCGCGAACACCGTGAAGGAGACGGAGCAACACAATCGATTTCACTGACATTTCAAAACACTGAAGGCGAGGAATTCAAAGGCACAATTGAGTTTACCCGGACAACTATTGAGGGAGAGCTGGGTACACAAATTATTATCCGCAACCGTACCGATTCCAAAGAATTAAATCGCCAAATTCAGGAGCTTGTTCAAAAAGACCCGCTCACAGGCTTATACACACGCCAACACTTGTTGAAAGTGTTAAGCGAAGCGATTCATCAGGCCAGCAATAACATTAAAGCGGCCAGCTGCTCGCTTTTTTTGATCCGTCTGGAAAGTTTTGACAGTGAAAACCTGGCCGACACCCCCCTGCAAATCAAAGATAACTTGCTTAAAACAATTGCAGAAGCTTTACAAAGCTCCAAACAGGATGATGAGGTTTTCTGCATTCTGGACGAAGCCACGATTGGCTTGATTAATCCAGCAACAGATGACAAAGCCATCAACGAGCGTGCAAGAAGCTTACAAAAAATTATCGCAGACCAAACCGTGAATCACGAACAAGATCCATTAAACACCTCTGCCAGTATGGGCGTCTGCATTATTGACGAAAGCACAAAAGAAACACATGAAGCCTTGTCACGCGCTCAACGCGCATTGAGTAAGGCCCTGGCTAAAGGGCAAAGCACCCGAATTTATCGTCCCAAACCGGGCGAATTGACACAAAGACAGCTTGATCAGCAATGGATCAAACGAATATCCACTGCACTGAAAAGTGACCACTTTATCATCCGGTACCAACCAATCATCAGCTTAAGCAGCAGTGAGTGTGAACGGTATGAAATTGACCCACTGCTTGCCGATGTTCCCGGAAAAGAGGTCACACAAAGCGTTTTCTCCCCCATCGCACTGCGTACAGGTATGGCCCGCGGTATTGATCGCTGGGTTATTTACCGTTCCTTCTCTTTGCTCGCGGAGAAGCTTCAAGATAAGACGCTGACTGTATTTTTTATCCCATTATCAGAAGCTGCCCTGAATGATCCGGAACTTTTCCGCTGGATAAAACAACTCCTCAAGCAGTTCCAACTGCCAGCCAGCAGCGTCGTCTTCCAATTCAGTGAAGAAGCCGTACTCAAACACATCAAACATGCGCGTGCTATTGTGAGCGCTCTGAGAAAGATCGATTGTAAAATCTGTTTTGATAACTTTGGTGCTGAGGCCAACCCATTTCGCCTAGTCCGCCATGTTCCGGTTGACTACTTGAAAATCCATACCTCTTTCATGGAAGGGCTCTCAGAGAATAGAGAGAATCAACAAGTCATAGAGGCTATTTCAGAAAAAGCGCACCGGTTTGGGCAAACAACTATCGCCTCTGGTATTAATGATGCAGAAAGCCTCTCTGTACTCTGGGGATTAGGCGTTGATCTCGTCCAAGGTGATTTTTTGCAAGAAACCACGATCGAAATGAATTATGACTTTACTGCAATGATGGCTTAGACTTCTGCGCCTTAATACAATTTTGTTGGCGCAGATAACATGCAAGCACGTTCTTACCTCTTTGTACCCGGCGATCGTCCCGAACGCTTTGATAAAGCGCTGAATGCTGGGGCTGACGCGATCATACTCGATCTCGAAGACGCAGTTTCCGACTCAATCAAGGATACCGCCCGAGACATGGTCCTTCGATGGATAAGCCCCAAGCACCCCGCCTATATCAGAATCAATGGAAGTGATAGTCCTTGGCATGCTGATGACATGCGAGCTTTTGCAAAACACCCAGGTGTACGTGGCCTCGTTTTACCCATGGCCGAAGATCGCGCAGCGATCGAAGCAATTTCTTCTCAGCTGACAAAAGCGGCAGACCTTATTCCCATCGCAGAAACCGCCCGTGCAATTTGGCAAATTGATGACATTGCACAAGCAGAGGGTGTCACGCGCATTGCATTCGGCTCCATTGATTTTCAGGGAGATACCCGCTCAACGGCCAGTGAAAATGAGGAAGAGCTACTTTATGCCCGCTCTCGGATAGTGATTGCATCAAAAGTTGCTGGCATTCAAGCACCTGCTGATGGGGTTACCGTTGCCCTGGATGATAACCATCGGCTCAAAGCGGATACTCAACGCGCCAAACGTTTCGGCTTCACCGCCAAACTTTGCATCCATCCCAAACAAATTCAAACAGTCAACGAGCTTTTTTCTCCCAGCAAGGATGACATCGAATGGGCTCAGGGTGTTTTAGCTGCTGTAGAGGCAGCCTCTGATAGTGGCAGTATTCGTTGGCAGGGGCAGATGGTAGATAAACCTGTGATCGAACGCGCTCGACAAATTATCCGGCTTTCAACTACTAGTAGATAAGCTAGAACTGGACTGCTCAAAGTAATGTTGAATAAATTCTAAAAATCGGCGTACTTTACTGGATATAAAACGACGGTGTGGATAGACACCATAGATGTTCATGAACTCTTGAGAACTTCCGGGTAAAATTTCGACCAGCTCCCCGTTTAGCAGCGCATCAGTGACAATAAAATCGGGTTGAAAAATAACGCCTAATCCATCAATTGCAGCCCGTTTTAAAGCAATACCATTGTTCGCGGTTAAAGACCCTGAAACTAAGACAGATTCACTCTTACCTTTACCGTTATTAAAGACCCACTCATTTTTTTTTTGTGAGTAGCTATAACTCAAGCAATTATGGCCCGACAATGCCTGGATACTCTGGGGTACTCCGTGTTGGCTCAAATAGTGAGGCGCAGCACAAACGATCAAGCGACTGGCCGCAAGTTTTTTGGCCACAAGACTGGAGTCATGGAGTTGACCGATACGTACCGTCATATCCAACCCTTCATCAATCAGATTCAAGTAGCGGTCATCAAAAGTAATATCAATTCCGACATCAGGGTGTTCCGCCAAAAACTCGGAGATTACAGGCATTAAAAACAGGCGTCCAAAGTCCATTGGTGCGGAGATTTTCAATACGCCTGAAACACGCTCAGTCAGGTCTGAAATAGACGACTCAGCCTCTTCTAACTCCAACAAAATAGCCTTACAGCGCTCATAATAAAGCATTCCAATCGACGTTGGCGTGACTTGCCGTGTTGTACGATGAAGCAATCGAGCCTTTAAACTGTGCTCCAGATTCGCAACATGCTTACTGACCATTGCTGCAGAAATACCAGATACTTTGGCTGCTCGGCTAAAACTCTGCAACTCTACCACGCGGCAAAAAACGGTCATTGTTAAAAACTTATCCATCACCCATTATTAACTTGAAGTTAATAATTATTCAACCAAAGGTTATGTTCTTCCGAACCCTTGAATCGCATATAGTGAACAGACAAACAACATAATTTCACCCGAGAGAGTAAAAATGAAACTAAAACAAACTTTGGTTGCTTTGACTTTTTTCCTGGCTTCGTCGATGGTTTATGCAGACAATTACAAAATTGATCCGACACACTCAACCGTTCAGTTTATCGCAAATCACTTAGGCTTCAGCCACCTTGTTGGCCGTTTTAATACATTTGAAGGTAGCTTTTCAGTCGAAGAAGACGGCTCAAGCAATCAAGCCGTTATGGTCATTGATGCGGCCAGTGTCGATACCAATCACACAAAAAGAGATGACCATTTACGCAGCCCTGATTTTTTCAACGCCAAGGAATTCCCCAAGATTGAATTTGCGTCAACAGCGTTCAAGAAAACTGAGAACGGCGGCGTTTTGGCCGGTAAGCTCTCTCTGTTAGGCGTGACAAAACCTGTAGAATTCGAGCTGACCAAAGTGGGTGAAGGAAAAGACCCTTGGGGAGGTTACCGGATCGGCTATAACGCCACAACGACAATTGACCGAACTGATTTTGGCATGAATTATATGGCACCCGCTATACCGGTTGAAATTATATTAAATCTATTTATTGAAGGCATTAAGGAATAACACCTCATCAGCCGCCATGGGCAACCTGAACCTGCCCATGGCTCACTTATATTGATAAATAAATATTTATCGAATATGCTCGAGCAATGGGATTAATCAACACAACCGTTATTTATCCTCTTCTTACGGCATTGGTTTTAATTGGCAGTGCACGGGCACTGTGGAAAGACCAATGGGCCACGACCCGACTTTATTTAGTGGGTATAGGCCTTTCATTCGGCTTTTTAGTAGGCTACTTTAGTATTCATCAAGGCTTTTCTGCTTCGCACATCAACAGTGTTGATCGCTTATTTTTTGCAGTCTCTATTGCTGGATTAACAGCTTTTTTATTTCATATTTGGATTACGCGCCTCCGCCGTTATTTGCTGATGCCGCCGGCGACTTTTATTATCCTTTACGTATTAATTTCACCGCTTTTATTTCGATTACAACTTGCCGAAGCAGTGGGGTTTATCCTTGGTACATTATTGATTTGGACAGCATCTGGAATGGTATGGACTAAAATTTCCCACAGTCACATATCGAATACCAGTTATGTTGTGGCTGCACTCGGTTCAGCCATCATCATTTCGCTAGACGGGTCATTGTTAATTGGCCAAATGGCGGGGGCGCTTACCGCTGCGGCAGGCGGGTGGTGGTTATTGAATCAAACTCAAAAACGTCATGAGCCACTGGGAAAAGCCAATATGGTGTTCCTGCAGTTACTTTTGGGGGCTATTTTAACACTGGCTTATTTTTACGCAGAAGTTAACTTAATCGCACTGTTACTCATCGCCTTTATCCCGTTTTTATACCCTGTTTGCCAACGGGCTATTGCGATATCAGGCACGACAGCACCTTTGTTACAAAGCATCGTAACCGGAATGATCTCAAGTATTCCCGTATTAATGGCATTATGGCTAGTATGGCCTGAGCAGTCACTCTATTAATGAATATTGGAATATCATGAGACAAGAGCCTGCGTCTTCATTCAAAAAAACGCGTTCTTACTTCAACAAGATTACAAGGCCCGGTTCGACTGTCGAGTTGCAGTTGAAGAATACGCTCCCACGCCGTGCGGCACGCACCGGTTGAACCTGGAATGGAAAAAATCAATGTGCCATTCGCCACCCCGCCCAGCGCTAACGACTCAATGGTTGATGTGCCAATCTCTTCATAAGACAACATTCTAAACAGCTCACCAAACCCTGGAATATCTTTATCCAAAAGCGGTTTGACTGCCTTTGGTGTCACATCCCGCCCTGTGAGCCCTGTGCCACCCGTAGCGATGATCACATCCACCGTAGAATCCGCAATCCATTGAGAGAAAACAGCCCTCAGTAAATAGACGTCATCTTTAACAATTTCGCGTCCCGCAACAACATGATCTGCTTTGGTGATGCACTCGACCAATGTACTACCCGATGTATCGTCCTGAAGCGTTCGCGTGTCAGAAACCGTCAGTACGGCAATCTGAAGAGGTTGAAACGTGGCATCTTTTTTAATGAACAACGCTATCCTCCTGTCATAGACATAAACCTGACAACTTTCTCAGGCTGTTCTTTAAAATGGTGACGTTCAGGCTTTAAGGCCAGTGCCTGGTGGACTGCTTCCTGTAATCCTTGATCGCTGATACCCTTGCGTAGCAGGGGTCTGAGTTCAAATTTGTGCTCATTCCCCAAACACAAGTACAAGGTTCCATCAACAGACAACCTTACCCGGTTGCAGGTTTCACAGAAATGTTGGGATATCGGTGTGATAAACCCTATCTTAAGATCCGTTCCTTCAACTTGTACATAACGAGCGGGACCACCGCCTGGCAT
>OBIY01000117.1_pt1 | contig 33534 bp, 35 predicted proteins | sample 1519841 | NCBI WGS metagenome assembly OBIY01 (sample SAMN03019774, study PRJEB22545) | beach sand metagenome | biome: beach; feature: sea beach; material: beach sand | place: USA: Municipal Pensacola Beach, FL | collected 2010-07-30 | depth 30-40 cm m
GTGGCGCACAGGCAGCGGATAACGCGCTGACTGCGGCAAGCTGGGCGCACTGCAAGAGCGCGACAGCAGCGGCGGTCGAGAGGAGATATCAGGTCTACACCAACCCCAATGGCCCACAAGCAAAAGCATGGCGTGAGCTGTGCTATAGGGCCGACGAGCTAACAGAGGAAGAATGATGGAAGCGCTAAAGGCGCGATTAGGTGAAAATTCGACGTATTTAGGCGCGGCACTGCTGGCCTATATCGGCGGCAAATATGGCCCTGAAATGGCTGAGCAGTTAAGTGAATTAGTGGCGCTGGGTTTCGCCCTGCTGGCTACTTTTCGCGGTGACAAAACGCAATAGAGGACAAACCAATGACAGAGAATTGGCTAAACGACAATTTGTGCTCGTTTGATGAAAAGGTGCGCATTGAGCGCGGCCCCCAGATTATTGAGCTGGATTGCACCGATGAAAACCTGGCCGACGAGGTGACGCACCCCCAGTATAAAATTGGCGGGCGTGATGCGCTGGGCAGGGCTATTCGTGCTGATGAATGCGACACCCCTACAGACACCCGAATGGGCGTGGTCGGCAAAGGCGAAAAGATGGCCTGTGTTGACTGGCGAGCCAAGCACGTCCCGCATCTGTGGAAGATCTACCAGATGCAGGAAACAGACGAGCTGGACGATGACGGTAAGCCGATTAGCCGCTTCATAAAGGTGGCTGAAAAAGAAGGCAAGGACGACGCCATCGCCTTTGCAAAGCAATTAATAGATGGATATCTCCTAGCTTAACATGAGGAATGACTAATGCCTTACATTAACGACAGCATCCTTGACAACCTGTCCAGCATTGCCAGCGTAACCAATCGCCGCGTTGACATCTGTTATACGGCAGAGCCGACCACGTACACCGAGGCGACCAGCACTAACAGTTGTGGCAATAAAACCGGCCTGGCCATGACCGCTTTGGCTGATGGTGCGGTGGATGGACGCAGGGTGTCCACTCCGGCGATCACTGACGGCAGTGTGACAGCAACGCAAACTGCTGGCTGGTGGGGACTTACTGATAACACCAGTGTTCTACATGCGGCTGGCGCGCTGTCATCTTCTCAGGGAGTCACCAGCGGTAACACTTTTACTCTCGATCCCATATCCATAACAAACCGTGACGCAGCTTAATAAGTCTGCGGCTGCCCAATAGATGCCTTTTAGACGGGTGTTTTATCCTGACACGATTGTGCCGGTGGCTGGAGGCGTCGGTAGCCATCTCTATTGGCGAATAAATGTCACCGCGACCGACTCTACCGACGGCTTTAAGGCGCAGATAACTGAAATGGAATACCGTGCTACTGTAGGAGGTGCTGACCAAGCTACCGGGGGCACGGCAACTGCGTCTAGCAATTATTCAACCACGCCCCCGGCCGATGCATTTGATGACTCTGTAACTACCACCTGGGTATCAGCTAATGGTGCGGCTTTGCCACAATGGCTGCGGTACCAGTTTGCATCCGCAGTTGAAGTTGCCCAAATATCTATTACGTCCGGGGATAATGCCGCCAGAGCTGCCCGTGCTCCAAAAGACTTCACAATACAGTTTTCCGATGATGGGTCTAGTTGGACTACTGCACTATCCGTAACAGGCGAGCCAGCTTGGGGCATTACAGAGACTAGGCTGTACACTATTTAGGGTCAGAAAAAATGATCGATATGATTAATTACCTCAAAGACAAGCACTCGCTGACGTTCTCATGATCGCCATTTCCCTAGCCAAAGGCATTGTAGACCGTCACCACGTTATCAGGGTGAGGCAGGCTCAGCACGAAGTTGTCATGCTGGTGGACAACAAGACTATCGTTGTCGAGACACCGGCAGCGGTTAAGGCCGGCTTATCACTGGCAACGCTGGCAGGGCAGGCTCAAAACAATGAAATCGTAACATTTTCATACAGCGGCGAAACGATTAATCTATCGCCTAATCACGCCTGCAAACTAGCAGGCGCATTACTCAAAAAGGCCGATATGGCCGATGATTTTCAGAGGCAAATAGCATGATCGGACGACTTTACACTGTAGCCATAGGCGCAGAGGCTCACACAGACGCAGACACACTGATTGAGATTGCCGCCCCGTCAGATGCTGTTGTATTGATTGAGAGGGCGTATATCTCGCAGTCCTCACAAGACACCAGCGAAAACCTGGCGTGTAAGATTGAAGACATCACCACCACGGGGACGGGAACCACCACCACTGCAAGGCCTCTCCAGGAAGGTGACGCCGCTTTCGGCGGTACGGTTAAGACAAACCTCACAGTAGAGCCCACATATAGTGGTACGGTTTTTATCGAGCAGGGTTTTAATGTGCTGTCAGGTTTTTTATGGACAGCAGCCAGTGAGGATGAAGTTATTACAGTATCGCCGTCCCAATTGATCGGGGTTATGCTAGACGTCGCCCCCGCTGCCAGTGTCAACTTTCATTATGGTTGTACGTTTCGGGCCATCGGCTGACAAGCCGCCAGGCGCGCCGAGCAGGCGCTCCTAAATAATGACTACCCCGGCGTTCATTACTCGGTACAACAGGCGGCGTCGGCTCGGCATTGTAGAGCCCCTCGATTATTTGGGGGCGGGCCACGCGCTCACAGCCACGAGTGTTGAGAGTTTAAGCGAGGTATCCAGCCCGACTGTAGGTCAGATCCACGCGCTGACATCACCTGGCGTTGAGAGCGTCAGCGAGACATCTACTCCGGGGGCAGGGCAAGAGCATGCGTTATTAGCTGTCAGTGTTGAGTCGTCTAGCGAAATATCAACACCGGCCGCTACAGAATCAAACGCACTAATCGCTGATGATGTCCAGAGCGCGTCAGAGCTAACCACGCCAGCGATTGGCCAGGCCCATACATTACTAAATACAAGCGTTGAGAGTGCTAGTGAAATCACGGCCCCGGTATTAACTGCGGGTTCTCATACCCTGTTGGCCGATGACGTTGAAAGCGCCAGCGAGGTTTCCAGCCCAGCATTAGCTCAGGCTCACGCATTAACTGTTGTTTCTGTAGAGAGCAGTTCAGAACTAACCGCGCCATCGGTCGGGCAACTACACGCGCTTGCGGCTAATGACGCCGAGAGCGCTAGCGAGCTAACCGCGCCGGTATTGACTGTTGATGGTGTTGATGCCCTGCTTGCTGATAGCGTAGAGAGCCTAACCGAGCTAACCGAGCCGACAATTGCCCAGGTTCATGTGATAGCGGCAAACGATGTCGAGAGTGCCAGCGAGTTAACACTCCCGACGGTGGATGCTGCGCTGGCCGTTGTCGGTGGTGTGCCGATGCCTGTGTTTAGGCGGAGGGGTCGGAGATAGGCCGCAGGGGGGTGTACCGTCGCTTGGCGGCAGCCCCGGCAACAACCACGGAGAACAGTTTAGGCTTGTCTTTGTGCCAATTAATGAGGGTTTGCCGTGAAACATCGGTGGCTCGGCACAGTTCGGCCAGGCTCTCAAGCCCAGCTTCTTTGCATTGTTCAGATGGCGTCATCGCGGCACCCCTTAAGCGTAGCGTTCCGGTGCTTAGGGTAAGGATAGAACACGTTTTTAATGGTGCTTCCCGATGCGTACAGGTGTAGTGCTAAACGCTCCCTGTAGCCATAAGTGCGTGTCATGTTGTACATGATTGAGCTTTGCTCCATGGTTTCTTTGTCTGGTTTCACGGGGTCGGATCCTTGGTACTGCAGGCCAGCTCAACTGCTGCTGTTATGATATGCGCCCACTGGGTGGCGGCGTAATGCCGGATGTATTTAGATACGCCAACCTCAAGCAAGTCTTGAATCACCTCGAATTGCACGTCAGCAGGCAGGTTTTCTATTGTAGTTTGCAGTGAGAAATTCGACATTTTCTAACCCTCTCAATCTCCCGGAACCCGCCGGGTCGGTACGATTAATATAGTAAAACAGTTTGACATACGCCAATAATTTGTTTTTATGCTTGAATGAATTACAATAACTGGTAATCCATATTACGAGCGGTTATGCGTTGAGCGATAAACATCCAGGCGGTCGCCCTAGTTTGTATTCGTTGGAGCTAGCGGACGCGATTTGTGAGCGATTGGCCGCTGGCGAATCAATGCGATCCATAGGCCGCGATCCAGCAATGCCTGAATGCCGCACACTGTTCCGATGGCTGCGAACGCATGACGAGTTTCGTCAGCAATACACGCTAGCAAAAGAGGAGTCCGCTGACGCATATTCCGAAGATATTGTAGATATTGCCGACAATCTCACCGACGCGCAGGGTAAGTTGATCACCGAGGCTGATAATGTAGCAGTTAATCACGCCAGGCTGCGTATTGAAGCCCGCAAATGGACTGCATCCAAACTCAAACCCAAGAAGTACGGCGATAAGGTCACTCAAGAACACACCGGCGCAAACGGTGGCGCAATCACGCTAATTACACAGGAAATGTCGGACGACGAGGCTGCGCGGATATACAGCGAAAACCTGGCTAAATTGCGCTCCAAGTAATAACCGAGAGTAATGGATAAAAGTAGAGGTATAACGTGGCAGAGATTAATCCAACAGTAGTGGCTAATTCGGGTGATTTTAGTACGCGGACGTACAAATTCGAGCAGCTAGGCAACGGCGATACGACAGCGCCGATTGCTGCGACAGAATATGCTGACAGATCAATCCAGGTGCTCGGCACCTTCGACACAACAACCATTATCGCCGAGGGCAGTAACGATGGCGGCGCGACGTGGGCGCCATTGACCGACTATCAGGATAACGCAATATCGTTTACGGCTGCCGGCTTGGAGGGTGTCGCCCAAGTCACTGGATTGCTGCGAATGCGGGTTACCGCAGGGGGAGCGGGCACAGACGTTGACGTGTACGTGGTCGCCCGTCGCCAGACGCCAAACCGACAATAATCGAGGGATCACGATGGACAAGCAGAACATAGCGAGTCACGTCAAGACCGGCGCGCAGCGGTTGCGCTGGATTACAGAGCTGGCAGACGCGCTCGATGAGATCGGGTCGCTGGAGGCAGCTCAAACGGTTGCTGCGGAGCGCGTGGCTGAGCTGCGGGCTGAGGTGGCGGCATCTGAGGCTGATTTAGAGGCGGCAAAGGAAGCAGTTGCAGAGGAAGAGCGCGCCCTGGGCCGGATTAAGGCGCACCAGGAATCGGAGATCCGCGACCACAAGTCCAGCTTGGATGCGATGATCCGGAACGCCAGAAATCAGGCCGACAGCATTAACAGCGAGGCGCGAGCTAAGGCCCAGGAAATCATAGATCGCGCAAACGCCGAAGCCGCTGACGTGCAGAAAAAGGCAGGCGAGGCTAACGCTCAGATCGAGGGCGCAGCGGCCAGGCTGGCTGAAATCAAGACCGAGCACAAAGCTGTTGTGGACTCAATCGCTGAAGCGCGGGCGGCGGCTGTCGCTGCAATGCGGTCGCTTGCTGAGTAATTATGTACGACGTCGATTACAGGCGGATACTGGAGGAGCGGACTGAGCATCTGGATATGCTCGACCGCGATCCCGTTAGTCTGGCGGCGGCAAAGCAGCACTACAAGACAAGCCCAGCAGACTTTATCAATGACTGGGGTATGACCTATGATCCGAGGCGCATTGATACCGGCGAACAGGCCAATGTCCCGTTTGTGTTGTGGCCCCGGCAGCGCGAATACGTTGACTGGGTGGTTAACCGGCTCGCGGATGGAGAGCGAGGACTAGTAGAGAAGTCTCGTGATTGCGGCGTGACGTGGCTATCGGTAGGGATTGCTGTCGCGCTGTGGGGTTTTCGTCCCGGCGCGGCGGTGGGTTTTGGTTCACGAAAAGAAGACCTGGTTGATAAGTTAGGCGATCCTGACTCAATTTTTGAGAAAATCCGCCATTTCATTGCGCATGTGCCAGCGATTTTGCTGCCTGACGGCTACGATCCCGCTAAACACAATGCGTATATGCGGATTGTATCGCCCGAATCCGGATCGAGCATTACGGGTGAAGCTGGCGACAACATCGGTCGGGGCGGAAGGAAAACCATATTTTTTGTCGATGAGGCGGCTTTTATTGGCCACCAGGCGGTAGTCGATAAAGCGCTATCGCAGACGACTAACTGCCAGATCGACATTTCGACGTTCAATGGCCCTGGTAACGAGTTTTACAAAAAATGGCAGCGATTCCGGGGTACAAAGCGCCACTTTGTTTTCGACTGGCGCGATGATCCGCGCAAAGATGAGGCGTGGTATCAGGCGCAGGTTGCAGAGCTAACCGAGGAGGCAGTTGCCCAGGAGATCGACCGCGATCCGCTGGCATCGGCCACAGACGCATTTATCCCGGCCAAGTGGGTCAAGGCCACAATAGACGCGCATCTTAAGCTCAAGTTCGAGGCGTCGGGCATCAAAGCGGCCGGTTTCGATCCGGCCGACACCGGAGATGCAAAAGCGCTGGTTTTTCGTCACGGGCCTGTAATCAAGGGCGCCAATCAGCTCAAGCGCGGCGATGTCACGCAAGCGCTGCCCTGGGCGTTCGATTTAGCGGAGCGTCAACGAGCGTCAGTTTTGGCGTTCGACGGCGACGGGATGGGCGCACCGACAATCAAAACCTATCTAATGAGCGCAGCGGCAGACGGCATGCAGGTGGCCGAGTATCGCGGATCTGGAGAGATTGAGGATAAGGGGAAGCCCTACATTAAGGGTGGCGCAAAACGGACAAACGGCGATGCGTTTCAAAACTACCGCGCCCAAACATGGGTATGGTTTCGGGATCGTTGCGAAAGAACATACAACGCGGTGCGTCAAGCAGAGGCCGGGGGTGTTGTCAATGCGAGCCCCGACGAGCTAATCAGCATATCGAGCGAATGTGAGGAGCTGGACAACCTGGTCGCGGAGTTGTCACAGCCGCGCAGGGTCTGGACGAACAACGGCAAGCTGGCGGTTGAATCAAAGAAATCGATGATGGCGCGCAATGTTCAATCGCCCAATCTCGCGGATGCAGCAGTCATCGCAATGAGCGTCCGGCGGGTCAAGACTCCGGTACGCGACAGCATCATAAACAGGTACGTGCCGCATCGTGTGGCGGATAGGGCGGTGGGGTACTAATGAGCGACGCGACAGTTGTGGTAATAGATGATTTGACCGATGAGCAGATAGAAGAGCTGCGCAAGGAGGTCGAGCGAGAGGAGGCCGAGCGCGCCGCCCGCCTGGATCTGTTGGGCGTATCAATCGCTGGCCTGCGGTCTGAGGCGATTGAGGCGAGGGCGTCATCCGGCATTGAGGATGAATGGCGTGAGGACGAAGAATTCTACGAAGGAATCGATGAGCGCAACCGGACAGAGAATAAAGCGTGGCAGAGCAAGCCCCCCGGCCGCGTAGAGGCATCGCCCACGGGTAACGGGTCAACGCTGTTTCTGAATATTACCGGGCAATACTGCGATAGCGCGGCGGCCAGCCTGGCTGATATGTTGCTGCCGACCGATGATAGCGCATGGTCAATTAAGCCAACCCCAGTGCCGTCTATGGTCGCTATTGCAGATGGCAATATCCCAGATAACGTTAACGAAGCGTTACTGGCGGCGGCTGGCGGTGATCCGGTCGCAGCGAACGAGAAGGCAACAGAGGTTGTTAAGCAGGCTCGGGCGGAGATTGAGAAAGCGAGGGAGGCGTCAGAGGCGGCGGAAAAGCGCATCAAAGACTGGCATGTTGAATGTCAACTTACGAGTGAGCTGCGGAAGGTTATCGAAGATTCGTCGCGCATCGGATCAGGCGTTATAAAGGGGCCAATCCCTGAGTCGGTAACTCGTGTCGCGTACAAAAATAATGAACTTGTCCAGGAGCAGTACATACAGCCGGCATCCAGGGCAATAAGCCCTTGGTCGCTATTTCCGGCGGCAGGGTGCGGCGAAAGCATTCACGATGGCAGCTATATATTCGAGAGGGACTACATTTCCGCCAAGCGCCTCAAGCAGGTCATCGAGGGAGATGGGCACGGGTATATTGAGTCGCAGGTGTTGCGGGTTATCGAGGAGGGGCCAAGCGAGGCGACGAAGGAAGCCCCAAGCTCCCCGGATATAAACACCCAGCAACAGAAAAAGGACAAGTTGTACGAGATTTGGTATTTCTACGGAGAGATACCTGCGAAGGATTTGGAGGCGGCAGGCTGCGAATGCGACGAGGATATGGCTAATGCGCATGTTGTGATGGTCAACAATCGCGTTATCAAAGCGGTGGTTAATCCGCTGGATGATGGGGAATTCCCCTATGACGTGATGGTATGGAAGCGACGATCAAGTATGCCCTGGGGGACTGGCGTTGCAAGACTAATTCGCACGGCGCAACGGGTTATCAATGGCGCTGCACGAAACCTGATGGACAATGCTGGCCTGAGCGGCGGCCCGATGTGGGCGTACAACCCTGGGCTGATAAGTCCTATTGACGGGCAGCCCGAGCTGGCCCCGCGAAAGGGCTGGATAGCTAATGAGGATGCGGACGTTTCGGACATTGAGGGCGCGTTCACATTTTTCAACATGGATATGCGCGTCAATGAGCTGATGTCGATCATTCAGTTGGGGATGAAATTTGCCGAAGATGTTACCGGACTGCCGATGATTATTCAGGGGCAGATGGGTGCCTCATCGCCCGACACGTTGGGTCAGACCGAGATACTAAATAACAACGCATCAACAGTTCGCCGCAGGATAGCCCGGTTGTTCGATGATCTGGTGACTGAGCCGCACGTCAGGCGTTATTACAGGTATCTGCTTGAGTACGGCGAAAATGACGACGAAAAAGGCGATTTCACGATTGACGCAAGTGGATCGAGCGGCTTGGTGGAGCGCAATATCCAGAAACAGCAAATTATTGACCTGGGCCGCCTTGTTATGAATCCTGCTTATGGAATTGACCCGAAGAAGTGGGCCAAGGAATACCTGAAGGCAGAGAAGTTCGATATTGAGCTGTTCGAGTACGACGACGAGGAGTGGCAAAAGATTGTCGCGGCTATGTCCCAGCCTGGCGCTAATGATCCTCGAATGCAGATCGCGCAGATGAAGATGCAGGCGGATATGCAGCAGGCACAGATGAAGGCGCAGCTTGAAACCGATAAATTGCTACAGAAGGACGAGGCGCAGGCGCGAGAGCACGAGCACGAGCGTCAAATAGCCTCCATGGAGCAGGCTTTCCAGGAAGAAATGCAAAGGCTGAAGATGGCCGGCGTCAAGGACAACATTCTTGATGAGTCCAAGGTCCGCATTAATGAAACTGTAATGCGATTAAGAACACAAAAAGAGCTTGCCGGCATCAGGCAGGTAGCGAGGCCAGAGGTGGAACCTGTTGGTCGTGCTCCCCCCGGGCAGGCGTTTGAGAGGTAGATATGTCAATAATTCTAGGTGCGAATGGTCGCAAGCTGGCAACAACCCATCATTCAAGGGTTGCTATATCGGGTTCAGATGATGGCGAGACTTGGCGCTACATAAAGCCAGATGATGTCCCTGAATGGATCAAAGACGAGAGGGTGATGGCAGATATTGTCAGCGGCTTGATAGTCAGTGAGCACGAAAACGGCCCGTATTATTTCGGCGAGGTGATCCATTGAACATCAGCGGAGCCGACAGGCAGTCGCCACTATATGCAAAGCTGATCGAGGATATTGACGGCAAGGTGGCCACGCTGCGAGCGAGCAACGACCGCGACCACGACGAGATTTCAACCGCCAGAATCCGTGGGCGCATCGCTGAATTAAAGGCGTTGCGCAATCAACTAACCAGTGAGCCGTCAATGACCGCTCAGAATTACACCGACCCTTATGCGTAGCGCCGGAGGCAGTATGAGCAGCGAAGTAGCAGAAACCGAAGTGGCAGAAAGCGAAGACCAATTAGACGAGGCGGTGAATCTGGCACAAGAGCAGGCGGAATTTGACGCCGCGTTTGCTGGCGAGACGCTGCCTGCTAAAGCCGAGGAGCAGGCCGCCGAAGATGAAGCCAGCCCAGACGCCCCGGAGGCCGCCGAAGATGAGCCAGACCTTGAGGCGCAAATGCTGGCAAAGCTTGAAGAAAAGTTTGCTACCCGACTGCGCAATATCGAAGGCAATCTGGGCGGGCTGAAAAGCCAGTTAATCAGCATCAAGGAAAAGCCTGCTCCTTCTGGGCGGGATGAAAGCGTAGATGCCAGGCAGGCCGCCCTGGATAAGATAATGTCCGGCCAAAAAATGCAGGAGCTAAAGGAATTTCTGCCAGAGACGTATGACGCCATAGCAGAGGCATTTCAAGCGATTGGCGTAGCGGGGGGCGCGAGCGACGTTGACGCGATCCTCAATGAGCGCCTTGCCGAGATGCAGAAACAGAATCAAGCCCTGACCAGCGAGGTTGCCCACGAAGCCCGGCAAAAAGCCCAGCTTGACGTAATGTTCCCTGGTTGGGAGGATGATGTTCAAACGCAAGAGTACCGCGATTGGCTTGCGCTCCAGCCCCCTGAGTTCATCGACAAAGCAGTACATAGCACCAAAGTAAGCGACGCTGCTGAAATTCTTGCCGCATGGCAGGAGAAGAAAGAAGCCTCGCGCCCTGATCTGACCGCTCAACGCCGCCAGAAGAAGCAGGCCAATTTGGCCCGTTCAATCGCCCCCACAAAGGGGTCAAAAACACCCGCGCCTGCGGCGCAATTAACCGAGCACGAGGAATTTCTGGCAGCGTTTAACGGTAATTAGCGGCCAGTAAAGGAGAAAGCATTATGGCTACACAAGCATATACAACCGAAACCCCCCGCATTGGGGCGCTTAAAGGGGAGATACTGAAACACGCGGTTCCGCGTCTTGTTCTCGGTATTTCCGGCTCACAGAAGAAGATGGGCAAAAACCAGTCCGACACCGTTATTTATCGGCGATGGGTTCCGTATGGTGGCACGGCTGGCACCGCTGCCGGGACAAACACATGGAGCGTTACCGCTGTCAATCATCAGGTGAACGAAGGCGTTACCCCGACGGCAGACACCCTCGCCCCGGACGATGTTTCTGTTCAGCTTCAGCAGTACGCTTGTCTGTATTCCTATACCGACAAGGTTGCGGATCTGTACGAAGATAAAATTCCGACAGAGATGAAAACGCAAGCCGGCGAGCGAATGGGCCTTGTGCGCGAGATGATCGACTACGGCGCACTCAAAGGCTGCACCAATAAGTTCTATGCCGGCGGCACCAGCCGAGCCACAGTTGACGAGGCTGTATCCCTTGGTATGTTGCGCAAGGTTTCCCGGTCTATCCTGGGCAATCGCGGCGATTTGGTAACAAGCGTCCTGAAGGCGTCTGCTGACTACAACACTGCCCCCGTTGAGGCTGCGTTCCTGGTGTTCTGTCACACGGACTGCGAGCATGATGTTCGAGAGCTGCCAGGTTTTAAAGCCTGCTCCGAGTACGGGTCAATGAAGATGCTACACCCCATGGAGCTTGGCTCAACGGACAGGTATCGGTTTATTGTCAGCCCTGAGCTGTCGTCCATTGTTGACTCTGGCGCTGCGGTTGGCTCTACCGGCCTCCTGTCTAATGGCGGCTCCAATATCGACATTTACCCGTATGTGGTGGTTGCTAAGGACGCTTGGGCGAATGTTGCGTTGCGCGGCATGGACTCATTCGATCCCATTCACATTCCTTGCCATCAAAAGGACAAAAACGACCCTCTGGGACAGCGCGGTTACATTGGCGCGAAGTTCTATAGCGCCGCGTTTGTTCAAAATGATGGATGGATGGCGATTATTGAGGCAGGCGCGTCTAACATCTAACGCATTAACACGGCCCCTGCGGGGGCCCTCCCGCCAGGGAGCTTTTAGGAGATCATTACCATGAGCAATCTCACCAACGGAATTGACATCACTCTCGTATCGGGAGCGCTGACCACCGCTGGCGCGGAAACCGTTTACGACACCACTGTAGCGATTACTGCGCTGATTGACGGGAAGTTCAATACGGTTGCAACCATCACAGATGGGGCCACCCCCACCACTGATGGCAATACCGGGAGCGCATTTACCCCCGTTCTGCCAGACCAGATAAGTGTTTTTGTGTGGGGCGTTGACGCATCGGACACCGTTACCTTGTATCAAGGCACCGTGACCGACGTTGACGGCGACACCGACACACCTATCGACTATCCCACGTTCCCTGTTCTGCCTGCTGGCGTTGCGCCATTTGGTTACACCATCATGCAAACTGATGGCACCAGCGCTGCTGCTGGCCTTCGACCGGGTACGGACAACTGGAATGCCACCGGCCTGACGGTTACCACTGTTAATTGTGGCGCATTGCCGTCGCGTCCCGTAATTAGCTGATCGGGGCCCTAAACAACTTACCCGGCCCTTCGGGGTCGGCATATTACACATGAGGGTATTCCTATGTTGACGTGGAAAAAAATTAGCGAGCTGTCTATCACCAAGCGGCTTCGCTTCGGCAAAAACGCGGAAATGGTTATTGAAAACACTGACGGCACTAAAAGCACTGTTAGTATCGACGAGCTGGCGAAGCTGGATGCGTCGTCTCAAGTTGAGGTATTGACTGAGGCAGCAACGCTGACTGCCGGGGATTCCGGCAAAACGCTGATACTGAACTCGGCAACAGAGTTTGCTGTTACGCTGCCCGCGCCTGCTCTCGGGCTGCGGTATAGGGTTGTCGTATCTGCTGCCCCGGTTGGCGCTTCGTACACTGTTGTCACCAACGGCGGCGATAACCTGATTGATGGCAGCGCCACGGTTGCCGGCCTGGTGGTTGCGGCGGCAAACGAGGACACCATCACCTTCACTGCCGGAGCTGCGCTTTCTGGCGACTGGGTGGAGCTGATTAGTGACGGCACCAACTGGTTTGTGTCCGGCCAGGCAACCGCATCGACCGGCATTGCATTTACTGCAACCTAAACCCCTATGGCTAACCCCCTAACCCTCATGGCTAGCCTCTTACCGCTAGCCTGGGGGCGGGCTTCAAGGATACAACTATGACTGCAAAAAAGAACGACACCGAGCGAGAGGAGATCATTGAGGCGAACAAGGAGTTGTTTGCTGCCAACGAGAAACTAAACGCCGAGCTTGCAGAGGAGAGGGAGGCTCACGAGCGACAAATGGCGGAAATGAGAGCCGAGATTGATGCGCTTATCGCCAAAAGCGTTCCTGCGTCTACGCCCGAACGACACGACGCGATGGAAGTGGATCAGGTCGACAAAGGCAGCGCCGACTTTGACGATGATGGCAACCTGATTAAGCCGATTCTTGGCGAAGTCAACGACCCCATCATTCAGGAAAAGATTGCGATGGAGAAGTTTATGACCGATGAGCTTGTGGTTAATATCCAGGGCTCCCCCGATATTCGCCATTCAAAAACCTTTTCTATCGCTGTCAACGGTGATGTTGAGGTGTTTACGACCGGGGAAACCAAGACGGTCAAGCGGAAGTTTGTCGAAGGGCTGTGCCGGGCCAAAAACGTCGCTTACACCAATAGAGAGGTGGTTGACGAAAACGGCGTCAAGAAGTTTGTTTACGACCCAAGAAGCGGCCTCCGGTTTGGCTTTTCGGTTATGAGCGACCCGCACCCGCGAGGCCGAGACTGGCTTGAGCACACCCTGAGACAGCAGTAATGAATTACTTGCAGCTCGTGCAGCGGTTGCGGCAGGAAACCAACTACGCGAATACCGGCCCTGTAGCAGTAACCGGGCAGACTGGTGATCACGCCAGAGCGGTTTCCTGGATTGCCGACGCCTACACTGAGCTGCAAAACCGCCACCCCTGGCGATGGTTGCGCGAGGGCTTCACGCTAACCACTGTGTCTGGCGACGGAGAGTACGCGGCATCAGACGCGATAAGCGACTCCAGCACCACCAGCATATCGCGATTTAGCGCCTGGCATGCAGATGACGCCTTTAATCCTCCAAAGTGCTACCTTCAATCAGCAGGAGAGGGAGCGGCTTACTGGCTAACGTATATCCCGTGGGAGCAGTACCGGACAATCTATGACATCGGGACATATTCTGATGCCTCGCCATCCCATATCACGGTAGACCCGGACGACAACCTCGTGCTGGGGCCCGCTCCTGATGACACGTATGTGATTAAGGGTGAGTATCACAGGTCGCCGCAAACCCTTTCCGCAAACGCGGACACACCGGAAATGCCGTCACAGTTCCACATGATTATTGTGTATCTGGCCATGGAGGATGCAGGCTTTTTTGATGCGGCTGACGACATCATTATGCGAGGCCGGAGGAAGTGCAGGCGTCTGCTGCGCCAGCTTGAGATAAATCAGGGGCCGGTGCTCCGCATGGCTGGGCCTTTGGCGTGAGAGCAAAGCAGCGAACGGCTTATGTTGACCTGAAAGGCGGCATAGAGCTTTCTGTGCCGGCGATTAGTATACCGCCTGGTGCAGCGTTGTTTTTGGTCAATTTCGAGCCGGAGCTTAATGGCGGATACCGTCGAATAAATGGCTATGAGCGCGTTGATGGGCGCGCAGCGCCATCTGATGCTGTGTATTACACGGTAGGCGTTGCTGATGCGTCAGGAATCTCGGTTGGCGCGACGCTGACCGGCGGCACGTCTGGAACCACGTCTGAAGTGATCGCAAAAGATGGCAACACACTCGGCGTTACCGATCTTTCAGGGGCCGGCTATACCTTATCCGAAGCGGCAAACGGGACAACCATTTCGGCGGTAGAGGCGCAGGGAGGGAATGACGACCAAGACCTTGATAATCAGTGGCAGCTACTTGCCGAGGATTACTACCGCGACCTGATAACAGCCGTTACAGGGAGCGGCGACATATTGGGCGCGGTTCAGTATGGCGCAACAAAGTACGCGTTTCGATCCGATGGCTCTAATACGGTGATGTATAAATCATCAGCCTCTGGTTGGACTGCGGTTACGTTTTTTCATCTTCTGCGGTTTGATAGCGGGGTTACTGGCGCGGATGCCGATCTTGTGCCAGGAGCAACAATAGATGGCCAGTCGTCAGGTGCCACTGCCACGATTAAGAGTATTGTTCAAAACGCTGGAGCATGGGACGGGACGGCTGCCGGATACATGGTGGTGGATGTCACTAGCGGCACGTTTCAGGACGCAGAAAACATCCGCGTCGGCGGCGTTAACAAGTGCGTGGCGGATGGTGCCAATTCCGCGATAACGCTATCGCCAGGCGGGAAGTTCCAATTTGTAGAGCACAATTACTATGGCAGCTCCGATACCAGCTATCTTTATGGTTGTGACGGCGTTAATTTCGCTTGGGAGTTCGACGGCGAAGTGCTTACGCCAATCCTTTTTCCGGGCTCCACAAACCCCAGCTACAACACGCCAAAATACATAGAGGCGCACACCACACACCTGTTCCTGAGCTTCCCTGGAGGCAGGCTGGCGCATAGCTCGCTTGGCACCCCTTTGGTGTTTAGCGGTCTGATGGCGGCGGCGGCCTTTGGTCTGGGGGCGGAATGCACCGGGCTTGAGTCCAGGGCCGGTCAGGTTTTGGCTATTTATACGCAGGACGGTAAAACCTATGGTCTGTACGGAACAGATGTAACCAACTGGGATATGAAGGTCATATCGGAATCCTTTGGCGGCAAAGACTACACAGTTCGATCGTTAGGCACAGTATTCGCCATTGACGACCAGGGTATTGTTCCTCTGGAGCGAGTTCAGGCGTATGGTGATTTTGAGGGGGCGACGGTTTCAAGATCCGTGCGGCCTATACTTGACCAGTATTCAGATTCGATTGTTCAGGCGTTCACGGCAAAAGATCGCAACCAGTACCGCGTTGCGTTTAGCGACGGCACTATCTTGGTGATGTCTGATGATCGCGCTGTAGGCGGGAGCAATTATGCTTTTTCGACGCTACAGTATCCCGATATTCCTACATGCTTTTCTGACAACAGCGACGAAAGCGGCAACCAGGTCATACTGTTTGGCGATTCCAGCGGCTTCGTTTATCAAGCGGAAAAGGGCTACACCTTTGACGGCGACGAGATCGAGAGCGTCTGCAAGCTTGCGTTCATCCATGCTAATTCGCCAAGCAACGAAAAACGGTGGCACAAGGTTTATACGAATATAGAGGCCGAATGGCCAATATCCACAATGAAAATCAAGTGGGAAACCAATTATGCAACACCGCATAAGCCGATATTCGCCGGCGTAACCCCTGACATCAAGGGCGGTGGCGGATACTTCGACGTAGACAACTTTGACCAAATTTACTTTGATGCGGAGCAGTTTAGCTCGGCTTACAATAGGCTTTCCGGGCGAGGGTATAACATCTCTATCCTGTATTACGACAAATCGAAATACACCAGGCCATTTGTGTTGGAGTCGGTTGAGCTGACGTATTTTGCCGGACGAGAAAGAAGAGGGTGATCGATGGCCAATGACTTCTATAACCCGAACGAAGATTTTACACCTTACGACAAAGTAAGGAGTCAAAATTTTGACGATGAGTTTGCGCTGGTTGCTGCGGGCTTTGACAAGCTGCCTGGCGAGGATGCTTTAAATAGCGGCAATTCAAATTTTGTCGTCGCCGGAGGAACGGCTGACGTTATCACGGCAGCTATGCCGACAACGCTTACGACGCTAACCGGCAAGGATGGCTACCGGGTCAGCTTTAAGGCATCTGCAAACAACACGGGGGCGGCAACGCTTAACGTGGATTCGCTGGGGGCAAAAGCCTTAACAGGTCTGGGCGGCAGTGCGCTGGCAGCAGATCACATTGTATCTGGTCGCATCTATGACGCGATTTACCACGAAACCGACGATGAGTTTGTGCTGGTAAACGCCGACACGTCGGCTGCGGCAACATCGGCGGCAGCCTCGGCAGCCTCGGCAGCAGCGGCGGCAACATCTGAGGCAAACGCAGCGGCGGACGAAGCCACTGTGGCGGCTGCAGTGGCAGACATACAGGGGCGCCAAACGCTGTTTGTCCCGGCCATTGCCATGGTATCGACGCTGACGGACGGAGCGACCAGGGGCGTCATTGAGGTGGGCACAGACAGGCCAACCGTCAACACGCTGGATTTTGACTCAACAGCGGACGAAAAAGCCCAGTTTTCGGTACAGATGCCGAAGGGCTGGGACGCCTCGACCGTTGCCGCGCAGTTTCTTTGGTCGCACCCGTCAACAGCCACCAACTTTGGCGTGAGGTTTTTTATTCAGGCGGTCGCGCTTGATGATGGCGATGCAATGAATACAGCATTTGGCACGGCGGTAGGCCATACAGCGGATGTCGGCGGAACGACAGACGACATTTACGCCACGCCGGAAACCGGGGCGATCACTATAGCTGGGACGCCATCGAAATCTGACTGGGTGGTGTTCCAGGTTTACCGCGATGTCTCGGACGCTGGCGATACGCTGGCAGTGGATGCACGACTGCATGGCGTTTCGATCTTCTATGATATTGATGCGTATTCGGATGACTGATGAGTATTAGGCTTACGCGATTAAACGGTTTTGCCGCAAAGGCCAGAAGCCTTCCTGATTTTATTTATGTCCGAAATAGTGATGACATTCATGTCCTTGATGCCTCAACACTGGACACAGTAAAAACCCACTCAACCATTAGCGCTGGCAACGTAAATACAGGCGATCCCCCATCCGGGCTGACGGTTTCGCCGGACGGGTCAATGCTTCTTACTAGCGGGGCGCTGGGTGTCGGCGTGTATGACGCCTATGACGGAACGGAACTGCATTTTTACTCAAATACAAATGACCAGCGCCCGGCTATGTCCGCAGACGGCGCGTATATTGCTTATGCCGAAGGGCTCGGAGCCAACACGCGAATAGTTGAAACATCAGGGTGGACGGAGTACGCGAGCTTCGATCCAGTCCTGAGCAGTGGCGAGGTGTACGCATTCTCAAATGACGGTTCAAAGCTGGCCATTGGAGATCAAAATGGCGACTTCAGGATATTTAACACATCCGATCAAACCGCATACAGCAACGCGCTCGCGCTGAGCTTTAGCGTGAGGTCAATAGCTTTCTCGCCAGACGACTCTGAAATTGCTGTTGGCCTCCGACAGAATGCAGTCAATCAGCTGAACATTATGACTGTCGCCGCGTCAATGACCAGCGAAAGCGTTGCCGGAGTAGAGATTGGCGATGACATAACGGACGTTGTTTACTCCCCTGACGGGGCGGTGCTTTACTGTTTTTCGGGCGCGCAAACAACAGCAGCAGTAGAGCGCTTCAGCACGTCCGGGTACTCTTCGTTGGGGGTGCTCGCAGACGACAACCTGTCTCAACCCCTTGCTAGTGGCGCGGTGTCAGAGGGCGGCGAGATTATTTGCTACTGGACAGAGTCCGGGGCTAGCGACAGCGGATCAACGCTCACAAAGAACCTGGACACTTTGGTAAACAACGCAAGTCCGCCTTTTGCTGGCGGGTATGCCATCGCATTCAGCAGGGGTAATTAATGAGATATGTCTTAGTAAAAAGCAATGCGATAGTGCGATCACGGCAATTCGATACGGCTGCGCCAACCTTATCGTCAAACAAGGGTGAGTGGCTGCCGGTCGCGGAAACCGCACCCCCGATATACGACCCTGAAGTAGAGCGCATTGAGGAGGTGTTAACGATCAATGGAAACATTGTAAACCAGTCATACACTATCGTCCCTATCCCGCTAATCAATGTAAAGCGGGCAAAGCTGGCTGAATTAAAAGCCGAGCTTTTATCTCGCATGGGTGCCGTTATGCCTGGCCTTTCAGATGAAGGAACGCTGGAGATTGTTATTGAGTTATGGCGTTCTATCGCTCCAGCAGCCAGAAACCCAACAAGCGATATGGCGACAGCGATCAGTATTTTGGTGGCCTGGCGCAGCGCCAAGCAGGCGATCAATGCGCTGGCGACACAGGCAGGGGTGGCGGCATATAATGTAGTCACAGACCCGGCCTGGCCATAGGGAGGCAATATGACCGACTTTCAATCGCAGTTAAATAATTTCTACCAGACAAGCCTTGGTCGAGACGCTGGAGCAGAAGGCAAGAGTTACTGGCAGGGCCAATACGATTCAGGAATGGGTCTTGATGAGATACAGAAAAGAATTGCCGACTCCAAAGAAGCAAAAGGCATACTAAGCACGACTGCCACTATGGCCGACATGCCAACAAAAGCACAGGTCAATGATAGTCGCAGCCAGGTTTACAACGGTGTTAGCCTGAATGAAGATAACAGCAACTTCAATCAATGGTATGCCGAGAAAGTGAAATCTGGCCAGGGGTATTATGGGCCTTCCGGGCAGGCGATCATGGATGCGGCTACTGCGTCAGGCGATCCTGCCCGGATAGCGGCAGCTCAGAAGCTCAAGCAGGGGCAGCACGGAACCGGGCACGGCTGGGCTATTAATGGGGGTGATGCCCCGGAAATGCCGCCAGAGGGCCAGCAGCTTACCGGAGCCAAGGCTTACGGATACGACCCTACGGGTTACAAAGCGGCGGCACGAGCAAAGGCGCACGGATATGCAGCGCCGGGCGCGGCAGACACCACCGGATATGACCCGGTGATGCAGAGTATGACTGATGAGCAGCGATCCGCTTACCAGTTGGCTCAGATTACCAGCCAGGACTCGCCGTATATGCGCCAGGCCAGACTGAGCGGCTTGCAGCAGGCGAACCAGCGCGGATTGCTAAACAGCAGCATAGCGTCGGGGGCGGCTGAAGCAGCAGCAATTCGTGCCGCAGCCCCGTTCGCTCAACAAGATGCAGGGCAGGAGTTTGTCGCAGAGCGTGATTTTGCCAATGCGCAAAACCGGGCCAGCGAATTTGGTGCATCTGCTCAAAACACAGCTGAACTTCAAGCGAACCAGTTTGAGGATCAGGCGCGGCGGTTTGGGGCGCAGGCAGAGAACGTGTCTGAGCTGGATTTTGCGCGGCGAACTGACAACGCTGAACGGTTTACAGCGACCGCGATCAATCGAGCAGGGGAGTTTTACGCAAACGCGCAGAACACAGCAGAGATCACCAACGCCAACAATGAACTACGGCTGGCGCTGGCAGAGTTTGACGCGGATCTTGGCAACTACCGAACCGATGTCCAGAGACAGACGGCATTGGATCAGCTTGGTTACAATTTGTTTACTACAGCCATTCAGAGTGGCGTGTTTAACAATGCAGAAGCCGTGGCCGGGTATTACCAGACCGTCTCGGGCTTATTCCCCGACCTTGGCATTCAGTTTGTGGCTGATGCCGCAGACGCGGTGCCGCAGAGCTTTATTCTATAACCATGAACCGCACTATAAGCCCTTTCGCCTTCACTGCTTATAGCCAGCCGTCATCGCCGGCTCAAAGTCAGCAGAGGCCGTCATCTGGCGGGACAACGCCAAGTTATGTTAGCCCGGTGTCAAAGCTGGTCACATCGCCTGGCGGTATAACCGGCACGGGGATAGCCGAGGGTTACAACAAGGCTTATGACTTCGCCACCGGCTGGGAGGGTGCGCCTGGCACTAATCTGGCAACGGGCACGAAGTCCAGCGGCACGTTTGGCGGCTCAAACATCGGGAACGTGGCGGCTGGGTATGCCGGCGGGAAGATAGCCGGAGAGCTTTTTGATGGCCGGGGTTACTCAGAGCTTGCCGGTTCTTTGGGCGCAAGCCTGGGTTATGCAACCGCGCTCGGCGGAACCGCAATCGGTGCGCAGGCCGGAGCAACCTTTGGGGCGTTTGCTGGCCCCGTGGGCGCCATAGCCGGGGCGGTGCTTGGCGGTGCTTTGGGTTCGGTGATGGGTGGCGGAACGGAGGATTACCGCTTCCGCACCTATTCTGGTGAGCTGGGCAGCAGTCATTCAAGCATTAATACAGAAAGGGCGAGTCAGGCGGCGTCTGACAGGGCGCTCATTAAGGCCCGAGATCCGTCAATGGAGACATGGCGAACAGACTACAAAGCCAAGCCGGTTAAGGCATACAACGATTTTCAAATTGGCAATACGTTTGACTGGGCGCAAAAGATCAACGCCAAGACCATAGACAAGAATTATGCGTCATTCGACGGCCCCTTCGGATCCTATACGGTGGGGCATATTGACGACCTTTCCGATAAGGGCAAGTTCGCAAAGCAGTGGGTCAGCTCTATCGAGCAGCTTGACAAGGCGGTTTCCGGCCTGCTTACAGCGGAAGAGATAGCCATGGCGAAGGAAGGATTAAACGGGTCGGTGCAGGCGTCGCGTGAGTGGCACAACAAGGCCGGCGCGGCGCTGGCCACAAACAACATGATTGCTGACCGATACGCACAGATATTCCAGCTGGCAGGGCGGGACGACCTGTATCAGCAGCTCGTAGATGGCATGGAGCGCACCACAGAGGCCAATAAGGAGAACGGGGGACGGGCGAACGCGGCAGAGGTATTGGCCCAAATACTGGGCGGTCAACAGCAGACAGGCGGAGCTGGGCAGTTCCGGGTCACGCGAGAATCACCAACAGCGCCAACATTCCGTAGTCGCGGACTGCTTGGCGGGGGCATCACTCGACCGCAGGGCGAGATACTGCCAGCAATGAGGGCTCAATATGTTTGATTTGGTCAGCGGACTGACAAATTTCGTCAGTGATATTGCCGGCGGTAATGATATTATCGCTGATGCTGTTAATGGGGCATTATTCGGCGCGGTTACAACCGCCCTGGGCGGCGGCGATATTCTGGAGGGCGCAGCATGGGGCGCAGCCGGTAACGCCTTGGCCGGAACTGGCGATGACGGCATATTTGGGTCGCTTACCGGCGAGATCGGCGGCGGTATTGCCGGATATGGTATAGATAAAGCTATGGGCGGTAGCGGGCTTCTGGGGGCCGCTGGCGGGGCTTTGCTTAAAAGCATGGATGATAAGTTTACGGAAGGGAAAAGCGCCCCTGATACAACCCAGAGCGATGCGCCACCTAAATCAATGGACGACCTGCTTCATACCGGGGTTTCGCCGGAGCCTGAGCAGGGCTTGCTAGAGCGGCTAGGGCTTCAGACGGTGGGCGGTGATGGCACACTGCTTGGAAAAACCCTTGTTGGCGCTGCCGGGGCTTACGGGCAATCCATGGAGGCGGAAAAGCAACAGGAGCGCACGGCGGAGCTGTTAGAGAAGCGCGACGAAAATCAAAAGGAGCTTGACGAGCGATTCAAGCAGCGCAATATAGCTGCATTTAGCGGAGGATCACCGCTGGTTATCAGGAATGGGTGAAAAGATGAAGGAAGGTAATACCGCTAAAAGCCCGCAAGGGCCGAGCATCAACAAGGCATCCCCTGAGCAGAATGACCTGCTTGAACGGATAGTCGTCAACGCCATGCGGGTTATTGGGTCTGAGGAGCATGGCGCGTCCGTGGATGGCATTCTGTCGTCTGGCCAGAGTGCCGGCGAAGGGCTGGCAAACGGCATTACCTATGTATTGCAGTCGGTGGTTGGTGGATTGCAGAAAAAGGGCGTGGACGTTACGCCAGAGATCATTATGAGCGAGAACGGCGCAGCCTCGCAGGTGGCGCAATTACTGGTGGCTCTAATCGGCGCAAGTGGCAAGGATATTAGCCGCAACGAAATACAGCGCGCCATTGAGGTTGGCATTCAAAACTTTGCCACCAAGCAGCGGCGCGATGCTCGCGGACAGCAGGAAATGCCCGCTAACGAACAGCAAGGGGCGCCTGCCGCCCCCCCGCAGGAAGAAGTTGCGCAACCTGGTCAAAGGCCGGGCTTGCTGGCATAGGAGGAGATCATGGCATTAGGGGCATTGCTATCAGGCGGCGCGGCTGGCCTGATGAAAGGCTGGGACGACAATCGAGAGGCCGCCAAGCAAGAAGCCGCCGAGCGATTCGCGATAAAGCTGGAGAACACGCGACACGCAAACAATATGTCTGTCGCCAGGCAGGAGAAAGACTGGGATGATGAGCGGGCCAGGGCGAAGGGCTTGCTAGACCAGCAAACAGCGGCAGCAGATCGAGAATTTGAAGCAGAGCAAAACCGGCTTGATCGAACCAGCCGAGAGAGGGCGTCTGCCTTGCGCGCAGGCAAAGGCGGCGATCCCGCGATTAAGCGCCAGATAGCGTACTACGAACAAGGGATGAAAGACGCTCAAGACGTACTCACGTCTGACGATATGGGCGCAATTACCCCGGAGCAGCGCGAGAACGCGCAAAAGCAATATAAGGCTTATGAGGCCGAGTATCGCAAACTGGTTGGCCTGCAAGACAGGGAGCCAGAGCCCTTCCCGGTTGTTGACAAGGTGTCAGCCAAATTCCTTGGTGACAACTACAACGACCCCAAAGCCCACGAGGACTTCAGGAAGCAGTTTGGTGAGGAGCAGTATCAGGCGCGAGTCGCCCAAATAGAGTCCGCGATGGAGGCCGCCAAAAAGAAGAAGCAATCCAGGGCGGCAGAGGCGAAAAAACAAAGCGCCCCATCGCTCAAGGATAGATACAGCAAAGATGTGAACCTTTTTGAGCAAGCAGCAGGGGCTGTAAAAAGGTTGTCCGACAAGATGAGCAACCAATACCGAAAAGACTTTTTGGTGCAGATTGAGAATCGAGTTAATGACATCATCGCCATAATGAAATCTGGCGAAGAGGTGCCAAAAGGCATGCTTAAGCTTTTGAATACGGCTGAACAAATGCCGTGGATAGACCACGAAACAAAAGTCTTGCTTAATGAGGTGTATGCAAACGCCGTAGGAAAAACCGCGCAAGAATACCCAGCTAGAGAGGATTGATAATGGAGTGGTCTGATTTCGACGACCTTTCCGCCTACCCTGAAGCACCGGAGGGCTATACGCCGGACTGGTTTACCGGGGAGGTTCCCAAAGAGCGCTTTGAGTTTACCAAGGGCCTCCTTTCCGGCAAGGAAAACTTGCAGGCTATGGGCGGCGGCGCGGTTGCGCTTGCTGGTGAGGCGATTGGGTCGGAAGGCATGCGCGACTGGGGTATGGAGGTTTACGAGCGCAACACCGAGGAAGCGCAGCAGTACCAGGGCAAAACCGTAAACTTTGACGACATTGATGGCCCTGTATCGGCTTTCGAGTTTTTCATGTTTCATGCAGGGAGCGCGCTGCCAACATTTGCGCCGATGATTGTCAGTGGCGGCGCTGGCGGCCTCTTGGCGAAAAAAGCTGTCGAAAAAGGCATAAAAAAGCGCCTTGACGATGAGATTGCCGCAGGTGTCGCCAGCGGAATGACGCAGGGTGAGGCGGCCAAGGTTGCAGCCAAAAAAGCGGTTGAGAGCGCAGCGTCTGCAAAAAGGCTTGGTGAGGGCGCTGGCGTGTTTTCCGCGTCAACGCAAATGGAATCCGGCGCGAACTTCGGTGAAATCTACGAAGAAACCGGCCAGTATCGCCCAGGGGTGGCGGCGGTCGCTGGGACGGTTGGCGGCTTGCTTGAAGGCTTGCCGCTATTGCCGGTCTTGCGGAAATTCGGTGCCAGCGAGCGCGCAGCCAAAGAGATTGAAGGCAAGGTTATAGACGGCCTGTTTATCGCCGCAGGCAAGCAGGGCTTAATGGAAATGCCGACAGAGGCATTGCAGGAAGCCACCAGCATGGCGGCGGTTGCATGGGTTGATGAGAACAAAAACGCCTTCGGTACCGAGGAGGGCTGGGCGCGCATGCGAACCGCCTTGGCGGCTGGCCTGGTTGGCGGTACAGCTTTGGGCGGCGGCGCGCATGTGCTTAGTGGCGGCCCGCTTCGGACTAGAACCATCCCCGGCCCCCAGTCTGCCGAGAGCGAGCAGGCGCGAGCCGAAGCAGCAGCGCAAGAAGCAAAAGCCCGTGGCGGCGATGATGTTGACGCTGAAATCGCAAAAGGCATGTCCCTGCTTGGGGGCGCGGAGATCCCCGAACCGTCACAGGCGATTGACGATGCTATCGACAAGGCGCGCCAAAAAATTGACGCAGCGCCCGTGCAAACAGAAGAGCAGCAGGCCGAGCGCGCCCGCGCTTTAGCTGAGGCAGAATCCCGCCTGCCACCGGCTGCCACAACAACCGTTGAGTCAATAATGGAGGGGCAGCCCCGGCGAGACCTGCCGGAAGGTTTTTACCCGGCCCCAGGGTCCGCGCCCCGCACACAGCCCGAACTGCCGGCAGGAACAGAAGATGTCGCTCCCGCAAGTGTTCCACGTGAAACACCGCGAGAAATGGGCGGCATTGCTGGCGCGATAACTATTGCAGACCGCATGGGCTTTGATGAAGAAGCGGCCCGCCTCAGAAACGCGCAATCGCTTTATGCGAGAGCGGAAATGGCCCTTGAGCGAGGCAACGAACGTCTGTACGACCGACTAAAAGAACGGGCAGACACCATTCATAGGGACGTTATCGAAGAACTGCCGGAGTCTGTAACTAATCAATTCCCAGTGCCGTATGTCAGTGGAGGCCCGGTAGTGGGTGGCGAGCTGGCAACAACGGCGCAGCCGCCTAATTTCACCATGCCTGAGCCGCCTATCGAGGGGGAGGCGCAGCGCACGGAAAACCAGTTAACAGACCAATCGACGCGAAATCGCCTGACCGATGAAGGGGTTATATATGCGCCAGGCGATGCGAGACCAGATGACACGCAAGCGCGCAGGCCGCAACAGGAGCCATACCCCGGTGTTGGTCAGAACGTTATAGACCGCATGACAGACGGCAGCGGCGCGCTGCCCAGCCCGGAAGCGTTCGCTCAGGCCCAGCAGGACGCCGAGACGCAAAAGCAAGCCGAGGCAGCCCGCGAAGAAGCCGAGATTGCCGGCCTGATAAAGCAGAAGAAGTTAAGCGATAGAGCGAAAGCCAGGCGCGAGATAAACGCCGAAAAGGACTCAATGCTGACCGCAGCTATCAAGCTGGGCGGCATAAATCCTGAATGGAAGATGGACGTTACCGGCGACACGGCCGGAAACAAAAACATACCGGGCGTTGGGTATATTTTTAGCCCTCGCGGAACGTCTCTCGACGATATGGCCACAAGGCTGCATGAGCGCGGCTATATCCCTGTGTCTGAAATGGAGAATCTGGGAGGCGTCCCTTATCTGACCGAAAAACTGGGCGCAGAGCTTGCAGGGCTTGGTGAAACATTCGCTGTTGGGTCAGAGGTTGAGCTTGAGTCCGCGCTACAGGCTCAACTTGATAGCCTTGAGCAACAAATCGCAGAAGAGGAAAGCGCCCTTAGCGAAGAAGAGATTGAAGCGAAGCGTATGGCTGAAGAGTTTGAGGCGGAATTTGGCACTATGCCGCCAGCACTTCAGGACGAGTACAACCAGAGCCTTGATGACGTTGACCGTAGCGATGAAGCTGCGCGGGCTGAAGGAGATATTGATTATGACGCAATCGAAGATGACGCCAGAGCGCAAGCGGCGAAAGACCGAGCTGACGAGCAAGCTGCGGCGCAAGCTGCGATCGATCAGGCAGAGAAAGGAGAGGCTGGCGCTACTCCAGAAGCAGAAGGCGAAGCTGGTGGCGCAACTGCGCAAGCCCCCGACAGAAGGAAAAGGGCGCGCCCAGGGCAAAAAGAGCGGCGCCAGGATACAGAGCGGCGCGAACGCATAGCGCGTATGTCGGAAGATGAGGTTGTCGCGGAGCTTTATACCGACAAGCTAACCGGCCTCGGCAACAAACGGGCTTATGAGGAGGATCTGCCTGACGCTGAATATGTCGCCTATATTGATCTTGATGGCCTTAAATACATCAATGACAACATGGGCCACGAAGCAGGAGATAGCCTGCTGGCTGAATTTGGCCGCGTGGTGGACGAAACAGGCCGGGGGTATCACCTGTCCGGTGACGAGTTTGCGTTGCTCCACGACACTGCGGCGGACGCAGAGGCCCAAATAGCGGCCATTCAGAGCGCCGCTAGCAGCGTTGTTATAGAGGGCGATACAGACCAGCTCAACGGCATCAGCTTTTCTTACGGCATCGCCAGGACGCAGAAAGAAGCCGACGCCTTAATGCAGAAGCAAAAGGCCCAGCGCGAAAAGGATGGATTGCGCGCTCGTGATGCGCGCCCGCTAAACATGACGGCAAAGTTTGGTCTTGAACAGGAGCAGGACGGGGTTCAAAGACCAGAAAAAGACACCGAATCAGCGGAAATAAAGGCGCAGGTTGACCGCGAGGCGGAGTATTTTGGTTTAGACCAGGGCGAGGCGAATGTGTCCGGGGTCGGCATGGGCGCCACACAAGGCGATCTGCTGGGGGCAAGGCCGGAGTCTGGCGCGAAAAAGCCTGACGACAAAGAAGCCATCAGAAGCGTGGTTAATAAATACGCGTCCAAAGGAGACATCCGGGCGCTGGCCGGCCCGCGTATGGCGGATGCAAGACAGGAGGTTATGTCTACTATCGCCGGGGAAAAAGTGCCGAAGGCGAAGTCGGGCATAAATGCCATAGAAAGCGCCTTGTTTGATTACGCTGGAATCGTTGGCACGTCAGAAAGAGACAAACAGGCTAAACTGGCTGACTGGCTGGCCGGCAAAGATTCGTCCTACGGGGCAAACAATAAGCTGGTCACGAAGGATCGAGCGGAAGAGCTGCGAGCCAAACTAAAAGCCAAGCTGGGCCAGCTAAACGCCGGGATAGACCCCGAAGTAATGGCGATTGGCACAGAACTTGCCGTTTATCATATTGAGGCAGGGGCAAGGAAGTTTGCCGATCTTGCTAAAGCACTGGCTGGCGACCTTGGCGTAAGCATTGGATCAATCAGGCCATATCTGCGCGGATGGTATAATGGTGCGCGTGATATGATGGAGGATAGCGGCCAAATAGTCTCTGACATGGACAGCCCGGAGCAAGTGAGAGAGGCGCTAAAAACACTAAGCGAGGACGCCAATGTTGAACGTAAGCCAGGAGATCAGGAACCGGATAGCCGTGATGATCGGATTCCAGGCGACCGTGATTATTGGTTTGTGCAAATGGATTCAATCCACACGCAGACCGGGGAAAAAAGGTTCGTCGCAAACCTTAAAGGCGACATGGGCGACGACTATCTGGCGCTATCAGTGATTGCGCGCAAGCTTGGCGGGAGGTACATCGCGGCCAAGCTGAAAAGTTACTACAAGCCGGACGACGGCGGAGAGGTTGACGGGGCGCCCGCCTTTTATTTTAATTCCGCAGAAGCTCGAAACGCGTTTCTTGAAGAGGTACGTGCTGGAGGCGTTGAAGAGCAAGGAGGCGTTGAAGAGCAAGGAGGTGTTTATGACAGAGAAGGCGGGGGCGTACTGGATCAGGAGAGGGGTGGCCCGGCTGTTTCCGAAAACCGAGATACGGCTGGACAAGGACAGCAATTTGACCTATTCGCCGCGCCAGAAGCAGACAAAAAGCAAGCCTATTCCGATCTCTACGGGACGGTCATTGAAGCAAGACCGGCAGAAAAAATAAAAACGGGCACGGACACAATAACAAGCCCGGACGATCTAGCGCACCTGATGGCCCCCATTAGGCGAGGATCCCAGGAGTCATTTTTCGCCATTCCAGTCGACAAAGACGGGAAGGTACTGCGCATCATAAAGCATTCGCTTGGAGGAAAGTCGTCAGCAGTCATTGATCCACTGACTGTTGTTGCTGAAGTGGCAAGCGTGGCTGGGGCCAGTCGCGTACATTATGCGCACAACCACCCAAGCGGCACGGAAGAGCCCAGCGACTCAGACATAAGCATAACAGACAAGTTAAACGACTTGCTGGACGGCACGGGCATTGAGCCAGGCGAGCATGTCATTCTTGCTGGAACCCGGTGGGCGTCGGTTGACGGGCGGGAGGCCAAACCAATTCCGCCAAAATCGAGAGGCAAAGAGGTTTATATTACCGAAAGGAGAATTGTCTCGCGCCGGGGCCTGGGACACACGATAACAAGCCCTGCCGCTGCTATCAGGGTGACCGAAAATCACGGCAATGCAATTTACTTGCTGTCAAGAGCTAACGATCTGGTCGGCGTTGTGCCCATGTCCGACGCAGAAATGAACACCTTGCGAGAGGGCGGCAGGGTAAATCGCCTGCTATCGGCCATAAACACCACCAATGCCGGCGCTGCGATAATCAGGGCTAATGACAGAGAGGCCGCAGGCAATGTTGCACGGTTTTTTGGCCGGTTTGGCGGGCCTGAGACGTTGCGCGTTCTTGATTCCATCGTCGGGCCAAAGGGCGAGGCACAATCCCTTGCTGAAAGCGGCTGGAGCGCGCCTTCTGGCAGCAGTGTTTTTTATAGTCGAGGGGCTGACCCGGCAACTGCGACAGAGGGGCGCCCGGCAGAGGCGCTTAATAGCGCCATGGCCAAGCACCTTGGCGACGACTGGGCAGGCGCTTATGTTGAGGCCGACCTAAACGAAGTGGCGCCGGGCATGGCTGAAGCCGTGCAAGTTGCTTTTGGCACTGAAGTTCAGGGCATAGCACCAACAAATGAGGAGTTCAACGGCTTTCGGGGTATATACAACCCCGCCGAGCCTGGAAAAATCTATATCAATTCACAGGGCCGCACTGGCATGATCCACGTTGCCGGGCATGAGCTGCTGCATGAGCTAAAGCGGTCACGCCCCGATCTGTACGAGTATCTGGTAAGCAACGCCCGCCAGCATTTTGTTGACTTTGCTGAGTATAACGACAAATTGCAGGCGTTACTCAAGCCGGGGGAGGAGTCGCTTAGTATTACCGAGGTTGAGGAGGAGCTGATTGCCGATTTTATGGGCGACTCCCTGGCTGACCCAAGGTTTTTATCTGTGCTGGCGAAAGACAATCCAGGCAAGTTCCGGCGGTTATTAAAGGTGGTCACCGACTGGTTGGCCGGCATTGCCGATAAAGTGCGAAATCTTGGATCAACAGCGCACCTTGACGACATCGAGGCCATGCGCGGCTATCTCCGAAAGGTGATTAATGCTCACGCAAGCGGCAAGCCTATTGGTGATATTGATCCGCCAGCGCTCGGCGACAAGCCGGTGTTCTCTCGCTCGGCAAACCCAACAGGATTTTCCGCGCCAGACGAAACCCTTGTCTCAATCGCTTTGCGCAGATTTCAGGATAAATTTAAGGTTCTGAAAGACATTCAGGCGTCGATAAAGGAAGCCGGCGGCACCATCACAGATGAGTCGAACCCCTACCAGGCTGAAACCCTCTTTCACGGAAAGACAGAGGACGACCTACGGTATATCCGAGACACATATATCGAGCCGCTGGCTCGTGTTATGGACAAAAACAGCATAGAACAAGATGAGCTGGATGAATACTTAACGGCCAGCCACGCAGAGGAGCGCAACGATCATATCGCGTCCATTAACCCGAGCATGCCAGATGGCGGCTCCGGCATGACGACGAAAGACGCCAACGCTGCCCTTAATAAATTCAGGGATTCCGGCAAGCATGAAGCGCTAGAGGAGGCGGCGCAGATTGTTTACGACATGCTTCAGCACCAGCGCGACACGATCAAAAGCGGCGGGCTGGAGGGTGATGATGTTATTGGTGCCTGGCAGGGAAAATATAAACGCTACGTCCCCCTAAAAGGCTTTGCTGATGATGAAAAGGGCGTTCACGGGACAGGCAGCGGCTTCAACATCAAAGGGAAGGAGTCGCAGAGGGCGATGGGGCGGCGCAGTCGCTCAGGATCGCCGCTGGCCAACGCCATTAACGACACCACGAAGGTCGCTATAAGAAACCGGAAAAACGAGGTAGGCAATGCGCTGTTAGGGCTTGTTGAAAACAACCCAAACAATGACTTATGGGAGGTTTTCACAGAGGACAACCCCGAAGTATCGCGCCGCATCAAACGACAAAAAAACCCGCTAACCGGCGAAGTGGAGGAAGTTGTCGAGAGCATGCCAGTTCCCATGGCGATGTTTTCCGATAACTACTTTACAACCAAGCGCGACGGCGAGACGCACTACATAAAGATCAAGGACGACCGGCTAATGAGCGCCATGAAGAATCTTGGCGTAGACCAGGGGGGCGATGTCATTCGGACGATGGGCAATATCACCAGGATAATGTCATCGCTGAACACGTCCTTTAACCCTGAATTCATTGTTTCAAACTTTGCCAGGGATATACAAACAGCCATTATGAACATCCAGGGCGAGCAAACACGGAAAGATGGCAGGCTTGAAGGTAAAGCCATAGCTGCCCAGACCGCCAAAGATGTGCGCCACGCCATGAGATCCATATACCGGAACCTTAGAGGCAAGGAGGCAAAAACCGAAACCCAACGCGAGTGGCAGGCTCACTACGATGATTTCCGGGCGCAGGGCGGCAAGACCGGATGGTTTGACATGAAGGACATTGACGGCATATCAAAGGATATGGAGCGCCTGATAAAGCGCAATCATGCCGGCGTTAGGCGCGCAGCGCATACCTTCTACCATGACTCTGCTGAGATAGTCCAGCACATTAATGAGTCAGTGGAGAACGCAGTAAGGCTCTCGGCTTACGTCAACGCGGTCAAGGCAGGCCTGTCGAAGCCTCAAGCTGCTGCCATGGCCAAGGATATGACGGTCAACTTTAATCGTCGCGGAGAGGTGGGAACAACGCTAAATGCGCTGTATATGTTCTCCAATGCGTCTATCCAGGGTGTTGCTAATTTCGTCAGAACAATGAGCGGCCTTAAAGGCGAAAAAGGCGACCCCATGTGGTCGAGGATGAGCAACGCGCAGAAGCTCGCGGTTGGTATAGCTGGCGGCGCATACATGCTTGCCTGGGCAAACCGTGCGGGCGCGGGAGAGGATGATGACGGCGAAAACTGGTACGACAAGGTGCCTGATTACGTCAAGGAACGAAACCTTGTTATTATGAAATCGCTTTTTGGCGGCAAGGAAGGAGAGTATTGGAAGATACCTCTCCCTTACGGTTACAACGTGTTTGCTGTTCTCGGCAATGCCGTAGAGGCAGTCACAAACGATCCGTCGAGCGCCATAAATGAATCCAGAAGGCTTGTTCTTGCTGGGTTTGGCTCATTCTCACCGATAGGCTTTCAGGACTCTCAGACCGTTCACGGGCTGTTCTTGAAGAACGCAGCGCCAACGGTTGTTAAGCCTTTTGTTGAGGTAGCTCTAAATGAGAACTTTATGGGGTCATCAATCTACAACGAGAATTTCCCGTTCGGGACGCCGAAACCGGAGTCACAACTAGCCCGGCGATCTACCCCAGAAGCCTATCGGGCAACAGCAACATGGCTTAACAAGGTTACTGGCGGCAGCGATTACCGGCCGGGCGCTGTAGACGTGAATCCAGACGTGTTCCGTCACTTCGTTAATTATTACGGCGGCGGGTCATACAAGTTTTTCGCGGATAAAGGCGTGGACAATATCAATCGCCTGATAGAAGGGGCGGAGATCGCGCCTCACCGGATGCCGTTTATATCCAGGCTGTCCGGCGAGGTGTTGCCGTATGACGACATGGACAAGTATTACGACCGGCGCGATGAGGTAAACCAGCTCTCAAGCGAGCTAAAGTCGGCGCGAGGGCAAAGCAGGGTAGAGTTTTTATCCAGATACCGCGACAAGCTGAAACTAAAATCAGTGATCAAGTCAACCGACAAGCAGCTCAGGGCGCTACGCAAGCGGCGCAACGCGCTTTATGATTCAGATTTAGAATATGGCGAGAGGGACAGGCGCATTAAAGCCATTGAGGCCAAAATGAAGGCGCTCATCGACTCATTCAACAAGGCGTACAATGAGGCCGCTTAATCTCTAACCAAAAAGCGGGTAGAAAAGCCCGAACATGATCAGGCCGACCGCCATGGCAACAAGGAACGACGGCGTAGCTGCAATAAGAAAAACAAACCCCAGCGGCAGCAATGCGACGAACCCCATGGCGGCTAATTCTGTCGATCCAAATACCGCAGACAGAAAAAAGAACAGCGCAGACGCGGCGAACGACCACGGAATCATGCTGGATGCAAGTTTTGAAATATCAGGCATGCTCACAGCATAACACAGCCGTTGCGGCAGGCCAAAAGCGGGCTGCCGAACTGAATGTTAGATTTATTTAAAGTCCTCTGGCGCATTCCCCGTTTCGTCAACGAGCTTGAGGAAGGCGCGGGCAAGGTTTTCGTACTCAGCGTAGGCGTCGCCAGTATGATCCCAGGTAGTAGAAAACTGTCCAAGTTCCTTCCCTTCGTCAAAGTATTCGAGCAATTCGTCATCGCTCAAGTCCGCTTTCTCCGGGTATTCTTCTCGCAACCTCGCAAGGTGCGCATTATCAATCACGGTGGGCCACCACCAAGGCTTGTCGTCGTTCATAGTTACTCCAGTAAAAAATCTAACAAGTTGCTCCATCCGACCGCTATCGCGGCGGCTGATCTAAGGCGTTATAAATCATTGTGAAATCTCTATCTGATTCCATTTGTTTATATTTGCTAGTACCGCTCTTCCGGTAGCCATGCAGAACGACATCACAATTAAATCTACAGGGCTGCAATACTCATCCCCGACCATGATCGTCACGTCCGATAATGGCGGGGTTTTATCCGAGCGCAGGTCAACCACCTCAAAGCCCATAATTTCTGCGTCTGGCTTCGGTTTGGTTCGTCTTTTGAAAGGCCACATATTTAAGCTCCTAATTTATAACCAGTGGTTGCAACGGACAGTCACTCCGCTGCGCTCCGTTCCTGCCGCGTTTCTGGCTCCGGGTACAGATCGCCCAAATTGCCGCCACGAAAAATAATCATCAGACCCTCACCATATTAAAAACACA